>Ga0209056_10007953_pt1 | contig 10902 bp, 5 predicted proteins | sample GraSoiAngelo_114_FD_185876 | JGI IMG/M metagenome (GOLD analysis project Ga0209056, IMG submission 185876) | Grasslands soil microbial communities from the Angelo Coastal Reserve, California, USA - 14_0903_13_40cm (SPAdes) (version 2) | ecosystem: Environmental > Terrestrial > Soil > Grasslands ...
TGGCGTGACGGGGCTGTCGGCGGGTGCAGCGGCCGGGTATGCCGACTTGGCCGCGATTGTGCGCTTCAACGCGGCCGGCCAGATCGATGCGCGGAACGGGGCGGCGTACGCCGCCGCGAGCGTCATTCCCTACACCGCGGGCACGACCTACCGCTTCCGGCTGGTGGTGGACGTTCCCAGCCACACCTATGCGGCCTATGTGACGCCGGCCGGCGGCACCGAAGCGACCATCGGCACGGGCTACGCGTTCCGGACCGAACAGGCGGCGGTGGCCAGTCTCGCCAACTCGACTGTGTACTCCGATGCCGGGACGCACACGGTCTGTAATTTCGCGATCACCGGAACTACACCGCCGGTATCGGTGGCGACGGTCGATGTGGCCCCGGCCACGGCCAACGTCACGGTCGGCGGGACGGTGCAGCTCGTCGCGACGCCGAGGGACGCGAACGGCACTCCGCTGTCCGGGCGCACGGTGAGCTGGTCCAGCAGCAACACGGGCGTGGCAAGCGTGACCGGCAGCGGTCTGGTGACAGGCGTGGGGGCGGGGTCGGCCACGATCACCGCGACGTCGGAAGGGAAGAGCGGGACCTCGGCCATCACGGTGACGTTCGTGCCGGTGGCCTCCGTGGCCGTGACGCCGGCGTCGGCGTCCGTCAATGAGGGCAAGACCGTCCAGCTGACCGCGACGCCGAAGGATGGCAACGGCAACCCGCTGTCCGGGCGCGCAGTGGCCTGGGTGAGCAGCAACACCACGGTCGCGACGGTGAGCTCGAGCGGGCTCGTCACGGGCAAGGTGGCGGGCACGGCGACGATCACCGCCACGAGCGAAGGGCAAAGCGGTACGTCGGCCATCACCGTGGTGCACGTGCCGGTGGCGTCGGTGACCGTGGCGCCCCCCTCGGCGACGGTACAAGTGGGATCCACGGTGCAGCTCACGGCGACGCCGAAGGATGCCGGCGGCAACCCGCTCACCGGGCGCACGGTGACGTGGGCGAGCGGCAACACGTCGGTCGCGACGGTGAGCCCGAGTGGCCTCGTCAGCGGCGCCACCGTCGGCTCCGCCACCATCACAGCCACCAGCGAAGGCCAATCCGGCACCGCTACCATCACGGTGGTCGCGGCCAGCGGCTCCGTCGTGTTCGTCGGCGCAGGGGATATTGCCGACTGCTCGGGGAGCGGCGACGAGGCGACCGCCGCGCTGCTCGATAACATCGCCGGCACGGTCTTCACGGCCGGCGACAACGTGTACCCCGACGGCACGGACGCGCAGTTCACGCAGTGCTACGATCCGTCGTGGGGGCGCCACAAGGCGCGCACCCGTCCGACCCCGGGGAACCACGACTACCACACCACTGGTGCGTCGGGCTACTACGGCTATTTCGGATCGCTCGCCGGCCCGTCAGGGCAGGGCTACTACAGCTATGACCTCGGCGCCTGGCACCTCATCTCGCTGAACAGCAACGCCTCCATGAGTGCCGGCTCGGCGCAGGAAACGTGGCTGCGCCAGGACCTCGCGGCCAGCACCAAGCAGTGCACCATCGCCTACTGGCACCATCCGCGGTTCAGCTCGGGGACGCAGCACGGCAGCCTGTCGTCGGCGGAGCCGTTGTGGCAGGCGCTGTACGACGCCGGGGCCGACATCGTGATCTCCGGGCACGAGCACAACTACGAGCGATTCGCGCCGCAGACGCCCACGGGCACGGCCGATCCGACTCGAGGGATTCGGGAGTTCGTGGTCGGCACGGGCGGCGAGAGCCACTACAACGACCAAGGGACACCGCTGCCGAACAGCGAGCTGTTCAACGGCACGACGTTCGGCGTGCTGAAGCTCACGCTGTCGGCCGGTTCCTACACCTGGCAATTCATCCCCGTCTCGGGGGGCACCTTCACCGACTCGGGCAGCGGCAGCTGTCACTGAGAAGAAGAGGAGCAAGCAAATGCCGTACATGCACAAGCTGTCGTGCCGCCTGGCGCTGCTGAAAGATGCGCTGATCGTCGTGTCGCTGACGGCGCTCGCCTGCGAGATGCCCGTGCGGACCACGGGACCCGCCGGGGAGATGTATCTCGCCGTGGTGCCAAAAACCGTCACTGTCCAACCCTCTGACACCGTCGATCTCATGGCGGTCGGCTATACTTCTGCGGGCGACACCGCCAATATTCCTGTCAGCTGGAGCATGACCGCCGGCAGCCTGGTCGACACCACGACCAAGGGCTGGCGTCACTACGCGAAAATCAAAGCTGGTCCGAGCAACGGTACCTTCAAGGTTGTCGCGCATGGGAACCAAACCACGGCGACAGACACCGCCACCGTCACGGTGGCGCAGCTACCGGTGGCACAGGTGCTGGTGACCCCGGCGGTCGTCAGCGTGCTGATCGGCGCCGGCGTGCAGCTCACTGCCACGCCGCAGGACGCCAACGGGAACCCGCTGTCCGGTCGGGTGGTGAACTGGTCGACGAGCGACGCGGCGGTCGCGAGCGTGAACAGCGGCGGACTGGTGACGGGCGTGGCGGCCGGGGCTGCCACCGTCACCGCGACGAGCGAGGGCCAGACCGGTACCTCCGCGGTCACGGTCAGCACCGTGCCGGTGGCGTCGGTGAGCGTGAGTCCGGCCTCGGCGTCGCTGCAGACGGGCCAGACGGTGCAGCTCACGGCGACGCCTAAGGACGCGAGTGGGAACCCGCTGTCCGGGCGCGCGGTGAACTGGTCGACGAGCAACGCGACCGTCGCAACGGTGAGCTCGAGTGGGCTCGTGACCGGGGGAGGGGCCGCCGGCTCGGCGACGATCACCGCCACGAGCGAAGGCCACAGCGCAACCTCCGCCATCAGTGTGACCAGCGTGCCGGTGGCATCCGTCAGCGTCACCCCGGCGTCGGCCAGCCTGTCGACGGGCCGGACGACGCAGCTCACGGCGACGCCGAGGGATGCGAGCGGCAACCCGCTGTCGGGTCGCGCGGTCAGCTGGACGACCAGCAACGGGGCGGTCGCGACAGTCAGCAGCAGTGGCCTCGTGACGGGTGCGGCGGCCGGTTCGGCGACGATCACCGCCACGAGCGAAGGGCAAATCGGTACGTCGGCCATCACCGTGACCAGCGTGCCCGTGGCGTCTGTGACGGTGAGTCCGGCGTCGGCCAGCGTACTGACGGGCCAGACGGTGCAGCTCACGGCGGCGCCAAAGGATGCGAGCGGTAACCCGCTGTCCGGCCGGACCGTGACGTGGTCCAGCGGCAACACGAGCGTCGCGACGGTCAGCTCGAGCGGCCTCGTGGCGGGGGTGACGGCGGGGTCGGCGACGATCACCGCGACGAGCGAGGGCCAGAGCGGCACCTCGGCGGTGACGGTGGTGCTCCCCAACCCGGGTGACAGCACCCTCGGCTCGGCGCTCCCGGCTCCGTTGGCGGCTTCGACGGGCGCGGCGTTCTATGTCGCCACGACCGGCAACGACGCAAACCCGGGCACCCTGGCGCAGCCTTGGAAGACGATCCAGAAGGCGATGAACGCGCTGCAACCAGGCCAGATTGCCTACGTGCGGGCCGGTACGTACGAAACGGGCGGGACGTTCGGCACGAGCAATGACTCGCAATACTGGAGCGTGAACTGCACGGCCACGGGCCCGTGCTCCATCGTCGCCTACCCCGGGGAGCAGCCGGTCATCCACGGCTGGATCAAGATCACGGGCAGCTATCTCCGCCTGTCCGGGTTCATCATCGAGGGGCCGCTCAGTCGCGACGTCACGTCGTGCACGGAGCGACGCGCGATGCAGATCGAGTTTTCGGGCGGTCATGATGTGGAGATCTCGCACAACGAGATCCGCAACAACGACTATCACGCCGGGATCTACCTCGCGGGCGTGAGCAGCATCCAGATCCTGGCGAACTACATCCACGACAACGGGCGGCCCACGATCTCCAACGATCCGTGCACCGGCTCCTCGACGTGGAACGTGGATCATGGGATCTACTGGAGCAGCTCGAGCGGCGGTGTCAGCCTGGTCGCCGGGAACGTCTTCGAGCACAACCGCGGCCACGGGATTCAGCTGTATCCGGGCGCCCTCAACGTGATCGTGACGCAGAATACGTTCGTCACCAACGGGAACTCCGGGGTCTATATCTCGAGCAGCTCGGACCGGGTCACGGTGATCGACAACATCGTGGCGTTCAACGACCGCAACGGACAGATGCAGATCCAGAGCGGCAACGGCAACGTCGTCATGCGGAACATCGTGTACTCGCCGAACAGCTCTTACAACACGATCGAGAACAGCACCTCGAGCGTGATCACGGACAACACGTTCGCCGACCCGCTGTTCGTGAGCCTGGGGGGAGGCGACTACCATCTGCTGACCGGAAGCCCGGGGATCAACCGGGCGCTGCTGGCGTATTCCCTTCGGTACGCCTTCGACGGCCAGGTGAGGCCGCAGGGAGCGGGGCCCGACATCGGCGCCTACGAGCGCTGACGCCTCCTCGCAACAGAAACGGAGCAGCCCGGCCGCGGCGTTCGCGCGGCCGGGCTGTGCTGTCTTCAGGGCCGCGGCGTTGGCCGACCGGCACGGACTTTGCGCCATTTGACGTCGAGCTCGAGAAAACGGTGCTATGCAGGTCACGATTGCCCAAGCGCTGCGCCGCCTGTTGCGGGCGGGCGTGCTCGCCGGCGCCGGGTGCGGCACCAGCCAGGGCCCGCCACCGCTCATCCCACCTGTCGGCCATTACGTGACGCCCGGCGGCTCGAGCAGCGGCGACGGGACAGCGGCGCGGCCGTGGGACCTGGTCACGGGTCTCGCGGGCGCGAGCGGCCAGGTGGGGCCGGGAGACACGGTCTGGCTGCGCGCTGGGACGTACGGCGGCGCGTTCACGAGCACCCTCACCGGCACCACGTCCGCCCCGATCATCGTGCGCCAATATCCGGGTGAGCGGGCGACGATCGACGGCCACCTGCGGGTCGAGGGGGCGAATGTCTGGTTCTGGGGCTTGGAAGTCATGCAGTCTGATCCGCTCGGCAATGCATCCCTGCCCGGCGACGTCGAGGTCTACGCATCCGGGTCCCGCCTGATCAACATGGTTATCCACGACGCCGGGCGGCAGGGAATCAACCATCGCACGACGGACGGGTATGCCGAAGTCTCCGGCTGCATCGTGTACAACAACGGCACCCACGAGGACTTGGACCACGGGATCTACGCGCCCAGCGACAACGCGGTGAAATGGATCAAGGACAACGTCTTTTTCAACAATCTCGGGTTCGGGATCCACGTGTTTGCGACGACCAACCACCCGAGGCTGACTAACGTGCACGTGGTCGGCAATGTGTCGTTCAACAATGGCACGATCTCGGTGAACGGGCCGAGGCATTCGAACCTCCTCATCGGCGCTGACACGACCACCGAGAGCTCGAGCGCCATCGACAACCTGCTGTATTTCTCAGGCACTGCGGGGAACAACCTGCGCTTGGGATTTGCGGGGCGGGACAACCGGGACATCGTGGCACAGGGGAACTACGGGGCCGGGGGTGAGAGCGGGCTGCAGGTGGACGACTGGCGAACGGCGTCGATCGGGAGCAACACATTCCTCGGTCAGGGCGAGATGGTGGATCTGGGGGCACCGTCCGTCGGTGGTTACCAGTGGACGGGCAACACGTTCGTGCGCGACCCGGCAGCGCCGGCCTGGCGCTATCAGGACACGCTCTACGATTTCGCGACCTGGAAGCAGCTGACGGGGCTGGGCGGAACCGACCGGGCGGGGGTCGCGGCCCCCACGACGCCGAAGGTCGTGGTGCGGCCGAACGCCTACGAGCCCGGCCGTGCCAACATCATCGTCTACAACTGGGGAGCACGGAGCAGCATCACCGTCGACGTCCTGGGACTACTGACTGCGGGGGACGGGTACGAGGTGCGCAACGTCCAGGACTTCTACGGAGCACCGGTGGCGCAGGGGACCTACTCTGGCGGCGGCACGATCGCGATTCCGATGGGCGGCGTGCCCGCCCCGCTCCCCATCGGCCGGACGACGCCCACACCGCCGCAGACGGGCCCGAGGTTCGACGTTTTCGTTCTGCTGCGGCCGGCCGCGCCGTAGCGGCGGCGCCTACGCCGGTGCCGTCATCCGGCGCACGTAGCGGCGATACAGTCGCGCGAAGGTCCGGCGCGCCACGTTCTTGATCTCCCGCACGAGCAACGCCCTGGTCCAGCCGCGGAACTGCGCCAGCGCTCGCACCCGTTCCGGCGGCGTCTCCCGTTTCGGGCAAAACCTGCCAAGCACCCAGCAGTCGCCCACCGTGCGCGGCGCCAGCCACGGCTCGGAGGTGAAGAGGTAGCGCAGGCCGGCGGCGCCCGCCGACTCGAGAGCCACGCGGGACACATCGCCGCCGGGCACCGACGCGGTGTCGCACGGCTCGCCGAGGATGTCGGAGAGGATGTCGCAGCTGGTTCGCCACTCCTCGACCATCCGCTCCAGCGGCAGCTCCCGAAAGATGTCGGGGTGGGTGTGCGAATGGCTGCCGATCGCGTGCCCCGCGCTCCGGAGATGGCGCACCTCGGCCGCATCGAGAAACGTGGCGGTGCCGATCAGGCTCGTGACCACGAAGAAGTGCCCCCGCCAACCGCGCCGGCACAGCTCGTCGCCGATGTGCAGCGCGCTGCGGCCCCCATCGTCGAAGGTGAGCAGCACATGACGGCCCGGGCGCGCGAGGTCGATCTGGGTAACGAGCTCCGGCGCTACCCCACTCGACGCGATACCGTCCAGATGCCGGGCGAAGGCCAGGCGGTCCAGCTTGTAGGGAACGGCACCGGGGCGCTGCAGCCCGGAGCTCCCGGGCTCGTCGGTCACGTCATGGTAGGCGAACCCGGCGACCTCGGGGCGATGGGCGGTCGGCGCCGAGCGGGTCATCGGGAGGCGGGCAGGGCGGTGGCGTCCGGGTGCCCGCGCCGTCGTCGGAGGAGGAGCCGCAGCGCCCCCGCGAGGAACCCGAGTCCGTAGCTGACGTGCAGCACGGGAAACACCGCGATCAGCATGAGCGCGCACGCCAGCCCGTGGCGAGCGGCGGCGAGCGCGGCGCCGCCCACGACCACCGCGGCGTAGCTCCCGGCGATCCCGAGGCCAACCACGCCGGCCACCGGCCACCAGGCGCTTGCCGCGCCGGCGGCGAGAAGGCTCAGGAGGAACACGGCGGGCACCAGCTGCCGCGCGGTCATGATGGCACCGACCTTCTGCGCGACGCGCGGCTTGAAGTACCCGTACTGGTAGTACATGCGCGCGAGCATCCGCAACGAGCCGCGCGCGTAGTAATAGGACAGCACGTTCGGCAGGAGCACGACCCGGCCGCCGCGCTGGATCAGCCGGAAGTTGAGCTCCTCGTCCTGCCCCCGCGGCAGATCCTCGTCGAACATCCCGATGCGATCGAACACTTCCCGGCGGAAGCACCCGAAGGGCACGGTGTCCACGTCCCGCTGCTCCCGCGCCCCGATGCGGAAGTACGAGTTGCCGACCCCCAGCGGGTGCGAGAGCGCGACCGCGATGGCGCGGGCGATGGGCGTGTTGTCGGCCGGGAGCGTCACGATCACGCCGCCCACGTTGTCGGCGCCCGTCTCCTGGAGGGCGGTCACGAGCCAGGGCAGGTACTCCGGGGGATACGCGACGTGTGCGTCCATCCGCACGATGATCTCACCGGAGGCCGCTTCGATGCCGATGTTCAACCCGACAGGGGTGATCCGCAGCGGGTTGTCGAGCAGGCGAATCTGCGGGTGCGCCGCGGCCAGCTGCGCCACGACACTCCGCGTCCCGTCGTCGCTCCGCCCGTCCACGACGAGCACTTCGAAGCGATCCGGCGGATAGCTCGTCGCGAGGATCGACTCCAGGCACGGGCCGATGTATCGCTCCTCGGTGCGACAGGGCAGGATGATCGAGACGAACGGAAACTGACTCATGCGCGGTCCACGGTGGAGGAGACCGCCGCATAGCGCTGTTGCATGCGCGCGAGGGCCCAGGGAAACACGTGACGGAACGACGGGGCGTGGCGCGCCAGACCGGCGACGCGATCCGCGAGCGGACGGAGAAAGCCGAGCCCGCGCGGCGCCACAGCCGCCAGCGCCCGCAACGGCCGACTTCCCGCTTGCGCGATCACCTGCCAGGTGGCCGGGCGCGCGGTGAGGCGCGGGGGGCGGCGGCCCCGGGCGCGCCACGCGTCTGCATGCTCGGCGACCCAGCGGCCCCAATCGGCGCGCGCGTCGGGTCCCAGGCCCGGTGGCTCGACAAAAAACAGCACCGATGCCGCCTTCTTGCGGATGCCGAAGGCCTCGCGCGGCACCCCCGCGGCCTCCACAATGCGGCGACAGATGGGCCGGCTGTACCTGCCGGGAATCGCCCAGGGGGTCATCTCCGGAGAGCGGCTGATCGCCTTGATGTCGCGCGTCTGCCGCGCGCCCAGGTACGGCACGGGACAATGGATGAACCCGGCCCAGAGCCGGTATTCGGTCAGCGCCAGGCCGGACTGATCGTGTCGCGCCAGATCGCCTTCTCGGCCGTCGCCGCTCGGGTCCCACACTTTGTCGCCGAAAAAGCCGGTGAGGAGCACGCGTCCTCGGAGCAGCCGCTCGGCCCCGCCGATGTAGGCGTCCTCACCTTTCGCGTCCGCCGCGAGGAACGGCACCTCCCCCAGATCCCGCGCGCGCCAGGCGTTCCGTGACAGCGAGCGCACGCGCACGCCCAGCACCGCCGCGACCGCCGCGCCGTCGTCCGGCGCGTCGTCGTTCGCCGTGGCGAAGGAGACGGCTTCGCGCAGGCCGCAGGCCCGAGCCAGCGCCGCCACCGTGGGCGAGTCGTACCCCGACGAGATGGTGCCCAGCATGGCGTAGGGACAGGCGCGCGCCGGGTCCGCCAGGTTCTGCGCGAGCGCATCCAGCGACGCGGCGAGGAAGTCACGATACCGGTTGTACCCGGAGAAGTCGCGGGTCGGAGCGGGCTTTGCCGCCTCGACAAGGCGCCCGTCGGTCCAGAGGAGGTTGTGATAGTACGTCAGGGCCACCCGTCCGGCGGACGTGGCCAGCGTGCGCCGGTAGCGCCGTAGCCCGTGCTTGATGGAGCCGAAATCGCGGAAGTACGCGCCGTAGGCCGGATCGGGCTCTCCCCCGACGGCGGCGAGCAGGCACGGCAGGGAGTTCGACACCCAGGTCGCGTCCGTCGTCTCCAGCGACTGGAGTCGATCCACGGTCGTGCCCGACGAGACGAACGTAGCGGTCGAGTTCCGGAGCCGCCCGCCGGAGCCGAACACCACGTCGGTGTGGTCGAACCCCCCGGTCTCGTACGCGCCTGCCCAGACGGCCTCGCAGAACCACTGCGCCGTCCGTTCGACGCCCGGCCCGTGGAAGACGTCGACGACCGGGCGGGTCGGGCTGCAGCGCGCGAGCCACGCCAGCGGGGGCCAGTCGCGCATGAGCGCGTACGCGAACCGCATCAGCGAGCGACCGGCGCGTGCCGGACGGGTCGCGACCGCTCCGGCTGCCTCGTGGCGTCGGCTCCCTCGAGGGCGGGGACGAGGCGCGCGGCGAGCGACTCCGCGGCCCACTGGAACATGAGCCTCGGGAGATCGACACCCTTCCACAGGAACACGTGAGGAGTGGGAGGGCGGTGGCGGGGCGCCGGCCGAAACACGCGCAGCCAGAGTGCCAGTGGGCTTCTGACCAGGACGAACAGCACGCGGTTCAGGGCCACGTGTAGATAGACGAAGGCGGGAGTGAGGCGGCGCCGCTCCCGGAGCCACCGGAAGAACGCGCAGCGCAAGGCCGCGTTCACGGGGTATGCGTAGGCGTGCACCACGGCCTTCTTGCGTCGGGCGAAGCTACCGCGCGGGATCCCGGCGGTCTCCACCAGGCGCCGCGGGACGGGACGGTCGTACGCATCGTGCAGGCGCCAGGGCTCCATGTCCGACGCGCTACCCAGGGCGGCGACGTCCCGGATGCGTCGCGCGCCAACGGCGGGCACGGCGACGTTGATGAAGCCGCTCTTGAGGCGGATCTCCGACAGGCCGAGTGCCGCGCCGTCGCCGCGGAGCGTGCCCTGCCGGTGGTAGGGCTGCTCCCACAAGACATCCCAGACTTCGTCCCCCTGGAAGCCGGTGAACAGCACGCCGATCCCCGGTCGTCGTTCCAGCAGCCGGGTCATGGAGTGGAACGCGAGCGCCGGTTGCGGGCAGCCCGCCGCGAGGAAGAAGATCTCGTCCTCGGTGACCTGCGAGCGACGGACGTCGAGCGCGGTGACGTCCAGCCCGAGCGCGGCGGCGATCGGGGTGCCGTCGTCCACCACGGATGAAGGGCTGAGCCAACGCGGCAGATAGGAGTTCGAGCGTCGCGCGGTGAAGCAGGTCTCGATACCCAGGTCGCGCACGAGCGTGGCCGCCGCCGCCGAATCGTAGCCCGACGACACCGTCAGGAATGCCGTCATGGGCACTCGTCGGTCCGGGCTCGAGTAGTTGCCTTTCAGGCGGAGCAGCGCCTCCGCGACCGCGGCCCGGTATCGTTCGTAGGATTGGACTGGCGGGGATGCGCGCCGCATCGCGTCGAACGTCACGCCATCGCGGTCCACGACGAGGCACTCGTCGTAGACCTGGAAGAACGACGGGATCTCCGGATGGACGACCACGAACTCCCGGTGATACGCCCCCGCGCCCTTGCGAATGGCCGTCGCCTCGGCGCGGTAGTCGTGGGCGGGATCGAGGCGGGCGCCCGTGAACGCGAGCAAGACGACGAGGCTGTTGGAAACGACCACGCGACCTCGGTCCTGACAATAGAGCACCCGGTCGACCAGCGCGCTCGACGGCACGAAGAGGAGGCGATCTCCATCGACTCGGATGCCGCTGCCGAAGAAGTGCGGGCTGTCGTGAAACCCACCGGCCGCAAAGTCGCCATCCCACACCCC
>Ga0209056_10007954_pt1 | contig 10900 bp, 11 predicted proteins | sample GraSoiAngelo_114_FD_185876 | JGI IMG/M metagenome (GOLD analysis project Ga0209056, IMG submission 185876) | Grasslands soil microbial communities from the Angelo Coastal Reserve, California, USA - 14_0903_13_40cm (SPAdes) (version 2) | ecosystem: Environmental > Terrestrial > Soil > Grasslands...
TTTGGTCGGTCACAATGTATGACGGCAAGAGCCAGCTCCTGATCAAAAACCCGATCAACCGTTACCTCATCAACTCGCCGATGCTGCCGCAGATGAAGAAGAACGAGGATGGCTCGCTAACGCTCTACATCCAAAAGGACAACCCCGGCGCGGACAAGGAAGCTAACTGGCTGCCCGCGCCTAACGACCTGATCTATCTCGTCATGCGCCTCTACTGGCCGAAGACGGAGCCTCCCTCCATCCTGCCTCCCGGCGAAGGCACATGGAAGCCACCAGGGTTGGTAAAGGCGAAGTAAGGGTCGCTTCGGTGGCGAAACGCGCTGGTCGTGACTTCCATCAAGAAACAAAACACCTATGATAACGCAACCTGATTCGAACAAGAGGGCCAACGGAACAACCGGGTGAGCGAGTAGCAAATCGCGCTTGAAAAGTCACTACGGCAAATTTCTGATCGCAACCCTGTCGCTCATTGGCGTCGCTTTGTTAGCTCAGGATCCTGCTCCAACACCTCCTTATTCTGGCCAGGCCGAACTTTCCAAAGTGGAGGAATGGGTGCTTTCTCAAGGCGCTGTCGAATCAATAGCCGCAGAAATAGCGGCTATACTCGGACTTGGCAGTGACCGTCTTCCAGTGAAACTAAAGTCGTATCGCACCTCGGACCGTATTAGTCTCACATTTGCTGTCAGCACCAACCCTAGCCAAAAAGGTATCGTGCTTTCTGCGCTTAAAACCATGGAAGATAAGATGAAAATTTATTCCGTAGGCACTGCCTGGCTTACGGACAGATCTGGAATTCTTCACCAGACGATAAGAGTAGATGCTTCCGGCGCCAGGGTTGTTTCAAACACCTCCCGCGCAGCAGAATTCAAAGACACAAAGGCCTTTTTTGTTAAGAAACTTGAGACTGCCAGTCCCACCACCAGTTCATCACTCTCTCCCACAAAGTCTGCAACGCCTGCGAAAGAAGGCTCACCGTAACTTGAACAAATTTATTGCACACTGATGAGCTCACTATGAATACCACTCTTACTGCCCTTATTGTGTTTGGATGCCTGGTTGGAGCCGTGTTGCTCGGAAGGGCTCTTCGTCGCCTTCTTCCAGAAGATCATTTGACTGCCGACTCCAGGGACACGATCAAGCTGGCCATGGGTTTGGTGGCCACCATGACCGCCTTGGTCTTGGGGTTATTGGTAAGCTCAGCGAAAGGCGCGTTCGACACGAAACGAAGTGAAGTGATCCAGATGGCTGCAAATATCGCATTCCTAGACCGCCTATTGAGCCTCTACGGACCGGAAGCTGCGGAGGCTCGTGCCAGCTTTCATAAGGCCGTCGAGGAAGCGGTGCGGCAAATGTGGCCCGGCGAAGCGGGCGTGCAGGCGCACTTGGCTCCCAACACGCAAGCCGGCAACGTAGTCTATAGCGCTGTTCAGAGTCTCTCGCCACACGATGACACGCAGCGCAAGCTCAAGGAACAAGCCACGACCCTCGCTACAGGACTCGGCCAGCTTCGGTCGCTGCTGGTAGCACAATCCGTTGCCTCCATTTCGAAGCCGATGCTCATCATCCTTGTCTCCTGGCTCGTCGTCATTTTCCTTGGCTTCAGCGTGCTCGCGCCGCCGAATGCTACCGTCTTCTTTGCGTTGACGATTTCGGCCCTCGCCGTGGCTGGCGCCATTTTCTTGATCCTGGAGCTGGACCAGCCCTTTGGCGGGCTGATCCGGATCTCCAGCGAGCCCATGCTCAATGCCTTGAGCCAGTTCGCAAAATGAGATCAATGAAAAATCTCATTCTCAACAGAAGAGAACAGAGCTAACTGAGGAAAGTTCCCCGGTTTTAGCGCCAAAGGCGCTGTCTCATGCGAGCCTGGGGCATCGCCCCAGGAATCCGATTGTCCGGTTAACGCAAGCGCTGAAAGCGCGCCTCAATTCGCCGGATGGTTCTCAATCCCAAACATACCGTTCCTCGAAATAACGCCATGCCTACGGAGCAATCCGGAAGTGAATCGCGCTTTCAGCGCTGGCGTTTTGTTGACGTGCCATGAATCCTGGGGCGCTGCCCCAGACTGGCGCTGAATGCTGCGCCGTTGGCGCTCAACACATACGCAGCGCCGTGGCACCCCGTTTGCACATTTATGAGATGGCGTGCGCGAAGAAGATTAACCCAACTGATTCAACAGGAGGAAACAGAGTCACCAAAGCTAGGCCTCTGTTTTCTCGGTTGCTTCCTGTTCGACCCTCAGGGACTAGTTACCACGCGGTAGTAAACGCCGTTTGCGCCATAGGCCGCGCTGAACCAGGTATTCCCACACAAGTAATAGGTCGTGCCTTGGACGGTGGGAGTAATGCAACCGGCCGGGAGAGCTCCAACAAGCTGTCCGATGGAATAGGTGGCTGCTGTAGTTGCGTGACTCGTGGTTGCGCCGGCGTTGTATCCGTTGGCTGACACGGCCGCCGCATTGGCATTAGTGTTCGCAGCGGCGGCATTGGCATTGGCAGCGTTTGCGTTGGCTGAAGCGACAGCCGCACCAGTAACAGCGGCGGTTGTGACAGCGGCCGCAGTCGCCCAACCGTTGCAGTTGGCGCATGTTGATCCGTAGTAGTTGACCGTGGCGGGCGGATGATAGCCATAATAAGCGGTCGGCGGATGATAGGCAGTACCGTAGCCATAGGCACCGGTGTGGTACGCGCCCTCGCCGTACGCGCCAGAGGTAGTGCCGCCGTAAACATTGGTATGAGTCGCGCCCTGTCCATATGCACCGGACGTGGTCCCGCCGTAGGTGTTCGTGTGGGTCGCCCCTTCGCCGTATTCACCCGAAGTTTTACCGCCATAGGCGTTGGTATGAGTCGTACCTCCACCGTAGTTGTGTGACGTGCTGGTGCCGTAGGCGCTATCGTGGGTCGTACCTTGTCCGGCGGTGTGCGAGGTGCTGCCGCCGTAGGCGTTGCTGTGGCTCGTGGATCCATAGCTATGCGAGGTACTGCCCCCATAACGGTTGCTGCTCGAGAAATTGCCTCTACTGCCGCTATAACTGCCGCCACGCCCGAAAGCAAAGGCAATTTCGCATGGGAGCAGGACGACCATAAGACCTACGAATCCAACGATAATTTTTTTCATGATGTTTCCCTTTCTAGCTTCTTCTAGTTCTACTGTTTTTTAGGTGGCTTGCCTTTTGCCGTGGGCTCAGCACCGGGTGTCGCCTCCGGATGGGGATGTGCAAACGGCATTGGGTTCGCGCTGGCAGCTTTCGCTGAGGTAAATGTGTCTGCTGGAACCGCTGGGTCAAGTTGCCAATCGGAGAGTATTAGAGTATGGCGCAGTCGCTCTGGATCGTCGAGGTAAATCGCATGGAGCAGTCGAGGCAGCTTATCTTCACTCCCAATCCAAGCCTGTATGAACACGCCGTTGTCGATATATGCGACCATGTCAGTCGTCGTTCCGCCGACCACTTTGGACTGGCCGATGTAATAGGCGAGCTTCATTCCTTCTGACATCTCCTTGTAAGGATCCGCGACAATCCAGTCGGCAAACGGGAAGTAAATTGCAGCGGAGTGATAGGCCTGCTCCAAAGCTGCGTCGATGGTCGGCGGGGCGTCCGCAACAGCCACCAGGTTCTCGGCCGGTGCATAAGCCATCATTTTTTTTCCGTCATAATAAAACTCGGACGCCGGACCATCAGCCGACATGATCACCCGAAGCTTGTCCGGTTTCTGGAGAGTAACCTGGGACTTGGTGGTGAAAGCGAGTGGGTGACCATGACGGCTCGGACTCTCATAAAAATGCACCGCATTGAATTTCATTGTCCGCGCCGCGGCGAGCCGGCTGCTTGCAGCTCTAAGAATATCGAGTGCCTTGGGCTCAAGCGAAGGTGTGGCTTCGGGTGCAGGGGTTGCCTCGGCCGCGGTGGTCTTGGCCTTCTTCTTCGCTGTCGGCGGTTTGCTCTGCGCATTCGGAGTGACGAAAACCCCTAGCCAAGCAACTTAATTCGGATCGTCATAGCTCGCGGCGATTAACAAAATGGAACTCGGCGCCGATCATGGAATCATCCCGCACTCGAACATTTTGTTCGCGATCGGAGCCGCAACCTTATTGATGAAGGCCGCGCGCATTTGCGGATCGGACTTTAACATCTGGAGAGCTTCCTGTTCCATCTGCGGTTTTGGAGCCTTGCCTTTCTGTGCTCTCTCCTCCCACAACTGCTCGCAAGTCGCTTGCTGGTACTTTTGGACAACCTTCTCGGCAATCCTGTCTAGTACCGGATAGTCTTGAGCGCTTACAGCTGCGCAAAACAGGGCAATCGCTGACGTCACCAATGATGCAGACGCAATTTTCTTAAACATGGTCCAACTCTGCCGCGCTTAATACCTGACTGTCTATGGGACCTTAGGCTTATATGGAGTCCGAGGCCCTGGGTGATCTTCATCAGTATTGGAGGGAAATGGTTCGCGGCTCTGGTTGATTCTTTTTGTCAGTTTCATCGACGCGATGGGCGCATAGCCCCAAAGTCCTATAGACGGCCAAATCCCCAAAGCGACATAATGGAGATTACACCGCAGGCTGTGCGAACACGCCGACGGTGTCGTTAGGCCGAGAAGCGACAATGAAAGGAACTAGGCAAATAGAAGGCCGTGTGAAAATCTCGTAAAGAATGCGTATGCGTGGAAGCCGCCCGGCATCGTCAAGGTAAAGTAACTCCTTCGTTGAAACGCGCGGGCCGTCTCCCACGCTCACGAAAAGGACCGTTTTCCACAAAGCGAACTCCAAACAAGAAAGCCAATGAGGTAACTTGAAACTTCCCGCTCACGTTCTGTTCCGCAAGGAGTTGTCGCTCATGGTCTGGAAGCCGCACGGCATTCTGGACCAGGCACTCGTGAATGAAATCGTCGCGTTTGTCGAGGCTGCCGAAGAAAGAGCTCAAAAGTCGTTCAACCGGTTCGCAGACTTATCGGCGCTCGACGCGGTCGATCTCAATTTCAGGTTCGTCTTTCACACCGCGCTGCACCGCCGCCTCGCCTTTACGTCCCACCCGCCGGTCAAGACGGCGTTCTACGTCACGAGTCCCGCCACCACCCACTACGCAAAATTGCACGCCATGTTGACTGACCATTCGCCACTGCATGTTTCGTTGTTTACGGAACGCGCCGCCGCCGCGAACTGGCTTGGCGTTCCAGTCCAAGCACTGAGGGTGTAGGATATTTCTGGCCTCCACAGGCAGAAGGAGTCGTTCTTTACCAAGAAGTGGCGCCCGAGGGAGATTGAGCTTGTGAAATAGGAATTTGTCGGTTCTGAACCGCAGGCCGACGTCGCATGTAGCCGATGATATTGCCCTAAAGTCCTATTGACGCGCAAATCGTTCAGGCACATGATGGGCGCATCCAAACGAGAGGAGTCCAAAACATGAAAAAATATAGTTCAATCATTCACATCCTTAGTCTGGCGTGTGCTTGTCTGATCGCCGGGTGCGCGACCCAGCCTGGTGCTGCGACCGCACCGCCGCCGAATTCAGGTCATGTGCTCATTTACCGGGTGGCAAATTTCGGGAGCAATCTCAGCCTTGTCGTGTCAGTCGATGGCAAGGACGTGGGCAGTTATACCGAGGGCCGAAATTACAGTGGCTATTTGCCGGCGGGCCAGCACACTCTTTCCGCCCGAGTTGATACCAATCCCGGCGGTAAGCGTCCGGGGCGAAAAACCCTGGCCGTACAAGCTGGGCAGACCTACTCCTATACCGCAGCCTGGTCGGGAGGGAAGTTGGTTTTGGTAAGAAACCCGTAAGTAATGCCGGCTCAATCTTCTCGCTCTGGTCGCCACCTCGCGCGGGCGCTGCGCACTGTCGCGGCCGTCGCTGTCATTGCCGCCATATGTATGCTGGCGTCAGTGGCGTTCGGCGCCAACCCCGCGGAAGAACTGGCCAAGAGCACTGGCGGTATCAAGATAGATCCGAAGGGCAATTCGTGGGAGTCGATCCAGCAAAGCATCCAACAGTTCGCGGATCCAAAATTCATACTGCGACTCTTCCTCAGTCTTAGTCTGGCAGTAGGCTGTGCATGGGCAATCGCCTGGCATCCGCGCCGCGCGTCGCTCGCCGACCCGCTTGCCGATCTCGAGGAGCGTAAGGCGCTCATACTTCTGGGTGTGGTCGGCGCGGTGGTCGCTGAATTGAGCGGCACCAGCCAGACGCTCGCGTTTGTCATCTTCGGCATCGGCGCGCTATTGCGATTTCGGACTCTGCTCGATAATCCGAAGCTTACTGGGAAAGCCATCATGGTCGTGGTAGTCGGGCTGGCGTGTGGCATGGGATCGTGGGCGATGGCCGTATTCGTTACGGCCTTCAGTTGGTTACTCGTGTTCTGGCTTGATTCGCACTCGAGTTGCCGGGTCAGAATCCGACTCGACGACGGCGAGGATCCGAAGCCGGTCTTTGGCACGGTGCAATCGTTGCTTGTCTCCCACAAGTGTCGGCTTCAGAGTTCCGCGCTGTACGAGGACAAGGGACAGATGGTGTTCCTGCTCTACATTCCGACCGGAGTCGACCCACGGGAACTAGAGGCAGAAGTGCGAGAAAAGCTGCGGAAGAACCACGTCTCGAAGATTAGTGTTGATGTGGTGTAAGCGAGCCAGGTGCACTCACTGCTGTGAACGTCGCCTTATTCCCCGCTCTGTTGGCGGCCTTTGTTATTGGTTCGGCGTTCGCTAAATCCGTTACAGCGCGTGAAGTGACTTTCGTCTCGCCTTGTGAGTGTCAGGGTCAAAAGAGCGGTAGTCGCTGGCCGGTCAAAACGGATCCGTCGCCTGTGCCTTTGGACAAGTCCACTATTCAATCAGTTACGCCGTCGCAGATTTGCGAGTGGAAAGGGCCAGCTCCGAATGAGCCTTTGACGGCTGAGACGGATACGAGAATCGCAGCTGAACAAAAATGGTATAACCTCACTGGCCGCCTTGTTGGCGTAAAAGTCGAAGCAGACGGGGACATCACACTCGTGCTCAAAGATGCCGAGGGCAAGAAAGCGGCAAGTGTTGGTGCCGAAATTCCCGTCGGCTCCATATGGTGTGAGCTTCGGCAGACTGTTTTCGGTTGGACGACGCAGAGCTTTCCTTTCAGTTTCAAGGAATCCCAAAAGCTCCAAATGCGCGAGCAGCATATAATCACGGTCACAGGCCAGGCCTTTTTCGATGTGCAGCACGTGTCTGCGGATAATTCAAACCAACGAACTAAATCTAAGAAATACGCAGTTTGGGAAATTCATCCCGTGATGGCACTGCACGTCGATCAATAGCTCGCCCGCAACCTGTCGGTGCGCAGCAATTGTCCCAGCCTGCCATGCGATAGTAACTATCCGTATCGAAAGAAACGGCTCAGGCAATCCCTGAAAAAGACCTGGCCATCGCTAGGGGGCATAGCGCTTTGGGGCAAGGTGTAGCAACGACTTAGTACGACCAAAGTCCAATTGCGCGTCAACACGCTCGCGGGAAGAATGCACGTTAGATGGGCACTACTTCGCGCAAACTTAAGGGGCGAATTGGCTGATCTGCGCAGTTGGGAGTGGCCGTCAATTTCAAATCAAAAAAACATAAACAACCAGAAGACATAAATGAGATACAAATTACTTAGTCACACCTTGACCGCATTAGCCGCGCTGATGTGCGCGGCTGCTCCGAGTCAGGCGGCAGACAAACCCAACGTCCTATTCATCATGGGCGATGATATCGGCATGTGGAACATCGGCGCCTACCATCGCGGCCTGATGGCCGGCAAGACGCCGAACCTCGACAAGATGGCCAAGGAAGGCATGTTGTTCACCGATTATTACGCCGAGGCAAGCTGCACGGCGGGGCGCGCGAACTTCATCATGGGCGAGTTGCCCATCCGCACCGGCATGACCACGGTCGGCCAGGCGGGAGCCAAAATCGGAATCCCCGCACAGGCTTGCACTATTGCTACCGCGCTCAAGGCGCAGGGCTATGCCACAGGCCAGTTCGGCAAAAACCATCTCGGAGATCTGAATGAATTCCTGCCTACTGTCCACGGCTTCGACGAGTTCTTCGGCTACCTGTATCACTTGGACGCGATGGAAGACCCGGCGCATCCCAACTACCCGCAGGATCTTCTGGATAAAGTCGGCCCGCGCAACATGGTTCATTCCTGGGCGACCACTACGGATGACACCACCGAGATGCCGCGCTGGGGCAAAATCGGCAAACAGAAGATCGAGGATGCCGGTACTCTTTATCCCGAGCGGATGAAGACCGTCGATAATGAGATTCGCGATCTCGCTTTGAAGTTCATCGAAAAGGCCAAAACGGACGGTAAGCCGTTCTTCTGCTGGCTGAACCCGACACGCATGCACATCGTCACCCATCTTTCCGACAAGTACGAGAAGATGCGCAACGCGGAGAATGGCTGGTCAGAAGAGGAAGCCGGCATGGCTCAGCTCGATGACGATATTGGTTTGGTGATGCAGAAGCTCAAGGACCTTGGCTTGGATGACAACACCATTGTCGTCTTCACCACCGACAACGGCACTGAACTCTTCACCTGGCCCGATGGCGGCACCACGCCGTTCGCGCAGTGCAAAGGGACGGTTATGGAAGGCGGCTTTCGCGTGCCGGCTATTCTGCGCTGGCCCGGCCATGTGCCGGCGGACTCGGTGCAGAACGGCATCTTCTCCGGCTTGGACTGGTTTCCTACCTTCCTCGCGGCAGCCGGCAACCCGGACATTACTAACCAGTTGCTTAAGGGTGTAAAACTCGGCGACCGGACCTACAAGAACCATCTGGACGGCTACAATCAGATGGACCTGATCACCGGCAAAGGCCCGTCTGCGCGTCACGAGATCTTCTACCTCGGCGAAAGCACCGTCGGCGCGATTCGCATTGACGACTACAAGTACCGGTTCATCGATCAACCTCAGGGTTGGCTTGGTGAAAAGACTAAACCGGATGTGCCTTACCTGATCAACCTGCGTCTCGATCCTTTTGAGCGGCAAGGCTGGCCAAACAATGGGACGAAAGAAGGTGGACAGCAATACTTCGATTGGTTCAAGTTCCAATTCTGGCGCTTTGTGTTCGTCCAGCAGGTGATGGGCAAGGAACTCCAGACCTTCCTCGATTACCCGCCGATGCAGCTGGGCGCGAGCTTCAATCTTGACGCGGTGAAAGCGGAGATGGGGAAAAAGATGCAAGAGGCGGAGGCGGCCAGCAAAGGCCCCGGCCAGTAACATAAATGACCTTCACGGCGGGCGGCTCGCACAAGAGCCGCCCGCTTTTTATCAATCACCTGATCCCTGCGATCATGAAACGTGCGGTGCATCCGTCCTAACCAGATGCGGGAACAAGAACCATGAAACCGATAAGACTCATGGCAATTTAACTCCATGACCAAACTATCCACCAAGCTCAAGGAGGAGTTCTTTGCGTTGCTCCCACCGACGATCTACTTTTTCGTCGCGCTCCATATCGTGGCGTTCGTTCGCGTGTTGATGTTGAAGGGAACCGGGATTTCGCCACTGTCTTCGATGTCGATTGCGGTCGCCGCCCTCATTCTGGGCAAGGCAGTGTTAATCGCGGACATGCTGCCGATGATCAATCGCTTTCCCAATAAACCGCTGATCTACAACGTTGCATGGAAAACCTTGATCTACCTTCTGGCGGCCACGCTAATTCACTATCTGGAGCGCCTTATCGATTTTTGGCGGCAAACTGGCGGCTTCGTGGCCGGCAACAGGAAGCTACTGGCGGAAATCATGTGGCCGCATTTCTGGGCTATCCAGATCATTTTGCTGGTGCTGATTGTTATGTACTGCACGATGCACGAACTGGTGCGCGTGATTGGGAGGGAAAAAGTGCTGCGGATATTCTTCGGCCCGATGCCTGTCCCGCAAATTTGAACGAGGCGCTAATGGCCGAGGCGGACAAGAATGGCTGGACAGTCATCAGCATGAAGAACGATTGCAAGGTGATTTTTCCATTTGACGGCAAATGAGTGCGCTCCAAAGAAACTTCTTCCTCTGCATATTGCCCTAAAGTCCTATTGCCAACGTGCGAGCGGCGTATTAGTGCTTGGAATTCGGCTCTGGAATTTTTATAGAATACAAACAAAACAACGCACCCAAACGAAACATATGAAAAAGCTACTAACCCTAATAAGTATCGTCAGCATCGGGGCGGTCCTGGCTCTAATGACAGCCTGCGAGACCACTGGCAGCAGTCAATCGGTCGTCGCTCAGAAAGAGGCCTTGCTCGGACAGTCCGGGTTTAAGGTCATTACGGTCACGACGCCGAAACAACAACAAGCGGTCAACGGGTTGGCCCAAGGCAGGGTCTCGGCCGTGAAGTACAACGGGAAATTGTACTACGTGTATCCGACTGGCACGAAGGACAGGATCTACGTCGGAAAACAAAAGCAATTCAACGCCTACAAACAGGCGCTTGCGGCGCAGCAAGGTGGCCAGCCGGCCGGTCAACCGAGTCAACCGGGTCAACAGATGATCAATCCACCGCCGACGATGACATACGAGGGCGCGGGGCCCCACCACGTCGAAGTTGAGCAGTTCGACGGCTTTGGTCCGATGGGCACGGCGTCCTTGGGAGATTGGTAAGTTGTCATAGACGATCCGAGGGTGGTGTCCTGATTCGGCGCTGCCCTTATCGAGATTACAAAGTGACTGAGGTGTGGGTAATATGAAGCGGCCTCAAGTCCTTTTGGGAAGCGCCGTTCTCATACTGGGAATTCTGTCAGCGGGTCCGGCGATTCGTGCGACGGAATCTGAGGACGTTGTTACAAACGGCAACGTAGCTGGCGAGCCTTTTGAGGGGGCTCGGCTCAGCTTGCCGTTTCAGACACATAAGAATTTCAGCTTGGCCGCGGTAACCGAATCCTCTGCTGAAGCCGATGAGGCAGACA
>Ga0209056_10007957_pt1 | contig 10896 bp, 11 predicted proteins | sample GraSoiAngelo_114_FD_185876 | JGI IMG/M metagenome (GOLD analysis project Ga0209056, IMG submission 185876) | Grasslands soil microbial communities from the Angelo Coastal Reserve, California, USA - 14_0903_13_40cm (SPAdes) (version 2) | ecosystem: Environmental > Terrestrial > Soil > Grasslands...
ACACGGCTGACTCGCGCGAACTCTTTAGGACGATCCGCTTGCGACCACGCAATTGCGCGCCCGATGTCCGCTTCGAGTTTTTCTAGCTTAATCCGCATCAACCGTAAGCGGACGCGCACAGGAGCCGCTCAAGTCACCCGAACAAGACGTCAAGTTCGATGAAAGCGAACACTAATTAAAATCTTGGTGCGAATCGCGCACGTAGGGATATTTCGACTCGTTACCGACCTCAGGCGGAAATTCCGGGTAACCGGCGTGAATGTAAGGAATGTCTGGCGGTAGAATGGGATAATAGCTTTCCCGCCATATTGGAAATGGAAATGTCAAAATCTCGATTAAACCGGCCACATGTCGTGTGGCTGTGCGGCCGAGGCCGCGCCAAACGCCATAACCAGCCGCCGCGGAATTACCTTCCGTTTGGTTGACTTGGTTAACCGTCACAAAAAAGTCAGTCGGAGCGATGAAAAAATTGGAAAGCCCGCGACCGAGCTTGCGCGTTGGACCATAATCGTTCGAAGGGGGATCTTGAATATCGGCGAAGGTTCCGCTGGCCAAGCCAGCAACGACCGCGATGCAAAGTATGGTTTTCATAGGCGCTCCAAACCAGTTAAACGATTCCGAACGGCAAAGGCAATACTTTATTTTCGGTGTTCGGCTGCACCACGGTTCTGCGTCTTCAGAATCGAAATACCTATGGTGACTGCGAGAATCAGGACAATGATTCCAAGCGAAAGGGTCCTCGGTATTGGTAAATAATCCGCGATAATCATTTTGATCCCGACAAAGCCCAGCACGAATGCGAGCCCTGTTCTCAAGTAAATGAAACGATCCATCAAACGTGCCAGCAGGAAGTAGAGGGACCGCAAGCCGAGAATCGCGCAAATATTGGATGTATAAACAATGAACGGGTCGCGCGTGATCGCGAAGATCGCGGGTATTGAGTCGACCGCAAAGATCAGGTCCGTGGTCTCAATCACGATCATAGTCAGAGCGAGCGGAGTGAACATCCAGCGACCATCCACGCGCACGTGAAAATGTTCGGCACGGAATTCGCGCGTGATGGGAAGAACCCGGCGGCACGTCCGCAATACCCAACCCTCTTTGAAATCGGTGGCTGGATGTTTTTTAAAAAACATGCGCGCTGCCGTGATAACCAGGAAAAGCCCGAAAAGATAAAGAACGAAATGAAAGCGTTGCACCAGCGCGATACCGCACAGGATCATGGTGCCGCGCATGATAAGTGCGCCGATAATTCCCCAGACTAAAACGCGATGCTGTGATGAGCAGGAAGAGACCGAAAAGATAAAGAACGAAATGAAAGCGTTGCACCAGCGCGATACCGCACAGGATCATGGTGCCGCGCATGATAAGTGCGCCGATAATTCCCCAGACTAAAACGCGATGCTGTGCGCGTGGGGGAACACGAAAATGTGCGAAGATCAACACAAAAACAAAAATGTTATCCATGCTCAGCGAATACTCGATGAGATAGCCGGTCAGAAAATCGAGAGCGAGATGTGGTCCCTTGATGCGCCAGACCAGGGCGTTAAATCCAAGGGACACGAGCACCCACAGCGCGCTTCGTTGAGCCGCAGCGCGTAAGCTTAATTCCCGACCGCGGAGTTTAAAGGTGACGAGGTCGATGCCAATCGCGATGAAGACGCCGATATGAAAGGCAATCCAAAACCAGATGCTCGTCGTCACGGCGGGCAGGTTTTCATGCCGCGAGGCGCGCGGCAATCGTAAATTGCGCGCTCAGCCCATAGGACTTATAGGTCAAATGCGACTCATGAGTCATATTGATGGACGCGGAATTGGAAAAACTCGTCGAAGCTGGCAAGCTCAGTTCTAAAGCCGCCGGGCAACTGGAAAAACTAAAGCCCGGCACATTTTGTCTGCATAAGAGCTGGGGATTCGGTCGCGTGCGCGAATGGAACCTCCTGTTCAATCAGGTTGTAATCGATTTTGCCAGCAAGAAGTCCCATCCCATGCAGACCCAGTACGCGGCGGAGAATCTTACGCCACTGGCGCCGGAACATTTTCTCGCACGAAAGGCGACCGACCTGGCGTCGATCAAGAATCTGGCGAGGGAAAATCCGACCGCGTTGGTGCGAAACATCCTGGAAAGTTTGGATGGCAAAGCCACCGCGCAACAGATCAGTGAATGGCTGTTCGGCGATGTTTTCACTGAGGCCGAATGGAAACGCTGGTGGGAATCAACAAAGAAAGCGCTCAAAGCGAGCGGCGCTTTTTCCCTACCTGCAAAAAAAACGGACCCAATCCAAATCCGCGGCGAAGGCGTATCGCACGCGGACGAGCTGATCGCCGCTTTCAACAAAGCGCGTCAGCCGAAACAGCAAATCACGGCGCTGGAGCAAATCATAAAATTTCACGAGCAATTCAAGGAACCTGAAAAACAGCTTCAGCCCATCATCGTAACCGTCGAGAACACGGCGGCGCGCAACCAGAAAATACATCCCGAACTCGCGTTCGAGCTAATCATGGGGCGGGACGATTTGCTCGCGCGGGTCCCACGAGTGCACACGACCCACATCGGCTTGACTATTTCGAAATTAATTCTTGAGGAAGAAAACCGTTTGATATCGATCCTGCCAAAATTGCCGGCGGCAAAAGAGAAGAGAATCTTGCAAGCGTTGCCGTCGGCACTTGGTCCGAACTGGACAGAGCGCGCTTTAGGTTTGATGCAAGGCAGTCACGGCCGCATGGTCGCACAAATTCCGCGCATCTTGAACGAAGCCGGGCAACATGCGGAGCTTCGGACAACGCTGGAGCGGAGCGTTCGCGAACATTCAGCCACGAGCGAGATGCTCGCCTGGCTGTGCAACGAACGGGAAAGCTGGAGTGAGCTCGTTACGCCGGATTTGCTCGGCGCAATTTTCTCGGCGCTGGAACGGGAACAGCACAACGCTCCGGGTCGCGCCAGCAAGTTGCACCGCACGCTAGTTGAAGATCGGCAACTGCTTGGTGACATTTTGAGGAATGGCGACGTCGGTCTCGCGCGCGATGTCATGCGGCGGTTGCAGCTAAGCCCATTATTCGACGAGTTAACGAAGCGGTCGCTCCTGGCGCGGATCGTTAAAGTTCATCCAGAACTGGAAAGCATGATCACAGGCTCGCAAGCGGAGGAGAAAGCCGCGCCCCTGATCGTTTCCTGGAGCAGCCTGGAAAAGCGCAAGGCCGAATACGAAGAGCTGGTTAAAACGAAAATTCCCGAGAACAGCAGGGAGATCGCGCTCGCCAGATCGTATGGCGATCTCAGCGAGAATTTTGAATTCAAAGCGGCCAAGCAAATGCAGAGCGTCCTTCTGCGGCGTAAAGCCGAGCTGGAACAGATGCTGCATAACGCACGCGGGACTTCGTTTGAGAATCCCGATACGTCCCGCGTTTCCATCGGCACAATCGTCACGCTGCGCAATGCGGAGACGAACATGGAAGAAGCCTACACTATTCTCGGGGCTTGGGACGGCGATCCCGACCGCCGCATTATCTCGTACCAAACAGCGATTGGACAGGCGCTGCTCGGTCATGAAATCGGCGAGACCGTCTCCCTCAACACGGAGCACGGCACCGCTCAATTCACCATTGCTTCAATCCAGCCCGCCACGCCGGACCGGACGCCTGCACCGAGTCCTCCCAGCGAATCCGCCGTTGAAGCAGTGATCGCCAAATAACATCGGATCATTCGTAATCGGATCGAAAGAATCGAGCTAACTTGTCGAGACTAAAATTGCCGGAAGAGCAAGGTACGCGTTAGCTTCTTGTGATGATGCTAAGCCCCGAGTGCGCAGGCTGTGGCCGTAGTAGTTAAATCAGCAGTTCGTAGGAGAGAATGCTCAAGCAATAGATTGCCGCTGTTTCCACTCGCAGAATGATCGGGCCGAGCGTGATCGGCTGGCATCCGTGACGACGCGCGAGCGCAAGCTCTGCAGGTGTAAAATCGCCTTCGGGTCCAACAAGCATCAATACGCTCCGAGGACGATGTTGGTTTTCATTTGAATAACCTGCCAGAATTTTCTTGAGGTGTTGAGCGTCAGGCTGGAGCGAGCCGATCAGCCGAAGGTCGAACGATTCCTCTGCCGCTGCCGAAAATAATTCTGACAATTTTCTCGGCATGTGCACGTACGGCAGCCAGTTCTGACCGCATTGTTTGCCCGCTTCGATCGCGATCTGCTGCCATTTCGTCTGTTTTTGGGCCGCGCTTTCGGAGTCGACCTGCACAATCGTGCGGTCGGAAATAATTGGCACAATTTCAGCTGCGCCGATCTCGACCGCCTTCTGCACGATCAGCTCCATGTTTTTCCCTTTTGGAATGGCCTGTCCCAGAATAATCCGGCACTGCAGCGGCAGTGTTTCCGCTTCATGCAATTTTCGCAGATTAATTTCCTCACTGTTAAGATCGATAATTTCCGCAGTAATTTCGCGCCCTTGTCCGTCGAAGAGAACAAGTTTCTCCCCCGCTTTCATGCGCAGGACGTCGCGTGCGTGGTGAGCCTCCGATCCACTTAATGCCAAAGCGGCGGGGTTCCAATTCTCCGGTGAGATGTAGAAGCGATGCATCGGCTTACTGATAGTTCGCTACGATAAGAGAGTTCACCGCCAACACGTCTGCCAACGATTTGCTGATGGGCAGCTCTACACCGCGCTGTTGAAGCGCCGCGATCACGGTCTCTGTGCGAATATTTCCGACCAGTGCGTCCTGCGCGAATGGGCATCCGCCAAGACCACCGATGGCCGAATCAAAGCGGCGGCAACCCGCGTCGTACGCAGCGAGCACCTTGGCTGCGGCTCCCTCGGGCACGCTGTGAAGGTGAACGCCGATATCGTAATCAGGGTATAGGCTCATCGCTGATTCGACCACGCAGCGAATCAGATCAGGACCGGCTACTCCGACCGTGTCAGCAAGCGAAATGGATCGAATACCAATGCTAGCCAGTTTCTTTATTGCCTGGTGCACTTCTTTCTCATTCCACGGGTCGCCATAGGGATTTCCAAACGCCATCGAAATGTAAGCGACGACGCCGAGCCTCGCGCTGTCAGCTCTGGTTTTAATCGATTTCAGCACCTTGTAAGAGTCTTCGAGTGTCTGGTTTTGATTTTTGCGCAAAAACGTTTCAGAGATGGAAGAAGGATAACCCAGAGTGCTAACTGCGTTCGTTGCTATGGCGCGCTCGGCGCCTTTCTCATTCACCACAATCCCGATGATTTCGACGTCGTCCGGCAGATCGACTTGCTTCAGCACCTTCTCGCTGTCGGCCATTTGTGGGACGGCTTTGGGAGAGACAAAACTTACAGCATCGATGTGCTTGAACCCCGCCACGATCAGCGCGCGCAGATAACGCGCCTTCAGTTCAGTCGGGATTTGCCGCCTGAGACCCTGCCAAGCGTCGCGCGGGCATTCGATCAATTTGACAGCATTGTGAACCACGGAAACTGCAGCGTTTACTTGAAGAATTCCTTCGCGCGCTCGAAGAAACTTTTGCGCATCGGAGTGTTTTCCTCGCCGCAAAGGGCTGCGAACTCCTCGAGCTTGCGACGTTGCTCCGTATTCAATCGTGACGGCACCTCGACAATTAGACGCGCGAACAAGTCGCCATGGCCGCGGCCGTTGACGTTTACGATCCCTTTGGCGCGCAGTTTGAATATTTGTCCGCTTTGTGTGCCGGCGGGCACTTTGAGATGCGCTTTGCCTTCCAGTGTCGGCACATCAATTTCGCCGCCTAAGGCCGCAATGGAAAATGGGATTGGCACCTCGCAATACAGATCATCGTTTTCACGCTGAAAGATTTTGTGTTCCTTGATATGGATGACCACATAGAGGTCGCCTCGCGGACCGCCACCGATTCCGGCCTCGCCATTGCCTAAGGAACGCAGCCGGGTGCCTTCTCTGATTCCAGCGGGAATTTGCAGCTTAATTCGGCTCGCTTTTTCCACGCGTCCGTCGCCGCGGCATTTCTGGCACGGTTTTTCGATGATCTCACCGGCGCCATGACAGCGGGGACATGTCTGTGAAATATGAAAAAATCCACGCGAACTAACGACCTGGCCACGGCCGCCGCAAGTGGGACAACTGATCCTGCGCGAGCCCGGTTCAGCGCCGCTGCCCTGGCATTTATCGCAGGTGTCCAGTTTCGTGATCTCAATCTGCTTGTCCGCGCCAAAAGCCGCCTCCTCCAGTTTGATTTCCATGTCGTAGCGCAAATCTGATCCGCGGCGCCGGTCTTCCGTACGTGCGCCACCGCCGCCGAAGAATGTCTCGAAAATTCCGCCTCCAAAGCCAGCGCCGCCGAACACATCGCGGAAAATCTCGAATGGGTCGTGGAAAGCGCCGCGGCCGAAACCGACGCCGCCGGGAGCGAATGCTGCGTGACCAAAGCGATCGTAGGCGGCGCGTTTCTCAGGGTCCATAAGGACATCGTACGCTTCCCCTAGCTCCTTGAATTTTTCCTCGGCGTGCGGGTCGTCCGGATTTTTGTCCGGATGAAACTTGACCGCGAGCTTGCGATAGGCGCGTTTGACCTCCTCATTCGCGGCGCTTCGTCCAACGCCAAGGACCTCATAGTAATCGCGTTTGTCAGTCGCCATGTGGCCGATAACTCCTGCCTGACCTATGCGAGTGGCAGGCGCAGCAAGCAAGCAGCCTCACTTCTTTGCCGGCCCGCTGGAAACAACTACTTTTGCAGGCCGAAGCAATCGGTCTTTAAATCGATAACCGCGACTGACTTGGCGCAGGACGGTCTCTTCGGGAACTTGATCGCTCGGCTCATGTGCAATTGCTTCGTGCAGGTTTGGATCGAACGGTTTATCTTCGGCTTCGATGGGTTGCAGCCCGTTTTCCGTGAGCAAATCGTTCAGTTGTTTTTGGACGAGAACCATTCCGGAATAAATCGGGGATTGTTCCCCCTGCTCTTTTGCGGCTGCGAGACCAAGCTCAAAATTATCGATAATTGCGACCAGCCGCTGGAGTAGCGAGTTGTTGGCGTACTTGATTGCCTCTTCCTTTTCGCGCACACAGCGCTTTTTGTAATTCTCGAAATCCGCCTGACTGCGCAACGCGAGATCGCGGAACCGGTCGAGATCGGCTTGTAAGCCGGCCATTGGATCTTCCCCCTCAATCTGCTCGGCGGCTGGCGCGGGAGCGTAGGGTGAAGGCATCGGTTTTGCCGATGACGACTGCTTCATTTTTTCGTTTTGTTCAGCAACAGGAATTTTTTTCATGTTTTGCGGATCGCAATTACAGTGATGTCGTCATTTTGAGGTGCCGACCCGGTAAAGTCGCGCACGTCCTCGATGATTTTCTTTACAATCGCCTGTGCACCCTCGTTCGCGCTCGCGCGGACCGATTGCATCATCCGATCGAGGCCGAACTCGTCTCCCTCAGTACTTAGCGTTTCGGTTACACCGTCGGTGTAGAGGATGAGGCAATCATCGCGCTCGAGCGGGACGGCGAAATCAACCGTAAGCCTATCAAACACGCTTCCGCTGTCAATTCCCACGACCATCCCCGGCGGTTTGATTGGCGTAACGGTTTGCGACTGCCGCTGGTAAAGTAACGGCGCATCGTGTCCGGCGCGCGCGAGGGTAACGCCATTGCGCTGGTGGTCTAGAATGAGATAGGCCATGCTGATGAACATGTCTTCCTTGATGTCAGGGTAAAGCTGACGATTCACCTTTCGTAAGACATCTGCCGGAGACGGGTTCCGAGCCGCCTCAGCGCGCAAAACGCTCCGGCAAATCGCCATGATGAGCGATGCCGGCACACCTTTGCCTGAAACATCTGCGATTGCCACGCCCAACCGCTCGTCGTCCACTTGAATGTAATCGAAATAGTCGCCGCTTACCTGTCGGGCCGGCACATTGATGCCGCTGATCTGAAATCCGTCAATGGCCGGGGCCTCGGCGGGCAGCAAAATCCGCTGAATGTCCCGGGCAATCTCGAGATCGTGATCCAGCCGCTTTTTTTCGTTGGCCATCGAATAAATAATCGCGTTGTAGAGGGCAAAGGCAGATTGCTCAGCGATCGATTTAAAAACGACGAAGTCGCCCTGCGAAAACGGTGCACCTATCGGGCCATTGGCAAGCGCTAAGACTCCCAGATCCTGAGCTCCATACCGGAGCGCCGCCGCCATGATGGAGCCACTGCCGAATGCGCGGCCACGCAATTTCGCCAACTCCGGCGCATCGGAGAGCTCGTTCAAACAAATAGGCTGCCCTGTTTGCCAGACGCGTCCGATCAGTCCTTCCCCTGGGGCGATTGTGTGCAGCCGTAGAAACCTCTCAACAGCGGTAGGAGCGGCGGCCGCTTGTTGCAAAATATTCGGCGGAACATCGACTAGCGGCGGACAGCCTTTGGAGATGAATGCCGGCGTGAGCTTCGCGCCAGTTCGATCGGTCACATAAAGCGCGCCGCCCTGCGCGTCGAGAATGCGGGTAGCGCCTTCGACGATGAGCCGATGGAGTTCCTGAGGTCGAATCGTTTCTCGGAAGGCTTCGCCAAGACCGTGCAGGAAATCGAAAACGAGCGTCTCCTCGACTTGGATCTCCTCATGAGACCGCTCCAACCTGCGAATCCGCTGCGTCTGAAGATAGCTGGTAACAATCCACCCGGCGACAGACGCTACAAGCAATCCGAGGAGAAAAGTCGGCCACATCGTGGAAGGGCCAGCTTATTTCGAGGGCGTCTCGCGATGAAGGTCTTGTCTTAAGAAATCGAGAACGTCCTTAAATCGAAAGAGATTTTCCGGCGCCGCCTCGCAAAGTGCCTCGTGCGCTTCCAGCATCGTTTCTGCCTGCTCCTGTTTTTGGGCCTCTGGCGACTCGCCTTCGGGAGCTCGCTCGAGCGCTCCGCATTCAGGCGCGCGCGCTCCGTTAGCATGGATATCAAATATCTGATCGAGGCCCAGTCCAGAGAGAAGCTCCTGGCTGCGATTCCCACAGTGAACAATGTGCAGGTGACCGTGACCAAGTTCCTTTAACCGCAACGCCACGCTGGCCATCGTTCCCATGAATGTGGAATCCATCATGGCGCAATCCGCTAAATCCACCACAAACTCGCGATAGCCGCGATCCAGCATCTCGCGCGCGAACTCCTTCAGGTTCCCGCTATTGAGAAAACTACCTTTGCCCTCGACTTTCACCCATACGGTCGGGCCTCTCACCCCTACTTGAATAGATGAATCCACGGTTAGCTCCTTAAAGGATACCAGCCCAAAAGGCATACTGTCAAACCTCACAGGACTCCAGAAGTTCCAGAAATTGATTCGAAACGCAGGCCACGAAGGGCCGCACTAGTGGAGGCATTTGCCGTGCGACGCCCGAGCGCGAGCAAGGGAGCGGCCGGCCACGGCTGCCCAAATATTACTCCCACATAAACGAGCGATTTTCCGCCACGATCCGGCCGTTTGAGATCAACAGGCAGCGCCAGGCAATAACCTGGCCATCGTCGAGGTAATCGTCTCCAATAACCTTGAATTCCGTCTTATGGGTGCGATGCACGTTTCGGTATGTAATCTCCTGTGCCTGGACGTGCTCGTGCAGCTTCTCCTGCCGATACTCCAAACGCACTGTGACATCGGAAGGGCGCTTGGCCCGCCAGAAGAAATCGAAATAATTGCCGAAACGCTGACGTTGATCGAGTGCGGTCACTGCCCCGAAAAGCCGATATTGGCGTTCAAAGCTAATTGGAGCATCCTGAAGGGTGGCCGTTTTCTGGCTTGGCGAATTCGATTTCCCGCCAAGCGTGCTCGTTGTCTGACGGCCGCCTTGACCTGGTTTTGACGGTTTATCGCTCAAAAAGAAAAGCTTTGTTTTTCGAAACTCAAAATCATTACTTAACGCAACCGGGAGTGGTGTCAGTTTTTCCACGACTCTCGGTTCCTCGCGCGCGTCGCTGGAAACTCCCAGTGCAAAGAACATCAAAATGCAGGCTGCGACGGTGAACCTCATTCTGCTAATAAAGGCGGGTTTCGAATCGGGTGTCAACGCGCAAAGCATAAGTCCCGTGCATCGGACAAATGTGATGGAACTGCAGATTTTGCTCACCCGAATCTGAAAGTAAATTTCTTGTTGATGTTTAAAGTTGGTTACGAACGAGGCGTTTACTTGCCGGAGCAGGACTTATGGCTGGATCCTTGGGACGCAAAGCGCTTCGCTTTTATTTCCCACGCGCACAGCGATCACATAGCGCCTCACGAGGAGATCATCATTTCCGAGCCGACAGCGCGTTTGCTTCAAAGCCGGCTGCCGGGCCGTCGCATCGAACACATTCTGCCATTCGGTGAGCAGCAAACCGTGCATGGTATCGACGTTACCTTGCTCCCCGCGGGACATATCTTCGGTTCGGCGCAATGTTTCCTTTCGCTCGGTGACGAAACGCTGCTTTACACGGGAGATTTCAAATTGCGTCCGGGAAAATCCGCCGAACAGGCGCAGTGGCGCCAGGCCGACACGCTCATTATGGAAACCACATTTGGGCTGCCGCGCTATCGATTTCCGCGCACGGAGCAGGTTATCGATCAAATAATCGCATTCTGCCGCGAAACCATTGACGCCGGTAACGTGGCGGTGCTTCTGGGTTACTCATTAGGCAAAGCGCAGGAAATACTGTGTTCGCTTGAAGGAGCCGGGCTGACTCCAATGCTGCATGGCTCCGTCTACCAGATGACGCGCATCTACGAGCAGTTGGGCCAATCCTTTTGCAAATACGTGCGTTACAACCCGAATGACGTTGCAGGAAAAGTCCTCATCTGCCCACCCAGCGCGAATCGATCGCACATGCTGGAAAGAATTCCGCGCAGACGTGTGGCGATGATCAGTGGCTGGGCAGTCGACCCCAATGCCGTTTACCGGTATCAGGTCGACGCCGCATTTGCTCTGTCG
>Ga0209056_10007959_pt1 | contig 10895 bp, 11 predicted proteins | sample GraSoiAngelo_114_FD_185876 | JGI IMG/M metagenome (GOLD analysis project Ga0209056, IMG submission 185876) | Grasslands soil microbial communities from the Angelo Coastal Reserve, California, USA - 14_0903_13_40cm (SPAdes) (version 2) | ecosystem: Environmental > Terrestrial > Soil > Grasslands...
TCGCACCGGACCCGGCTGATGCAAAAACTCGATATCCACGAAACCGCGTCGCTCGTGCGCTATGCCATCCGGCGCGGATTCGTCCAGCCCTGAAGCGTGAGAATAAGGAAAAGCATAAGTCGCAGAAATTACCGCATGTATCTTACGAAATACCACCCATCCGCGATTGGGGGGTTCACCGGCTTGTCTAAGATGCCCATCCGGTTATCCTGGTCCAAGAAAACAGAGGTCGCTTCCGTGGGTTCGGCCCCTGCCGTAAGACTTCCCTAAGTCACTTGCCCCCACGGAGGCGGCCAATTTACACGGAAGGGGATGGAGGCCAGAGTTGCCGGAGAGCAAAACACAAAGTGTAGACACCATAAAGCTGGTCCCCTTGCTTCTTAACTCATGGAAGAAAGCAAGCGGGCCGAGAGCGTCGAAGCTCACAAAGCGGAATCCCCCGTCCGGGCGGGAGTGGGGCGCAAAACTCTCCGCGGCTCTGTTCAAAGAAGATGAGCGGGAATTGGAACGGCTACTCCAGTCAGTCTCGTGGGTCGCCAACGAACTGAAGCCAAACATCTCGCAAACACGCACCCTCAGCCAAATGTTGATCCGCGCGGTGAGGTTTGCTGTGCGGCAAACCGTCCTTCAGGCCGAACTCTGTTCGTTGGCTTTGACTGACGAATTGACCGGGCTTTTCAACCGCCGTGGCTTCCTGGAGCTCGCTGTACATCAGCTGAAGATGGCGCGGCGCACATCTCAGGGCGCGCTGCTATTTTACTGCGACATGGACGATCTCAAACAGATCAACGACGTCTGCGGTCATGACGAAGGCGACTTGGCCTTACTCCGTGCGGCAGCCGCCCTGAAATCCAGTTTTCGCGACTCGGACATCCTTGCGCGCATCGGCGGCGATGAATTCGCAGTGTTGGCCATGGAGGGCGCAGGTTTGAACTGCGACGTGATGTTCGACCGGCTCGAGGGAACGCTGAGGCAGTCCGGTGAAATTGCGTCGCGCTACGAACTGTCCATGAGTGTCGGAGTGGCGCGTTTCGACCCCCGACGCCCGATTTCGATGCGCGAGCTGATGCGGTTGGCGGACCAGGACATGTACAAACAAAAAAGTAAACGGAAGAAATTCTGCCTCGTGCCTGGCGCCTGAACTGAAGGAGAGAGGAGAATAGGAGCACGTTCAAATCGTTCGAGAACTTCTGCCGCGCCAAACGATGCACGTCACATACGGGGAAAGACCTGAACTCAGTGATTGAGGCTTGATGCTGGCGCGCATTTGTTGGCAAGGACAAGTTCAGCGATCGTCGTCGGGATGAAAGCGTCGCTCGTCTCTCATCGAAGCCGCTTCTGAACGCCGGTAATTCCTTGAGCGGCCTAGAGAGCCATGCTTGCCCCTAATAGCTTCACCCAGTCCTGCGCTTCACGCCGACGGACAGTTCGCGAAGGAGTCGTCCCCAAATGGCTATGAGGACTGGAAGGCTTGAAAAGCGTGTCCCTCTGGCCGTGCCACTTCGTCTGGCCTGCCAAGAGCATCGGGGCTATGTGGAGAGTACGCACACCGAAAATGTGAGCCCCTTCGGGGCGCGCGTCGTGACTCGTCACAAGTGGCGCCCGGACGAACAGCTTCTCGTTTCTTCTCCCCAAGGGGATTTTTCTTCGTCCGCGCGCGTTGTGTATTGCGAGCAGGTACGCGATGAGCAATGCGTGATCGGTTTGCGTTTGCAGTCCCCCTTCAACGCGTGGTCCAACAGCCGGAGTAGAAACAATTGACCGCAAATGAGATCCAGGCAGAATAATTGGCCGCGGCTGGCAGGAACGGCCAAAACGTGTGCGATTGTGTGTTAGCCGAAGATCAGAACTTCAACTGTCCGGGGTTGCTCCCGCAGGAGTGGCTGCAGCAGCTTTCGGCGCTGGGATGAGGAAGACAGCGGAGCCGCTCAGCGCCAGCGTGGTTCCCGCGACAAGCAGTCCGCCGCGAAACCCTCCGGTAGAATTTCTGATCAGCCCGATCACATACGGCCCGAATAGTCCGCCCAGGTTGCCGACGGAGTTGATGAGCGCGATGCTTGTGGCGGCCGCAGCGCCGTGAAATTGCCGCGTAGGCATGGCCCAGAATGGGCCGAGCATGGCATATACTGCCATCAAGGACACGCTCAGCGCGGTCACGGCTCCGGCCAAGGATCCAGCGTAGGCCGCTGCAAACGTTCCCGTCACTCCCGTGAACGCGCAAAGCGCCACGTGCCAGCGCCGCTCACCCGTTCGATCCGAGTGAATCCCTACAAGAACCATCGCCACCGCGGCTGCGAGATAAGGGATCGTGGAAATTACTCCGATCGCAAAGTTGCTTGCCGTCGAGAAACTCCGGATCAACTTCGGCAGCCAGAGCACGGTCCCGTACGAACAAGTAGTCAGCCCGAAATACACGAGCGAAAATAACCAGACTCTTCCATTAGTGAGGCCCATAAAAGCGTCCGTTCGGGCGATCGCCGAGGGAGATTTTCGTTCGCCCTTCAGAACATCGATCAGCCATGCGCGCTGTTCCGTCGTCAGCCAAGCCGCCTCCTCCGGCCTGTCCGTCAGAAAGAAAAACGCCACCGTGCCAAGGACAATGGCTGGAAGCCCCTCCATTAGAAACAACCACTGCCACCCGGCGATCCCGGCGATATTCTCTAGGCCAAGCAACGCTCCGGAGATCGGCCCGCCCACGATACCGGCCACCGGATTCGCGGCCATGAAGCACGCCACCGCGCGGGCGCGCGCCCGACTGGGGAACCAGTTCTTGAGGTAAAGGATCATCCCCGGGAAAAACCCCGCTTCCGCCACTCCCAGCAAGAATCGCAATGCATAGAATTCTCGCGGCGTTCTTACGAACATCATGGAAGAGGAGACACAGCCCCAAAGAATCATGAGCGTTGAAATCCAGCGCCGCGCGCCGATGCGCTCCAAAGCCAGATTGCTTGGCACCTGGAAAAAGAAGTAGCCGGCGAAGAACAAGCCCGCTCCGAGTCCATACACTCGGTCGTTCAATCCAAGTTGCGCCTGCATCTGCAAAGCCGCAAAACCGACGTTAATCCGGTCGAGGTACGCAACGATGTAGAGGAGAAACAGAAAGGGCACGAGCCGGACGGCGAGCTTCGAGACAACCGTCGTTTCCATCACCTGCCTCTTGAATCGAGGGGCTCCTGCGCCCGCCGAATGCGGCCGCCGAGTGAGGCCGTATTCTATGTCAACTCGAGCCGCTTACGGATTTCGCCCACGACCATTTCCGGCGTTTGCCCTATGTCCACTGTCACCGCATCCTGCGGCTCTTCGAGGTCGGTGAATTGGCTGGCCAAGAGGTCTTCACCCGCAAAATGTCCCTCCCGCCTACGCAGCCGCTCGAGGATCTGATCGTAGGTACCCTTCAAATAGACGAGCGACACCTCGGGGCCGACCAAGAGTCGTTCCCGATAGACCTGTTTCAAGGCAGAGCATGCCACGACGATTTTCCGCCGCTCCGCAGTCCACTTGGTGATTTCTCCGCGAAGGAGCTCCAACCATGGCGCTCGCTCGGCGTCCCCAAGCGGAATCCCGTGCCGCATTTTCTCCACGTTTTGCGGCGGATGAAACGTGTCGCCGTCCACAAACTCCCAGCCAAGTTCCGCGGCCAGCAAATGTCCGACCGTCGTCTTTCCCGACCCCGTCGGCCCCATGAGCAACACGATCACGGCAGTCCCAATTCCCCCGCCCGTGCTCGCGCACGTTCCTGAACTGTGCCGCACCGTAACAAAGAACAGTCCGAGAGAGATTGGTGCATTGACGGTAGAGCCGCATTGTATCCGGATTGCTCAAATTTTGGACTGCTTGCTTGTGCTCCAAATGCGAAATTCTTTGGAGCATGGAATAATAGCCGGGGGCTGCTCTCGCGCCGTTCGTCCGCAATGGCACGATGGAACAGCCGGACCGAAATGGATGATGCTTACATCTGCGACGCGATCCGGACTCCCTTCGGGCGATACGCTGGCGCGCTCTCATCCATCCGGACTGACGACCTGGCGGCTATTCCCATCCGAGCCCTCGTCGAACGCAATCCCAAAGTAGCGTGGGACGCGCTGGACGACGTGGTCTACGGATGTGCGAACCAGGCTGGCGAGGATAACCGCAACGTCGGCCGCATGGCTCTTCTCCTCGCCGGTTTGCCTCAGGAAGTGTCCGGCTCGACCGTCAATCGGCTCTGCGGTTCCAGCATGGATGCGGTAGCCGTCGCGGCGCGCGCCCTCAAGAGCGGCGAAACCTCGCTGGTGATCGCCGGCGGCGTGGAGAGCATGTCCCGCGCCCCATTTGTTGTGGGCAAAGCAGACGCAGCGTTTTCTCGTAGCATGAAGATTGAGGACACGACGATCGGTTGGCGCTTCGTCAATCCGCTGATGAAGGCCAAGTACGGCGTCGATTCCATGCCCGAAACGGTAGAGATCGTGGCCGAAGAATTCCACATCAGCCGCGAGGATCAGGATGCCTTTGCGCTGCGCAGCCAGCAACGCGCCGCAGCAGCCATGCGAAGCTGCCGTTTGGCGCAGGAAATTGTGCGCGTCCCGATTCCCCAAGAAAAGGGCGGCCCTGTTCTATTCTCCGAAGACGAGCACCCGCGGCCTGACACCACGCTGGAGGCCCTCGCTCAATTAAAGCCCATCGTGAAGCCAGGGGGAACCGTCACGGCCGGGAACGCCTCCGGAGTTAATGACGGTGCGTGCGCTCTCCTTCTCGCGACCGAAGCAGCCGGGCCCAAGCACGGTCTGACGCCCAAAGCGCGCGTCGTTGCCGCAGCCACGGCAGGCGTCGCTCCGCGGATCATGGGCATGGGTCCTTCACCGGCAACGCGCAAAGTGTTGGCAAAGACGAATCTCACTCTGGCACAGATGGACGTCATCGAGCTCAATGAAGCTTTCGCCGCGCAGGCCCTTGCGGTACTCCGCGATCTGGGCGTCCCGGACGATGCGCCTCACGTGAATCCGAACGGCGGAGCGATCGCTATTGGCCATCCTCTCGGAGCGAGCGGCGCACGTTTGATCACGACCGCGCTCTATCATTTGAATCGCACCGGTGGACGCTACGCTCTTTGCACCATGTGCATCGGCGTCGGCCAGGGCATGGCCATTATCCTCGAGCGCGTCTAAAGCTGTCTTCTGGACGCCGAGAGGCTGGTAGCTCTCTTTACACGCAAACGCTCAAGGCCCTATAGTCGAGCCATGTTCTCCAGTCCAAGCCCCCGATGAGCCGTCTCGCCTTCAGCAGGATTTTCCAGTTCTTTTGCCTTCTGCTTCTCTCTCCCACGCTCGTGCCAGCCGACCAAATTCAAGAAATTCATCCCACGGGATACGTGACGGATCTCGCCAGCGTCCTCAGCGAGGCAGAGCGAGCCCGCCTCGAAGCTCTTTGCTCCGAGCTCGAACAAAAGACCGGGGCCCAGATGGCTGTCGTCACTGTGCAGTCGCTCGAAGGCGAATCCATCGAGCAATACAGCGCCAATTTGTTCAAACATCTCGGCATCGGGAGCAAGAAGGACAACCGCGGCGTCTTGCTGCTCCTCGCACCCACCGAGCGCAAATACCGCATTGAAGTGGGCTATGGTCTTGAGCCCGTTATCAACGATGCCCGCGCCGGCGATGCAGGCCGCGCCATGGTGCCGTATCTGCGGCAGGCCGATTACAACAGCGCCGTCGAAACCGCCTCATGGCAACTGGCGAAATTCATCGCCGAAGACCGCGGCGTAGTTCTCGCTGGAGGGCCTGCAGCTCATCCGTACCCTGCGAGCGATGGCGACTCGAGATTCCCGGTCCCCTGGATTGGACTCGTTGTGTTCGTCGTTCTCATTCTCCGTGTTCTGAGCTGGGGAATCGCAGCGGGCGGAACGCGCCGCCGTGGCCCGTGGTGGATCGGCCCGGTGGTCGGAGGTTTGAGTGGCTCGGGCGGTGGTGGAGGCTGGGGCGGAGGCGGATTCGGCGGAGGCGGTGGCTTTGGCGGGTTTGGCGGCGGGAGCAGCGGTGGCGGTGGCGCTTCCGGAGGCTGGTAGCCGCGCGAAAGTAGGAGCAGCGACAGAATGCCGTCAACGGAAGAGAAACTGGCTGAGCTCGTCAAAAAGCTGCAAGCCGAGGCTGGCGCGAATCTCGAGTCCGTGATTCTCTACGGCTCAGCCGCGCGCGGCGATTATCGCCACGACCATTCCGATCTCAACGTACTCTGCATTCTCCGTTCTCTCGCTGTCGAGGAATTGGCCGGCCTCGCCCCCGTTGTCCACTGGTGGTCCAAAGAGCAAAAGGAGCCCGCGCCGCTCTTCTTCAGCTCCGCCGAACTGCGCGATTCGGCCGGCATCTTTTCCATCGAGCTCCTGGACATGCAGAAGGATCATCGGGTTCTCTTCGGCGCCGATGTGATCTCCGGGATTCCTGTGCCGCGCAATCTGCACCGCATCCAGGTGGAACACGATTTTCGCACGCTCGTTCTGAAGCTCCGCCAGCACTATCTGCACGCCTCGGCGGAACCCGCAGAGCTGGCCCGGGCTCTCGCGAAATCCTTTTCCAGCGTTCTCACGCTCCTGCGCCACACTCTGATCGCCTTGGACCAGGATCCTCCCGCAGCCGTCGAGGAGATCTTCGGACGCATCGCCGTCCTGACGGGAGCAGATGCAGGCGCGTTTCAGGCCGTGCGCGAACTTCGCGAGTCCGGCCGGGTTCACGGGAATCTAAATAAAACGTTCGGCGCATTTCTCTCCGCGGTGGAGAAGGTCACTCGAGCTCTCGATGAGCGCTTGCCAAAGCTTGACTGGCGCCGCGGCGCGGATTCGAGATAATAATCATGGATAGAGTGAGGTGCTTATGAAAAAGGGTGTGCTGGTCCTGCTCGTGCTCGCAATCGTCGTCATATTGGTGTCCGGCTCTTACTTCAGCCGCCGGAATCAAATGGCCGTGAAGCGCGAAGCCGTCAACGCCGCTTGGGCGCAGGTGGACGTCGTCTTGCAGCGCCGCGCCGATCTGGTCCCAAACCTCGTGGAAACCGTGAAGGGTTACGCTGTGCAGGAACAGATCGTCTTCGGTGACATCGCCAAGGCGCGCTCCGCTCTGCTCAGCGCCCAGACCCCCGCCGACAAAATCGCAGCCAACGCCCAACTCGACTCCGCGCTTGGCCGGCTGTTGGTGATCGTGGAAAACTATCCCCAGCTTAAATCGAACGAAAACTTCCTGCGTCTCCAGGACGAGCTTGCCGGAACGGAGAACCGCATTGCCGTCGAGCGCCGCCGCTACAATGAAGCCGTTCAGGACTACAACACCTACCTCTCGCTCTTTCCCAACACCCTCGTCGCCAGCGTGGCCGGCTTCAAGCGCAATGACGCATATTTCAAAACCGATGAAAGCGCGCGCCAGGCGCCAAGAGTCCAGTTCAATTATCCGGGCAGGCAACCGGCAGCGCCCGCAACGACGCCGGCTCCTGCGCCTGCAAAGCCCTGATCCCCGGAGACACTGCTGGGTACAAGGAAACTGTTGTCAGGAGAAGTCTGTTTGTGTGCTCAAGCTGCTTGAGGAAAAATGTGAACCGTCAAAACTTGCGCGTTTCCTGCCGCGACCACCGCTCAATCACGATCTTCGATTCCGTGAAGAATTCCACCGCGTCGCGGCTCTGGCCGTGCAATATCCCGAAAAAGCTCTCTTTCCATCCGCTGAACGGGAAGTAGGCCATCGGCGCACGCCGATATTGATCCCGATATTCCCCGCCGGCGCGTCGTAGCGGAATTTCCGCGCCGCGGCCCCGCTCGTCGTGAACAGCGACGCCTGGTTGCCGTACGGGCTTCGCCGCAGAAAATCCATTGCCTCATCCACGGAGTTCGCGTGAATCAGGCTAAGAACCGGTCCGAAAATCTCCGTGTGTACGAGATTGCTTGATGCCGGCAGTCCGTCCAGAATCGTCGGCTTGACAAAATTTCCTTGCTCGTAACCCGCAATTCTTGCGTTGCGCCCGTCGAGCAGCGGCTTGGCCCCTTCGCCGACTCCCGCGCCGATCAGGGATTCGACCCGTTGCTTGCTCTCCCGTGTAATTACCGGCCCCATCTGCACTCCCGCATCCAATCCATTGCCCACCTTGATCGCCGAAGCTGCGTGCGCAATCGAATCGCGGAAAGTCCTGTGCGCCTCGCCCACCGTCACCGCAACGGACACCGCCAGGCATCTTTGCCCCGCGCAGCCAAACGCGCTATCGCTGATGATCTGCGTCGCCAGCTCCATGTCCGCGTCAGGCAGCACGATCACATGGTTCTTCGCTCCGCCCTGGCATTGCATCCTCTTCCCGCTCGCCGCTGCCCGCGCATAGACGTGCTTCGCCACCGGCGTCGAGCCCACAAAGCTGATCGCGCGCACCAGCGGGTGATCGCACAACGCGTTCACCGCCTCGCGCCCTCCGTTCACCAGATTGACCACGCCCTTCGGCAAGCCTGTTTTCTCGATCAGTTCCATCGCCCGCCGCATGGACAGTGGCACGCGCTCCGACGGCTTCATCACAAACGTGTTCCCACACGCGATCGCGTACGGCAAGAACCAATACGCAATCATCGCCGGAAAATTGAAGGGCATGATGGCCGCAACCACACCGAGCGGTTGCCGGATCAACGCCTCGTCCACTCCCGGCGTCACGTCCTCCAGGTTGTATCCCTGCATCAGTATGGGTGTTCCGCAGGCAACCTCTACGTTCTCGATGGCGCGCCTTAACTCCGCCTTTGCTTCAGCAAATGTTTTGCCGTTTTCCGTGGTGATTAGTCGGGAAAGCTCGTCGAGATGTTCTTCCAGCAAATTCTTCAGCTTGAACAAATATTGCACGCGCTCGCCGGGCGGCGTGCGCCGCCACGCCGGAAACGCCTCCGCGGCGGCCTGAACGGCGGCATCCACCTCGGCGGCGGTCGAAAGCGGCGTTCGCGCCAGCAGTTCACCGGTAGCCGGATTTCTTACGTCCATATATTCCGCCGCCGCGGATCGCCTCCAGCTCCCGCCGATGCAGTTCTGGAGTTCTGTCGCGTGCGTCGTCACCGCGGTGCTCATGATTCACTCCTCGGTCCGCGCGGAGGAAAAATCTTAGAAAAAGCGGCCCAATCCCGGGATTTGTGTGCATCCATAGCTTAACAAAGATCAGAAGAGAGGAGAGCGGATTCGTGGACGAAATTTGCCGCGCCTCCCTCATTCCTCAAGAAAATGCTTCTTTGGCGAATCGCCATGGAAAATACGCACTGCAAACCAGGCCGTGATCCCTGCCATTCCAATCCATCCGGCGCCGCGTGTGAGCCCGCCAATCCGCCGGTCCTGAAGCAGCAGGTTCCATTGTGCGAAAAGAATTCCCCAATCGTGCTCGCCCGAGCCCACCAGCGGCAAGGCCTGCGCGCGGGCATCGGCCATATAGGTCCCAATGTAAAGGAAATTCTCAAAAAACCAGAAGCCGCAAAACGCAAACCCCGCTGTCTCGCGCGTCCACAGGAAATACGCCGCGCACAGCATGGGCGCGAGAAGCTCGCCCAGCGTTCCGCCCAGGATCATCACCGTGTGACCGAACCAGCTGAAGAAAAAATGACCCGCCTCATGAATCATCAGATTGACGTTGTCAACGAACAGGAAGCCGTTGCGGTCGGCCAGGGCATAAACAAAAAACAGCGCATACAGGCTGAGCCAGACGATTCCGGCGCCGCGCGAAACCCGCTTCCATTCCTCGTCTTGCCATTCGAACAGAGCCACGAAGTGAGCGTAGCAGCGGTCTACTGCAACGGGAAGAAATCACCGTTCCTTTGGTTCAGGGCTTGTCAACTCCATGGGAGGGACTCCGGCTCCGGCGGATGCGCCGGCGCGGCTACCGGCCGATCGCCTCGAGCGCTTCGTGAGCCGCCCCGATCAACGGGGCCAACTCATTGAGCACGATCGACACGGGAATATTGCTCAAGAGCTTTTCGAATTTCCACTTGTCCACGAAATTGCGCAGAAAAGTTCCGTCTTTCATTTTCTCCAAAATCTTCACCGCGATCCCGCCGGCTACGTACACGCCGCCGAGGGCCAGCACTTTCAGCGCCAGGTTGCCCGCCTCCGCTCCGTAGATCGCTGTCCACAGGTCCAGCGTCTCAACGCAGATCTTGCACGTCTTCTCCAGTCCCAGCCGCGTGATCTCCGGCGCCGGATCTGCGTCCGCATCGTCGAACGACGCATGGCGCACCGCGGGATCGATAAACTCATGGATGGTGCGAAATCCACGTCCGGACAGGATCAGCTCCCAGCTCACCTGCGGATAGCGCCGCCTCATAAACCGGAGCAGCCCGATCTGCTGCTCGGTATGCGGCGCAAAGTCGGTGTGGCCTCCCTCCGAAGGCGCCGTGCGATAACGCCCGCCGACCCAGACCATGAATGCCTGTCCGAGTCCCGTGCCGGCCGCAAGAAGCGCTTTCGTCGCGCCCGGTTCGGCCTTTCCCGGATTGAGCACCCAAAAATCTGTTGGTGACAGCCAGTCCAGGCTATGCGCCGTGGCGGCAAGGTCGTTCACCAGCGCAACGCGCGGTATGCCGATCACCTTCGCGAGTGATGTTCCATCAACCACCCACGGAAGATTGGTGGCCTTCACGTGGTTTTGTACCACCGGCCCCGCAACGCCGAATCCCGCCGAGACGATTTGCTTCCCGGTCACCTGACACGACGCCTCGCGTAAAAACTCGGCCACCAGCAAATCGAATTCGGCGAATCCTTTGCTTGGAAACCGCTTCTGAAAAACGGGCGTTAATTTGCCTCCGTTTTCTTCGAACAGCGCCAGGTTGCACTTCGTCCCGCCGACATCCCCCGCCAGGATCACTCTGTCTCTCCCAAAAACGTTTTAATAATACATGAATTAGGGCGTGTGCCAGGCATATCCGTCTC
>Ga0209056_10007960_pt1 | contig 10894 bp, 9 predicted proteins | sample GraSoiAngelo_114_FD_185876 | JGI IMG/M metagenome (GOLD analysis project Ga0209056, IMG submission 185876) | Grasslands soil microbial communities from the Angelo Coastal Reserve, California, USA - 14_0903_13_40cm (SPAdes) (version 2) | ecosystem: Environmental > Terrestrial > Soil > Grasslands ...
ATCTATTTCGCCCATGAACGCACTGAGAATTGAGTAGCGCAGCGTCGTTCAGAAGAGCGTTAGACCGTACCAGGCCAGGCAACGCCGATTGACCACTTCGACGGGGCGGGATAGCATGCGCCGGTTCCCAAATGGCAGACGCTGGCAATCCCGCTATGGTTTCCCGGCCGCGCTCCCGCACTTTACGGATTCTTTCCGTTGTCGCTGTCAGCGGGCTGCTCCTGGCCGTGGTGATCTTCTTCGGTGTTGGTCGTTGGCTGGTCGTAGAAGACCCGCTTGTGAAAGCGAGAGCGATCGTGGTGCTAAGCGGCGCAATGCCTTTGCGAGCCATCGAAGCAGCGAAGCTCTATCGCGAAGGGTACGCGCCGGAAATCTGGCTTACCCATTCCTCGGAGCCCGGCGAGACCCTGGCAGAGATGGGCATTCCTTTCGTCGGCGAGGACTATTACGACACCCGCGTTTTGATGCATGAAGGAGTGCCGCAGGAAGCGATTCACGTCCTCGCACCGCCGATCGTAAATACCGCCGACGAAATCAAAGTCGTCGCGGCTACCCTTACACGCGAGAAGGGCGGAGCCGTGATTATTGTCACGACAAAACCCCATACGCGGCGCGTTCGCCTGCTCTGGCGCAGGCTCGCTCCCGGCCGCGGCCGGGCCATCGTGCGCGCCGCTGTGGGCGATCCCTTCGATCCCCGCCACTGGTGGCGCACCACCAGCGATGCTCTCGATGTGGTGCGCGAAGTCCTGGGCCTGTTGAACGCCTGGGCGGGCTTGCCGCTGCGTCCAGCTCAATGAGACGTAAGTTTTTGCTCGGTGGCAAACGGCGTGCTTCTTTAGAAAAAGAAAAAGCGCTTGCGACGCGGCGAAGGCAATTCATCTTCTACTTCTGGAATGTGCGGCAACGGTCGCCCCTCGAAGGCCGCGAGCGGATTATCCTGGAACAAGGCGCGCGCCTTCTCTTCGCCAAACCGGTCGACGACTACGTCGTAGGCAGGCTGCAGACGGAGCGGCCGGCCGCGCGTATTGTGCGCATCGCTAGCCACGAAATGGATGAGGCCCTCACCGATCCAGCGCAGCGCAACCTGCTGGGAGCCGGCGCCGAAACCTCCCGTCAGAGAGCCTCCGGTCACCTGAGCGAAGCATCCCTGGCGTACCCACTTTTTCAGGCGCTCCGGTCGCCAGCGCAAAATGCCGTTCCGCTCCGGGTGAGTGATCACGGGCTGCACACCGGCGAGCTGAATCTCGTGCAACGTCTGGTCCATCGAGGGCGGGATCGAAAACTCGTTGAACTCCAAAAGCAAGAAATCGCGCTGATTGATGCAATAGGGCGGGGCATCCTTGCGCAACGATCCGAGATTCTCCGGATTGAGATGAAAATCGCAGCCGGTGGCGATTTTCAGCCGGTCGCCGATCTTGGTTTGCAGTTCGTCTCGAAGCTGGCGCACGTGCGCAAAATCGAAAAAGTATTCGTTGCTGGAGTGCGGCGTCGCGACGACGTGCGTAATTCCGTCGGCAATCGCCGACTCCGCCATCGCCACCGATTCTTCCATGGTAGCCGGACCGTCATCGAGACCCGGCAGAATGTGACAGTGCAGATCGACCATCCGAGTGAACCGTCCTTAGTACCACCAAGCGCTGACCGCTTGCCACGCGCCGAGTGCAAACAGGATCCCTGCAAAGATCTGGCGCATCCTTCGCGGCTTGATCTTCTTCGCCAGGATTCCCCCCGCGATGCCGCCCAAAAATATTCCCGGGATCAGCAGCAATCCGGTTTTCCATGAGACGAATCCTGGCTTCGAATACGCCATCAGCGCCAGCACTCCGGTAGGGAATATCAGCGCAACCAAGGATGTTCCCTGCGCGCGATGCTGACTGAAGGCAAACAGCAGCCCCAGAAGCGGCACCAGAAGGACGCCACCCCCGACACCGAACATGCCCGACGCCACTCCGCAAACGCAAGCGATCGCGAAGATGCCAGCGCCTCGGCCAAAACCCACAGCCTTAGCCACGGGCCTTCTCCTCTGCTCGGCCGGTGGCACGGCCCTCAAGCTGCGCCTTTCTCCAGAGCAGAAATCCCGCCAGCATAAGGAAGCAGCCGAACGATCCTTGCAGGTTCCGGGATGGCATGGGGAGGGCGATCAGGCTCCCCGCATAAGCGCCGACTAGCATTCCCAGCGCGCATAAAATCCCTGCATTCAAGTCCACCTGGCCCTGCTTCCAGTATTCTCGCAGGGCGCCGACTCCAATGGGCGGCAACAAGATGAAAAGCGAAGTGCCTTGCGCCAGGTGCTGGTCCATGTGCAGCAGATAAACCATGGCCGGCACCAAGACGACGCCACCCCCGATGCCCAAGAGGCCCACCAGCACACCAACGCCAAGTCCCAGCAGAAGAATCATGAAGATCATGGTGACCGGACTGTTTCGCGCGTATCGCCCCGGTGATTCGAATCAAGCTTTTCTATTTTCCTCCCTCCAGGCTCCTGCGGCAACCTCCCTTGAACAAGCTGTAAGACCGGAAAATGCGCGCCGTTTTTTGTTTGTGCGGAACCTGCTATATTTACTTGTCTCTGTCACGTCGGTTCTGTGGCCTGCTGGCGGCTGTGCGGTCGCCCGCAACGCGGTATCCCCGAAAACGTGAATCCCTTGACCGTCTGACGGTCAGACATAAATAGGAGTGCGACGGTACTCATGTCAATCGACCGGAAACCCGAGTTTTTCAAAGGCGCCCAACTCAAAGTGGGAATCATTGGCTGCGGCTACGTCGGCTTGCCCCTGGCGCTGCGCTTCGCCGAAGCGGGGCACAGAGTCACGGGATTTGATACCGATCCCAACAAAGTGACGATGCTCAATGCCGGTAAGTCCTACATCGAGCACATTCCTCAGAACAAGATCCAGCAGTTCGTCAACAGCAGGCACTTCAGCGCAAGCAACGATTTCGCGAAGGTGAAGGAAGCCGACGCCATCCTCATTTGTGTTCCCACACCGCTCGATGAGCGCCGCGAACCGGATCTGAGCTACGTGGAGCAGACCGCCATTTCCATTTATCCGCATCTGCAAAGGGGCCAGCTGGTGGTTCTCGAATCGACGACTTACCCGGGCACGACCGAAGAGCTGGTTCTTCCCATCCTGGAGAAAAGCGGTTTGCGCTGCCCCATCGCGGCCGGCCCGGAAAATGTGGCGTGCGATTTCTACCTGGCGTTTTCACCGGAGCGGGAAGATCCGGGGAACAAGCAGTTTGGGTTGGCGCAGATCCCGAAGGTGGTTGGCGGATTGAATCCACCGAGCGGACGCGCGGCGCGAGCGCTGTACACGCAGGTGGTGTCGCGGGTTGTGCCGGTCAGCTCGACGCGTGCGGCGGAAATGGCCAAGCTGCTCGAAAATATTTTCCGCTGCGTGAACATCGCGCTCGTCAACGAGCTCAAACAGCTCAGCCTGCGCATGAACATCGACATTTGGGAAGTGATCGACGCCGCAGCGACGAAGCCTTTTGGCTACATGCCGTTTTATCCGGGCCCGGGTCTCGGCGGTCACTGCATCCCCGTGGATCCGTTCTATCTTTCCTGGAAAGCGCGTGAATATGATTTTGCGACGCGCTTCATCGAGCTGGCCGGCGAAGTCAACACGGCGATGCCGTACCACGTCGTCGACGCAGTCGCCAATTCGCTGAACAATCACAAGAAGAGCATGAAAGGCTCCACGATTCTGATCCTCGGCGTGGCGTACAAGAAGGACGTGGATGATCTGCGTGAATCGCCGACGCTGAAAATCATGCAGCTTCTTAAGCAGCGCGGCGCGCTTCTCGATTACAACGACCCGTATTTCCCGCGACTCCACAAGATGCGGCACTACAATTACGAAAACATGAAATCGGTGCCGCTCAATCCGCAGACGATCGGAAGCTACGACGCCGTAGTTATCGCCACCGATCATTCGAGCTACGACTTTGCGGCGATCGCCGATGCCGCAAAGCTGGTCATCGATACGCGCAACGCTACACGCCGGGTGGTGCGCCACCGCGAAAAAATTGTGCTCTGCTAGGCAGCGATGACCTCATCTGCCGAACAGATTCGCCGCCAACTCGAGGAAAGCGCTCGCGTGAAGCAGAGTTTTTCCGGCGAATTGATCGGCCGGATCGCACAATTCGCGGAGAAATCCGCGGCCGCCCTGCGCGGCGGCGGCAAGGTCGTTTTTTTCGGGAACGGCGGCAGCGCCGCGGATGCCCTGCATCTTGCTGCCGAGCTGGTCGTGCGGCTTCGAATGGAACGCCCAGGGCTGGCGGCGCTGGCGCTCACGACGAATCCGTCGGTGCTGACGGCAGCAGGCAACGACTACGGATTCGAACGGATCTTCTCCCGGCAGATTGAATCCCTGGTCGCAAGGCAGGACATTCTTGTGGCGCTCACGACAAGCGGGAATAGCCCAAACGTCATTCGCGGAGTGGAAGCCGGACGCATTCGCGGCGCGTATCTCGTGGCTTTCACGGGGGAGACGGGTGGGCAACTCGTCAGCAAGGTTGATCTTCTCTTGAATGTGCCGTCAGAAGACGCCCAGCGCATCCAAGAATGCCACATCACCATCGGCCACATCGCTTGCGGCCTCATCGAACAGCTCGCATGTAAATGAGCATCGGCTCACTCCAAGAGGTTCACGGTCAACGGTTGAGAGAAACAGAGCGGCTCTTGCCTTTCAGCTTGTTGCTATGGCGCAGTGGTAAGAGCGGCTGCCTGGCTGCCGCACTCCATAAACGTCCTTTTACTTCGCTTTTAACAGCTCGACGCGGGCGGTGGCGAAGGGCATGACGGCCTCAAGCAGCACTGGTGTTCGCTCAGCGCTGTTCGCCACATACAGCGAGAATGACGCGTCCTTCATTTCCACACCGTCGTCGAATACGCGAATCCCGATCTTTGACGCGGTGTAGTTTCCCGCCGGAACATCCACCTTCTCGGAAGCGGCTAGGAGCTTGGCGCGAACATCGTACAGCTTGTGGCCGTCGTAAACCGGGCTGCGCACCTCCGGCGTTTTTGTCCAATCGACATTCCGCAGGTACTGCATCATGCCGAGCGGATCGCGCGTTCCCGGCAGCACCCGCGCCTGCGTGGCATCCGCGGACGCAGGCTCCTTGCCCGTCGCTGTCATGCGCTGGACGGACTCCACCTTCTGCCCGCGTTCGCTCAGGTGCATCTCATACTGCAAGCTCGCCAGCGTCCCGGCATCGCTGTAGGAGTCGAACTGATCATCAAGCTCGAAAACCATTCGAAACGGATCCTGAGTGTGCGCGAACGCCTGCAAATGCCACGTGCTCTTTCCCAGAAAATTGCCCTGCCCGGCAACCTGCAGCCTCAGAGTTGCCACATCGTTGAGCTTGGAAATGTTAGCGGTATATTCGAGAACCTCGCCGGCCCGCAGAGGCAAACCGGTGTCAACGGGAGATGTGACCTTGTTCGAAGCAGCCGACGATGGTGACTTCTCGGCCGCGACGCTTGCGGGCTTTTCCGCAGGGGGCGCTTCACGAAAACCGGGTGGCTCAGCCGATACAACCTCGGGAGCGCGCTGTTCCCCACGCGAGTGCAGCCAGTAAAACGCTCCCGCGGCGCAACCCAGCACTGCCAGCGCCGTAATGCCGATTGCTGTCTTGTAGCTCATGCTCTTTGTGTGACGCTCCCTTGAATCTGCTTTTTGCCCGCGGCGCTTCCGTCGTACAATATCTTTCCGTACGCGGAAAGCATCCGGCTCCCTTGCCGATTACCGCGAACTACGAGCGTATCAAAACGCGGGCCGGTCGTCTTTCCCGGGCCCGCGTCATCTGCGGCGGTGGCAAGCCGCCGCTGGCAGAAACGATTCCCGGCCGCCTGGCGGCCGCAAGAGCTAGGAGGATTTCCTGAATGCGCTACCTCGTGACGGGCGGCGCCGGCTTCATCGGCTCAAACACGGTGGACGAACTCGTCCGCCGCGGGCATAGCGTTGTCGTACTCGACGACCTCTCTTCCGGCAAGGAAGACAACCTGGCGGAAATACGCAACAAGATAACTTTCATCAAGGGCAGCATCACGGACATTGAGGTGGTGCGGAAAGCGATGCACGAAGCGGAATACGTGCTGCACCTGGGCGCGCGCACGTCGGTGCCACGCTCGGTCAAGGACCCCATCGACACGAACAAGATCAACATCGAAGGCACCTTAAACGTTTTGGTCGCCGCGAAAGAGCTGAAGGTCAAGCGCGTCGTCTTCGCCGCTTCCTCTTCCGCTTATGGCGAGACGCCAACTCTGCCTAAAGTCGAAACCATGCAGCCGCAACCGATCTCGCCTTACGGCGTCACCAAGTACGTTGGCGAGCTTTATGGCCAGACGTTTGGCCGGTGTTACGGTCTGGAAAACGTCTCGCTCCGTTATTTCAATATCTTTGGGCCGCGGCAGGATCCCAGTTCGCCGTATTCCGGGGTGCTTGCCAAGTTCTGTACGGCGTTTCTGGAAGATACGCAGCCCCTGGTTTTCGGAGACGGCGAACAAACGCGCGATTTTACCTTCGTCGAGAACGCCGTGCAAGCCAATCTACTCGCCTGTGAAGCGCCCAACGCTTCCGGAAAAGTTTTCAACGTCGGAGTGGGCGAGCGCATCTCCCTCAATGAAGTCCTTCGCGAGCTTGGAAAAATTGCCGGCAAGAGGCTCGAGGCGAAATACGAGCCGCCGCGTGATGGAGACATCCGCGACTCCCAGGCGGACATCTCTCAGGCGCGGGAATGTCTTGAGTACAACCCCCAGGTGAGCTTTGAGGAAGGCTTGGCGCGCACCTTCGCGTGGTATCGCGCGACCCAGACAAGGGCTCCGGCAAAGGCAGAGAAGTGAGTGGTGACTCCTGGCTGGTGACCGGTGAAGAGGAACGAGGAGCAAACGCGCCCACAAGTCACCACCTTTCAGTTAAGAACTACCTGTCAAGGCTTCAGGGTTGTTTGGTCTCACCGTAGTTGAGCGGTTCGCCCGGCTTCGGCACGTCGTAATTGTTCCAGAACCACAGGGGCTCCAGCTTTTTCTGTTCGGGCCAGACCTGGTTCAGGGTGTCTCCCTCAAACAATTCACCGTTCTTCATGACCCAGTGAATGGTGTTGGTGTTGTGGATATCGTCGAGCGGGCTCTTGTCCATGATCACCAGGTCTGCCAGCTTGCCAGGCTCGATCGAGCCGAGATCGGCAGGCCTGCCGATAATCTTCGAGCCGCCCACGGTAGCGCATCGCAGCACCTCGAGCGGCGTCATACCCCCGCTCGCCAGCATCCACAGCTCCCAGTGATAACCGATCCCCTGCATCTCGCCGTGGCTGCCGACGCCAACCAAGCCACCGGCACGCTGGAGCTTGGCCATCTGCGCCGCAAGCTTCGGAAATTCATACTCGTCTTTGCGGAACCATCCCTGGCGGCGCTTGGTTCGCTGGTCGATGACCCGATGTGGCATGAAGTGATTTAGTTTTGCATTGTCGTGCACTTCGCTGTTCTCAAACCAGTAGTCCTCGCCGAACGGCCCTCCGTAATTCACGATGAGGGTCGGCGTTTCCGCGATCCCCGACTTGGCGAACATCTGGATCACGTCGTTGTAAAGCGGTGTAATCGGCAATGTGTGCTCGTTGCCGTGGAAGCCGTCGATGACGTGAGTCAGGTTGAGCTTCAGGTCCAGCGCGCCTTCGGTCGTGGGCATCATCTCCAGCTCTTTCGACGCTTGCACCATGTACTGCCGCTGCTTGCGGTTGCCGACGACGTAGCTCTTGATGTTGTGCGTGCCGTAATACTTCTTGTACTTGGTCAGCACGCCTTTCACTTCTTCGGCGGACTGGAAGTTGTTGTCGGAGAAAACACCGGGGCCGGTCGAGAAGGCGCGCAGCCCGAGGATGTCGCCGCTATCGACGAGATCCTGGTACGCGAACATGTCGTTCGTGCCGGTTTGCACGTCCAGCCCAGCCGTCACGCCGAAAGCCAGGTTCGCGAGGAACGACCAGTTTTGCGTGTCCAGAATGCCGCGCCGGATTTCCGTCCAGTGCGCGTGCGTGTCGATGAAGCCCGGCACGATGGTTTTGCCGCTCACATCGAACACTTTGGCCCCCGCGGGCACGCTGCCCTTCGCGCCCACGCTCTTGATGCGGTTGTCCTCGACGACGATCTCGGCGTTCTTGAGGACTTCATCTTCCTTGCCGCTCCTCATGGTCACCACGGTTGCGCCGCGCAGGATGATCGTGCCTTTCGGCGTTTTGCGCGGGAATCCCAGATCGACGGCGATTTCTTGAACGTCTTTTTCTTGTTCTTTCAGCTTCTTTTCTTCTTTTTTCTCTTCCTTCATGTCATCTTTCTTCGCGTCGGCTGTTTGCGTGGCGGCATCTTTCTTGTCCGCATCCTTGGCGTCAGCCGTTTTCTTGTCGTCGTCCTTCTTCTCGCCCTCTTTCTTTTCGTCCTTCGGAGGTTCGAAAGAGATGGCGCTCAAGGGCTCGCGGAAAAGGCTCGCGCCCACTGCCCAGGTGATGGTCTTGCCGCCATCGGCCCACGCGAAATAATCCGCGCCAATGTCCGTCAGCCGCTTTGCCGGAACGGCGGGGGAGGTCACATTGACGGTTGGCGGTTCTCCACCGACGACGGGCATGGCAATGACGTAGAGTTGATTCATCACATGCGCGAGCACCCATTGACCGTCAGGGCTTGGCACGATGTCATCCGCCGGAACCGGCTCCTCGAAGAAATACAGTCCTTGTCCTTTGACCACAAGGTGCGTGCGGCGGTCCGTGCCGTCGTAGCGCAGCGAAACCAGTCCTTGCGGCGTGTAAACGTAGATGCGGTCCTTGTCGTTCGTGAAATGCGGCCCGCCGGCTCCGCGCGCGGGCAGAATCAGGTTTGCGTCTCCGCCATCGGCGGGAATCCAGATGAGGTCAGCGTTCTCCGTCTGACCGCCATCGAAGGTGCTGTTTTCGCGGTCGTAGGCGTTGCCACGAAGCAGGACAATTTTCGTGCCGTCCGGCGACCATGCCGGATTGCTGTACACCGCCAGTGACTTCGACAGCGGCACCGGTGTTCCGCCCGCTGCGGGAATTTTCCAAAGCTGACCGCCGGCGCTCGACCAGGTCACGTATACGATGGACTTTCCATCCGGCGACCAAGCCGGCTGAAATTCGTGCGCGCTTCCCGTGGCCAGCCGCTGAGGTTTGCCGGCGGGCAAATCCATCGTGTAGAGGTGCGTCATGGCGGAAAAGGCCAGCTTCTTGCCGTCGGGCGATTCCACCGGGTCCATGATCAGCCGCGCCTTCACCGGGCCTTGTTCAACGGTCTGCGGGAAATCCAACTTCGGCCCCAGTTCCTGCGATACCTGGGCGGTGAACGGAATAATCTTTTCCGTTCCCGTGGCGAGATCGAGCCGCTTGATTTTTCCATCCTGATTGTAGACGATTTCTTTTCCGCCAGGCAGGAAGGCGTAGCCCGGAAAAACGTCGCGGGTAAAGAGCGACTCCTGATCGTCGCGCGTGACCGGATATTTCACCCAACGGTCTTCGCCGCTTTCCAGGTTGCGCAAGCGCAGGCCGGACTCCGTTTCGTAACGCGTGACGTAGAGAACCTGCTTGCCGTCCGGCGAAAGCACCGGGCGAAACGCACTCTTGATCTGGTGAATGAGGTTGTCTTCGTCGCCGGTCTTGCGGTCGCGCCTGGTGATGTGCCACGAGGGAAACTGCTGGTTGTAGGACAGCGAGCCCAGCTTCGCTGCATAATAAAGATACTTTCCGTCCGGGGAAGCCGCCACGCCCATGGCGTTCGGGCGTTCATTCCTCTTCGTGGTGGGAGTTGGCTTCGATTTAGTGATCTGCACGCCCGATCCGCCGTCCACGTGGTACATCCAGATTTCGCTCGAGCCAATTCCGAATTGCGCTTTCGAAACAAAAATGTATTTGCCGTCCGGCGCCCAGCCTGGTGAAGTGAATTCGTTATTGGGGTCCTTCGAAACCTGCTTCACGCCAGTTCCGTCGGGATGCATGATCCAGATGTTCTCGCTGCCTTCGCGGTCGGAGAGGAAGGCGATCCACTGCCCATCCGGCGAAAACTTTGGCTGGCTGTCGAATGCCATTCCGCCGGAGATCAGCTTTGCCTGCCCGCCTTCGACGGGGAGCGTGAAAATGTCGCCCACCAGTTCGAACGCGATTGACTTTCCGTCCGGCGAGACGTCGAGGGAGAGCCAGGTGCCTTCATCGGTGGTGAATTCGATCTTCCGGCTGGACTTCAGAGGCAGGCCTTTCTTCTCGTTCTTTTTTTCTTCCTTTTTGTCCTTCTCCTGCTCCGCGGCGTCCTGCCGTATTGCGCCGGCGTTCAGCGATGTTGAGGTTCCGAAGATGAACCCGAGGAATATTGCCAAGACAACAAACCACGCGGTCAGACCGCCGAGACTGGGCTGCTTCACGCTCATGCTCGATTTCCTCCGCACCTGCTATCGAAAACTTTGAACAGGAATTCACGGATCGGCCGACCCATGCCTGTCAGCCTGCCGATCTACACGCCCTTTTCTGGCCCTTAGACGCAAGCCCTTCGGAAGCGTCTCGGTGACACAGAATCCAGAGCCCGAGCTATTGTTCTAACTGCCCTTCGCCGCCCCGTCCGGCGCGCGGCTGCGGCGGTGCGGGAACGATGTGCGGAATGCCCGCTTCATTCATTTTTTTATTCAGCGCGGGCAATTCCTCGTCGGCGATTTTCTTGACCTGCGCCGAAGCATCGTTGACCAGCGGCGTCAGCTCCGCCAGTTTCTCTTTCTGCTGTCCATCGGGGGCGGCCGCAAACCCGTCCAGGTCATCCAGCAGGTTCTGCACTTGGTTCGGCAGTGGGTCGGGCTTCCATTCGAACGGCGGGCCGGCATTTCCCAAGCCTTCGCGTTCACGAATAAAC
>Ga0209056_10007961_pt1 | contig 10893 bp, 10 predicted proteins | sample GraSoiAngelo_114_FD_185876 | JGI IMG/M metagenome (GOLD analysis project Ga0209056, IMG submission 185876) | Grasslands soil microbial communities from the Angelo Coastal Reserve, California, USA - 14_0903_13_40cm (SPAdes) (version 2) | ecosystem: Environmental > Terrestrial > Soil > Grasslands...
ACTTTTGTTCCATGATCTGCGCCACGTCTTGTTTTGCTTGGGCCGGGTCCTCTATGAAGAAAGCCCTGGCACCGTGCGGTTCGCCTGGAGCTAGAGACAAGCCGTATGCGATCTTGGTCAGAGCACTCTCCAATTCTCTTGGCTGCTTAGTCAAGTAAGCTGAGTATGCGTCGGCGTAGCTCTCCCTCAGACGGGTTAGCCTCAAGGCCAGCAAAGTAGTCAAGATGTAGACCACGTAGGCTACGACGGCAATTGCTATCAACGCTCCAGCGCTATTATTCCGGTTAGATCCGCGACCGCTGCTAACGTATCCTCCCCAGAGCACAGAGCGAGCGATCAGATACGCGACTAGAGGTATAGCAGAGATCATTGTTACGACGATAAAGTCGCGATGCTTCACATGGCCGAGTTCGTGCGCGATTACGCCCTCGATCTCATCCTCGTTCAACCGTTGGAGCAGCCCCTGATGAACCGCGAGAGTGGCGCTCTTCTGGGTCCTGCCGAACACGAACGCATTCGGGGTAGGATCCGGCGAAACGGCCAGTCGCGGCATCGGAATGCCCGACGTTGAGGCCATCTGGGAAACCTTCGTCTCTAACCACCGATTCTCTCCGGGGGCTAGATAGTGAAGCCGGCTGGTGGCTCTGACGATCACCGGTCCAATAGCGTATTGGAGCAGGATGATGAAGGCGGAGCCGAAGATAGCGAGTATCAGACCCTGGGTCGGGTCAAGGAAGAAGAATGAAACTATGAGGATAAGCCCCAGAAATATGGCGAAGACGAGGATGATCGTGAAACTCATCGTCCGCTTCAACGCGCCTAGTCCCGACATGATCCATTCCCGATCCTAGAGAACTTAATTCGGCCCTTCTTTAATTCTATCCTGGAACGAAAGGAGGATCGCGATCATGTCCCAGATCGTTTCAGAGATCAAGTGCCCGAACTGCGGAGCCCAACTCAACCTCTCCCCAGGAGAATTAGTAGCTACCTGCAGATACTGCGGCTACACTTCCGTGGTGGGCACCAACGCGCCGTTCCAGCTGCAACACAGCCTCATAATCAACAACCTCAACAACGCCAGAATTACCCAGGATCTGCAAGATTGGATGAGGTCAGGATTCATGAAGCCGGGAGACCTCGCCAAAAAGAGCAGACTCGCGACGTTAGAGCTTAGGTATCTTCCCTTCTGGGTGGTGCCTCTTACTGCTACCAGCGCGTACGAGGGAATACTCGAAAGAATCTCGCCCCCAACACCACGAAAGGGGACAATCCAGAATGACTACGATTGGCTAGTCTTAGGAAGAAAAGGGGCTGAATTCCCAACTCGAGACTACAAAGTTCCGGTTGAAGGCAAGATACCCTTCGACTTCACCAAGATAGAACCTCAGGCGAAATTTCTGAACAGCGAACTAGACAGTGATGAGGCAGTCATCCGAGCGAAGGATGAAGTTGAAGATAACCAGCGATTCCTACTGAAACAAGAAGTGGATCAGGTAACCCAGTTCAACACTAGTTTCACTGTTGACAAGCCTACCTATCTACACGCACCCCTCTGGTTCATCCAATATGAATACAAAGGAAAGAGCTACAACGCAATCATCGACGGGAGCAGCGGAAACATGATTCGAGCGGATATACCGCAAGTCGACTTCAAGATGATCTAGAAACTCAACCTCTAGAAACTCAACCAGGGCCCGTAAGCCCTCGGGTTCGGAAAAGTAGGCTACGGTGACTTACAGAACCCGGAGAATTCTGATATTAAGCGTCACGATAATGGTTTCTGTCATAATGCTTCAACATGAACGAGCATGTTTTCCGATTTTCTCCGACGGGATCAAAAGGTACGAGTCCTCTTTTATCCGTCTCAGGCTTCGCGATTTGCCTCGATCGGGCTATGAATGCAATTCGGACGCGGGCTGCTGGTAGGGCTTTCTGTTCTACGGCGAACCTTGGAGCGGGCTTCGATGTGTTCGGCTTAGCCTTGAACAGATACTCTGATACTGTCAATGTCCGAATAACTTCAGGAAAGAAGATCAGACTAGTCGTTCGTGGCCCTGAAGGTCGCAATATACCAGTAGATTTGAGGAGAAACTCTGCTGGGCCTCCAGCTGCAGAATTAGCCAGGAAGGCAGAGTTGAAGAAAGGCTTGGAGATAATCATCGAGAAGCGTGTACCTCACGGCCTTGGACTTGGAAGCAGTGGCGCTACTGCTGCAGCATGTACGATGGTTGTGAACGCTCTTCTGGATCTTGGATTATCAAATGATGAGCTGGTGCAAATAGCCAGTCTCGGCGAAAAGGCCGTCGCAGGAACGCCGCATGCGGACAATGTCGCTGCTTCGCTCCTGGGAGGATTCGTGATCGTATACGACTGGCCGCTTAGAACAATTAGCCTAAAGCCACCCCATGGCCTAGCCGTTGTTGTTACGACTCCTCAGCTTCCCGTTCAATTCCAAAAGACGAGAAAAGCGCGAAAGATCATTCCTGAAAAAATCCCAGTCAAGAACGCTGTACTAAATCTCGGTAGGGCTTCCGCCATGGCGGCGGCGTTTGCCAAAGGCGATATTCGACTGATTGGAACAGGAATGGAGGATCAGATCGCCGAGCCCTATCGAAAGGACCTCATTACCGGCTATGACGATGTGAGACGTATGGGCCTCGAAGCGGGGGCTGCCGGCATATCCATCAGCGGCGCAGGACCAAGCCTCGTCGCGTTGGTTGATGGAGATAACCACGAACCTCGACTGGTTGCTCAAGCAATGGTAAGGGCATTTGCACAGAATAGTGTGCGTTCAACCTCGTTCGTTGCACGGCCTGCCCAAGGAGCCAGTATGGTCAAGATGGTTTAGCAAAATGCCATGGCCTTACCATCTACGATGCTTCAACTGCCACACCCAATATCCACCCCAGACTACGAATTACCGATGCGAGAAATGCGGTGGCCTTCTGGAGGTTAGTTTCCAGATCTCAGGCCGAAAGATCCCTTGGAAGAACAGGGGCCTATCAGTCTGGAAATATCGAGAACTTCTCCCTATCGATAACGAACGATTCGTGACAACCCTGGCAGAGGGAGGAACTGGGCTTCACCGCTGCCAGCGTCTCGGCCGCGAAATTGGTCTAACGAGACTCTTTGTGAAAAATGAGGGAGAGAATCCGACCGGGTCATTCAAAGACCGGGGCATGACTGTCGCATTATCCAAGGCACGGGAGTTAGGGAAGAGGAAAGTCGTTTGCGCTTCGACAGGCAATACTGCTGCATCCCTCGCCGCCTACTCGGCGCGCGCAGGACTCAAGTGCATAGTCATCGTTCCAGAAGGAAAAGTGGCAGCAGGCAAAATGCTCCAAGTAATGATTCACGGCGCAAGCATTTTCCAAGTCAGCGGTGACTTCGACGAGGCGATGAGAGCGGTCGTTACACTGACGGAACGCCGGAAAGGATTCTATCTGATGAATTCCCTTAATCCATTCCGATTAGAGGGCCAGAAGACTCTGGCTTTCGAGGTGTGTGATCAACTGGATGGAGGAGCGCCAGACGCGCTTGTACTGCCCGTCGGCAACGGCGGGAACATCAGCGCGATCTGGAAAGGCTTCACCGAATTCCGAACGTTGGGAGTCACGAAGACCAGGCCTATGATGATCGGGATCCAAGCTCAAAATGCAGCACCCATCGCAAAGGCTGTCAAACGAAAACAAAACAAGATTCAACCCGTCACCAATCCGCGAACAATCGCTTCTGCAATACGAATTGGCTCGCCAGTCAACTGGACCAAGGTGCTCCCTGCCATCAACGAATCCCGTGGGACCGCGGAAACAGTGTCCGACAAGGAGATTCTACGAGCTCAGAGAGATTTAGCTTCTAAAGAGGGGATATTTGTCGAGCCGGCCAGCGCAGCATCCATCGCTGGCCTCAGAAAGAGTCGAGAGGCCGGTAGAGTCGACCGATCAGATCTAGTAATATGCGTTACTACAGGTCATGGCTTGAAAGACCCGTCGGTGGCTGACCACATACCGCGCCATGAAAGTTACGCTCTCAAGATTACTCAGCCTGATTGGGTCGAACGCCTAGAGAGAATACTTTGAGAATCGTCCTCATTGGTTTCGGTACAGTCGGCCGATCACTAGCTCGCATTCTGACCAATGATAGGAACTGGCTCGTCAAGAACTATGGCTTCGAGCCTCAAGTCACCGCGATAGCTGATAGCCGAGGGTCGTGCCGGGACGATAACGGATTGAAGCTTGACCTTGCTTTGAAAGTGAAAGCGAAGTACGGAACAGTCCAGAAGTATCCGGGAAATAGTGAGAGAAAAACAAACACTCATCAGATCATTTCTGGGACAGAAGCTGAAGTTGTTATAGAAACGACTCCTTCGAATTTCGAGAATGGGGAGCCCGGCCTCAGCAACATCAAGGAATCTTTGTCTGCGAGAAGACATGTAGTCACGGCCAACAAGGGACCATTAGCTCTAGCGATGCCAGCGCTTCTAGAACTCGCAAATCATACGAGAATGCAACTGCGCTTCAGCGCCACGGTGGGAGCAGGAACTCCATTCCTGAACTTCGCATCCAAGTGCCTCCCTGGAGAAAAAATACTGGGAATCCATGGCATTCTCAACGGCACGACCAACTACATCCTCACCAGAATGGACGAAGCTTCGCTCAGCTATCAAAAGGCGCTCGCTGAAGCGCAAGAGAGAGGATACGCGGAGAAGAACCCTGACAATGATGTGAAAGGACTAGACACGGCAGCAAAGATAGTTATCATCGCGAACTGGGTTCTCAAACGCCGGATAAGTATAAACGAACTGGAAATAATTGGGATCCAAAACTTAGGACCGGAAAGGATCCTGACTGCCAAGAAATCCGGAGCTAGAATCAAACTCATGGGGCGACTCACAGATTCGCGAGCTACGGTGAAACCGGAAGAAGTTCCTGCGGACAACCCCGTATGCGTCCCTGGCAATCTCAACGCTGTAGCATTCTCTACAGAACACATAGGTGATGTAACCCTCATAGGTCGGGGAGCCGGGGGAGAAGAAACGGCTAGCGCGATAATCCGTGACCTAGTTGACATTCGAAGCGAATATTCGATCTAGGGACCAAAACTGAAGCTTGTTATGAAATTCGGCGGCTCATCAATAGCCAACGCTGCGAAAATCAAAAACGCAGCCAGAGTAGTCGAACGGTTCTCATCTGAAAACAGAATAGTTGTCGTCGCATCAGCGATAGACGACACGACCGACCGGCTGGTGGAAATCGGAGAACTCGCCCGGAGGGGAGAGACCGCCCGAGTAAGAAGAATTCTGTCAAGCATCCAGAAGCTCCATACAAAGACCGCCCGAGCAACTTCGTCGCAGAAGATGTCGAAGGAACTTCTCGACCGAATCGACCGGTTAAACGAGGAACTGGAAAAAACTGTCGAAGGAATAGCTCATCTTAGAGAATTGACTCCCAGAAGCAGAGATTATCTCCTCTCTTTCGGCGAACGCCTCTCTACTCCGATATTAGCGGCAGCAATTCGTAGCCTGAGCCTCAAGACTCGTGCTCTCACCGGAGCAGAGGCAGGGATAACATCCGACGAGAGATTTGGAGAAGCCAATCCTCTAGCAGAAGTGAGCTATCATGAGATACGACGACGCCTCGACCCCATGCTGGCTAGAAACGAGATCCCGGTCGTGACAGGCTTCATAGCCGCAACTGTCGACGGGAGCATAACGACCCTCGGAAGAGGCGGGTCCGACTACACTGCCGGCCTTCTTGGAGCGGCGCTCAACACGGATGAGATCTGGATCGGGACAGACGTTGACGGATTGATGACTGCGGATCCCAGAATCGTCAAGGATGCAAGGCTCCTTCCCACGGTCTCGTTTGGAGAGGCCCTGGAACTATCATACTTTGGAGCCAAGATGATGCACCCTAGAGCTATGCAGCCTGCGGCCCAGAGAAGGATTCCGGTCCGAATTCGGAACTTTTCCAAGCCAACTATCGAAGGAACCCTTGTGTCTTCAGAAGAGACCGATAACGGAGGCAGAATAGTGAAAGCGGTCTCCATCATTAGGAGCGTTGGAATCGTCACTGTCAGCGGGACCGGGATGATCGGCTCACCTGGAGCGGCGGCGAAAGTCTTCACGGCGCTAGGCTCCAGCAATGTCAACGTGATGATGATCTCTCAAGGATCATCAGAGGCAACCATCTCATGCGTCGTGGCCCGGAAAGACGTGGACAATGCGGTTAGAACTCTACAGCTCGCACTACTTGGACAGGGCCTCGTTGACAAAGTTGTCGCTGAGAAAGACGCCTGCATCATAGCCGTCGTGGGATCAGGAATGAAAGGAACACCAGGAGTAGCAGCAAGAATTTTCGGCGCCGTTGCCCGGAAAAAGATTAACGTGCGCGTCGTCGCGCAAGGGTCCTCGGAACACAACGTCTCCTTCGTAGTCTCCGAAGACCAAGGCCCGAAGGCAGTGCGGGCAATACACGAGGAATTCCAGCTCGGAAAGGCGTCGGCCTAGGCAACGCTATCGTAATCCCAACGAGCTTGAGTGAAAGGGCCAACCTCTTCTCTCGTCAAACTATCTCATTATGGTTACAATGTCTTTGTCCACAGGCATGTGGTCTAGTCCAACCCTTTGTCCAGAATATTTTACGCTAGGGCCAGACACCAGAGCATATTTGGCTCCTTCGCTGAATCTTGGATGAATCTTCTTGCAGACGTCTCTGAGAGTTGACCCAGCAGGGAGAATCAGCGGCTTCTCAAAATCTGGTTCTCCATCGGGACGCTTGAGGTAAATCCGGATGAAATCGAGAGTCTCCCAGATCCGCTCAGTAAGGAGGTCCATGTTCAAGCCCTTCTCTGCGGATATGGGCACAAAATCGCTGCCGATTTGTTTCTTCGCGGCGGCCAGGTACTGCTCGTTAACTAAGTCCACCTTGTTCAGGACGACGAGAGCGCGAGCGTATACTCTGTTCCCGGTCAGGACGTCGATCAGCTGATCGTCAGTGATGTCGTCTCGCATCAGAATGCCGCCATTACTGACCCCGTACTCCTGAACTATTCCCTTGACGGTTGCTGGAGTGAGTTTGGTAAGTTTGACGCTCGTGGTCAGCGCAAGGCCACCCTTGTTGCTCCTAGTGATGACCACGTCGGGGGGCTTCTGGTTGATCCGAATGCCCATCTCATGAAGCTCATGCTTCAACAGCTCTACCTGACCCGGCTGAAAAACGTCCAAGACCAACAGGACTAGATCCGCGTTTCGCGCCACCGATAGAACTCTTCTCCCTCTGCCTCGTCCGGAAGAAGCACCGCTGATGATTCCCGGCAAGTCAAGAATCTGAATATCAGCACCATTGTACCGGAGTATTCCAGGGACCACCGTCAGAGTAGTGAAAGCGTACGCTGCCACCTTCGACTTTGCGTTGGTCAGCCGATTCAGAATCGTTGACTTGCCCACGCTGGGAAGACCAATCAGAACTATCGTTGCGTCGCCTCCCTTCTTGATCTCGAAAGCAGGTCCTCCCCCTTTGGAAGTGGAGCTCTCGAGCTCAGCTCGTAGCCGGGCGAGTTTGGCTTTGAGGAGACCGATGTGATGCTCCGTGTGTTTATTGATCTGAGTCTTCTTCATCTCCTCCTCGATCTGCTTAATCTTCTCAGGAAGACCCAGAACTAATCGCCTTGGTTGGCTTCACAATGGTTCAGCGGCATATTGTGAACTTTACTCCAGGCCAAGTGACCCGGCACGATAGGCTCAATTACAACCATGACTATTTTCCAGTAGCCCTTGCCAGAGCGGCCTAAGAAGAGGAGACTGTGGGAGGTCGACGCATCGATGTTTGAGCCGTGGCGAAGAGCCGGCTTCTTTGAGAGGAGGATTGTTCCAGCTCTGCGGCAAATAGCGAAATTCGGTCTGTTTGGCCTTGCCATCACATATCCCATCTACTTGGTCTACGTCGGAGTGGCTTTTGGGGGTCTGGCATTCTGGAGCTTCTTCGCAGGTTCGATTGTGGCCATGGGAACCATAATTACGCGGCTTGGCTATGCGTCAAACTTTAGGCATTGGGACATTAGCCTCAAGAGAACTGTTGGGGTTCTTCTAGGCTTTGTGATCGCAGCTGGATTCTACGGTGGATTGATCTACCTGAAGATTTGGTTCCTCCCTATTGCGGTCGGACTTGGTGGACTTGGAGTGCTTCTCGTCTTGAGACGATCCAAGTCTTAGGACACGGGGAGCTCCGTGCAGTTAGTGGTCGTCCTCGGCCACGGCCAAAGACAAAATAGAACCCGTTAGGATCTCTCAGAGAACTGGGCAGTTACTGGTCTAGTCGTCTTTCAGCCATTTCCTAGTGGCATCCATTCGTGCGGTTGATAGCTTGTCATCGTAAGCTTCCGATCGACGATGCTTCTCGTGACGCCGAACTTCACAGAACATGGCAAGGCCTATTGCAGAGACGAACAAAGCAGCTGACCACCAAGTTTTGAATCCAGCCAAGCCCATTAGCCGCCGTCGGTGCAGCAATAATGTACAAAAGTTCTCTCGAAATGACTTGTACCTTCTTGCCCATGTCGATGAGCGTTATGAACTTGGCTGTTTGTCAAGATAGGTCTATCCGACAAGAACTCTGATTCGCTCCCCAAAATCAACTAGTCCTCTGCTTTGCAAACTTCAAGGGTTGGGTGATTACAGACTATTTCAAGGAGAACCGCTCATAATACTTCATGGCAGACGAATGGGCGGAGGAGCGAGACAAGGCGGTACTAAACACCGTCTATTACTGCGAGACTTGCAACATCATCATTGAGCGAGGAGACGCCGATATCTCAATACACAAGAGAGACCTCCCCCATCATAAGATGAGACGAGTCATGATCCTTCGATGTAGTCGTTGCGGAAATGTGGTCACTGACTCCTATGCGCAGTATAGTCCCGAGAAGAACCAGTTCTGGTGCAAGAACTGCGTCTCAGAAGCTGGTACTCAAGCCTTCCACTCCACCTAGCATTCCCTTTATACTCCAAACCCGAAAAAACTCGGGAATATCGCGAGGCCTTACCCTCCTTGAACATTGATCTTGTCAGAAAAGAAATCCCTGTAACTTCTCGGCGAGCTTATTTCGACAACGCGGGAACAGGCCCGCCCTCGATCAACGTTCTAAACGCGATTCACGAGTACCTGACTGATTGGCGAGATTACGGCGAGAACTGGGAAGAATGGTTGCCCATCATCATCGAATCGCGCCGACTCTTCGGGAAGATGATCGGAGCGGGCCTAGATGAGATCGCGAGTGTCCCGAACGTCAGCTCAGCCCTCACCGCATTGGCGAGTAGTGTCAAGTACAAACCGAACGGGAACATTGTTATCAGCGAACTGAACTTTCCTACAAACATCTACCTCTGGCATCTCCAGAAGAAACACGGACGCGCAAACGAGGTTCGTTTACTGAGAAAGGACACGAATGGCGTCGTTCCTTTAGATGAGTGGGAGAAGGCGATTGATGATGACACGACCATTGTTTCAGTCGACTATGTTTCATGGGCGAACGGCTGCCGAGAAAAGATCCGGGAAATCGCAAAGATCGCTCATGAGCACAACGCGTTCGTCATCGCAGACTCCTTCCACGGACTAGGAGTCTTCCCCATCAACGCCAAACAAGACGGGGTCGATGCGCTAGCTTGCGGAATGTACAAGTGGATGCAAGGGCCCCATGGCGCCGCCTACCTATACACACACCATGATAGACTAAGTGAGCTAGACCCGAACTATATCGGCTGGCATGGCGTAGAAGACTCAGTAGTCAGAAGAATGTCCAAGCAGGAAGACTTGTTCGGCAAGCCCTTCAACATAGACGATGCAGAGCCCGCGTTGGACGCGACTCGGTTCGAGGGAGGGAGCTGGGGGGTAGTCTCGATCGTGGGAGCGAAGGCCGCCCTTGAATACGCGCTCAAGCAAGACCAGCAGGAAAGATACCATCGAATTCTCAAGGTCACCGATCATCTCATCGATGGTTTGAAGAAGAAAGGACGGAAAATACTGACACCGTTACAGTCTGAACGTCGAAGCGGAATAGTAGTCTTTGAAGACGATGATCCTCAAGCTACCTTCAACAAACTGAAGTCACTGAACATTACTGTCGCGAGTAGAGTCAAGGCTATACGCGTATCTCCCCACTACTACAACACCGAGGAGGAAATAGACAAACTCCTCGCAGCCCTGTGACCTCTTAGATTGCGAATACTCGTAATCAACAACTACAAAGAACCCGAAAAAGCAAAACAAGCGCTTCACAACATAACACTCTGCACAGGACAAAACGCACAGATGCTGGACCACAATACCGCCAACTTACACGATACCGCCATGCAGAAAGATCCCGATCTTGTAATTCTTACTGGTTCCAACTTCATGCTTTCAAAGCCCGACACACGAATGGTATTCCAGCCTGAGATCGACCTGGTCAGAAAGTTAGACCAGCCGGTTCTCGGAATCTGCTTTGGGCACCAGCTCATCGGCACAGCCTACGGGTCAGAAGTCGTGGACCTCGGCCATACCGTTCGAGAGTTCAAAGAAATCAAACTGCTAGGAAACGATCTCATATTCGACGGACTGCCCGGCTCGATAAGAGTGTCCGAGTCTCACCGTCAAGCTCTAGAACGCGTCCCTGAAGGATTCCGCCATCTAGCTGAGTCGGCAACATCACAGGTTGAGGCCATAGGCCATCAGACACGTCCAATCTACGGTCTCCAGTTCCATCCAGAAAGGTCTGATGAGAAGCATCCTCATGGACGCACCATCATCCAGAACTTTTTGAAACTCGCCGCGAAATTCTGACTTGTCTATATTGGAAGATAGTGTGGAAGAAGCTTCACGTCCAGGACCATCGCGAGAAACACGATAGCCAGGTACG
>Ga0209056_10007965_pt1 | contig 10888 bp, 11 predicted proteins | sample GraSoiAngelo_114_FD_185876 | JGI IMG/M metagenome (GOLD analysis project Ga0209056, IMG submission 185876) | Grasslands soil microbial communities from the Angelo Coastal Reserve, California, USA - 14_0903_13_40cm (SPAdes) (version 2) | ecosystem: Environmental > Terrestrial > Soil > Grasslands...
GAGCTGGGCGGGCCCATCGCCGTCGAGGGCCGGGATGGGCAGCAGGTTCAGCACGCCGAGGTTGATCGAGAGGAAGGCGAGCATCGTCAGGAAGTAGCGTGCGCCCGCGCGGGCCTGCTGGCCGGCGGCCCGGGCGATGGCGATGGGCCCGCCCAGCTCGCGCGGCGACACCCGCCCCTGGATCATCAGGACGAGCCCCTTGAAGACGACCACCGACGCCGACCAGGTCTGCTCGGCTGCCATGAGGACCGCGCGCGGGGCACTCACCTGGGTCCAGTCCCGCGACGCCTCGATGCCGATGCGGTAGACGCGTCCCGTGTCCTCGCCGAAGATCGTCCGGCTGTCCTTCAGCTCCGGGGTCACCTCGATGGAGAACCGGGAGCCGTCACGCTCGACGGTCAGACGCAGCCGACGTCCCTGGGAGCCGAGGACTGACTGCGAGAGCTGCTCCCACGTAGAGATCGGCGTGTCGTCGACGGCGACCACGCGGTCCTCGGGCTTGAGGCCGGCGTGCTCGGCCGGCATCCCCGAGGTGACGCCCCCGATGCGGGCCTCGTGCGACGGCACCTCGGCGCCAACCGTGGCGAAGAGGATCGCGTAGACGACGAACGCGAAGACGAAGTTCATGGCCGGGCCGGCGACGACGATCGCCGCGCGCCGGCGAGCGGGCTGCGTCGAGAAGGCGCGCTCGGGCTCGGCGATCACGGCCGGGTCGTTCTCGTCCTCCTCGCCGAGCATCTTGACGTAGCCCCCGAGCGGCATGGCGGAGAGCGCGTACTCGGTCTCGCCCTTGCGGCGCGACAGGACCACCGGCCCGAAGCCGATGGAGAACCGCTGCACGAGGATCCCCAGGCGCTTGGCCACCACGAAGTGGCCAAGCTCGTGGACGAACACGAGAACCCCGAGCGCGACAGCAAAAGCCAGGAACGAGACCAACGGTCCGGTCATGAGCATTGGGCCTTTCTCGGCGCTAACCGCGTGGAAACGCGGTGTAGTAGTAGACGAAGACCATCGGGAAAAGGAGACTGTCCAGCCGGTCCAGGATGCCACCGTGGCCGGGTATAATCCAGCCGGAATCCTTGGCGCCGAAAGCGCGCTTGAGCGCCGATTCGCACAGGTCGCCCAGCTGGGCGAACAGGCTGATCGCGCCGCCGAGCCCGAGAGCCTCCGCGAGCGCGAGTCTCGGGAAGAAGATCACGCAGCAGAGCATGGCGACGAGCATGGCGCCGGCGACGGCGCCGGCCGCGCCCTCGACGGTCTTGCTCGGGCTGACCGCGGGCAGCAGCTTCCGCCGCCCGTAGGCCCGCCCGGTGAAGTAGCCGCCCGAGTCGGAACCCATGGCGACGAACACGGTGAACAGCACCCAGCGCCAGCCGTCGGGTCCGCCGTGGCGGAGCAGCACGATGTGCGGCGTGACGAAGCCGACATAGAGGACGCCGAGGACCGTGAGCCCGAGCCGGTGCACCGCGCCCGCGAGATCGCCGTTGCGCACGAGCGGAAAGACGAGCCCGCCGATGACGGTGAGCCCGAGCCCCGCGCCCCAGAACTCCGGCCGGCGCGACACGATCCCCGCCCCCACCACCAGCCCCCACACGATACCCACCGCGCGCTCCAGTGGATGCTCCGGCAGCGCCATCGCGAAGTACTCGAAGAGCCCGACCGCCGTGACCGCCAATATGAACCCCGCAAACAAAGCCGCCGGCAGCTTCCACACCATGACCCACAACGCCGGAATCGCGACCGCCGCGGTCAGTAGTCTGGTGCGCAGCACGGCTCACCGGGTAGGCACGCAGGCGTGGGAGCCGGGCGCGGCTTCGCCGCGCCCGAGCGACGGGGTCCGGGGCGCGCGGCGGGAGCCGCGCGGGCGTTGGACCGCAGCGCGCGCAGCGCGCGAGCACCGCACGGGGCCCCGGAATCGTTAGTTAACCGCACGCAGCCGTTGCTCCCGCTCCACCTGAGCGGGTGTCCGGCCGAAGCGACGCTGGCGTTGCTGATAGAAAGCCAGCGCCTGGAGGAACTCGCGCTCGCGGAAATCCGGCCAGAGCGTGTCGGTGACGTAGATCTCCGTGTAGGCGATCTGCCAGAGGAAGAAGTTGCTGATGCGCATCTCGCCGCTCGTCCGGATGAGCAGGTCGGGATCCGGGATACCGGCGGTGCCGAGGTGGCGGCTGACGACGGCCGAGGTGATCTGCTCGGGGCGCAGCTCGCCCCGGCGCACGCGACGGGCGATGGCGCGCGCGGCGCGAGTGATCTCCTCGCGGCCGCCGTAGCTGACCGCGAGGATGACGGTCATGCCGGTGTTGTGTCGCGTCGCCTCGATCGTCGTGCGCAGCGCCTCGCGCACGGGCGGTGGCAGGCGGCGCAGGCTCCCGACGGCGAGCAGCCGGATCTGGTGCCGCATCATCTTCCCGAGCTCGGTCTCGAGGTAGCGGTGGAGCAGCGCCATCAGGCCGTCGACCTCGCGCGGCGGGCGGCGCCAGTTCTCGCTCGAGAAGGCATACAGTGACAGGTACGGGATGCCGAGCCGGCGGCTCGTCTCGACCGCCGCGCGCACCGAGTCCTTGCCGACCCGGTGGCCGTGCAGGCGCGCGAGGCCGCGCTGCTGCGCCCAGCGGCCGTTGCCGTCCATGATGACGGCGACGTGCCGCGGCATGCGAGAAGGATCGAGCTCCACCATCAGACGGCCATGATCTCGTCTTCCTTGACCTTCAGGACCTGCTCGACGCGCTCGATGTACTGCTTGGTGAGCGCCTCGACCTTCTCGGCCGCGTGCCGCCGGTCGTCCTCGGTGATGGCCTTCTCCTTCTCGAGCTCCTTCAGCATCTCGAGGGAGTCCCGCCGGTGCGTGCGCATGGACACACGGTAGTCTTCGGCCAGTTTGCGCACGTGCTTGACCAGGTCCCGCCGGCGCTCCTCGGTGAGCGGGGGGATCGGGATACGGATGATCTTGCCGTCGTTCAAGGGGTTCAGGCCGAGGTCCGAGGCCTTGATCGCCTTCTCGATGGCCCCGATGACGCTCTTGTCGAACGGCGTCACGACGAGGAGCGTCGGCTCGGGCGCCGAGAGGGTGGCGAGCTGATTGAGCGGCGTCTTGGCGCCGTAATAGTCGACGGTGATTCCCTCGAGGATCGACGTGGAGGCGCGGCCGGTGCGCACGTGGGACAGCTCGCGGCGCAGAGCCCCGAGCGTCTTCTCCATGTCCTGCTTGGCACCGGTGAGGACGTCCTCGGTCATGCCGGCCCTCCGTGGACGAGGGTCCCGATGCGCGCGCCCATCACGGCCTTCTTGATGTTGCCGGGCCGCATCATGTTGAAGACGAGGATCGGCAGGCCGTTGTCCATGCAGAGGGAGATGGCGGTGGCGTCCATGACCTGGAGCTGGCGGTTCAGGACGTCGATGTAGGAGAGCTTCTCGAAGCGCACCGCACCGGGATGCTTCATCGGGTCGGCGTCGTAGACGCCGTCCACCCGGGTGGCCTTGAAGATCACCTGGGCGCCAATCTCCATCGCGCGAAGGCTGGCGGCGGTGTCGGTGGTGAAGAAGGGGTTGCCCGTGCCCGCCGCGAAGATGACCACGCGCCCCTTCTCCAGATGGCGGGTGGCCCGGCGCCGGATGTACGGCTCGGCCACCTGCCGCATCTCGATGGCGGAGAGCACCCGCGTGGGCACGTCGGCCTTCTCGAGCGCGTCCTGGAGCGCCAGCGCGTTGATGACCGTCGCCAGCATCCCCATGTAGTCGCCCGTGGCCCGGTCGATGTGCGAGCTGCCCGCCAGACCGCGGAAGATGTTGCCGCCGCCGATCACCAGGGCGAGCTCGCAGCCGAGCGCGTGGACGTCCTTCAGCTCGGCCGCGAACGACGCCAGCACCTCGGGGTCGATCCCGTATCCGGCGGGACCCGCCAGCGCCTCGCCGCTGATCTTGAGGAGGACGCGGCGATAGGTGGGACCGGCGCCCACCGAGGTCGCCGGGGGCTCAGGCTCCGAGCGCGCCTCCAGCAGAGATCTCCTTGTTGTCCGAACGCCGCTCGAGCGACTCCCCGAGCTGGAAGCGAGCGAAGCGGCGCACCGCCACGTTCACTCCGAACCGCACGATCGCCTCGTTGACGATCTCCTCGACGGTCCGATCGCTCTGCTTGATGAAGGGCTGCTCGAGGAGGCAGACGTCCTTGTAGAAGCGCTCGACCTGTCCCTCGACGATGCGCTCGATGATCTTCTCGGGCTTGCCGGACTGCCGGGCCTGCGCGCGATAGATCTCGCGCTCCGCGTCGAGCTCCGCCGCCGGGACGTCCTCGCGGCTCACGTAGCGCGGGGCGGTGGCGGCCACCTGCATCGCCAGGTCCCTCACAAGCTGCTGAAACTCGACGGTCTTGGCCACGAAGTCCGTCTCGCAGTTGACTTCGATCAGCACCCCGATCTTGCCGCCGGGGTGGATGTAGGCGCCGATGGCACCGTCGGTGGCGGTGCGCGTGGCCTTTTTCGCGGCCTTGGCGAGCCCGCGCTCGCGCAGCAGGCGGACGGCCTTGTCGACGTCGCCGGCCGCCTCCCCGAGCGCCTTCTGGCAGTCGAGCAGCCCGGCCCCCGTCTTCTCCCGAAGCTCCTTGACGAGGGCGAGGCTCATGCCTGCGTCGCCTCGGCCTCCGCCGCGCCCGCCATACGGGCCCCGCGGGCGACGCCGTTGCTCGCCGCTTCGGGCTCCTGGCCGGCGCCCCGCTGCCGCTCCTCGTAGACGTTCCGGCCCTCGATGACCGCCTCCGCGATCGCGGCGCAGAACAGCCGGATCGCCCGGATGGCGTCGTCATTGCCGGGAATCTTGTAGTCGATCAGGTCCGGATCGCAGTTGGTGTCCACCACCGCCACCACCGGGATGCCGAGCTTGTTGGCCTCCTTGACCGCAATCTCCTCCTTCTTCGGGTCGATCACGAAGAGCGCGTCGGGGAGCTTGCGCAGACCCTTGATGCCGCCGAGCGACGAGAGGAGCTTCTCTCGCTCGCGCCGCAGTTGCTGCAGCTCCTTCTTGGTGAGGGCCTCGGCGATCTGCGCGTCCTCGAGCATCTCGTCGAGCTTCTTCAGGCGGTCGATGGACTGCTTGATGGTCTGAAAGTTCGTCAACATACCGCCCAGCCAGCGGGTGTTGACGTAGAAGGCGCCGCAGCGCTCGGCTTCCTCCCGCATCGCGTCCTGTGCCTGCTTCTTGGTGCCGACGAAGAGGATCTGGCCGCCCTGCGCCGTCAGGTCCCGGACGAAGTTGTACGCGTCGCGGAACATCTTGACGGTTTGCTGGAGGTCGATGATGTAGATGCCGTTGCGCGCGCCGAAGATGTAGGGCTTCATTTTCGGGTTCCAGCGGCTCGTCTGGTGCCCGAAGTGCACCCCCGCCTCGAGCAGGTTCTTCATGGTGACGTCCGTCATACGATGCCCTTGAGCGACCCCCCTTTTCTCGGAGACTGGGAAAAAGCGACGACTAGCAGAAAGCGCCCGGCCAAGGCAATGAACGTCGTCACTGGTTCATCGAGTCCAGGAATTCCTGGTTTACCTTGGTCCCCTTGACCTTGTCGTGCAGGAACTCCATCGCCTCGACGGTATTCAGCTGCGAGAGGAGCTTGCGGAGGATCCAGACGCGGTTGAGGACGTCGCGCGGAAGGAGCAGCTCCTCCTTCCGTGTCCCCGAGCGGGTGAGATCGATGGTCGGGAACATCCGCTTGTCCATCAGGCGGCGGTCGAGATGGATCTCCATGTTGCCCGTGCCCTTGAACTCCTCGAAGATCACCTCGTCCATCCGGCTCCCCGTATCGACCAGCGCGGTGCCGATGATGGTGAGGCTGCCGCCGTCCTCGATGTTGCGGGCGGCGCCGAAGAACTTCTTCGGGCCGCGCAGCGCGTTCGAGTCGACGCCGCCCGAGAGGATCTTCCCGCTCGGCGGGACCACGGAGTTGTAGGCGCGCGCCAGCCGCGTGATCGAGTCGAGCAGGATCACGACGTCGCGGCCGTGCTCGACGAGCCGCTTGGCCTTCTCGATGACCATCTCGGCCACCTGCACGTGCCGGGTGGCGGGCTCGTCGAACGTCGAGCTCACCACCTCGCCCTTGACCGACCGCTGCATGTCGGTCACCTCCTCGGGACGCTCGTCGATCAGCAGCACGATGAGGACCACGTTCGGGTGATTCGCCGTGATGCCGTGCGCGATGTTCTGGAGCATCACGGTCTTGCCGGTACGCGGCGCCGCGACGATGAGGCCGCGCTGTCCCTTCCCGATCGGGACCAGCAGGTCGATGATGCGCGTGGTGTACTCCTGCGGGTCGAACTCGAGCCGCAGGTGCGCGTCGGGGTAGAGCGGCGTCAGGTTGTCGAAGAGGATCTTCTCGCGCGCCTTCTCCGGCTCCTCGAAGTTGATCGTCTCGACCTTGAGGAGCGCGAAGTAGCGCTCGCCCTCCTTGGGCGGACGGATCTGCCCGTAGACGACGTCGCCGGTGCGCAGGTTGAAGCGACGGATCTGGCTGGGCGACACGTAGATGTCGTCTGGACCGGGGAGGTAGTTGTAGTCGGGGGCGCGCAGAAAGCCGAAGCCGTCCGGGAGGATCTCGAGCACGCCCTCACCGCAGATGAAGCCGTTCTGCTCGGTCTGCGCCTGCAGGATCGAGAAGATGAGCTCCTGCTTGCGCATGGCGGCCGCGCCCTCGATGTTCATGTCCTTGGCGAGGGCAGCCAGCTCCGCGATCTTCTTCTCCTTCAACGACTTGAGGTTGAGCGCACCCGGCTCTTCCGGCGCGGCTTCGTCGGCCTTCGAACGCGAGCGGACGGGGTTCGTACTCAAGTCATTCCCCTCCCGAGTCATGTGGCTTCCCGTGATCGGCTATGGGATCACGCCGGCTCATGCAGCGCCGGCGGTCGTATAGGACGGGAGAGAACGGTTCCTCTCTTTGGGGGACAGTCTCGGGTGGTGGCGGCTTCGGCCAACCTAGGCAATCGACCTGGAACTGTCAAGCAGAACGGGGTGTTTCCGCCGCCGTCCCGGCCGCTTGGCGGAGCAGCGCGAGAAGGCCCATGAGGTCGCGCGGGAGGGGTGCCCGCACCGCGAGCGGGGCCCCCGTGGCGGGGTGCCGGAAGCGGATCTCCTCGGCATGGAGAGCCTGGCGCGGGAACTCGGCCAGAACGGTGGGGCCGCGCACCCTGGAGCGGGTCCCATAGACACGGTCCCCCACGATCGGGTGGCCGAGGGCGGCCAGATGGACACGGATCTGGTGGGTCCGCCCGGTCCTCGGCTGGAGCCGCAGCACCGTCGCCCCGGGCAGCCGCTCGAGGACCTCGAAGTACGTGACCGCCGCCCGCGGCCGCCGGCTGCGCACGCTCATCCGCTTCCGCTCGCGCGGATGGCGCCCGATCGGGCGGTCGATCGTCCCGCTCGCGCGTGCGACGCGTCCGTGCACCACGGCGAGGTAGCGCTTCTCGACCGAGCGCTCGCGGAACTGCCGCGCGAGTCCCTCGAGTGCCGCCGGCGTGCGCGCGACGAGCAGCACGCCGGAGGTGTCGCGATCGAGGCGATGCACGATGCCCGGACGCGACGCCTCCCCGGCCGCGGGCGGCGCGCCCAGGTGATGCGCGAGCGCGTGGACGACGGTGCCCCGCCGGGCGCCGGGCGCGGGATGCACCACCATGCCCGCGGGCTTGTCGATCGCGAGGAGGTCCGCGTCCTCGTGGAGCACGACGAGCGGCAGCGCCTCGGGCTCGACCGCCAACGGCTCCGGCTCGCGGGCTGCGATCTCCACGCGCTCGCCCGGCCGCACCGCGTGCGAGGCCTTGCGCACCATGCCGTCGACCCGGACGCACCCGGCGTCGATCAGCTGCTTGGCCTGCGAGCGTGTGCCCACGCCGCGCGCCGCCGCCACCACCCGGTCGAGCCGCAGGCCGGCGGCGCCGGGCGGCACCACGAGGACGACGCGCGGCACCCTCAGTGCCCGCCGGCGGCGGGCGTCGGCTCGGCGGCGAGCACGCGTCGGGCCCGCGCGACGTCGGCGGCGATGGCGGCCTTCAGGGCCTCGGGACCCGCGAAGGCGCTCTCGCCGCGCAGCCGCTCGATGAACTCGACGACCAGCCACCGCCGGTAAAGATCGCCCGCGAAGTCGAGGAAGTGCGCTTCGACCGTGCGCCGCGCGCCGCCGAAGGTGGGCCGGATGCCGATGTTCAGCACGCCCGGCTGGCGCCGCCCGTCGATCACGGAGGACACCGCGTACACGCCGTCGGGGGGCAGCGCCAGCCGCGGCCGCGGATGGAGGTTCGCGGTCGGGAAGCCGAGCGTGCGGCCGCGCCGGTCGCCGAGGACGACGCGGCCGCGCAGGGCGTAGGGTCGGCCGACCAAGCGGCGGGCCTGCCGCATGTCGCCCGCCTGCACCGCCTCGCGCAGCCGCGTGCTGCTCACCTGGCGCCCGTCCACCTCGACGGGTCCGACGACGTCCACGCCGAAGCCCAGCCGCGCGCCGAGCGTCTGCAGCGTCTCCACCGATCCGGCGCGATTGCGGCCGAACCTGACGTTGTAGCCGACGACCACGTGCATCACCTCGAGGTGGCGCAGGAGGAAGTCCTCGACGAACTGCTCGGGCGTGAGCGCCGCGAAGGCGCGCGTAAAGCGCTGGACCACGCACAGGTCGAGGCCGAGGTCGCGCAGCATCGCCAGCCGGTCGTGCAACGGCTGGAGGATGGGCGGGGCCCGGTCGGGCGCGAGCACCGCGATGGGGTGCGGCTCGAAGGTGAGCGCCACCGTCCGGGCCGCCCGCGTTCGCGCCTCCTCGACGGCCCGGCGGAGGATCGCCTGGTGGCCGAGGTGGACGCCGTCGAAGTTGCCGAGCGTCAGCACGACGCGGGGGATCGGCGGGGTGACGCCGCGGAGGTGGCGGAGAACGCGCATCGATGCCCGTTCTATACCGCCCGGGGCAACCCATTGAAAGTTGCGAGTCGCCGAGAACGGCCGCTAGTGCTCGAGCTCCATCAGCTTCTGACGCGCGCGCGCCGCCTCGTCGGAGCTCGGATAATCGCGGATCAGCTTGGAGAAGTTGATGCGCGCATCGGGCGTGTCGCCCATCTCGAGGAAGAGGTTCCCCTGCGCCCACAGCGCCGCGGCGGCCCGGTCGCCCTTCGGGTACTTGAGGGTGACGTCGTAGAACTTGGAGATCGCCTCGTTCTGCTTCCCCGTGGCGGCGTAGCAGCGCGCCGCCCAGTAGAGCGCGTTGTCGGCGAGCGGCGAGTCCCGGTGGTTGGTGGCAAAGCTATTGAGCTGTGGGATGGCGCGCGCGCAATCCTTGCGGGCGAGCCCGTCGAGGATGGTGAGGTAGTCGGCGCGCTCGGGGACATTCACCGTGCCGGCGGCCGACTGCTCGCGCGCCACCTCGCGCCGCCACTCGTCGTCCTCGGGCGCGGCGGGCGGCGGCTTGGCGGCGACCGCGGGCGGGGCCGTGGTGGGCGGCGGCGAGACGGCCGGCGCCTCGGGCGCCGCCGGCGCGCCGTGCTCGAGGGCCGCCACGCGCTGCTCGAGCGCGGTCAGGCGGTCGTCGCTGGCGGCCGTGTGCCGGTGGCCGCCGCCCTCCTCGACGTCGGCGCGCAGCCGTTCGAGCTCCCGCTGCACCTGCTCGATCTGCCGGCGGTTCTCCTGGACGAGGCCGCGCATCTGCCTCTCCTGCTGCAGGAGGTCCGCCCGCGTCGCACACCCGGCGAGCGCGGGCAGCAGCGCGAGGCTCGCGCGAGCGACGCGTCGCCTCACGGGCCGAGGACGACGGCGTGCACGCGCCGGTTGCGCGTCCAGCAGGTCTCGTTCTCCTCGTGGCAGAGCGGCAGCTCCTTGCCGTAGCTGATGGTGGAGATGCGGTCGGCGGCGATCCCCTGCGTCACCAGGTAGTCCTTCACCGTCTTGGCCCGCTTGGCGCCGAGCGCGAGGTTGTACTCGATGGTGCCGCGGCTGTCGCAGTGGCCTTCGAGCTCCACCTTGGCGCGCGGGTTCTGCCGCAGCCACTCGAGGTTGCGGCCGAGGACGTCGCGCGCCTCGCTGTCCAGGTCGTAGCGGTCGAAGCCGAAGTGGACGTCCTTGAGGACGCCGTTCTCCTCCGGGCCGAGGCCGCGCTTGGCGCGCTCGAGGCTCGACCCACCCAGCCCCTCCTCGCCGATCCCGCCGCCCGGCGCGCCGGCCGCGCCCTCACCGGGCCTCGGCCCCTTCTTCTTGCACGCGCCGCCGAACGGGACGATCAGCACGAGCGCCAGGGCCACGCGCCAGGTCCACGAGCCGCTCACGCCATCCCCTCCCTCACGCCTTCGGCGACGCGCTCACTCGAGCCGCGGCGACCACGCGGGCGACGTATCATCACCGGCCCCGTGGGTCAATTGTTTCTGCGTCCGTCCCTCGCGATCGGCGAGGAAGAGATGATGTCCGCCGGCGCGCGTCGACGAGAAGGCGAGATAGCGCCCGTCGGGCGCCCAGGACGGGTCCTCGTTGCTCCCGGCCGAGGTGATCGTCTGCGCGCTGCCGCCGTCGGGCGTCGTCACCACGATCTGGAAGCCGCCGCCGCTGCGGGTGGTGTACGCGAGGTGATCGCCCTTGGGCGACCAGCTGGGCGAGGTGTTGTAGCTGCCGGTGTGCGAGACGCGCACGAGGTTCGAGCCGTCGACGCTCATCACGTAGATCTGCGGGGAGCCCGCGCGCGCCGAGCAGAAGGCGAACCGCCGCCCGTCGGGCGCCCACGCCGGCGAGACGTCGATCGCCCAGTGGTCGGTGAGACGCTGCAGCACCTGGCCGCTGCGATCGAGGAGGTAGATGTCGGAGTTGCCGCCCTCCTCGCGCGTCACCAGGAGCCGCGTCCCGTCGGGCGACCAGGCGCCGTCGAGCACCACGCCGGGGCCGGGGACGAGCC
>Ga0209056_10007969_pt1 | contig 10886 bp, 11 predicted proteins | sample GraSoiAngelo_114_FD_185876 | JGI IMG/M metagenome (GOLD analysis project Ga0209056, IMG submission 185876) | Grasslands soil microbial communities from the Angelo Coastal Reserve, California, USA - 14_0903_13_40cm (SPAdes) (version 2) | ecosystem: Environmental > Terrestrial > Soil > Grasslands...
CCGAAATTCGATTGTCGAAACTTCGCCATGAAGAAGGAAATGGCGCGGCTGGAGCGGGAGTCGGAGCGGGGCGTTGGAGCGTTAAAACGTGAAACGGACGGCGTGAGAGATCTGTAGCCGCCGACGCGGACCTCAGCCAAATCAGAAAACCGCATTTCTCACGAACGCGGCTACGGGATTCAAATTAAGTGACAAAACATTCCGTCGCGCAGCTTCGGCTCAAACCAGGTGCTCTTCGGAGGCATGATGCCGCCGGCGTCGGCGACCGTCATCAGGTCTTCGATGCTCGTCGGGAACAGCGAAAAGGCGCAGGCGTATTCGCCGCTGTTCACGAGCTTTTCCAGTTCCGCCGTGCCGCGAATGCCGCCGACGAAATGGATGCGTTTGCTCGTGCGCGGGTCAGCAATACTGAAGATCGGATCAAGGACAAATTTTTGGAGCAGCGTCACGTCGAGCTTTTCGATTGGATCGGTCGTGGCGGCGAACCGTGGTCGGAAATTTAGCGTGTGCCACTTGCCGTCGAGATAAAGGCCGAGTTCATGTTTGCTCGCCGGGCGGGCTGAACCGGTGCGTTTGATGACAAATACGCCATCGAGTTTTTCGAGCAACTTCGCCGATGTCATTTCGTTCAGGTCCTTGAGCACGCGGTTGTACGGCAGAATCTGCATCTGATTGTGTGGGAAAATGACCGCAAGAAATTGAGATGCGTGCCCCTGACCCTGTCCCTCTCCCCATCCAATAGGGAGAGGGTGGTCCCGCAATGGCGGGACCGGGTGAGGGTTTGTTTCCTTCTGTTTCAAATAAACCCGCGCCGCCGCCGCGCAGCGATGATGGCCGTCAGCGATGTAGAGAGCGGGAATGCGCCCGAACTCCTGTTCGATGCGTTGGGTCGTCGCGGTGTCGCGAATTGTCCATGACGTGTGGCGCACGCCGTCCGTGGCAGTGAAGTCGATGTCCGGCTTTCCGGCGACTGTCTTCGTCACCAGCTCGTCAAGGGTCGGTACCGCGCGATACGCCAGAAAAACCGGGCCGGTTTGTGAATTGAGCGTTTCGATGTGGCGCACGCGGTCGTCCTCCTTTTCGGGCCGCGTCAATTCGTGTTTCTTAATAACGCCTTTGACGTATTCCGCACAACTGGCGACTGCCACCAGCCCGACCTGGCAGTGTTTGCCCATCACCTGGCGGTAGAGGTAAAAGCAGGGTTGTGCCTCTTGTCTGAGTGCGCCGTCAGCGATCAGCCGCTGAAAATTCTCTTTGCCTTTCGCGTAAACCTCCGGCGCGTAAATGTCGGTGCCTGGCGGCAGTTCAATTTCCGGTTTGCTGACGCGCAGGAAACTGAGCGGATTGCCCGCGGCGATTTCGCGGGCTTCTTCCGACGACATCACGTCATAGGGCAGTTCGCAAATCTTCTCCGCCAGGTCGGGCCTCGGCCGCAGTGCGGCAAAGGGCTTTATCGTTGCCATAAAGAGTTTTGGAAGGATAGGTGAGGCAGGCGCCAGAGGGCACGTCAAAAGCGTTGATATTTGACTTGCAAAAACCTGCAATATCACTATACATGCAACCATATTGAATTATGAGAGTCGGATCGTTATCAAATGCCGCATGAATAAGTCTCAACCTTCGAGGGTGTCTTGAGCCGCCCTTTCTCTCCTCGTTCTTCTCCTTTCGCTGGTTCGTTCGTCAGGGTCAACGGGAAGATTCGCGCCCGTGAAGTCCGGGTCGTCGCACTGGACGGCAAACAGCTCGGCGTTTTACAGCTCGGCGAGGCGATCAACCTGGCCCGCGCACAGGGAGTGGACCTGGTCGAAATCGCGCCCAACGCGACGCCGCCCGTTTGCCGGTTGGTTGACTATGGCAAGTTCCGCTACGAACAATCAAAGAAGGAAAAGGAAGCCAGAAAACATCAGCACGCCAACAAAGTTAAGGAAATCCAACTTAGTCCGACGATTGACCCGCACGATTTTGGCGTCAAGCTGAACCATGCCATCGGGTTCCTCTGCGAAGACATGAAGGTGAAGGCGACACTGCGTTTCCGCGGGCGCGAGATGGCGCATCAGGAGTTTGGTTTCCAGGTGGTAAAAAAATTCATCCAGGAGCTGGCGCCCTACGGCCATCCGGACGCCGAACCGAAACTGATCGGCAAAGGTCTCAACGTGATGCTCAGCCCGCTGCCGCGCAACAAGCGCGCGAAAAATCCGCGCCAAACGGAAGACAACGGTCCCCTGAAAGTGCGTTTCCAACCCGATCCGGCCGACGAAGCGCAGGAAAGAAAGCCTCAAGCCAACAACGCCAGGATCGTCCCGACCAACGCGGCTGAGAAACCGTCCACCGAATTCGGCCACAGTCCCTTTGCCCAACTGGACGCCAAGCTCGGCAACTCCTGAGCGGATCTGCAGCAGTTCGGCGTGCCTACTTGACCAATCCCCGTTTCCGCAGTTGCGCCTCCATCGCTTTGTCCATCATCAAATCCGCCAGAGGTTGAGTCACTTCATCGAGCGCTGCCAACGCGGCCTTTAACTTCGCGGCGTCCCCCGGCTGCGTCGCGGCCTCCCCGTCTGCCACCAGATTTTCAACGGTCTTCAGCGCTTGTTCGACCTTCGTTCGATAATCCGCATCGATTTCCCCGACGCATTCAACGAGCCCCTTGCGCGCCGCCGCGATGGTTTGCCGGGCGCGAAGCGCAGTTTCAATCCATTGCCGCGCCCGCAAATCCTCAAAAGCGTGTTCGACCGATTCGTCCACCATCTTTTGCACTTCCGCGTCGTCCACATCGACTGCCGATTTGATCTCCACCACCTTCTGTTTGGCGGTCTTCAAATCGCGCGCCAGGACGTGCAAGATGCCGTTGGCGTCGATCTCAAACTGCACCCCGACGCGCGGCGTCCCTTTGGGCGCTGACTCGAAGTCGAGGGTAAATCTGCCCAGGCTCCAGTTGTCCGAGGCCCGTTCCCGCTCGCCTTGCAAAACATGAATCAGCATGCTCCGCTGATTGTCCACCGCGGTGGTGAACACTTCCCCGGCCTTCACGGGGATGGTGGAGTTGCGCGGAATGATGACATTCATCAAGCCGCCAAAGGTTTCGATGCCGAGCGACAGTGGTGTCACATCGAGCAACAGCATGTTCTTGAAACCACCGGAAAGAATCTCCGCCTGAATCGCCGCGCCGAGCGCCACGGCTTCGTCCGGGTTTTGAGAAGTGTTGAGCCGCGGGCCTTTTGGTTTGTGGTAATCGGAGTCGCGCCGAATCTCGCCGCTCGGCTCCTCCAATTCAGCACAGGCGAACAACTCGGCGACGAACCGGCGAACCAGCGGCATGCGCGTCTGTCCTCCGACGAGGATGACCTGGTCGAGGTCTTTCGGCTCCAGCTTCGCGTCGGCCAGCGAGCGCAGGCAATGGACGCGCGTTCGCGCGATGATGTCGCGCGTCAGGTCTTCGAGTTCCTGGCGCGTGAGCCGGTAAGTGAAACTGAACGTGGACGCCAGAAACGGCAAAGGGACTTCCACTGCCGTTTCCGTGGACAGCTTGATTTTGGCCTGCTCGGCGGCTTCGCGAATGCGCGAGAGCATCGGAAGCATTTCGGATTTCGGATTTCGGATTTCGGATTTATCAGTCAGGTCCGGTCCGCCCGCGGCTTTGATTTTTTCCACCAGAAAATCGACGATGCGTTTGTCCAAATCATCGCCGCCGAGGCGCGTGTTGCCGTTCGTCGAGAGCACGTGGAACACGCCGTCATTCAGTTCGAGGATCGAGAGATCAAACGTTCCGCCGCCCAAATCGTAAACGGCAATCCTGGAACGTTCCCTGAGCCGGTCCAACCCGTAAGCCAGCGCCGCCGCGGTCGGCTCGTTCACGATCCGCTCGACGGTAAATCCGGCCAGTTCGCCTGCTGTCTTCGTGGCGTTGCGTTGCGCGTCGTTGAAGTAAGCCGGCACGGTGATGACCGCCCGCGTCACCGGCTCGCCAATAAACGCCTCGGCATCGCGCTTCAACTTTTTCAAGACTTCTGCTGAAATTTCCTCCGGGGCGTACTCGCGACCGTGAATATCGATGGTGACCGCTCCGGTGGCGGCGCCTTTGACCGGATAGGTCACCAGCATTTCCTCCTGCGAAATCTCACTGCCACGCCGGCCAATGAAGCGCTTGGCCGAATAAACTGTCTCCGCCGGCTTGAGCACCCGCACCCGGTTCGCCGCATGGCCGACGACAGGGTCGGCAGCGGGGGCGGGAAAATGAACGACTGAAGGCGTCAGCCGCTGCCCCTCCGCGTCCGCGATGACGAGCGGAATGCCCGAGTCCACCGTGGCGACCAGCGAGTTGGTGGTTCCTAAATCGATGCCGACGATTCTGCTCATAACCATCGCAGCCAATGCCTCGACATTGCCGCTCCCATGCTGCCATGACTGCCGAGCTCTGCGCACGCACTTTCCGGTTTTCATTTTTGCCGGGGTGCGGCACTTTCGTCGTGTGGCCCGGCTGGACGCTTACAACAGAACCGACCGTTTCGAGTTCGAGCGGGCATTGTTGCGACGCAGCGTGAGATTTGTCGCCGGCGTGGATGAAGCGGGACGTGGACCGCTGGCGGGGCCGGTCGTCGCCGCCGCCGTCATGTTGCCGCTGGAGTGGATTCAAAAGGGTCTGCCGGTGGAGTTCGACGGACTGAACGACTCCAAACTATTGACCGCTGCCAAACGCGAGAAATTTTTCGCAGCTTTCACGGCAACCGACGCCCTCCAGTTCGCCATTGCCCGGATTGACGCCGAGACCATCGACACCATCAACATCCTGCAAGCCACGCATGAGGCCATGAACCAGGCTTTGGCGCGATTGCAGCCGGCGCCGGACCATGTGCTGGTGGACGGCCTGTGCGTGAAGTCACTGCGTTTTCCGCAAACCGCGCTGGTCAAAGGCGACGCGCGCAGTTTCTCTATCGCCGCCGCGAGCATTCTGGCCAAGGTCACGCGCGACCGATTGATGCTCGAATACGACCGACGGTTTCCGGCTTACGGCTTTGCCCTGCATAAGGGCTACGGCACCGCGCGGCATCTCGCCGCCCTGCAACAACACGGTCCGTGCCCGATTCACCGTCGCAGCTTCGCGCCGCTCAAGCCCGTTGCGCCGGAGCTGTTCTGACCAGCGATGAACTCCGTAAGGAACCGCTCTGCACGCGCTCCCGAACAACTAGCACCCGCCTCCAAGCCGTCCTTGCGAGGGGAGCCAGCCTGCGGACGCTCCACAACAGTTCTTCTCCCGCGAGGGGGCAGGGGCGGGTGAGCGAACCTGCTTTTATGGATGTCTGGGACAGTCTCAAAGCACGCTGGAACAAGTCCGACGAACCGGAGCACTTGCGCCGGGGCAAACTCGGCGAGCGCGCGGCCAAAAGGCATCTGTGTTGGTTCGGAATGAAATTTCTCACTGCCAACTTCCGCTCGCCGCGTGGAGAAATTGATTTGGTCTTTCGCGACCACGACTGCCTGGTGTTCGTCGAAGTCAAAACCCGCTCGTCCGAAGACTGGACCAGACCTGCCGCCGCCGTAACCGCCCACAAACGCCGCCTCCTCTCGCGAACCGCGCTTGATTACCTGAGGCTGCTGAAACAGCCGGCGGTGAAAATCCGCTTCGACATTGTCGAAGTGATCCTGGACGACGGTGCGGTGCGGGAAGTTCGACACCTGCCGAACACATTCGCCCTTTCGCCACCTTACCGCTACGGTTAACCTTGGCTTGTGCCCGAGTTGCCCGAAGTCGAAGTCCTCGCGCGTTATCTCGCGCCGTTGCTGAAGAGCAAAACGATACGAGCTGTCGAAGTTCGTCGCCTCCGCGTGCTGCGTCCGGTTTCGGAACAGGAGTTCACGCGCGCGTTGCTCGGAGCGCGGTTCGTGGGTCTGGTCCGGCGTGGGAAATATCTGGTCTTCACCCTGCGACGTCCCCGCGAGCGCGCGAAGGTTTCTTTGCTCGGCCACCTCGGCATGACCGGGCGAATGTACCTCCAACCGGCCTCCACGCCGCTGGCAAGACATGCTGCCGTCGTCTTCTCGCTCGGCAAGACCAACTTCGTTTTTGAAGATACGCGTTACTTTGGTCGCCTGACGCTGGAGACGCGTTCTCTCGAAACTTTGGGACCCGAACCGTTGAGCGACGACTTCAGCGTGGATTATTTTGCGCGGGCGTTGAACCGGTCGATGCAACCCATCAAAGTCAAGCTGCTCGACCAATCACTGGTTCCTGGCGTTGGGAATATTTACGCGAACGAGGCGCTCTTTCGCGCCGGCATTTCGCCGCGATTGCGGGCGAGGAAACTGACCCGCAAGCGAGTCGAACGTCTCCGACAAAGCCTCCGCCAGGTGCTGGCTGAGGCGATTCAGTTCGGCGCCACGATTCCTCTGGACTGGGCAGGCGGGAGCCGCAAAGGCAGGCTGTTTTATTACGGTCAGGCCGACCGTGCGCCTGATTTCCACGAGGAGCGATTGCTGGTTTATGATCGGGCGGGCAGTCCGTGCTCCGTTTGCGACACGCCAATTCGGCGAATCGTTCAGGCCGCCCGAAGCACCTTCTATTGTCCGCGTTGCCAACGTGCCTGAGTCGGACAAAACCCTGTTGACGGTGCGGAGGGTGATTTGTAGATTGGCCGGCCATTTGCAGTTCCAGAGTAGCTCAATGGTAGAGCAATCGGCTGTTAACCGATGGGTTGCAGGTTCGAGTCCTGCCTCTGGAGCCAACCGATCAAGTCGTTGGAGGACAACGACAGCTCCACCGTGCAGAGCGCGAAAAACGCGAAAGTGTGTAGTGAAACGTGTAGTAACCGCCCGGTGAGACCGCAACCCTCACGGAATTCAGCGACAACCCGGTTCCACCTCGCTCACTGCTCGTTAAGCAAAAACCTCGGAGACACCTAAGCTGATAGGTGTCGATGAAACAGAAATACTGGCTCTGCAAACGGAAAAATGTGTTCTTCAGTTTTGATTCGGAGACGGGCAAGCGAGAAAGCCTCTGCACGGGGGACAAAGAAGAAGCCAAACGAATCATTCGCGCCAAAAATGACGCGGCCACGCAACCAGCCATCAACATCTCCATTGCCAGGGCCTATCTGAGCGGCACTGACCCGAAGTTGGTTGAACGCACATGGGACTTTGTGATGCGGGAGTTTTGTTCGGTGAAAAAAGAAAGCACCCGGCTGCGCCGAGAGCGGGCGATCAAAAGCAAAGCGTTCAACTCTATCCGAAACAAGCGATTGGTTGAGACAACGGCGGAGGATTTTTACACCGTCCTCAGATCCGGCGGGGTGTTTACCCATCATATTCTGCGCTGCCTGCATAATCTGGCTTTGGGCATGGGCTGGGTTCTCGCGCCGGTTATTCCGCCCAAACTCTGGCCGAAAGTTCAAAAGAAATTCAAACGAGCCGTTGAGCAACGCTGATCGAACTTCCCAACGCCCGATCTCCGGCGTGTTGATTTCAAAGTCGCAAGACTCCGGGACTTGATCGGAACGGGTCAATTGCCGTTTGAAATCCTTGATGGATTCCAGTTGCCCGGCAATCGCGCTGGAGGCGGCGCGGTAGCCGTTGATCTCGCGTTCCGAGAACCGGCAGCCCGAAACCTTGTAGGGCAATACAAGTTCGCCATTTTGTTTCAATCCGCCACGCCGCCGTTCGATGCCCAGGCATTCGTCAGGCAGGATTGCCCCACCCTCAACCGATTGCGCGCTGACGGGACCCCCCGCGAGCCTTTCCAGTTCGCTCTCTGGAATCACCATCTCGCCAGACTTTGCTCGCGCCACCTTGATTTCGCCTGCTTGAATGCGCGACATCAGGCTGAACTCGTGCAGGCCGAGGACAGACGCGCTCTCGTCGATCGTGAGCGCGCTCTGGCCCGGCGTCTCCTTCATCACTTGCATAACTACTTTCCTTTCTTTTTACCTGAACTCCGCTACGCCCGGGGACCGGCCAGCGAGTGGAACGAAATCGTTATCATCTCAATTCGCGTCGCTGCCGGAGTCACCCCGGCATTTTGCGAGTCAGTTTCAGTTTTGAATTATGGTTCAAAACCGGACCAATCGCGTACCGCGACTGGTACAATTTGCGACTGCTTCGACCATTCGTTGTCCAGAAACCTGGACTAAATTTCCGGCGTTGCGCCCGATTGGAGCACAATCGAACCAGAAAAAGGACCGTCCACGGCACATAAGCCAACCGGGTGTGGGCGGTGGGTCATCGAGTTGGCCGCAGACGGGCGGTCAAACTCTCACCAAGAAGGGCCTCAGTTGAGGGTGCTTTCGCTTGCAGGCATGATGCCTGACCCATAGCGGGATTTAGAAGATACCAAGTATTAACTTGGCCCCATATTCGGGTGCGGAGAATCCGGCTCCATCGGCCGGTCTCGGATTCCACCAATAGCACAGTCGTATGAACTCTGCAACACCCGTGCGGGCACGATTGCCTTTGCCGACCGAGTCTCCGGTGAGAAGATTGTCTCCGCGCTGCGGAGACAATCAACTTCAGCACATCTCAGCACCCGACCGGATCGCAAATGAGTTGCGTCAGGCTGCTCCCTTGAACATCGCGGAAATCCGTGTTGTCAGTCGGCCGATGAGCGCAAATTATCCTACAACCAGATGGAACGCGCGCGCCCAGAGGGGGCACCCCGTCGGGTTGAGGCACGCCGAATTTCAATCAGTGTATCGAGTTTTAGATCGGGACGAATATCGTTGTGAAACGCGCTGATTCTGTCACAAAAAGTAGGCAGTTTTTGTTACAACTCGCGACAGGCATCACCGATTCAACCATTGACAAACCGGGTCATTAGCCGAGTTTACGGCAACGGGATGGGTTGAGTATTGTCTCCAAATCAGTTGTGATTCGGACCTGCTCGGGTGGGTGAACGAATGCCGCCAACAATGCCAAGCACCACGAGTCGTCACCTTTCTCGATGAGTTTTCCCGTTACATCACAGCGACATTTGTAACCACACCAAACCCTCGCACCGATATGGAACGAAAACATCTACTCCCCGTTCTTGAATCGATTCTGGAGAAAGACCCCAGCCAAATTCACTCCGCAGCCGCCATAGCTGAACTATTCCCAGCCCTTCGGCAGAAGGTGGTCAGCCAAATCTTCGACGAGGTTGAGAAGGACGTGCGTGCTGAACTGGGCCCGGATTGGGATCCCCAGCGGGACGCGAAGGAGCACTTTGTAGAGACAGATTGGGCGAAATTTTCTTTCACCCACCCGGACTGGAAAAAACTCTATTCGATCACTCTGGAGTCACAGCCGAAAAACGGCGCGGTGCTTCTTGGCATTTCACACACCAAAGACAAAGGCATCACGCGGAACGACCAAATCGCGCAGAAGTTGAAAAGTCTCGGATGGGGCAACCGGGGCGGCGGGGCGTGGTGGGAGGGTCACAGTCCCTTGCCTGACCCATTCACGAACTGGACAACTGGCGCGGGCATTGCAGCGGTGATTGAGCGACGGGCCGAGCTCAAGAAATTGCTGACCGACGGGTTCGTAGAGCTTTGCACATATTTCAAGAATCCCCTGGCAAAGCTCGCGAAGACAGCCGCGCCAAAACGATAGTTGAGCCATGCCTCGCGCCTACCCCGAAGACCAGCTAGTCGATCAACCCGCCATCGGGTTGTTCGCCGCGCGGGCCACTGGTCTGCTAGTGTGCGGTTGCCAACCTGCGCGCCGGATGGCAGAATGACCTCATGAAAACGCTGGCCGAAATCGAACGCGCCGCCGAGGAGCTGCCGCCGGCAGAAAGGACGGAATTGCTGCTGTTCGTCGCCCGGAGCCTGCGGCAGGAACAGGCGCCGCTGCCGCAACCGCGGCTCTTTTCGGACGAGCAACTCCAGGCGTGGATGGATGAAGACGAGGAGGCGATGCGCCGCTTCCGTGCCGGCGCGTGAACCTGTTTCTGGACGCCAGCGTCGTCCTGGCAGCTTGCGGGCGTCCCGCCGGCGCGTCGCGCGCCGTCTTCGACATGTCGACCCGGAACGGCTGGACGCTGTTGACCAGCCAATACGTGATTTTGGAAATCACGAGAAACATCCCACGATTGCCCGTGCACGCCGCTTCCGACTGGGCACGATTGCGGTCGATGCTCGTCCTGGTCCGGGACGTGTGGACGATGGACCGGCCTGCTGTGTTCGGTCCCGCGAAAGACCGTCCAGTGCTCTTCACCGCCGCCGCCTGGGCGGAAGTGCTGTTGACATTGGATCGCGGCGACTTCGGCACGGTCATGGGGACGGGTTTCTACGGGTTGGGGGTGTTGGCGCCCGGTGATTTCCTTGAGCGGGAGCGCGCTGCCGGGCGCCTGAAGTAAATCTCCCGCTTCACCCGTCGGTCTCCGCTGTCCAGTGTTTCCGAACCTTGTCGTGAATCTTGAGCGCCGTAGCCTTGTCAATGGACACCACCATTGCTTTGCCGACGAAGCCGCGTCCGAGGAAATGCCGCACGATGTCCTGGGCGACCGTCTCTAGCCGGTCATCGCGGGTGAGGATGTGGTATTGCTTGCTGAGTTCTTTTTCCAGCTTCGCTTCCTGTTCGGGGTCGAGTTCCGCCGCCTCGATGAGGTTGTAGATGTCCTCGTTCAAGTCCGGGTTCACAAGTTGCAACTCCGGCGTGCGGTTCTCGTAAAAGAGTGGCACGGTTGCACCATCCTCGACGGACTGCTGGAAGTCGTAGATGGAAACATAATCGCCGAACACCTCCTTCGTTCGTTCCTCGCCCGCGATGAGCGGTGTGCCGGTGAAGGCAAGAAACAGCGCCTTGGGGAGGCATCGGATTCCTGTTTTGTTAAGGCGCCGAAGTCGTTCCCATCCCAACACTCGGATTTACTTCAGGCGCCCGGCAGCGCGTTCCCGCTCAAGGAAATCACCGGGCGCCAACAC
>Ga0209056_10007970_pt1 | contig 10886 bp, 7 predicted proteins | sample GraSoiAngelo_114_FD_185876 | JGI IMG/M metagenome (GOLD analysis project Ga0209056, IMG submission 185876) | Grasslands soil microbial communities from the Angelo Coastal Reserve, California, USA - 14_0903_13_40cm (SPAdes) (version 2) | ecosystem: Environmental > Terrestrial > Soil > Grasslands ...
TGCTGCTGCGCGGGGTGGAAAAGCACGAGGTGGAGCGGGGGATGGTGCTCGCGAAGCCCGGCTCGATCAAGCCGCACACCCAGTTCGAGTCCGAAGTCTACGTGCTCACAAAAGAGGAAGGCGGGCGGCATACGCCCTTCTTCAAGGGCTACCGGCCGCAGTTCTACTTCCGCACGACGGACGTGACGGGCAGCGTCGAGCTCCCGGCAGGTGTCGAGATGGTGATGCCGGGCGACAACACGAAGATGACGATCGAGCTGATCACGCCGATCGCGATGGAAGAGCAGCTGCGGTTCGCGATTCGCGAAGGTGGAAGGACGGTCGGCGCGGGCGTCGTCACGAAAATCTTGAAATAGGCCATATGCCAAGAGAGAACATCATTATGGAGTGCACCGTCTGTAAGAGTCGGAACTATTTCACGACCAAAAACAGGCGCAAGCACCCCGAGCGGGCGGAATGGAAGAAGTACTGCCCGAAATGCAATAAGCAGCAGGCGCACAAGGAATCGAAGTAGTGGCAACGGAAGTCATCACGGGTGGCGGAACCGGCGGAACGGGGGCGGGGGCTGGTGCGCCCGCGGTTCGCCCGGTCGGTCGCATCGGTCGCTTCCTGCAGTTCCTGCGCGATGTGCGCAACGAGCTGCGCAAAGTCACGTGGCCGACGTTCGATGAGTTGAAGAAAGCGACGACCGTGATCGTCATTTTCGTGTCGATTCTGGGCGTCGCGATCGGCCTGATGGACTCGTTCTTCCAGTGGGTATTCGTAAAGCTGGTTGCGAGGCTGTTCTAAGTGCCCGAGCTGCGCTGGTATGCGATTCAAACAACGGCGGGGCATGAGAACAAGGTGCGCTCGCTGATCGCGCGCCGCATCGCCGAAGATGCCCGGCCCGAGACGGAGAAGCCGATCCGCCAGGCCCTGGTCCCCACGCAGGAAGTGGTGGAGATCAAGAACGGCAAAAAGGTGAACGTCGAGCGCAAGATCTACCCGGGGTACGTGCTCGTAGAGATGGACCTGAATCAGGAGACGATCCACACGATCAACGGCATCCAGGGCGTGATCAAGTTCGTCGGTACCGGCCGCCTGCCGATGCCGTTGCGCCCGGACGAGGTCAACCGGCTGCTCGGCGTCGAAGAGGCGATCAAGGAAGAAGAGCCCACCGAGGCGATTCCGTTCCTCGTGGGCCAGGTCGTGGAGATCACGGAAGGGCCGTTCTCCGATTTCAGCGGGACGGTGCAGGAAGTGCTGCCGGACAAGGGCAAGGTCCGCGTCTCGGTGGCGCTGTTTGGCAGACCGACATCGGTCGAGCTGGATTACTTGCAGCTGAAGGCTCACTAGGGATCAGGAAACGATGGCGAAACCAGTTACAGCAATCGTCAAGCTCCAGGTGCCGGCCGGCCAAGCCACACCAGCCCCTCCGGTGGGCACGGCGCTGGGCCCGCACGGCGTCAACATCATGGAATTCGTGAAGCAGTTCAACGCGAAAACCCAGAGCGCCCAGGGCATGGTGACGCCCGTGGTCGTCACGATCTACAAGGACCGCACCTTCACGTTCGTGACGAAGACGCCGCCTGCGGCGGTCTTGCTCAAGAAGGAAGCGGGCATCGAGAAGGGCTCGGCGACCTCGAACCGGGAGAAGGTCGGCAAAGTCACGCGCGCCCAGCTCAAGAAGATCGCCGAGCTGAAGATGCAGGACCTGAACGCGACCGATCTCGAAGGCGCGATCAACATGATCGCGGGCACGGCGCGTTCCATGGGCCTGGTGGTGGAGGGCTGATGCGCACGCACGGCAAGAAGTACCGGGCGGCCGCCCTAACCCTCGAGCCGCGGAAGCTGTACGCGCCGGCCGCGGCGGTCGAGAGCGTCAAAAGCACGGCGTACGCGAAGTTCGACGAGTCGGTGGACGTGGCGGTGCGCCTGGGGGTCGATCCCAAGCACGCCGACCAGATCGTGCGCGGCACCGTTTCGCTGCCGCACGGCACGGGGAAGAAGATCCGCGTGCTCGTCATCGCGCAGGGCGAGAAGGTCAAGGAGGCGGAAGCCGCCGGCGCCGACTTCGTGGGGATCGAGTACGTCGCGAAGATCAAGGAAGGCTGGCTGGACACCGACGTCATCGTGGCTACGCCCGACGTGATGGGGCAGCTGGGCGCGCTCGGAAAGGTTCTCGGGCCGCGCGGGCTGATGCCGAACCCGAAGGCGGGCACCGTCACGATGGACGTGACCAAAGCGGTGAAGGAGCTGAAAGCCGGGAAGATCGAATTCCGTGTGGACAAGAGCGGCATCGTCCATGCGCCGATCGGCAAGAAATCGTTCGCCGCGCAGCAGCTCGCCGACAATCTGCAGGCCTTCATGGATGCGATCGTCAAAGCGAAGCCGTCGGCCGCGAAGGGCCACTACATCCGTTCGGTGACGGTCTCGAGCACGATGGGGCCGGGTGTGCGGGTCGATCCGGCGGGGTACCACGTATGAACCGCACCAAAGCGCAGAAACAGGAGATGGTCACGGCGCTGGCGGCGCAAGTCGCCAAGTCGCCGACGATCTACGTCACGGATTTCACGGGTCTCGACGTGGCCCACATCACCGATCTCCGCCGCCGCCTGCGCGCGGTGGGCGTCGAGTACGTCGTGGTGAAGAACACGCTGGCGCGGCGCGCCCTGAGCGAACAGCAGTTGAAGGACGGCGGTCTCGAGGCGTTCCTCGCCGGTCCGACGGCGCTGGTGCTGGCGGGCGCGGATCCGGTCGGCGCGGCGAAGGTGCTGACCGACTTCGCCAAGGAATTCGAGAAGCCGAGCGTCAGGGTCGGACTGGTCGAAGGCAAGCCGGTCACGCAGGCGCAGGTGAAGCACCTGGCGGCGCTTCCCTCGAAGACGCAGCTGCTCGCGCAGCTGGGTGGAGCGCTGCAGGCGCCCATGGCGGGATTCCTGGGAGTACTGAACGGACTTCTGTATTCGATGGTGGGTGCCCTAGAGGCGCTAAAAACTAAACGGGCGGGAGAACAGTAATGGCGACGCAAACGATGAGTAAGGACGACATCCTCGAGGCCATCGGCAACATGTCGGTGTTCGAGCTGGCGGAGCTGATCGAGGCCTTCAAGGGCCGCTTCGGTGTGACGATCGCGGCTCCGGCAGCGGCCCCGGCAGGCGCCGCGCCGGGAGCGGCGGCAGCCGCGCCGGCGGCCGAGGAGAAGACAGAGTTCACGGTCGTGCTGAAGGCGGGCGGCGAGAAGAAGATTCAGGTGATCAAAGAGATTCGCGCGATCACCAGCCTCGGTCTGAAAGAGGCGAAGGATCTCGTCGAAGGCGCGCCCGGAACGGTGAAAGAGGGTGTGAACAAGCAGGAAGCCGAAGAAATCAAAAAGAAGCTCGAAGCGCAGGGCGCCGTCGTCGAACTGAAGTAGGCGCGGAGTTACTACAACCTGCTCGCTTTTCCGAGCCCTAGGATCCTCCCCCGCACCGCAGCCGGGTACGGGGGCGGTAGGGCCTTTTGCGTTACTTGAGGGTTCGAATGACCACTAAGACGTCACCGCTGCTTTCGTTCGCCAAACTGGAGACGGGCATGCCGATGCCCCATCTCCTCGACATTCAGACGCGCGCGTTTCAGTCGCTCCTGCAGCCGGACGGCAAGGACGGCGCGCGCGCCGACGTCGGATTGGAACGGGTCTTCAAGGACCTGTTCCCGATCCAGGACGTGAACGGCAACTACTCGCTCGAGTTCGTGAAGTACGCGCTCGGGGAGCCGAAGTACACGGTCGAAGAGTGCATCGAGCGCGACATGACGTACTCGGTGCCGCTCAAGGCCACGCTGCAGCTGGTCGTCATGGAAGAGGTCGGCGAGGTCACGAAGACCAAGCGCCCCAAGAACATCATCGAGAAGGAAGTCTATCTCGGGGAGCTCCCGATCCTCACGCCGCTCGGCACGTTCGTCATCAACGGCGCGGAGCGCGTCATCGTGTCGCAGCTGCACCGCTCGCCCGGCGTCGTGTTCGAGGAGAGCATCCACCCCAACGGGCAGCGCCTCTTCTCGGCCCGCATCATCCCGTTCCGGGGCTCGTGGGTCGAGTTCACGGTCGACATTCACGATGTGATCTACGTCCACATCGACAAGAAGAAAAAGTTTCCGGCGACCGCGCTGCTGCGCGCCTTCGGGTACGGCACCAACGCCGACATCCTGAAGCTGTTCTATGCCGTGAAAGAAATCGACATCACGGGCAAGCTCGAGGGCCGCGCGCAGAAGCGTGAGGTGCTCGGGACGCTGCTGGCCGCCGATGTGCCTGATCCCGAGAACAAGAAGGGCGAGCCGCTGGCCCGCGTGGGCGACGAGCTGGTGCTGGAGCGCTTCAATGCGTTCCGCCGCGCTGGCATCACGTCGGTGAAAGTGTTCGCGGGCTACACGTCGCTCGACCTGCGCGAGGACGCGCAGCCGACGACCACGCAGCAGACGCCGAGCAAGTACGTGCTGGCGTTCGACGTGGCCGACGCCGACGGGGAAGTCGTCGGCGAAGCCGGGCGCGACCTGTCCGACACGCTCCGGAAGAAGCTGCTCAAGGCCGGTGTGACGAAGGTGGACGTGCTGCTGCCGCCGGGCCGGAGCGAGTCGCCGCTGATCAAGAACACGCTGGCCAAGGATCCGACGCACGCCGAGGCGGAGGCGCTGGCGCAGATCTACACGCTGCTGCGTCCCGGCGAGGCGCCGAATATCGAGACGGCGCGCGAGGCGCTGAAGCGGCTGTTCTTCCACCCCAAGCGCTATGACCTGGGGCGCGTGGGCCGCTACAAGATCAACCAGCGGCTCAAGGTGAATGAGGCGAAGGACAATACCGTCCTGACCGAGAACGACTTCATCGCGATCATCCGCTATCTGATTGAGCTGTCCGAAGGCCGTGGCTACACCGACGACATCGACCATCTCGGCAACCGCCGGGTGCGCTCGGTCGGCGAGCTGATCGCCAACCAGTTCTCGGTGGGCCTGTCGCGTATGGCACGGCTGATCAAGGAGCGGATGAGCATCAACAACGATCCCGAGCGGATCACGCTCGACGATCTCGTGAACGCGCGCACCGTAAGCGCCGTGATCCAGGCGTTCTTCGGCAGCTCGCAATTGTCCCAGTTCATGGATCAGACGAATCCGCTCGCCGAGCTGACGCACAAACGCCGCCTGTCGGCGCTCGGTCCGGGCGGGCTCACGCGCGAGCGCGCGGGCTTCGAGGTGCGCGACGTGCACTACAGCCAGTACGGCCGCATGTGCCCGATCGAGACGCCGGAAGGTCCGAACATCGGGCTGATCACGAGCCTGTCCTGCTACGCCCGCGTGAACGATCTCGGCTTCATCGAGACGCCGTACCGCGTCGTGAAGGACGGCAAGGTGACCGACGAGACGCGCTGGCTGTCGGCCTCCGAGGAAGAGGACTACGCGGTGGCGCAGGCCAACGCGCACCTCACGCCGGACGGCCGGTTCGCCGACGAGCTGGTGCTGTGCCGCAAGCGCGACGACTACCCGCTGCTGCCGCCCAACAAGATCGACTTCATGGACGTGGCGCCGGAGCAGCTCGTCTCCATCGCCGCGGCGCTGATTCCGTTCCTCGAGCATGACGACGCGAACCGCGCGCTCATGGGCTCGAACATGCAGCGGCAGTCGGTGCCGCTCCTCTTCCCGCAGGCGCCGCTGGTGGGCACGGGGCTCGAAGAGAAGGTGGCGCGCGACTCGGGCGCCGTCGTGATCGCCCGCCGCGGCGGCGTGGTCACGCGCGTCACGGCCGATGAGATCATCATCGACTCGGGCGACGAGGACGCGCCCCGGAACGGCGACCATCCGCTGGCGCGGCTCAAGCAGCACGACCGCTTCCGCCTGAAGAAGTTCTGGCGGACCAACCAGGACACCGCCATCAACCAGCGGCCGCTCGTGCACATGGGCCAGAAGGTGAAGGCAGGCCAGATCGTCGCGGACGGTGCGGGCACGGAGCGCGGCGATCTCGCGCTCGGCGCCAACGTCACCGTGGCGTTCATGCCGTGGTACGGCCACAACTTCGAAGACGCGATCGTGCTCTCCGAGCGCCTCGTGAAGGACGACGTCTACTCGTCGATCCACATCCAGGAGCTCGAGCTGCACGTGCGTGACACCAAGCGCGGCCGTGAGGAGATCACGCGCGAGATCCCGAACGTCGCCGAGGAGTCGCTGGTGGATCTCGACGAGCGGGGCATCGTGCGGATCGGCGCCCACGTGAAGGCGGGCGACATCCTCGTCGGCAAGATCACGCCGAAGGGGGAGACCGAGCTGTCCCCCGAGGAGAAGCTCCTCACCGCGATCTTCGGCGAAAAGGCGAAGGACGTGAAGGACTCGTCGCTGAAGGTGCCGCCGGGGATGGAAGGCGTCGTCATCGACGTGAAGATCTTCTCGCGCATCGAAGACCAGGTCGTCGAGAAGGACCGCGGCGAGCGCATCGGCGAAGTGCGCCGGCTCGAGACGGAAGAGAAGGCCCGCATCTCGGAGGCGATGTTCGTCGAAATGGCGGAGCTGCTCGCCAACCAGGAAATCGGCCTGATGCTGAAGGCGGGCACGGTCGAGGAGTATCTGCCGGCCGGCACCAAGCTCTCCAAGCAGCAGATCGGCGAGATCAACTTCGCCGATGTGGATCTGAAGACGCTGCGCGTCGCGAACAAGTCGGTGAACGAGAAGGTCCGCGCGGTGCTCGACGCGGCCGGCGCCGAGCGCGCCAAGATCGAGGAAAAGTCGGAAGACCAGATCGACAAGATCCTGCAGCCCGATGAGCTGCCGCCCGGCGTCATCCAGCTGGTGAAGGTCTACGTCGCCGAGAAGCGCAAGATCTCGGTCGGCGACAAGATGGCCGGACGCCACGGCAACAAGGGCATCATCGCGCGGATCGTGCCGGAGGAGGATATGCCGTTCCTCCCCAACGGGACGCCGGTGGACATCGTCCTGAACCCGCTCGGCGTGCCGAGCCGGATGAACGTCGGCCAGATCCTCGAGACGCACCTTGGATGGGCGGCGAACCTGCTGGGCTTCGACGCCAAGACACCCGTCTTCCAGGGCGCGAACGAGACCGAGATCGGCGTGCTGCTGCGTCTCGCCGGCCTGTCGTGGGCGGCGGATGCGCTCCGGCTCGACGTGAAGCCGCCGACGCTCGACACCGACCGCGTGACGCAGATCGTATCCGACCTGCGGAGGCTGCCGGGGACCAACGGCGACCGGCCCGATATCGGGACGGCCGGGATCGAGCTGCTCGGCGGGCGCAGCGTCTCCGCCGAAACGCGTGAGCTGCACCACCAGATGGTGGACTTCCTCAAGTTCGCCGGAAAGGAGCTGGCGGAGCGCGAGCTCGCGCAGCACCGGATCGAGCAGGAAGTGCACGCGGCGAAACTCGAAGCGGCGGACGCCAGCAACCTGTCGGCCGCGGAGAAGACGGCGCTCAAGGCGGGGGCGAAGGAGATCGAGAAGGTCCTGGCCAAGGACAAGCCGGCCGAGGTGCTCGAAGCGACGGGACGGCCCGCGCTCGCGGCGCTGTTCGGCGCCAAGTCCGAGGCCGACGTGGATGCCGCGGCGGACGAGCTGCTCGCGGCGGCGGGGTTGTCGCCGGTCGGCAAGTGCCGGCTGCGCGATGGCCGCACAGGCGAGCTGTTCGAGTCCGAGGTGACCGTCGGCTCGATCTACATGATGAAGCTGTCGCACCTCGTAGACGACAAGATCCACGCCCGCTCCATCGGGCCGTACTCGCTGGTGACGCAGCAGCCGCTCGCCGGGAAGGCGCAGTTCGGCGGCCAGCGGTTCGGCGAAATGGAAGTGTGGGCGCTGGAGGCATACGGCGCCGCGCACACGCTGCAGGAGATCCTGACCGTCAAGTCGGACGACGTGAACGGCCGCAGCCGTGTGTACGAGGCGATCGTGAAGGGGCAGAACCTGCCGAAGCCCGGGATCCCGGAGTCCTTCAACGTGCTGGTGAAGGAGCTTCAGGCCCTCGGATTGAAAGTGACGCTCGGCACTACTGAAGACGTGGAGGAATAGTGATCGATTTCCGAAGCGGCCACGAGCCCAAGAGCTCGAGCTTTGACTATATCCAGATCCGGATCGCCTCTCCCGAGGAGATCCGGGGTCCCAAGGACTCCAAGGAACGCGAGCGGCTGGAGCTGCAGGGCCAGCGCTCGTGGTGGTCGTGGGGCGAGGTCACCAAGCCCGAGACCATCAACTACCGCTCCTTCAAGCCGGAACGGGATGGGCTCTTCTGCGAGCGCATCTTCGGCCCGGTCAAGGACTGGGAGTGCCACTGCGGCAAGTACAAGCGGATCCGCTATCGCGGCGTGATCTGCGATCGGTGCGGCGTCGAGGTGACGCTGTCCAAGGTGCGGCGCGAGCGCATGGGCCACATCGAGCTCGCGGTGCCCGTGGCGCACATCTGGTTCTTCAAGACGCTGCCGTCGCCGATGGGCAACCTGCTCGACATGACGCTGCGCGATCTCGAGCGCGTCATCTACTACACGAATTACGTGGTGATCGAGCCGGGCGAGCAGGAAGTGCAGGAGCGCGAGCTGCTGGATGAGGATCGCTTCCTCGAGCTGCGCAACAAGGCGAAAACCGAAGGCGACACGGCATTCCGTGCCGACATCGGCGCGCCGGCGATCCGCTCGCTGCTGGAGCGGATCAACGTCGACAAGCTCGCCAACGAGTTGCGCGACACCGTCGCGAACGAGACGAGCCAGCATCGCAAGAAGCAGATGCTGAAGCGGCTCAAGATCGTGGACGCGATGCGCAACTCCGGCAATGCCGGCGAGCAGCGCAACGATCCGCGCTGGATGATTCTCGACGTCGTGCCGGTGATTCCGCCCGACCTGCGGCCGCTCGTGCCGCTCGACGGCGGACGTTTCGCCACGTCCGACCTGAACGATCTGTACCGGCGGGTGATCAACCGCAACAACCGGCTGCAGAAGCTGATCCTGCACCGCGCGCCGGAGGTCATTCTCCGCAACGAGAAGCGCATGCTGCAGGAGGCCGTGGACGCGCTGTTCGACAACGGCCGCCGCTCCAAGGCGATTCGCGGACGCGGCAAGCGGCCCCTGAAGTCGCTGTCCGACATGCTGAAGGGCAAGCAGGGCCGGTTCCGTCAGAACCTGCTCGGCAAGCGCGTGGACTACTCGGGTCGCTCGGTCATCGTGGTCGGCCCCGAGCTCAAGCTGCATCAGTGCGGCCTGCCGAAGGCGATGGCGGTCGAATTGTTCAAGCCCTTCATCATCCACAAGCTGGTGGAGAAGGGCATTGCCGAGACGGTGAAGCGGGCGAAGAAGATCGTGGAGAAGGAGTCGCCGGAAGTGTACGAGATCCTCGAGGAGATCATCGAGGACCATCCGGTACTGCTGAACCGCGCGCCTACGCTGCACCGCCTGGGCATTCAGGCGTTCGAGCCCGTCCTCGTCGAAGGCAAGGCGATCCGGATTCACCCGCTCGTCTGCGCGGCGTTCAACGCCGACTTCGACGGCGACCAGATGGCCGTGCACGTGCCGCTGTCGTTCGAGGCACAGCTCGAATCGCGGCTCCTGATGATTTCGTCGAACAACATCCTGAAGCCGTCCGACGGCCGGCCAGTCGCGGAGCCCAGCCAGGACATGGTGCTGGGGTGTCACTTCCTGACCAAGGAGCCGGCGGACTTCGAGGGGCAGCTCAAGACGGCGCCGCGCATCGGCTCGATGGCGGAGCTGGAGATGGGGCTCGCCGTCAAGCGGCTCGAGTTCCACTCGCCGGTGCAAATGTGGCACGAGCGCCCGGATCTGCCGGGTCGCTGGGTCGCCACGACGGCTGGACGCGTGATCTTCAACAGCATCGTCCCGGTGGGACTGCTGCGCGATATGGGCTTCCAGAACAAGGTGATGCGGAAGAAGGATCTCTCCGAGCTGGTGTTCGAGAGCTATCGCCGCGCCGGGTTGGCGCCGACGGTGCAGTTCCTCGATCAGCTGAAGGAGTTCGGCTTCCGCTACGCCACGATCGGCGGCGTCTCGATCGGCGTGGCCGACCTCGAGATTCCGACTGAGAAGTCGCCGCTGCTGCACGACGCCGAGAACCGTGTCGAGCGGTTCCAGCGCGCGTACGCGACGGGCCAGATCACGTTCGGGGAGCGCTACAACAAGGTGATCGACGCCTGGACGCACGCGAACAACGACATCGCCGAGGCGATGGTCGCGACGATGCGGAAGTCCAAGGGCGGCTTCAATCCCGTGTTCTTGATGTTCGACTCGGGCAGCCGCGGCTCGCGCGACCAGATCCGGCAGCTCGCCGGCATGCGCGGGCTGATGGCGAAGCCGCAGAAGAAGCTGACCGGTGGGATCGGTGAAATCATCGAGAGCCCGATCAAGTCGAACTTCCGCGAAGGGCTGTCGGTGCTCGAGTACTTCATCTCGACGCACGGCGCGCGGAAGGGTCTCGCCGACACCGCGCTCAAGACGGCGGACGCCGGGTATCTCACGCGCCGGCTCGTCGATGTCGCGCAAGACGTGACGATTACAGAAGAAGACTGCGGCACGATTCTCGGTCTCGAGATGTCGGCGCTGAAGGAAGGCGAAGACATCATCGAGCCGCTACGCGAGCGCATCGTCGGCTGCGTGGCGCTCGAAGAAGTGATGGATCCGCACGAGCTCGACGAAGACAGCCGTCCCAAGGTGCTGGTCGAAGCGGGCAAGCTGATCCTGGAGGAAACCTCGCAGGCCATCGAGGATGCGGGCATCGAAACGGTGAAGATTCGCTCGGTCTTGACGTGTGAAGCGAAGCGCGGCGTCTGCCGGATGTGCTACGGCCGCAACCTCGCCACGATGGACATGGTGGACCTTGGTGAGGCGGTCGGTATTCTGGCCGCGCAGTCGATCGGCGAGCCGGGGACTCAGCTGACCCTCCGG
>Ga0209056_10007972_pt1 | contig 10886 bp, 15 predicted proteins | sample GraSoiAngelo_114_FD_185876 | JGI IMG/M metagenome (GOLD analysis project Ga0209056, IMG submission 185876) | Grasslands soil microbial communities from the Angelo Coastal Reserve, California, USA - 14_0903_13_40cm (SPAdes) (version 2) | ecosystem: Environmental > Terrestrial > Soil > Grasslands...
AACCTTCGGTGTTCCCTCAACCACCTTCGCCAGGCTCGTCAGCACCTGCGGATAGATGTCGCGGTTATAGTTGTCCGCGTCCTCTTTCCGATCCCACAGACTGATCGCAACCGCTTCGGAGCGGTCCGAGGTGAGGAACGAAATCTCGTCCTTGAAGCCGGTCTGCTTCCGAAGCACGGGCAGGACGTCCTTCTCGAGGGTCCGGGTAAACTCACCGGCCGTGTTGGCTTTCAGATGGATGGACACATTGCGTGCGTACATATCGCGACTCCTTGGCTACTCCGACGTTGAACACCTACGTGACCACTACGCTTGCATGTGCGTGTTACGCCGTCTAGGCGCTCAGTACATCCCGCCCATGCCACCGCCGCCGGGCATCGGGGGCATCTTCTCCTTCTCCTTCTTCTCCGCCACCACGCACTCGGTGGTCAGGAGCAGTCCCGCAATGGAGGCGGCGTTCTGCAGCGCCGTGCGGGTGACCTTGGTCGGGTCGATGACGCCGGCCGCGACCAGATCCTCGTACTCGTCGGTCTGGGCGTTGTAGCCGTAGTTCAGCTTGGCCGAGTCCTTCACCTTGCCGACCACGATCGACGCCTCGGCCCCGGCGTTCTGCGCGATGATCCGGATGGGCTCCTCGAGCGCGCGGCGGACGATCTCGATGCCGGTCTTCTCGTCGTCATCGCCGCTCCTGACCTTGTCGAGCGCCTTCTGACACCACAGGAGCGAAACGCCGCCGCCCGGCACGATGCCCTCCTCGACCGCGGCGCGGGTCGCATGCAGCGCGTCCTCGACCCGGGACTTCTTCTCCTTCATTTCGGTCTCGGTGGCCGCGCCCACGTTGATCACCGCGACGCCGCCCGCCAGCTTCGCGAGCCGCTCCTGCAGCTTCTCCTTGTCGTAATCCGACGTGGACTTCTCGATCGCCGCGCGGATCTGGCCGATGCGGCCCTGGATGTCGGCCTGCTTGCCCTTGCCGCCGATCAGGGTGGTGTTGTCCTTATCCACCACGATGCGCTTGATGTGGCCGAGATCGTCGAGCCCGGTGTTCTCGAGTTTGAAGCCCAGCTCTTCGGAGATCACCTTGCCCGCCGTGACGGTCGCGATGTCCGTGAGCAGCTCTTTGCGCCGGTCACCGAAGCCCGGGGCCTTGACCGCGCACACCTTCAGCGTGCCGCGCAGCTTGTTGACCACCAGCGTCGCCAGCGCCTCCCCCTCCACGTCCTCGGCGATGATGAGCAGCGGCTTGCCCGACTGCGCCACCTTCTCGAGCACCGGGAGCAGGTCCTTCATGGTGGCGATCTTCTTTTCGTGCACCAGGACGTAGGCATCCTCGAGCACGGCCTCCATCTTCTCCGGATCGGTGATGAAGTAGGGCGACAGGTAGCCGCGGTCGAACTGCATCCCGTCCACTGTCTCGAGCGTGGTCTCGAGGCCCTTCGCCTCCTCTACCGTGATCACGCCGTCCTTGCCCACCTTCTCCATCGCGTCCGCGATGATCTTGCCGATCTCCGGATCGTTGTTCGCTGAGATCGTCCCGACCTGTGCGATCTCCTTCCGGCCCTTGCTCGGTGCGGAGATCCGCTTCAGCTCCTCCACCACCAACTCGACCGCCTTGTCGATGCCGCGCTTCAGCGACATCGGGTTGGCGCCCGCGGTGACCGACTTCAGACCTTCGCGGAAGATCGCCTGCGCCAGCACCGTGGCGGTGGTGGTGCCGTCCCCGGCGATATCGGAGGTCTTGGTCGCCACTTCCTTCACCATCTGGGCGCCCATGTTCTCGATCGAGTCTTCGAGCTCGATCTCCTTCGCGACGGTGACCCCGTCCTTGGTGATCGTCGGGTTCCCGAACTTCTTGTCGATGACGACGTTGCGACCCTTCGGACCGAGAGTGACCTTCACCGCCTCGGCCAGCTGGTCCACGCCCCGCTTGAGGCGTGAGCGGGCCTCTGTATTGAATTCGAGGTACTTGGCAGCCATCTCTTCCTCCCCCGCTCAGCTGAGCTTGGCGATGACGTCGGATTCCTTGATCAGGATGATCTCTTCCTCGTCCAGCTCGACCTGCGAGCCGGTGTACTTCCCATAGACGACCCGGTCGCCGACTTTCAGCTCCATCGGGACCCGCTGGCCTTTTTCCATCCGGCCGGGCCCGACCGCGATGACCTCACCCTGGATCGGCTTCTCCTTGGCCGTGTCCGGGATATAGAGGCCACCCTTCATCTCCTCGGTCTCTTCCAGCGGCCGGATCGCCACGCGATCGGCGAGTGGGAAGACCTTTAGGCGCGTCTTCGTTGCAGTAGCCATGGTGCTCCCCGTGTGCGTAACTCCGTAAGCTTCTAAGCTCTCCGAACGGTAGGGAGAGCGGCCCATGCCGCCCTCCTGCCTCGTACTGGTAAGGTCAGGCGTTCAACAACGCCTTCGCCGGCGTGACCTCCACCTCGATCAGGTGAGGCTTGGCCGTCTCCGCCTTCGGCAGCGTGATCGTCAGCACGCCGAGGTCGCAGGTCGCCTTGATCTTGTTCGCATCGATCGAGGCCGACAGCCGGAACGTCCGCTCGAAGGCGCCGTAGGTCCGCTCATAGCGATGGACCTTCTCGGCCTTCTCCTCCGCCACCTGCTCCTTCGTGCCCTTGATCGTCAGCAGGTTGCTCTCCACCGCGATCTTCACGTCCTCGGGCCTCACTCCAGGCACCTCCGCCACCAGGCGGATGACATCGGGCTCCTCGAAGATGTCCACCAGCGGCAGCCAGGCCGTGGTCACGGCCTCGGGTACGGGCCATTCAGCCGCGCGGAGGGGCTCGTTGAACGTCCGGCCAATCCGGTGCTCCAAGTGATGCAGCAAATCCAGCATCGGGTCCCTCTGTATGGTGCCGAACATGTCACTGCTCCTTGCTCGTCGTCGGGCGATTACAGTTAACTAATTAGGTTCACATACTGCTATCGTACGTGGAGTAACCTAGCGATAGTGTACTACACTTGTCAAGTACACTTGATAGTCTTAGATTGCTTGTCGACAGGAGTTGGAGTACTAAAGAGGTTAAGCCCCAATGACTCGGCCTTAGGAGGCCCTGTGGACGTACCGTTTGTGATCCTGCACCGGCTGGAGGAATTGGGATTGGAGCAGCAAGAGCTCGCGCGCGCCGCCCACGTGACCGAGTCCTACATCTCGCAGTTACTGACGCGGCGAAAGGCGCCCCCCGCGCCGAACCGCACGGACATCTATGACCGCATGGACAGGTTCTTGAAGCTTCCGAGCGGGGAATTGGCCAAGCTGGCGGATCTCCAGCGTAAGGAAGAATTGAAGCGGGAATTGGGGGACGAGCCCGCCCCCTTGTTTCACGAAGTCCGCGAGCTGATCCTGCGCAAGTGTAATCCCGAGAGGCAAAAACACGTCCGCGCCATCTTTGAAACGCAGCCCTTCGGCGAGCTCGAACGCCTCGTCACCCAGACGCTGCTGGACGTGGTCAAGCGGGTGGCGAAAGACGAACTCGAGAATGACTACTGGCTCCGTATGGTGGCTCGGCTCAGTCGCCGCAGCTATGAGGAGATGCGGGTCGTCGTGCTCGAGTTCCTCGATACGGACATCTTCCACGTCTCTGCTGAGAACTGCGTCGCGTTCTTGGATCCGCTGATTGAATCCTGGGACATCGACCTGGCGACGTTCGGTCTGGCGATTGTCCTAAACCACAGCGTCGTCCCAGGGCAGGCGAAGCGATTCGATTTTGTCGAGCGGGAAGCCGAGCAGCCTGTCAGCGAAGAGCCCGGGCTCCAGGAATTCCTTCAAGATTTGTCTCTCAGCGGCACGGCGACCCCGAAGGAAGTCGCGTTTCTCAAGCGGCTGAGGTTCCAGGGCCAGCGGCCGACGCCCCTCTACTACTACCGGGAGTTGCAGAGCCTCCGGGACCCGCTGCATTTTCGCCCCTCGCGGACGGAACAAGGAAACGGGACATGATCATCGTGCCCAATGACTTTCAGAGTCGACTGCGCGCCCTCCTGGGACTGCAGGGCGCGGCGCTTACGGACGAGGAGCTGTCCCACACGGCGGAGCGTTACCCCCGGTGTCGGGGGAAGGAGCACTGGGACGTGCGCGAGTACGTGCGGCGCTTCGGGGTTGGCGCCCGCGAATACCGGGTGGTGCGGGGCAGGAGCATCGAAGATGTGTACCGCAGCGCCGAGCGGGTCCGCGCGGCGGCCGTAGGGACGGCGCTGAACGAGCTCGAGTCTCAGGAAAGGTCGGGGGAGGCTCCAGGAGGAAGCGCGTAAGTCCTCTGCGACGGCTGCGCAGACAGATTCCGCATGGAACTTTGGCCGCAACGGACCTCAGGATTAGAGGCTATGATGACCAGGAGGAAGCAGCCGTGGGGACAGCAGCGCGGCTGGATCGTCCCGGCGGACGGCAGCCCTCCGCAGGAGCTGCCCCAGCAGATGGTCGGCCAGAAACTCATCTCCTGGCCCGGAACGATGCCTGAAAAGGAGCCCGCGAAGCACATTGCCTCGAAGGATTACTATCATCGCCACGTGCTGAACCCGGAGGGTGTGTCGGTCTACGTACCTGAGGGTCGGGACGCGGAATCCCTGCCAGAGTCCATCAAGAACGAAATCCGGCGCCAGCTGAAGGGACAGTCGTAGGCGCCGCTCAGATCCATTCGACCTTGAACCCCCGCTCGAGGAACCAGGCCTCAACCTCCCGCTCGCTCTCAAACTGGGGCATCTCCACGAGCTCACCAGCAAGGTGGCGAGCGGCGAGCTCGTCGATCTCGTAATCCTTCATCCCGTCGCGACTAGACCACGCGATCTCGCTGGTGTTCGGATCGAAGAAGGCACGATCGTTTGGGTTAGCTGCAAGCGAGTGACGCCCGACGATCCACGGCGCGTAATCAGGATGCCAGAGGAAAAACCCATCGGGGTCTCGTTGCAACCTCAGCGTCTTCATGCTCCACACACCGGACAACGAGGCCTGGCCGCCGATTGACGACTAGGGCTGGCGGCCTCCGAAGACAGCTTGCAGCTGGCGCAGCACCTCGCCCAGCTGGGACAGCGCTTCGCTGTAGCGGGCCCAGTCGCCGCCGCGCTGCGCGCGACGGCGCGCTCTTTAGGCCTTGTCGGACGGCACCGTCCACAGGAGCACGTTCGGCGCGTACCGGCGAAACAGCCGGGGCGCGGTGGCGGCCTGCTTGGTCACGACGATGACCGCGTCGTCCGCTTCCCGCACTCCCACGAGGGCGAGCCGTACGTGGCCGTCCGCCAGCACCTGGAAGGTGAAGCAGTCATGCGACGGACGGTCCGCGTGCGGTTTTGCCCACGCGGGTGGCTTGGCGCCCGAGAACGCGATGACCTGCAGGGGCTGCGCGAGGGTGACGTCAGAGAGAACGTGCCGCTGGTGCCAGGTGCTCGTGCCCGAGCTCGGGTCCTTGGTGTGCCGGTGGTGGCCGGTCTTCGGGTGCGTCGTGTGCGTGCCCGCCGGACCGCAGGGACGATCACCCCGTCGGCGGTGCTGCTGACCGACGCGACCTGGTACGGCGTGCCGTGCTAGACTCCCACCACGTCAGTGTCTCTCGGCATCCGAGAGAGGTAGCGGCGCGGCGTTCCGTTGTCCCGGAACCGAGCATGTATCCCGAGTGCCAGGAACAACGAGCGCCCGACCGTCGGTCACTCGGCCGTGGTGTGGCGCCGCCGCTCGGTCCCGCGGCGCCGATCGGCGAGCTCGCGTCGCTCGCCCCTGCGCCACTCCGCGGGACCGGGCGCGCTCGCGTGGCGGTGGTCCACCCCGCTGCGGCGTGACGGAACGCGACGGCGTTCGCCGACGCGGCGGTTGGGAAACCACAAGGGGGAGTCGCTCGCGACCATGGTGGGCCTCTGCGAAGACGGACGATTGTAGTTATAACCGCCGCTAGGCGGGCGCCCCCGGATTTTCGCACGTTGACCCTTGCCCAGGGGCGAGTCAGCTACGGAGGTCTAGTATGCCACGAAACCAAGCCGCCTTGGGTGGCAGTACCTTCACGAGGGCCCCGCCTGCGTACCCTGCACCTTGTTCGCCGAGGTGGGCCCACGAGTCTAGTTTCAGCACCGCCATGCTGGAGTCCAGCCTACGTTTTCGCTTGGTGATCGCCCGCGCCGCTGACTCAACACCGGGTGATGTGAGCGGCATTGTAACGCGATTGCACACCGACACCGAGTTGTTTTGGTTGCTGCGCATCGCCCGACCAGTAGCGGCGGCGCCGAAGGTGTGTCGTCGGTCGGTTGCCACCTGTCTGGCGCTTCTCATGCTGGATGACCACCTGAGGGTCCTCAGGGTCCTACCAATGGCCTCAGTTCCCCATACACCGGGTACGGGCGTCCTGCGCAGAGACGGGGTCATCCAGACGTACCTAGGTGGCGTACTCCCTCCCCGTGCGCTCGCCGACACTAAGCGAATTGCTGAGTTGCTGATCGATGGCCACTCGTCGTACTTGGACACGCTTTGCCAGGCGCTGAGCGGCGATGAGACGTGCCATGGCTTCGAGGCCGTGCCTGCGGACCATGAGCTTTATGACCCGGAGGCGGAGCAGTATTTCGCGCCCCCGCCGCCGTTTCAGGCGGTGCGCCCCTGGGGACATCTCCCTGCCACACGCGGGGAATGAGACTCGCAAGCTCCCGCGGAAGATCGTGTTCCACGGGCTGAGGAGCGACTGCAGTGAGAATGCGTCACCGGGACCGGAACCCGATCAGGTCGATGGCCCTGCTCATGAAACCGGTTCGCCCCGCCACGCTTCGAGCCCTTCTCGCAGGATGAGGGGGACCATCGCTAGAGCCGCCACCGGGTCAGCCCACCACCAGCCGAGCGCGGCGTTGAGCCCTAGGCCCAACAGCGTCGTGAACGATAGCCACGCGCACACAATCGTCTCGTGCGCGTCGGCGCGGAGGGCCCGGCTGCCCAACGCCTCGGCGACGCGCAGCTTCGCCCGCGCGAGTAGCGGCATGACGATAAGCGAGAGAAACGTGATCGCAAGGCCGACGATGCTCGTTTCTGCGCGGGCGCCCACCAGGAGGAGGCGTCCTGACTCGACGACGAGGTAGCCGGCAAGCACGACCAGCAGCAGTCCGGCGACGCGTCCTGCCCGGGCCTCGACCGCCGTGCCGACGGGCGGCGCCCCCAGCTCGGCGCGTAGACGCCACCAGAGCACGACGCCACTCGTGACCTCGATAACCGAGTCCACGCCAAACCCGGTCAGCGCCACGGAGCCAGCGGCGAGCCCCGCCGCGATGGCGATGATGCCCTCGAGCGCGTTGTACCCGATCGTCACGGCCTCGAGCGCGACGCCGCGCCGGAGGCCTACCTCCCGTGAGACAGCGGCGGCTGTGGCCATCATTTGAATCTCGCAGACGCGACCGCCTGATGCCCGTACAGGGGGTCGCCACCTGACCTTGACTCAGGGTGGTGCCTCCACAGGCAAAGGGACCTCCTGGAGTGGATGCAGGAGGTCGTTTCGCCCGTTCCACGAAACGGGACTGCGAGTTCATCAGTTGCGGTTCAGCCGCGTTGAGGAGCGCAGCGGAGCAATGTCGGCTGCAACCGCGCCATACTTGGCCGCCGGCCGCCGACGGCATAAAGAGCCAGTCCCCGGGCTTGATGGCCTGAGCAAGACGCGTCGATGATATCGAGTGCCGCCTCGGAGCCCATCGGCGGCAATCCCGGGGACATTCTCGGCGGTCTTCTTCACCGATGTCTCGTAGATCCTTCGCCCGCCACGACGACGGCCGGCTCGCGGCGCGACCGGCCAAGTCACGTCAGCGCAGAGAGTCGTGAGGCGCCGATCGAATGTATCGCCAGAGCGCCCGGAGCTCGTCGTCCGTCATCTGCCCTCGGCTGACCCAAGGCATTCCCGGACCGATGGGCGTTCCGTCGGGGCGCGCGCCAAAGCGCATTGCCCGAATGAAATCGTCGTCGCTCCACGCGCGCAACGCGGCCGAGGTGAGGTTGGTGGCACGTGGCGGTGGCCCGCGGCCCCCCGCCAGATCGGGTCCGTGACAGCCGTGGCAATACGCGATTCGGGCCAGATACCTTCCATACTCGACAGTCACACCACGTGTTGGCGGAGGCACCGGCAGCCTCGAGTGGTCGACCCACTCGGCCGCGATCAACGGGCCCATCGTGCGCTCCAAGATGCCGGTCGGCAGCAACGCGCGCCCGAGCAGGCCGAATTGGGAAGGCGGCAGTTCACGGTCCACCGGCGGTAGGGACTTGAGAAAAACAATCAGCGCCGCCAGATCCGCATCGGCCATGTCGCGGAAGCGCCGTGAAGGCATCCACAGCAGGCTGCGGCCGCCAGGCCCTACTCCATGTGTGATCGTCCGCACCCAATCCGCGTCCGTGTACCCGGCGACGACCCCACCCCGGCCCGGCGTGATGTTGTCGGCGACAAGCCGTCCGAGCAGCGGGGTGTCACCGAGGACGGCTCCGCCGAAGTCGTAGCCGTGACAATCGACGCAGCCGGCGACAGCCACCGCAAGGTGACGGCCTCGCTGGATCACGGCCGAATCGCTGTGCAGGGTAGGCGCGACCACGGCGACGGCGTATTGGCGGTTGATCCGGCGGTTCGCGACAACCGACAACACTGCGCCGGCGGTCAAAGCGAGACCGGCAATCCCAGCAAAGGCCAGTGAGATCAGTCGGAGCGACCGCTTCACGGTACGCTCACCGCGACCGGAATCAAACGCCTGCGCCGCGCTTCGCAGCGGCGCGCCATGCGGCATCAAGGGACCTACGCTCGCGCTGCATCGGCATGAGAGGACTCGAACGGGCAGGCCGCCGAACCCAGCGACGATGAACAGTGTGGCTCATGCGCGTGCTGTCAAGCCGGAGACCAGTTTGTCGCCTTTCATTGACAGCGACAGCGTGATGTCATCTGTCTGTGCCTCGTCTACTATTAGACTGACCAGTCCAACATGTAGACTGACCAGTCCAACATGCAGATTCCGTGAAAGAATGACGCATAAAACTCGAGCACCGGCTCCGCTCAGTAGATGCCAATTCTCTGTAAGGAATGGGCTTAGCACCGCTTCACCACCTCCGGCGGCGTGCGCGAAAACGAGCAAAGGCCTATGACGGTGAGCGGAAACCCCGTGGAGAGCCCCTGAATCCCGGTGGAGAGCCTGGTGGAGAACGCGGTGGAGAAACGCAGCAATTGGTCTCTTGATTCAGCAGCAGGAGAGCTGGCTTGTCAACGGTAAAGCGAGGGGGCCGGCCCGTGGCGGCGTCAGCCCCTAAAGGTCACCGGCGCCCCCCCCAGCCGCCGCGTACGGCCGCCAGCGTATCCCGACCCCTATTGGCGTCTTGTTTGCAGGACGGCTTCGGCGACGGCCTTAAGATGAATCTGCGTTTCTGAGGTGAGCTTGTGGATCGCGTGTTCGATCCGTTTGAGAGCCTCTAGGATTTCTTCTTCCTTAGACATTATGAAGCCGCTCCTTTCTCGTAGTCATCCCTCGTCGGGGCGTCGCGCCAACTCCTCTCGAAGGCGGGTGTTCTCCCCAGCCTCGTGCTCCTTGTCGAGCAGCACCGCCAATTGGTCCGCGAGCCGGTGCCCGAAGTCGAACACGTAGTCGATATGCGCGGCGCCGCGCAGGCGCAGCTTCTGGCCCGTCGTGAGCCGGTTGAGCCGCTCGGCCGCCACCGGAATCGGATAGCGTCCTACCCAGACCGAGCATTCCGTCAGGAAGCGGAGCGCCCTTCCACCGTCACGTCGCACCGGCCGACGAGGAGCTCCAGGTCTTGGCCCTTCACGTCTTTCAGTTCGCCGCGATCCACCTTCGTGGGATCGCGGCCGACGATGATGCCTTTGCACAGATTTTCCAGCGCCAGCCCGACCAGCATGAGGGTGACGCGGTACAGTTCGACGTCCTCAAGGAGCCCGAGCTCCTCGGGCGTCAATCCCTTGCCGGCCCCCGGCCGCGCGAAGAACCCCGCTTCCTCGCCCGGCGGGAACGCCGCCTCGCGCACGTCCCGCGCCGCTTGGTAGCGCCCGTGGACCGCGCCGCGGCGCGGAGCAAGTGATGAGCGCTCATGCCCCAGTTAAAGGGCACGCGGCCCTGAAGGTCGAACGCCCACCGGGAATAGGCGGCCTGATCGGGCAGGATATCCTGCGGCTTTATCTGGGACACGGCAAACTCCGCTGCAGGGTGTCCCCGAAAACTAACAGGCCCCCGTCACACCTTGTGCAGGTGTCACACTTTTGTCACGGCAGAGGGTCAGGCGGGGATGAACGCGAATACGCGCTCGATGAGCTTGTCCGTGAAGTGCTGAACGTCCATGGGCCTTGGGCTGGCCATGCCGGGGTGCGCGGCGTTGTTCCGCGTCTCCAGCAACCGCGCCAGCTCGTTGAACGCCTGAAGGTCGTAGTTCCACAGCTCCATGCCGGCGACGAGGATGGTGAAGTCCGGGACCCTCTGAAGCTCTGGCCGACTGGCGACGGGGTTGCGGTCCCTCACCGCGGTGAACGGATAGGCCCTCTTCGTCGCGGTGTTCGCTAGCGCCCTGCTGAAGACGGGGAAGCCGAGCCGCTCAACCGCCCCGTGGAATCGCGTCACGGCCGCCGCCCAGAGCAGGACGATGCCGGCGCGGTTGCACGCCTCGGCGACGCACTTCAGCGCCTCCTCGGCGTAGGCCTTCTCCGGCGCGGTGAGGTGGGGGTCGAGGGCCGCGCGGAGGTCACGGGTCATTACTTGGCGCGGGTCAGCCTCGTGCTTGACCACCGGGATGATAACGGCCCCCGTGAAGGCGCCGTCCACCGCATTGAGGTGGCGGCGGTAGTGGGTGTCGGCCCGCCGGCTGTCACCCCGTCCCACAAGCAGCTCTCCCATGTGCCCGTCGCACAAGGCCAACGTCGAGAGGTCAACTATCCCCGCGGCGCGGA
>Ga0209056_10007976_pt1 | contig 10883 bp, 7 predicted proteins | sample GraSoiAngelo_114_FD_185876 | JGI IMG/M metagenome (GOLD analysis project Ga0209056, IMG submission 185876) | Grasslands soil microbial communities from the Angelo Coastal Reserve, California, USA - 14_0903_13_40cm (SPAdes) (version 2) | ecosystem: Environmental > Terrestrial > Soil > Grasslands ...
GCAGTTGCTTGCGCAGAAGAGCCCGCTCGGTTCGGGAACGAAACTGCGCATGCCGGACGATCAGCTTTTCGAATACGACAGCGCAGCATTGCAATCGAGCGCGATCGGGCAATTGCAAAAGCTCGGCACGCTCATTAAGCGCAACCCGAGAGCGACGTTTACAGTCGAAGGTTACACTGATTCATTCGGCGGGCCGGAATATAATCTCGATCTGAGTCAGCGCCGCGCCGACTGCGTGAAACAATATTTGGTGGAAGTGATGGGAATCAGTCCCGCGCAAATCCAAACGCACGGATACGGGCAAACGAAATTCCGTGTATCGCCAAACGGTTCAATCGAAGAACAACGCGAGAACCGGCGGGTCGAGATCGTCGTGCACACGAGCGAGGGGTAGTTCTGTCGGCCTTGCTGTAGGGGCGCTTTCTGAGCGCCACACTTTTCCTAAAAGATTCGTCCGGCCGTCACCGACCGCCGCTGCAGAATTAGCGTCACCAATTTTTGATCCACTGGGTTTGATCACTCGGCGGATTTGCATTCGCTGTGCTCCAAAGATCGAATGTTGGATTGTAACCAATGCTCCCGTCTGGATTCGAAGCCTTAGCGGTCGAATAACCGTACGAATTCCCAAAAGGGTCGCAAATGTAGGTGTTCGGTCCCGGCGGATTTGGACTGAGCATGTTTGGTTTCAATGCGGAACCCATGTAGTTTTTTGTATCCGTCGCAGTAGATGTAGTTGGATCGCCGTCTGAGTCGCCAGAAACTTGAGTGTACAAATAGCGACATGCATTTTGATAATCGAGAGGGTTGGCAGGATTGAGACTGTTCGTGTCGTTATTTGTCGGGTAAATCCCATTATCCGCTTTGTAACTTTCCAGTGCAGTGGACATGGCGGTGATTTCGGCTTCGGCGCGGGAGCGTGCGCCTTTTTTTTGCACGTAACCGGACGTGGCCAGAATCATTCCGGCAAGCACAATGATGATCGTCATCACGACCAAGAGTTCGAGGATGGTGAACGCGCTTCCGGCGCGAAATGACGAAGCACGAATGTCGAATGTCGAACGAATGCCGAAATGTCGAATGCCGAAAAAGTCGTGGCGGTTGTAGTTCCTCATTCTGGCTTCGTCACTATTTCGTCATTCGGATTTCGTCATTGATTTCACGTTTGCTGCTGCAAACCGCTGATGATGCTGATGAGCGGCATGAATAGTGCGATGACAATGGTGCCGACGACGAGCGCGAGGAAAACGATCATGATCGGCTCGAGCATTGAGGTCAATGCCGCCACGGAGTTATCGGTCTCGTCGTCATAAACGTCGGCGATCTTCAAGAGCATTTCGGGAAGCTGACCGGTCTCTTCGCCGACATCGATCATGCTGATGGCCATGGGAGGGAAAGCGCCGCTGGCTTCGAGCGGCCGCACGATCGATTCGCCTTCCTTCACGCTATCGTGCACTTGCGAGATCGCACCAGCTATCACCATGTTGCCGGCAGTTTCGCGGGTGATGTTGAGGGCTTGTAAGATGGGCACGCCACTCGTCACCAATGTGCCGAGCGTGCGTGAAAAACGCGATATCGCCGTCTTACGGATCAAATCGCCGAAGAGTGGCACGCGCAGTTTGAAACGATCAATTATTGATCTTCCAACGCGAGTCCGGGCGATCAATTTGTAAGCCGCCACCGCCGCGATAAGTAAGCTGAGCAAAACCAAACCGTGATTTTTCACAAAGTTGCTCACGCCGATGACGAAGAGGGTAACGGTCGGCAGCGGTTTGTCGCCAAGCATGTCGTGAAAGATCGCTTCGAATTTCGGCACGATAAAAACGAGCAGGAACGCCATGATCGCGATCGCCATCGTCATCACGATGATGGGATAAACCATGGCAGCGACAACCTTGTTCTTGATCTTTTGCGCCTTCTCCTGGAATTCCGCGAGCCGGCGAAGCACGAGCTCGAGCACGCCGCCGACCTCGCCTGCTTTCACCATGTTGACATAAAGGTGATTAAAGATCAGCGGATGCTGCGCCAGGCTTTCCGAAAACGTGCTGCCACCTTGCACTCCGTCGGCGAGTTTGTTGATCGTGTTTCTTAAAACCGTGTCGCGTTCTTGTTTTGCCAGAACATTGAGGCCGCGCAGCAATGGCAATCCGGAGTCGATCAGGGTTGCCAATTGCCGGGTGAAAATCATCATGATCTTCGGCTTAACCTTCTTGCGTTGGAAGAGAACTATGCTGATTTTCGTGCGCGGTCTCGCTACCCGCGCGGCTTTCGCCCCGGCGCGCGAGACCTTTTTGTCGGGGCCACCTTTGCCCTCCTCATAAACACTGGTCGGAAAATATCCGGCCTGGCGTAATTGACCGATCGCTTCATTGCTTGAGCGCGCTTCGACCAGCCCGGTCGATTCCTGTCCGCGGGCATCGAGAGCTACGTAGGTGTAACGCGGCATGTAATTGTCGATCTAGAATAATGGCTCGCGAAAAACTGTCGAGTGCGGCGCTACCCAGAATTGCACGAACGCGCTACGTGTATTTCAGCACTTCCTCGATGGTAGTGTCGCCGGCGAAGATGCTGCGCAATCCATCCTGGCGCAGCGTGACCATGCCAAGCTCGACCGCTTTTTGTCTTAAAACAACGGTCGGTGCGCGCTCGTTGATTAATTCCCGGAGCGGGTCGGTAATTTTCATCAGCTCGTAGATTCCTTTGCGGCCTTTGAAACCGGTGTTGTTGCACGCGTCGCAACCCTTGCCGCAATAGAATTTCTTCGCGCCGATGTCGCGCTGCGAGATTTCAAGCTGCGCGAGCAACGCTTCGTTTGGCTCATAAGTGGTGCGGCACTGTTGACAAATGCGGCGCAGCAAGCGCTGGCCCAGCACGGCTTCGAGTGTTGAGGAAATCAGAAACGGCTCTACGCCCATGTCGATCAGACGCGTGATCGCGCCCGGCGCGTCGTTTGTGTGCAGTGTCGTGAAAACGAGATGGCCCGTGAGCGAGGCTTGAATGGCGATCTGTGCCGTCTGGAGATCGCGCGTCTCCCCGACCATGATGCGGTCGGGGTCCTGTCGCAGAAATGCGCGCAGGACACGCGCGAACGTGAGACCGATCGCTTCGTTCACCGGCACTTGCACGATCCCTTCGAGATCGTACTCGACCGGCTCCTCCGCGGTGAGCAATTTGGAATCGATCGTGTTGATCTTGCGCAGACAGGAATAAAGCGTCGTCGTTTTTCCCGAACCGGTCGGGCCGGTCGCGATGAAAATTCCATTCGGCCGCTGGATGACTTCGAGAACGTAATCGTGGATGTAGTCGGGCATGCCCAACATCTCCAGATCCAGATTGACTGTGGTGCGATCGAGCACGCGCAAAACCAAGCTCTCGCCGAACTGCGTCGGCAAAGTTGAAACGCGAAGATCGACCGAGCGTCCGCCGATGTTTTTTTGAATGCGGCCATCTTGCGGCAGACGGCGCTCGGCGATGTTCATGTTCGCCATCACTTTGACGCGCGAGATGACCGGCAGCGCGAGATGGCGCGGCGGCGGCGGCATTTCGTAAAGCGCGCCATCGACGCGATAGCGGATTTTGAATTCGTTTTCGAACGGCTCGAAGTGAATATCGCTCGCGCGGTCCTGGATCGCTTGATACAAAATTAGATCGACAAAGCGAATGATTGGGGTTGCATTCGCCTCCGCTTCAACCGCGACGGCCCCTTCTCCTTTGTGCAATTGCAGCAGTTCGCCCGCTTCGCCGAGCTGTTTGAGGATTTCCTCCATGCTCGACGTGTCGGTACCGTAATACTGTTTGATTCGATCTTCGATTTGCTCGGCCGACGCAACCACAACATCGACATCTTTGCCCAAGGCAAAACGGAGGTCCTCAGTCGCGCGAAGATCGAGCGGATCAACCAGTGCGACGCGCAATGTATTTCCGCTCATTCCAATCGGAAGCGCGCGGTGCAACCGGGCCAGCCCGCCCGGAATCAAGCGCACAATTTTCGGCGCGATTTCCTTTTCGTTAAGATCGACATATTCCGTTCCGAGCCCATCAGCGATGGTTTGGTAAAAGCCGCGCTCATCGACAAAGCCACTGTCGACCATGGCCTGGGCGATGGTTTTTCCGTTGAGCTGCGCTTCGTTAAGAACGTCATCGGCCTGCGACGGCTGCAACACGTGTTGCTCGATAAAAAGCTCCGCGACCTGTTTGTTGTTCATGGGCTCGGTGAATCGTTACTCGTTAAACCGTTAAATCGTTTATTAACTGACGTCTCCGATTGTAATTGAAATCACTTGTTCCGCTGAAGTGAGGCCGGCCAAAATTTTTCGCATGCCATCCTCGCGCAAGTTACGCATGCCGAGCTCGCGCGCGCGTTGGCGCAACAGCAAAGTCGAACTGCGCTTGTTGATCATGTGCCGGACCTCGTCGTCGATCACGAAAATCTCGAAGATGCCCATCCGGCCTTTGTAACCGGTCTTTCGGCACTGCTCGCAACCAACTGGCTTCATCACTTGCGCTTCACGAAGCTGGCCCGGCTCAATCCGCAGCGCGCGCAAGTCCGTCTCGCTCAGCTCGCCCGGTTGTTTGCAGTCGGTGCAAAGGCGCCTCACGAGCCGCTGCGCCATGATCGCGCGCACTGAAGAAGCGACCAGAAACGGCTGCACGCCGATGTCGATTAAACGCGCGACGGCGGAGGGCGCATCATTGGTGTGCAGAGTGCTGAAAACGAGATGGCCAGTAAGGCTCGCGGCCGTGGCGATGTTCGCAGTTTCGAGGTCGCGAATTTCGCCAATCATGATGACATTGGGCGCTTGCCGGAGGATCGAGCGCAGCGCGACCGGAAAGGTCATTCCGATTTCCGGATTCACCTGCACCTGGTTGATCCCATTCATTTGATATTCGATCGGCTCTTCGACCGTGATGATCTTGCGGTCGGGTTTGTTGATGTGGTTCAAGCAGGCGTAAAGGGTGCTTGTCTTGCCGGAACCGGTCGGGCCAGTGACAAGGAGAATGCCGTCGGGCAGCTTGATCAAACGCTCGAATGTTTCCTGATCGTCGCTGAAAAATCCGAGCTCGGCCAGACCGAGCATGAGGCTCGATTTATCGAGCACGCGCATAACGACGCTCTCGCCGTGATTGGTCGGGATGATTGAGACGCGAAGATCGATTGGCTTCCTCTTGATCTTCACCTGAATCCGCCCATCCTGCGGCAATCGCTTTTCCGCGATGCTCATCGAGCCGGTCATGATTTTCAGTCGGCTGACGATGGCGGACTGCAAACGCTTCGGCGGCGCTTGCATCTCCTGCAACACACCATCGATGCGAAAACGGACACGGAATTTTTTGTCGAGCGGTTCGAGATGAATGTCACTCGCGCCCACGCGATGCGCCTCGGTCAACAACATCGACACCATGCGGATAATGGGTGCGTCCGCTTCATCGCCTTCCGCTACGGCCGCGCCGTCGCCGATTTCCAAACCAAGATCGACATCTTGGCCGATTCTTTGTTGAAGGATGTCGGCGGCTTCGTCGGCGGTGCCGTAGTATTTGATGAGCGCCTGGCGGATTTTTTCCGGGCTTGTGCAAACGAGCGCGATCTCGCGCTGCAAAAGAAAACTCAGGCTGTCGATCGTGTCGATGTCGAGAGGATCGCTCACGGCCACGATCAGTCCGGTCTCGCCAAACGCTACTGGAATGACTTTGAACCGGCGCGCGTCTCCGGCGCGGATTTGCTTGATCACTTCCGGCGGAATGACCATCGAGGAAATGTCGATCCAATCCATGTGCGCCTGCCCGGCGAGCGTGCGCGAGAGATCCGACTCCGAAACGACGCCGTCTTTAACCAAAACGTCGACAATGTTGTTTGCGCCGTTCAAGCGCGAGCGTGCGCTCTCAATCTGCGGCCGCGTCACCAGGCCGACGTCTTGCAGGGCTCGGAGGACGTAATCTTCGTTTTGTTGCACGTGCGCAAGGATGCCTGAGCGGAGAATTTACTGCAAACCTAAGCTACGGCGTTACGGTGGATCGGCCGCTCCGCCGGGCGATGTTAAAGCAAATGCGGCGCAGCCGCCTAATTTTAGCATTGAGCAAGGGACTGCTCGATCCACCCGCGCAATGCGCGCGTGCTATTCCACCGTCACACTTTTGGCCAAGTTGCGCGGTTTGTCGACGTCGCGGCCGAGCTCGACGGCGAGATGGTAGGCCAGAAGCTGGAGCGGGATGACGGTGAGAATCGGCGTCAGGCAATCGGGGACGTCTGGCAGCGAGATAATTTCGTTCGCGATTCCTTTGAGTTGCTTCGCTCCGGTGCCACTGGTGAACGCGATGATGGGGCCTTTGCGCGCTTTGACTTGCTCAATGTTGTTCAGGTTTTTCGAAAAGACGGCGTCATCGGGCGCGATAAAAATGGAGGGAAGATCGGGGCGGATAAGCGCGATGATGCCGTGCTTGAGCTCGGCGCTCGGATGGCCTTCGGCGAAGAGATAGGTGATCTCTTTCATTTTCAGCGCGCCTTCGAGCGCGATTGGGAAATTAAATTGGCGCCCGAAGAAAAGCATCCCGTTCACACCGGCATATTTTTTTGTGACCGTTTTGATCTGATCGCTCAGCTTGAGCACTTCCTCGATTTGTTCTGGCAATGTTTCGAGCGCGGCAATGATCCGGCTTCCTTCCGCAGTGGAAAGGTTGCGCATCCGACCAAGGAGCAAGCCGATGAGAGTGAGAATGACGAGTTGGGATGTGAATGACTTCGTCGCGGCGACGCCGATCTCCGGTCCGGCATGCATGTAAACGCCGCCATCGCTCTCCCGCGCGATCGTGCTGGCGACATTGTTGCAAATCCCGAGTGTGCGATAACCTTTGCGGCGACTTTCGTGCAGGGCGCCGAGCGTATCGGCAGTTTCACCGCTCTGACTGATGGCGAACACCAGAGTGTCGCGCGTCATCGGGGGGTTGCGATGTCGAAATTCGCTCGCGTGTTCGACTTCGGTGGGGATGTTGGCGAGCTGCTCGATCAAGTATTCGCCGACCATCCCAGCATGAAGCGCTGTCCCGCAGCCAGTCAACACAACGCGGCCGACATCGCGCAATTGGGCCGGCGTCATGTTCAATCCGCCAAGTTTGGCGGTGCATTCTTCAAGATTGAGACGTCCGCGCATCGCATCGCGGACCGAGTTCGGTTGCTCAAAGATTTCTTTGAGCATGTAGTGCGGGTAGTCGCCTTTCTTGATGTCTTCGGCGGTGAACTCAACTTTGCTGACCTGATGATCGCCGGTTTCGCCGACCAGCGAACTGATCTCGAATTTGTCGCGCTCGACGGCAACGACATCGAAGTCATTTAAATAAACGGCGTCGCGCGTGTACGCGACAATCGCACTCACATCGCTTGCCAGGAAATTTTCGTCTTTGCCAACGCCAAGCACGAGTGGGCTGCCCCGCCGCGCGCCGACGAGAAAATTAGGAATGTCGCTGTGCACAACCGCGATGCCGTAGGTGCCGATGACTTGTTTCAAAGCCCTGCGCACGGCATTGAGGAGACGGGCCTTGGAATCCTTGCCGTCGAGCTGCTGATAAATGCTGCCGATGAGGTGAGCGAGCACTTCGGTGTCGGTTTGTGAGCGGAAATCATTGTCGCCGTCGCGAACCAACTGCTCCTTGAGAGCCTGATAATTTTCGATCACGCCGTTGTGGACGAGCGCGATTTTTCCACTGGCATCGAAATGCGGGTGTGCGTTTTCGTCGTTCACCTTTCCATGGGTCGCCCAACGCGTGTGACTGATGCCGAATGAACCGGATGGCGGCTTCTCCGACATCAATTTTGCCAGCGCAGGAATGCGTCCCGCGCATTTGCGCGTCTCGACATGATTTCCATCGACAATGGCGACGCCGGCTGAGTCGTAGCCCCGATATTCGAGGCGACGCAAGCCATCGAGCAAAATAGGCGCGGCTTCGGAGCGCCCGACGTAACCGACAATTCCGCACATATTGGGAGATGGGAAACTAACGTCTGTGCGGCATTGTAGCAACCCGCGTGAGGCGGGTAAACGTCGTGCACATCGCGGTGGCTACAGCAAAACAGTTGCCGGAAACCGCAGACGCTGAGTTATTGTGGATGTGGTAAACTACAGCCGCCCACGGCGCGATTTATCTTTGGCCCAATCGGCCTCCGCAATCACGACGCCAGCGCTTCCGCCCGGTACGACGCAGCGAACGCTCGCCATTATCATGGGCGGCGGCGCGGGTACGCGTTTGTTCCCGTTAACCAAGGACCGTGCGAAACCGGCGGTACCCCTCGGCGGAAAATATCGCATCGTCGATATCTCGATCAGCAATTGCCTCAACTCTGGGCTGCGCTCGATTTACGTGCTGACGCAGTTCAACAGCATGTCGTTGCATCGACATATCCAGGCGAGCTACAAGTTCGACAATTTCTCGCGCAGTTTCATCGATATTCTTGCGGCCCAACAAACGCCGGCGGGCTCGCAGTGGTATCAAGGCACGGCCGACGCGGTCCGGCAGAACATGCGCTATTTCCTCGAGCGCCCGTTCGATTATTATCTGATTCTGAGCGGCGATCAGCTGTACCGGATGGATTTTCGCGCGCTGCTGCACCAGCACATTCAATCGGGCGTCGATATCACATTGGCGACCAACCCCGTACATCGACATCGGGTTTCCGAGTTCGGGATTATGCAGAGCGGTGTGGATCGTCGCATCATGCATTTTTTAGAGAAACCGACGGAGGAGGCTGTGCTTCACGAGATGAAAATCAGCCGTGAACTGCTCGCCGCGGTCGCTTTGAACGAAGGAGAGGAACTGTTCCAGGCGTCGATGGGAATTTACATCTTCAACCGCGACGTGCTGGTGGAATGCTTGAATAATGACCTGGCCGATTTCGGCAAGCATGTCATTCCACAATCGATCCAGCAGCGGCACGTGAGCGCCTACATTTTTAAAGGTTACTGGGAAGACATCGGAACAATTCGCGCTTTTTACGAAGCGAATCTCGATCTTACCGATATCGCTCCCGAATACAGCTTCTTTGATCCAGAGGCCGCAATCTACACCCATCCGCGCTTTCTGCCCGGCAGTAAAATCAACGGAGCCACCCTGCGGCAGGCGATCATTTCCGATGGCTGCATCATTTCCGACGCGCATCTGGAACGCTCCGTCATCGGGATACGAAGCATTATTCAGAACGGCGCGACCATTCGCAACAGCATCGTGATGGGGGCGGATTATTTCGAACAAGCGGGAAATTCGCAGCGACCACCAATCGGGATCGGCCGCAATTGTGTGATCGATCGCGCCATCATCGACAAGAATGCCAGGATCGCCGACGGGGCTGTGATTACGCCGGAAGGAAAGCCGGCGAATTTCGATGCGGACAATTACTTCATTCGTGACGGCATCGTGATCGTGCCGAAAAACGCGGTCATACCAGCCGGTTTCTGGATCTGATCAGCTTGCTGGCTGGGCCGATTGTTGGGCTTGATCGGTGTCGCGCTTAGCGCCGATCGGTCATGCCCTCGAACTGACCGCCTGTCTCCCATTTTTCCTGTTTATTCCAAGGCATGGTTGACTCGTGGTGATCGTCCGGATCATCGACCAGACGGGGCGCATCTTTCTGCGTCGCACAAGAGGCGAGCATTGCTGCGGTGACGAGCAACAGAGCGGCGGTAATCTTTTTTCGAGGCTCAGGAATTAGTGCCAGCATAAATGACAATGTCTCCAGGTTGCACTTGGACGCCACGCGCCAAACTACTAGTAACAATGTCGCCGATAGCGGTTGCGGGTTCAACTGAAGAAATGCGAATTTTTCCAATCAGAGTGCCGTCCCGCACCACGAGCATTTCCGAATTGGGTTCGACGCCTTGACGGCCGCCAAGACTTAAGACCACAAAGTTGTAAGCTTGATTCACGGCGAGAACGGCGCCACGCACTCCTATTTTTCCGGCGGCGGCGGGCCGCTTCTTCTCCTCTTCGAGCTGAGTCGAACGCTCCTGGGCTTTCCGAACTGTTTCGGACAAGAAGACTTTCTCGCGTTCCGCGCCGTCACGCTGACGGCGAGCATCATCGAGCTCCGCCTGCAATTCCACTGTCGATGGAGCGCCGGGATTTGCCTCAGCCGGTTTGCTTCCCACTTCCTCTGCGCGTTTTTGCAACGAAGCGATCTCCGCCTGGTTCGCCTCTAACCGGGTTTGCAAATCGGCTTTTTCCTTTTGCACCTTCGCGAGGTCCGCTTCGAGCTTCGCCGCCTTGCTTTCTGCGTCCGCGCTCTTTGCACTCGTCCCTGGCATCTTCGTTTGCCGACTCTTAAATTCTTTTGCTTGAGCCATTCGGCCGTGCTCCGCAGCGTCGCGTGCGGCCATCGCATTTGCCAGGTCCAGATGCAGCCCTTCTACCCTGACGCTATTGAGGACGCCGAAAACCGCGGCGACGATCAGCATCGACACTGAAATCCCTACCAATATCTTGGGCATGGCGGCGGAGATCATGGATTTTGGAGGCAACATGGAGCGGTGCCCTCGTAACATTAATTGCCGCATTGTCATGGCGGCCAATTAGAAATTTACCCGCCGGAAGAGATCATTGTCAGTCGGCGTCCTATACGGTCAAGCTTTTTCCGCGACGCAAGCTCACCAAAAATGCAATTCCGAATTTGATTCGTTGGGGCGATTTGGAATCGAGCCGAATTCACATTGCGTCTCTGAGCGTTTCAACCTATAGAAGCGCTCCGTGGGACAGCAGCATCGAGTGCGCGCCAAGCGCAAACGGCGAAAAGCCTATCTTCGGCGCAAGAAAGCTGCCCTTAAAGGGGCGCGTCGAGAGCCGCCCAAGCCCAAACCGAAGAAGGAGCCGGCCACTGCGCCGGAGTAGAGAGGTGCCCCCCGAGCGTT
>Ga0209056_10007977_pt1 | contig 10882 bp, 7 predicted proteins | sample GraSoiAngelo_114_FD_185876 | JGI IMG/M metagenome (GOLD analysis project Ga0209056, IMG submission 185876) | Grasslands soil microbial communities from the Angelo Coastal Reserve, California, USA - 14_0903_13_40cm (SPAdes) (version 2) | ecosystem: Environmental > Terrestrial > Soil > Grasslands ...
ACGAGGAGGCGCATGCCAGGCGGCGGCCGATACTGTCGTAGGTGAAGCCGAGCTTGGCGAGACGGTCGGGCTCGAAGAGGTTGCGCCCGTCCACGATCAGTGGCCAGCGCAGCAACTGGCGGATGCGGGCGAAGTCGGGGTTGCGGTACTCCAGCCACTCGGTCACGATCGCCAACGCATCGGCGCCGGCGAGCGCGTCGTAGGCGTGCTCCGCGTAGGTGACGCGGTCGCCGAACACGCGACGCGCCGCGGCGAGCGCCGCGGGATCGTGCACCCGCACCGTCGCGCCCTCGCGCAGCAGCAGCTCCACAAGCACCAGCGCCGGGCTCTCGCGGACGTCGTCAGTCTCGGCCTTGAACGCGAGGCCCCAAACGGCAACCGCCCGACCGCGCAGGGCGCCGTCGAAGTGCCGCCGCAGCTTCTCGAACAGCACCCGCTTCTGGCGTTCGTTCGCCGCCTGCACGGCCACGAGAATGTCGAGCGACACCTCGTGGTCGGCGCCCGAGCGGACCAGCGCCCGGACGTCCTTCGGAAAACAGGAGCCCCCGTAGCCAGGGCCCGGGAACAGAAACGCGGGGCCGATGCGCCGGTCGCTGCCGATGCCGCGCCGCACCTGCGTGACGTCCGCGCCCACCGCCTCGCACAGTCGCGCGATCTGGTTCATGAACGAGATACGCGTCGCCAGCATCGCGTTGGCCGCGTACTTGGTCATTTCTGCCGACGGCACGTCCATGAAGATCAGCGGATTCCCGGTGCGCACGAACGGGGCGTACAGCTCCTCAAGCGTCCGGGCCGCCTCGTCGGAGTCGACGCCCACCACGACGCGATCCGGCTTCATGAAGTCTTCGACCGCGGCGCCTTCCTTCAGAAACTCCGGGTTGGAGCAGACGTGGAACGGGGTCTTGGTGTGCCGGACGATCTCGGCCCGCACCCGCTCGGCGGTGCCGACGGGGACGGTGCTCTTGGTGATGACGATCTTGGGCGCGTTCATGCGGCGCCCGATCGTCCCCGCCACGTCGAGCACGTGCTGGAGGTCCGCGGACCCATCCTCGTCGGGCGGCGTGCCGACGGCGATGAACACGATCTCGGAGCGCTCCACCGCCTGACCCACATCGGTCGTGAAGCCGAGGCGGCCCTCGCGGAGGTTGTGGAGGACGAGGGGCTCGAGGCCGGGCTCGTAGATCGGCAGCTTTCCCTGAGCCAGCCCCGCGATCTTCCCCGTGTCCACGTCGGCGCACAGCACGTCGTTGCCCGTCTCGGCGAGACAAGCGCCGAGGACGAGCCCGACGTAACCCGTCCCGACGACGGCAACCTTCACCGCTCCGCCTCCGGCCGGCGGGGCAGCACGTGGCGGGTGTCCACGATCAGGGCGGCTTCCCGGGCGACGAGCGCGTAGTCGATCGCGGAGTGGTCGGTCACGATGATGACGCAATCGGCCCGCCGCAGCGTTTCCGCCGTGAGCGGCAGCGACACGAGCTCGACGCCGTCTTCCCGGAAACGCGGCACGTGCGGGTCGTGGTAGTCGACGTCGGCGCCCCGCTGCTGCAGCAGCCGGATCACGTCGAGCGCGGGACTCTCGCGGATGTCCTCGATGTCCTTCTTGTACGCCACGCCCAGCACGAGCACCCGGCTGCCGCGAACGGCCTTGCCGCGCTCGTTGAGCCCGTCCACGACGCGCCCCACCCAGTACTCGGGCATCTCGGCGTTGATCTCGCCGGCCAGCTCGATGAAGCGAGTGCGATAGTTGAGCGTCCGCATCTTCCACGCGAGATAATGCGGATCGAGCGGGATGCAGTGCCCCCCGACGCCGGGGCCGGGGGTGAACTTCATGAAGCCGAACGGCTTCGTGGCCGCCGCGTCGATGTCGCACACGATCGCCATCTCGTTGACGAGCCCGATGTTGACGCTGCGGAACGTGTTCTCCAGGATCTTCACGAGCTCGGCCGCCTCGGTCGAGGAGACGGGCACGAGCGTTTCGATCGCCGGCTGATACAGCGCCGTCGCGACCCGCAGGCATGCCGGCGTGATGCCGCCCAGCACCTTCGGCGTGTTCCGCGTGTTCCACCGGGAGTTGCCCGGGTCCACCCGCTCGGGAGAGAAGGCGAGGAAGAAGTCCTCACCCACCGTGAGCCCGGTGCGCTCGAACGCCGGGAGCAGCAGCTCGCGGGTCGTACCGGGATAGGTGGTGGACTCCAGTACGACCAGTTGGCCGCGCCGCAGGCTCTTCTTCACGGATTCGGTCGCCGCCAGCACGTAGCTGACGTCGGGATCCTTGGTCTTGGACAACGGCGTGGGCACGCAGATGGAGATGGCATCGGGCTCTTTGAGTCGCGCCAGATCCGTCGTGGCGGAGAGCTTCCCGGCCTTGACCGCCTCCGCCACCGCCCGGGACGGCACGTCCTGCACGTGCGATGTCCCGCCGTTCACCCCGTCCACCACCCGTGCGCTCGAGTCGAAGCCGAGCACCGTGTAGCCGGCGCGCACCAGCTCCATGGCCAGGGGCAGCCCCACGTAGCCGAGCCCCACGACACCGAAGCGTGCCGTGCGGTCGCGGGCCTTGGCGAGCAGCGCGTCGGCGCTGGAACCCGCAGAGGTGGCGCGGCTCACATGGCCACCGGGGCGCCGCCGCCCGCCAGCGAGCGGGACGCCGCCTCGAGCACGCGCACGACCCGCACGCCGTCGGCGGGACCGATGCGCGGCGCTTCCGCTCCCCGCGCCACGCGGACGAAGTGGCCGAGCTCGGCGGCGAGCGGTTCGACGCTCGCGATCTTAGGAATGAAAATGTCCCCTTCGCGAACCGTCAGGGCCTCGCCGTACGAGGCGTACTCGGGCGGGCGCTCCACGCCCTTGTCGTAGATCCGCAGCTTTTCGCGCGGCTCCATGTCGTCGAACACCACCATTTTCTTCGACCCCACCACGGTCAGCTTGCGGACCTTGTGCGGATCCAGCCACGAGAGCTGCACGTGGGCCAGCACCCCACTCTGGAACTCCATCGTCAGGAACACCACGTCTTCGACCTTGGGCTGGAGATAACAGTGCCCCTGCGCCGCGACCCGGACCGGCGTCTCATCCAGCAGGAAGAGGGCGACCGAGACATCGTGCGGCCCGAAGCTCCACAGCGCGTTCTCATCCTGCCGCACCTGGCCGAGGTTCAGCCGCAAGCCATAGAGATAGAAGAGCTGCCCCAGCTGCCCCCCCGCCACCAGCGCCCGCAGCTGCTCGACCGCCGGATGAAAGAGCAGCAGGTGCCCCGGCAGGACCGGGACCTTGCGGGTCGCCGCCGCCTTGGCGACCGCCTCGGCATCCCGCGTCGTCAGCGCGAAGGGCTTCTCGACGAGGCACGGCTTCCCCGCCTCGATGCAGCGCCGCGCGAGGTCGGCGTGCGTCCCTGCGGGCGCGGCGATGATGACGGCATCCACCTTGCCGAGCAGCTCGTTCAGGTCGGCGGTCACGAGCGCGGCCGGATACTGCCGGGCGAGACGTTGGCGCGTCGGCTCGCTCGTGTCGCAGACGGCCGCGAGCTCGGCGTCCGCCAGCCCCGCGGCGGTGCGCACGTGGTTGCGGCCCCACGCCCCGGCGCCGACCACACCGAGCTGCAGCCGGCTCACCGGTAGAACTCGCGGACCGCGCCGACCACCGTGTCCATCTGCTCGCGCGTCAGCTCCGGGAAGATCGGCAGCGACAGCACCTCGCGCGCGGCGCGCTCGCTCACCGGCAGGCGTCCTTCCTTATATCCCAGGGCAGCGAAGCACTCCTGGCGGTGGAGCGGGATCGGGTAGTAGACCGCGCAGCCGATGCCCTTCGCCTTGAGGTGCGCCAGCAGCTCGGCCCGCAGGGTGTACTGATGGAAGATGTGCTCGTTGGCGCGCTCCACGACCGGCGTCGTTACCCCCCGCAGCCCCGCGAACGCCTTGGAGTAGTAGGCCGCGTGCTCGCGGCGCTTTCCAGACCAGGCGGCGAGGTGGGGGAGCTTCGCCAGGAGCACGGCCGCCTGCAGCGTGTCGAGCCGGGAGTTCGTCCCGATCTCCTCGTGGTGGTACTGCTTGGCCCCGCCGTGCAGGCGCAGCCGGCGCAGCCGCTCGGCCACCGCGTCGTCGGAGGTGACTATCATCCCGGCGTCCCCCCAGGCCCCCAGGTTCTTGCTGGGGAAGAAGGAGTAGGCGGTGACCCACCCGAGCTCGCCCGCCACACGCCATTCGCCGTCGATCGAGCGCCGCGCCCCGATCGCCTGGCACGCATCCTCGATCACCTTCAGCCCGTGCCGCCGGGCGATCGCCAGCAGGCGCTCCATGTTCGCCATCTGGCCGAAGAGGTGCACCGGCACGATGGCGCGGGTGCGCGGCGTGATCGCGGCCTCGACCGTCTCCGGGTCGATATTGAAGGTGTCCGCCTCGATATCCACGAAGACGGGAGTGCCGCCCGCGTTGTGAATTGCCCCCGCGGTGGCGAAGAAGGTGAACGAGCTGGTGATGACCTCGTCCGCCGGCTTGAGGTTCAGCGCCTTGAGCGGGAGCAGCAGGGCATCGGTGCCGCTGGCGCAGCCCACGCCGTGCCGGGCGTGCGACAGCTGTGCCACCGCGGTTTCGAGCTGCGGGACGGCCGGGCCCATGATGAATTGCTGGGATTCGACGACGCGCTGCAGCGCGGACCAGACCTCGTCCTTGATCGTCCGGTACTGGGCGACGAGGTCCAGCAGCGGGACGTTCACGGCCGCGCGCGCGGTGGGGGGGGCTCGGTCATGCGCAAGGCACCCTCCGCTTCGGCGTAGCGGGCGCCACACGCGGGGCACGCGGCCTGGCCCTGGGCGGGCTGCAGCCGCTCCCCGCACTGGCACATCCATCCGATGCGCCGCGCCGGGACGCCGACCATCAGCGCGTACGGCGGCACGTCGGAGGTGACGACCGCGCCGGCGCCAATGAAGGCGTACTCGCCGAGCGTCACCCCGCACACGACGGTGGCGTTGGCCCCGATCGAGGCGCCGCGCTTCACCAGCGTCCTGCGGTACTCGTGCTTGCGCGGGATGTGGCTGCGCGGGTTCATCACGTTGGTGAACACGCACGACGGACCGCAGAAGACGTCGTCCTCGAGCTCGACGCCCTCGTAGACCGACACGTTGTTCTGGATCTTGACGTTGTTGCCGATCCGCGTCTTGGGCATGACCACCACGTTCTGGCCGAGGTTGCAGCGCTCGCCGATCACCGCGCCGGGCATGATGTGGCTGAAATGCCAGATCTTCGTGCCCCGTCCCACGACGGCGCCGTCGTCGACGAAGCTCGACGGGTGCACGAAGACATCGGCCATCAGCCGATCACTTTCACTTCGGTGGCCAGCTCCACCCCCGCCTTCTTGGCGACCGTCTTGCGCACGTGCTCGATGAGCTTGAGCACGTCGGCGGCCGTCGCGGTGCCGAGATTGACGAAGTAGTTCGCGTGCATGGTCGACACCTGGGCGCCGCCGATCTGGTGCCCCTTGAGCCCGCACTCCTCGATCAGCATGCCCGCCGTCTTCGGCCCGCCGGGGTTGCGGAATACCGAGCCGCAGCACGGTTGATCAAACGGCGTCCCGGCCTTGCGCCAGCGCAGCAGGCGGCCCTGCAGCTCCTTGAGCTTCGCCGGGCTCTCCTCGCCGAGCCCGAGCTTCGCCTCGAGGATGACCTGGTCGTCGAGGTTGCTGGACCGGTACTTGAAGACGATCTGGCGCCGGGCGAGCTGCTTCACTTTCCCCTTCGGGTCCATCACCGTCACCTCGGTGATGACCTCGGCGAACTCCGCGCCGTGGCAGCCGGCGTTCATGTAAATGCCGCCCCCGATGGTCCCGGGGATACCGATGAACCGCTCCACGCCGGTGAAGCCGAGCTCCGCGGTGCGACGGGCGAGCAGCGGCGTCGGCAGGCCGGCGCCGACGATGGCGGTCGCGCCCTTCATTTCGAAGCGGTCGAGGCCCTTGCCCATCCGGATCACGAGCCCGGGGAACCCGCTGTCCCGCACGAGCACGTTGGACCCGAGGCCCAGCACCACCGAGGGGAGCCCCCGCTCCTGCGCCATCTCGAGGCCGCGCGCGACGTCCTCGGTGCTGGCCGCGGTGAGCAGGTAGCGCGCCGGGCCGCCGATGCGGTACGTGGTGTACCGCGCCAGCGGCTCGTTCTCCAGCAGCTTGCCCTGGAACTTGGGCTTGGGCGGCTGGGGCGGAGCGGCCGGGGGTTTTACGCCCGGACGGGCCGGGCGTCCCGGCTTGCCGTTCCCGGGCTTGCCGCCGCGGGCTCCGGCTTTCCGACGATCGTCTTTTCGTGCCATTCTTGGAGACTCCTCACGCTGCCGGTCCGGCTGCGGAGCGCGATGATCGCGTCACACGCAGCGCTCGCGGCGGACATCGTCGTGGTGTACGGCACCCGGTGCACCAGCGCGGCGCGCCGGATAGCGTAGTCGTCCTGCTGCGTGAACTTCCCGAGCGGCGTGTTGATCAGCAGGTGAACGTCGCCCGAGACGATCAGATCGATCGCGTTGGGGCGGCCCTCGTGCACCTTCAACACCCGCTCGGCCGGGACTCCCCGGGCGCGCAGGTACCGCTGTGTCCCCTCGGTCGCCAGAATCCGAAACCCCATCTCGTGAAAGCGCCGCACGATCGGCACCACCGTCGGCTTGTCGGAGTCGTTCACCGTGACGAAGATGGTGCCCGACAGCGGCAGGCTTCCGTCGGCCGCGATTTGCGCCTTGGCGAACGCCATCCCGAAACTCTCGGCGATCCCCATGACCTCGCCCGTCGAGCGCATCTCCGGGCCCAAAACGGTATCTACGCCGGGCAGTTTGGTGAAGGGGAAGACCGCTTCCTTGCAGGCAACCCCCGGTACCGGGAGCTCGTCCGGCACCCCCAGCTCGTCCAGGGTTTTCCCCACCATCACGGCCGCGGCCAGCTTGGCCAGGGGAGCGCCGGTGGCCTTGCTGACGAACGGGACGGTTCGTGAGGCCCGGGGGTTCACTTCCAGGACGTAGACCACGCCGGCCTTGATCGCGTACTGGACGTTGAGGAGCCCGACGACGCCCAGGGCCTGGGCGAAGGCGGTGGTGGACCGGCGCATCTCGGCGACCTGGCGGTCCCCGATCAGGTACGGGGGCAGGACGCAGGCCGAGTCCCCCGAATGAACGCCGGCGTCCTCGATATGCTGCATCACCCCGCCCACGACGCAGCGGCGGCCGTCGGCAATGGCGTCGACATCGGCCTCGAAGGCGTCCTCGAGGAAGTGATCGATGAGCACCGGGTGCTCGGGGGCGACGCGCGCGGCCTTCTCGAAGAACTCCTGCAGCGACGCCTCGTCGTACACGATCTCCATCGCCCGGCCGCCGAGCACGTAGGAGGGCCGCACCAGCACCGGGTACCCGATGCGCTTGGCGACCACGCCGGCCTCGGCGACGGAGCGGGCCGTGCCGTTGGGCGTCTGGGTGACGCCAAGCCGGTCGGCGAGCTCCTCGAAGCGCTTGCGGTCTTCCGCCGTGTCGATGGCGTCGGGAGACGTGCCGAGGATCGGGATGCCGGCGGCCTCGAGGGCCTTGGTGAGCTGCAGCGGGGTCTGGCCGCCGAGCTGCACGACGACGCCGCGCGGCTGTTCGAGGCGCACGATCTCGAGCACGTCCTCGAAGGTGAGCGGCTCGAAGTACAGTTTGTCGGAGATGTCGAAGTCGGTCGAGACGGTCTCGGGGTTCGAGTTGATCATGATCGTCTTGAACCCGAGGTCGCGGAACGCGAGCCCGGCGCGCACGCAGCAGTAGTCGAACTCGACGCCCTGCCCGATGCGGTTGGGCCCGCTCCCCAAGATCACGATCCCCTGCGCGCCGAACGGCTGGGACTCGTTTTCCTCGTCGTAGGAGGAGTAGAGGTACGGCGTCGCGGACGGGAATTCGCCGGCGCACGTGTCCACCGTCTTGTAGGCGGGATGGACCCCGAGCCGCCAGCGGCGCTCGCGGAACTCGGCCTCGGTGCACCCCCGCAGCGCCGCGAGCTGGCGGTCGCTGAACCCCATGCGCTTCATGCGGCGCACCTCAACGGCGTCCGGCGTGGCGAGATCAGCGAACCAGCGCTCGGCGTCCAGCAGGTCCTGCAGCTGATACAGGAACCAGGGGTCGATCCCCGTCGCCTCGTGGATCTCGTCCACCGTCACCCCGGCGAGCAGGGCGCGGCGGATCTGGAACACGCGCTCCGGGACCGGCGTGCGCAGGGCCACCTTCAGGTCCGCGGGCACGTCGCTCGGCACCCGGTCGTCCCCGCTCACCCATCCCGCGCGGCCGGTCTCGAGCGCGCGCAGGCCCTTCTGGAACGCCTCCTTGAAGGTGCGGCCGATCGCCATCGCCTCGCCGACCGATTTCATCTGCGTGGTGAGGCGGAAATCGGCCCGCGGGAATTTCTCGAAGGCGAACCGCGGCACCTTGACCACCACGTAGTCGAGCACCGGCTCGAAGGAGGCGGGCGTGGTGCGGGTGATGTCGTTGGGCAGCTCGTCGAGCGTGAATCCCACGGCGAGCTTGGTGCCGATGCGGGCGATCGGGAAGCCGGTGGCCTTGGAGGCCAGGGCGGACGAGCGCGACACCCGCGGGTTCATCTCGATCACCAGCATCTCGCCGTCGGCCGGGCTCACCGCGAACTGGATGTTGCAGCCGCCGGCGGCGACGCCGATCTCACGGATGATCGCGATGGCCGCGTCGCGCATGCGCTGGTATTCGCGGTCGGTGAGCGTCATCGCCGGGGCCACGGTGATCGAGTCCCCCGTGTGGACCCCCATCGGGTCCAGGTTCTCGATCGAACACACGATCACCACGTTGTCGCGCCCGTCGCGCATCACCTCGAGCTCGAACTCCTTCCAGCCGAGCACGCCGCGCTCGATCAGCGTCGTGTGCACCGGCGAGAGCTCCAGCGCCCGGCCCACCAGCTCCTCGAACTCCTCGCGGTTGTACGCGATGCCGCCGCCGGTCCCGCCCAGGGTGAAGGAGGGGCGGATCACCGCCGGATACCCGACCTCGGCCACGGCCTCCAGACCCGCGTCGAGCGAAGCGACGGTGCGCCCCAGCGGGACGGCGAGCCCGATGCGACGCATCGCGGCGGCGAATTCGGCGCGATCTTCGGCCATCTGGATGGCCCGGGCGCTCGCCCCGATGAGCTCGACGCCGAACTCCGCCAGCGTCCCGTCGCGCGCCAGCGCCGTCGCCACGTTCAGCGCCGTCTGCCCCCCCATCGTCGGCAGCAGGGCGTCGGGCCGCTCGCGCTCGATCACCTTGCGCACCCACTCGGGGGTGACCGGCTCGATGTAAGTGCGGTCGGCGATCTCGGGGTCGGTCATGATGGTCGCCGGGTTCGAGTTCACCAGCACGACCTCGTACCCTTCTTCTTTCAACGCCTTCACCGCCTGCGTGCCCGAATAGTCGAACTCCGCCCCCTGTCCGATCACGATCGGGCCGGAGCCGATCAGCAGGATGCGGTGCAGATCAGTCCGCTTGGGCATCAAGCACGTCCTTCAAGGTCGCGTCCAGCGTGAAGCGCGGGGCCCAGCCGGTGGCGTGGCGCAGCTTGGCCCCATCGCCCACCAAGTGCGGAATGTCGGCCGGCCGCATCAGGTCGGGGTCCGCCTCGGGAATCGGCCGCACGCCGAGGAGCCCGGCCATGCGGAACAGCAGGTCTTCGAGGCTGATCCCATCCCCGCTGGCCACGTTGTAGATCTCGCCCGGTTGCCCCTTGGTGAGCAGCCGCGCGTACGCGTCGACCACGTCCTGCACGTGCAAGAACTCCCGCACGGGCTCCAGGTTCCCCACCTTCACGACCGGCGCGCCGATCCGGCGGGCGAACCGCAGCCGCTGGGCGAATGCCGGGACCACGAACCGCGCGTCCTGCCCGGGCCCGGTGTGGGCGAACGGACGCGCCACGATGACCCGCAGCCCCGCGCGGCGCCAGGCCTCGAGCGCCGCGGTCTCCTCCCCGAGCTTGCTGGCCGCGTACGGCGAGCACGGCACCGGCAGGTCGGTCTCCCGCCGCGGCCGTGCTTCCCCGCGTCCGTAGACCTCGGACGTGGACACGACCAATACCAGGGGATCGGCGCGACCGCCGACCCTGCCCTCCGCCAGCTCGTGACACAACCGCACCGTCCCGACGGCGTTGACCGTCCACGCGCCGCTGGGGTCGCGGAGGGCCTCGGGGCCTGAGGCCACGGCCGCGAGGTGTACGACGGCGTCGTACGGCCCCGCCGCGCACTGACGGATCGAATCGGGGTCGAGGAGCTCGAGCGGCAGCCACCGCACCGCGGCCCGCTCGGCGTCGGAGAGCCCGTCGTCCGGATGCGCCGCCGACATCGCCGGCCGCACCGCCGCGTACACCTCGCGCCCATCCGCGAGCAGGCGGCGGACCAGCCAGCGGCCGACGAACCCGTCGGCACCGGTCACCAGGACCCTCACTTCACACGCTCCAGGTCGGCGTCCACCATCATCGTGACGAGCTCGGCGAAGGAGGTCGTCGGTCGCCAGCCGAGCTCCTGCCGGGCCTTCCCCGCGTCGGCCTGGAGGAGGTCCACCTCGGCGGGCCGCACGAAGGCGGGGTCGACCCGCACGTACTGCTTCCAGTCGAGCCCCGCGTGGCCGAACGCGATCTCGCACAGCTCCCGCACGGTATGCATCTCACCGGTGCCGATCACGTAGTCGACGGGCTCCGGCCGCTGCAGCATGCGCCACATCGCGTCCACATAGTCGCCGGCGAAGCCCCAGTCGCGGCGCGCGTCGAGGTTGCCGAGACGCAGCTCGGTCATGCGGCCGCGCACGATGCGCGCGACCCCGTGGGAGACCTTGCGTGTGACGAACTCCAGGCCGCGCCGCGGGGACTCATGGTTGAAGAGGATGCCGCTCACCGCGTA
>Ga0209056_10007978_pt1 | contig 10882 bp, 8 predicted proteins | sample GraSoiAngelo_114_FD_185876 | JGI IMG/M metagenome (GOLD analysis project Ga0209056, IMG submission 185876) | Grasslands soil microbial communities from the Angelo Coastal Reserve, California, USA - 14_0903_13_40cm (SPAdes) (version 2) | ecosystem: Environmental > Terrestrial > Soil > Grasslands ...
GTGCCGAGACGCGCCGTGGCGAGCCGGAGAGGCGGCTCATGGTCGCGGTGCTGCGAACGGTCATGGATGACTGTTGGGGCTCCGTGTACCGGCGATCCGCGGGCTACGGGGTACCCACCGACCTCCGGGGCATCCGGCGGGCCATCGCGTACGTGGCGAGCACGGATCGCACGTGGCCGTTCAGCTTCGAGAACGTTCGCGAGGCAATCGGGATCGATGCCGACGGCCTGCGCGAGAGGCTCGATGTGACGCGTGCCCTCGAATGACCGGAGTCAAGCGCTCGCCGATCGCCTGCGATAACATGAATCATCGACGCGCCAACTCGCCGGTGGCGCGTTGCCCGCAGTGCGGCCGGGTCGTGAACCGAGACATCCCAGGCCGGACGTGCAGCACCGAGCAGCACGCCGTGTCACGGCGCCAGGGCTCGATGTTCTGCGTCGGGTGCGGCGAACAACAGATCGTCAGTCGAGCCTGACGACGAGAGGACCTCCCATGGCACACGTGCGGCTCGAACCCTGCCCGCACTCCCACGCCCCGCTCTCGTACCTTGAAGGCGTCGCCGGCAGCAAGATAGACCCACCGTGCCCGCGTCGGGTTGGGGGACGAGGTCGCCCGGAAGCAGCGAGAAGACCACACCAGGGAAAGAGGAGGCATTGATGGCCAGGAAGAGGACGAAGAGCAAGGTGACGAAGAACGTCGCTCGGAAGAAGGTCACTAAGACGGCTAGTGCCAAGCGCAGGAGAGGGAAGGCCGCGAAGAAGCCGCGCAAGCCGGCTTCAAAGACATCCCCTCCGAACCCCGCGGTCCCCAGGACTGTCGAGTCGCCAGGAGCCGTGGACCTCTTCCGCGCTTGGTCGCCGTCTCGCTACTCGACACGCTGATCCCGAATCGCATCACACGAGCGCGGCCGCCGCGCGTGACGCCGAACATCATCGGCGGACGCTCATTTTCTTCCTCGACGGCGAGGGATCGTCAGGCCATCCCACGCCGTCCTGGTAACGGCGCGCGGTCACAAGGACCACCTCGGCCACGTGCGGGCGCGGCGACGCTCTTCTGAGCGGGAGAGCCCGGCTTGCTCGAAGAGATTTTCTCCAGTCCCCGGTCCATCATGATGGAGGCGACGGTCTACCGGAGCGCGTGTCTCGGAGCGATGTTGATGGTCTGGCTCTCGCTGTCGTACAGGATCGCGGCCTCGCCGCGCTCGAGCTGACGCATCAGGGCCGCCACCTTCTCTTCGAGCGTCTTCTCCACCTGTCCGTAATCCGTCCCGTCACGTGTTACGAACTCCTCGGCCAGGCTGTGAAGGGCCTCGGGGGTCAGGTGCTTGTGGGGGACCTCCCACGCCGTTCTCATGTAGCATCGCCCTCTGTTTCGGTCTCGGGGCTAGTGTACCGTCCGCGGCGTAGCTTGACGGTGTGATGTGACATACTAGTTAGCTCCAACGTCACTGACCGACCATGACCTTCCACGGTCATGGCGAGGAGGCCAGCTATCGCCGGTCGCACTCCCCCTCGCCCTGTTCACACTGTTCGCGAGCGCCGCGTCCGCGTTCCCGCCATACCGACGGGCACTGTTTCGACTGGTCGAGCCTCAGAGAGAACCCGGCACTAGGGCTGGCGGTTCGTTGCACTGGGGCGGCTCGCCGTGAATCTCGACGTGCTTGTCGTAGAGTTGCCGCTCGCGAGCCTGGTAGTCCTTGGTGTATTCGATACGGTATCTGACGGTGTTCTTGCGGAGGCAGGTGCCTGACTCGCTCAGATGCTCCTTCAACCGCCGCCTCAAGGCGTCCGAGCTGCCGATGTAGACGACGCTGTCGCTGGCGTTGCCCATCTCGTACACACCCGGATCGTCCCTGTCCGACTCCACCGTGCCGCGGCTGAAATGCCACCAAGGTGCCGCCGTGAGTGGCATGTATCTCCTCCTTTGGGGATGCCCAGTTTGCTAGTCGAGTCTAGCACAACCGAACGGTCAGCGAACTCTGCCCTTACCCAAGGCCCTGAGACGCGAAGGGAGGATCGTAATGACCTGTGACATCTGCGGACCTGGCGATAAGAGAGAGACAAGGCAGTCAAGGAGTATCGGTCCGAGGTCGCCGGAAGCGATCTCATGTCATCGGCTCGAATGCGGGCACCAATGGCACCGCACGACAACGATCGCGAGCGCCGTGCCGGGCGTCATGCCGCAGGTTCCCGCGCCCCGCGAGTGCGACTGCGCCGACTACCTGCCGCCCAAGCCTTCAAATTAGGACATTACCGGCCGGCGTCAAACTGACCCACTACCGATGGCTGACCCCGTGGACACCGTGCCCATCACGGGGCAGGCTTCTTGCGGCTCATGACGAAAGGCACCCCTCTCGCGCCGAGCGCGTCAGATGCTGCGGTTGCGGCTGAGCGGCTCGCGGCCTGGGTCATCGGCGCGCTGACCGTCATCGTCATCGGGGGCGTCGCCCTCGTCATCTACCGGCCACACGGAGGGCACGCGGCTGGGTCGTCCTGGCTGCCCGCGATCAACGCCTCGCTGAACGCCACGGCGACGGTCCTCCTCAGCAGCGGGTACGTCTTCATCCGCCGCCGTCGCATCGCCGCCCACCGGGCGTGCATGATCGCGGCCTTCGCCGCCTCCTCCCTCTTCCTCATCACCTACCTGATCCACCACGCCCAGGTGGGCTCGGTCCCCTTCCACGGTGCGGCGTGGCTGCGCCCCGTCTACTTCGGACTTCTCGTCCCCCATATCGTGCTGGCGGCGCTCGTGGTGCCGCTGGCGCTGACGACCATCCACCGCGCCTGGCGCGGCCGCTTCGACCGCCACCGGCGGCTCGCGCGTGTGACGCTGCCCATCTGGCTCTACGTCTCGGTCAGCGGCGTTCTGGTATACGTCCTCCTCTATCACTCCGGTCGGTGAGCCGCCGACTTTGCTGGTGACGGGCTTTCGTGTATCCGGCGCCGGAAGGGAGGAGTCGATGCCGAGAAAGAAGAGCCTCGTGACCGTGATCCGGGACCTGGTTCAGCAGGAAGTGCGCTCCGCGATCCAGTCGTTGCTCGGCAGCATCTCCGCGGGGAAGTCGAAGCCGAAGAACGGTCGCCGTCGTCGCGGGCGTCGGCGTGGTCCTGGGCGTCCAGCCGGATCGAAGAAGAAGGCAGCATGATGGCGAAGGCCGAAGAAGCATGGACGCAACTGGCGACCCGCATCCCGAAGGAGCTTCACCGTCGCCTCAAGCTGTACTGCGTCACCCACGAGATCGTACTCATGCACTTCGTGGCGGAGGCGATTGAAGAGAAGCTCGGACGGAAGACGCGCCCGAAGAAGGGGTCGGCTTAACCGCCGTCCGCTTGTTCCTGGTGCGGGCGGTATCCCGGCTGGGCTACGAGAGAGAAGACGCGATCGTGGATCAGCACGTCAGCGCGCGGCCGGGATTCCGGATCCTGGAGCTCTGCTGCGGCACGGCGCGGGCCGGCCGGCGCTGGGGAGACGCTCGGGACGACGGCGGTCGTGTGGCGGGAGGACAGTTCGCGAACCCTCTCTGCCGGGCGCTCCAGGCGGTCCTGTCCGCATGAGGAGATCCGGCGCCATCCGCCTGGCGGCGATCTCGGTCGCGGCCGCGATCGTCTCCGGCTGTGCCGCCGAACGGCGCGCACCGGCTTCCCCGCCGCCTGCGGCTGCGGCAGGAGCGCCCGGAACGGACGGGCTGCGCGTCGTCCTCCTCTGGGGCGATCCGGTCGACCTCGATCTCTACGTGACCGATCCCGTGCTCGAGACCGTCTACTTCGCCAACAACTCCTCCACCAGTGGCGGCAAGCTCGACAGGGATGCCTCGTGCCGGGACGCGAAGGAGGAACGGCTGGAAGCGACGCGCTGGCGGGAGCCGCCGCGAGGGCACTACCGCGTCGGCATCGATTTCAGCGACCGCTGCGGGCAGGATACGCGCGAAGTCAGGTACCGGTTGGTGGTCGACGTCCGGGGCAAGCGGCTGGAGAAGGAAGGGACGGTGCGTCTCGCGCGCTTCATCTACGAAGCGATCGAGTTCGACGTGCGCGAAGACACTCGAGCGAGGTGACGTCATGACGCGAAGCGCTTCCGTTCTCGCATCGATCGGGCTCGTGTTCGTGGCCGCGGCGGCGCAGGCAGCGGCGGGATTCGTCGGGCGCGTCGTCGACGGCGACGGGCGGCCCGTTGCGGGTGCCGTGGTCTCGGCCCGCTTCCGGCCGCTCGCGCGCACCACCTCGGTCTATGCCGATGCCGAGGGTCGCTTCGCCTTTCCCGACCTCGCCGCCGGCACCTACGACCTGCGCGCCCGTCACTTCGGCTTCCGCGACGCCAACGTGATGGGGCACGAGCTCGCTGGCGGGGAACTGCAGCTCCGGATGGAGGCCGAAACGGACGAATACGACCGGCTTGCCGCGCTCCCCTCCAACCGATGGCTCGCGCTTCCGCTCGCCGCGATGCCGAGCGCGCAGATGCGCGAGGAGTTCGTGCGCGAGTGTACCTTCTGCCACCAGCAGGGCAGCTGGGCGACGCGGGTGCAACGCGATCCCGCGGCGTGGGAGAAGATCTTCAGCCTGATGGCGCGCATGGGCGGCATCCTGTCGCGCGAGACGCGCTCCGCCCTGCCGGGCATCCTGAATGCCGCCTACGACCCGGCGACCGCCGTCCCGAAGCTGAAAGAGCAGATCGAGCGCCATCCGCTGCCGGACGGGGCCGGTCTCACCGCGGTGATCGACGAGTGGGAGGTCGGCGATCGCGCTTCGGTGCAGCACGACATCGTCGTCGACCATGCGACGGGCGCCGTCTACTCGGCCGACACGACGAAGGACATGCTCTACCACCTCGATCCGGCGACCGGCGAGCGAAGGAAATTCAAGATCCCCGACGCGGGGTTGCCCCTCGGCGGTGTCTTCAGCGGCGTCGGGAACGTCCTCCCCCCGAACGCCGATGCGCACGTCGCGCCGCACAGCCTCCAGGTCGCCCCGGACGGCAAGCTCTGGGTGACGCTCTGCCTCGGCAACAAGATCGGCGTCTTCGATCCGAGGACCGAGAGCTGGAAGCTCATCGACCAGCCCGAGGGCCTCTACCCGCACACGCTCCGCTTCGATCGGAAGGGGCGCGCCTGGTACACGCTCGCCGTCAGCAATCACGTGTCGATGATCGACCCGGCGACGGGCGCGCACCGCACGATCCGTCTCCCGGCGAAGACCTGGGCCCAGGCGATCGCCGTCCGGCTCGCGCCGTTCGTGATCCGCCTCCCCGGCTGGTTCGGACAGCCCGAGACGGCATCGGAGGGGGCGCCGGTGCCGCTGCCCTATGGCATCGACATCGCGCCCGACGGCGGCGTCTGGTTCAGCCAGCTGAACGTCCACCGGATCGGTCGAATCGATCCGGAATCCGGCGCATACGAGCTCATCGACACGCCGTTTCCGGCTCCGCGTCGCCTGCGCTTCGATGCGAAGGGCAACCTCTGGATCCCGAGCTTCAGTGCGGGGCTGATCGCCCGCTTCAATCCGCGCACCCGTGAGTTCCGGACCTGGAAGCTGCCCACCGAGCCCGAGGGAACCGAGACTCCGTACGCGCTGAACGTCGAGCGCACGACCGGTCGCGTGTGGATCTGCGGCACGAACTCCGACACGCTCATCCGCTTCGATCCCACATCCGAGAAGTTCGTCGTCTACCCGCTGCCCTCGCGTGTGACCTACACGCGCGAGATCGACTTCGACGACCAGGGCGGCATCTGGACGTCGAACTCGAATACACCCGGCTGGCACATCGAGAGCGAGAATCCGCACATCCTCCGGCTACGCGAGGGTGTGGGACAGCCCGCGGCGCCCGCGCAGCATGCGCGGCGCTGATCCCATCGTCTGACGAATCGGGCATGTAAGATCAGCTCGTCGCCCACGCGTTTGTGCGGCTGGTGAATCACCTGCCTACGCCGCCGGGCTCTCCAGCTCGCGTCAGTACGTCAAGGACACGACGCCGCAGCCGTGGCGCTGAGAGACCCGGTGAAGTTCGATCCCCCGCCGCCACGCGCACCACCCACTACGAATGGCTTGAAGTTTTCTGGCGTACCCGCATGATCCGAATTCTGATAGATGCTCGCGCTGTTGTCGTCCGTCGGCTTCACGCCGAGCGAGTTGTAGTCGTTGCTGAACGAATTGTAGACGGCTGCGGCCCACTGCCAGTGGATCGTAAGGCCCGACGTGTCGGAGCTGAACGTGCCGCTCCATGTCACGGGATTGATGCCGCCGGGGAAGTCGAACGGCACCTGGAAGGCCAGGCCGCTCACGAAATCATTGCCCGCGAGGCCCGACGACGGAAGCGTCGTCTCCCACTCGTTGGTGACCGTGTTGAACGTCGTCGTCGCGAGCGTTGCGGTTGGCGAGAACGTGACAGAGGCGCTCGGTACGTCGAGCGTGAACGGCGTGCCAGCGGCGGTGAACTGGATCTGCTGGTCATCGAAGCGAACGGTGACCGGATTGGAGCCAAGCCCGTCGACTTTGAAGACGCTGGTGAACCAGATGAAGTTGTTCGCCCGGATGGGCGTGCCGTTGAAGTTGGAGCTGATCGACGTCGGCGCCGGAACACACGCCGGCAAGGTGGTCGTCGTGGTCGTGCTGACCGTCGTCGTCGTACTGACCGTCGTCGTCGTGGTCAGCTGAGTCGTCGTCGTCGCCATTGTCGTGGTCGTCGTGGTGGTGGACGGTGCGACGGTCGTGCTGGTCGGCGCCGTCGTCGTGGTGGACGGCGCGATCGTCGTGGTGGTCGATGCCGTCGTCGTCGTGGTGGACGGCGCGATCGTTGTGGTGGTCGATGCCGTCGTCGTCGTGGTGGACGCCACGATGGTGGTCGTGGTGGTCGGCGCCGTCGTCGTCGTGGTCGACGCCACGATGGTGGTCGTGGTGGTCGGCGCCGTCGTCGTCGTGGTCGACGCCACGATGGTGGTCGTGGTGGTCGGCGCCGTCGTCGTCGTGGACGGCGCGATCGTCGTGCTGGTGGAGACCGTCGTTGTCGTGGTGCTGGTGGACGGCTCAGTGGTCGTGCTGGTCGACGCCAGCGTCGTGGTGGTTGTGGGGGAGATCTCCGGCAGCGTCGTGACGGTCGTCACCGTAGTCGTGGTCGTCTGGACGGTCGACGTCGTGCTGCTCGTAGTCGTCGTCGTGCCTCCTCCGCACGTGCATTCGTCCGGTTGGCCGGGCGGTACGCAGGCGCCAGGACACGCCTGGTCGCCGTTCGGACCGCTGGTATCGCACTGCTCACCCGCGTCGACGGTCCCATCGCCGCATGTGAAGACCTGTGGATCCGAGTCCGTGGTGAGACGTTGCGCGACCATGTGTCCGGTCGCGATCACCCGGCTCCCCAACCGCAGGTGCGCGCGCGGCGCGAAGATGCGGCCGTTGAAGACCGAGTAGTTGCCCACACGCGCCACCGGACCCTGCACGTTCACCTGTATCTGGCTCGGATTGCCCATCGGCACGAAGCTGGAGCTCGATCCGACAAGGAAGAGGTCGCGCACGTTCAGCGTCGCCGGCGCCTCGACGAAGATGCCACCGTATTTGGGGACGCTCAGCGAGCAGAACTGATAGGTTCCCGCGTGCAACGTCAGCCTGCCGTTCGACCCGACACTCACGTTGCCGTAGCTGCCCGGTGTCAGCGCGAAGGCTTCGCCGGCGCGGCCGGCCCGGTCCAGCCCCCCGCACGCGATCGGGAACGCGGGCGGGAAATTCGCGGCATCGAACGGGTCGGGCACGATGAGTGGCTCGGGATCGTAGATGGGTGCAAGCACCGGTTGAGTGATCGTGCCGGCAATCACGGCGCCACGGCCGGTGTGCAAGATGATGTTGCCCGCGACGTCGAATGCTCGCGCCCCCGCCATGATCCGAACGCTGTCGGCGACGAGCTCCCGCCCGTCTGCCACGACGCAACCGTGACTGATGCTGAGTTTTCCGCGCGGGCTCGTTACCCCGACGTTTCCCTGAATGTGCCCGCCGGACTTGAAACCGGCCTTGTCCCTAAGGAGCAGCTGATAGTGCTCGGGGTCGCGCGACTGCGCGGCCGCCGCGCCAACGTCCATAGTCGTTCCAGCGAGCAGGCACAGGAGCACGAGTCGTGGGCGCGTCGCCATGTCAGTGAGCTCTCCGTGTGGCAGGGGACACGTGCTGCGCTGCGGGCACGCGACGGACGGCAATACTCTACCTGCAACACCGGAGTCAAGAGCGTTTTCATTTTTTCGGGACTACAAAAAACTTCACGGAGTTGTCATCATGTCATCGGATCCGCGCAGCTCGGCACTGCGAGCGACATCGGAGCATTGACGCGTCCTTCCGTATGTCACTTCCGCCCTCACGGGCGCACGACGGTGAAGTCGTGCCCGGCGCGCACCGCCTGCGGACCCGAATTCATGGCGGCGTTCGTCAGCCGGGCGTACCGGAGCAACGAACGGAGAGCCTAGCCCCGTGCCGGTGTGTCCACCGCCATTCGCGGGCCTGGCGACGAATCGGCCGTCGTTTCCTCGCGCAACCTTTACGGTCGCACTTGGATGACCACCGACTCGCTGACGGTGGCGCCCGAGTCGGGGTCCGTACACGACGCGCTGAAGGTCACGTTGAGCCCGCCCTCGGCCCTGACGGTCTGGCCGCCGCCGAGCGAGCAGCCGGCGGCACCATTCGCCGAGAGGAACTGGCCGAGCGCGCTCTGCATCACTTGCTTGAAGGCGTTGAACGCGATGATGGGAAACGTGCCGACGGGCTGGCACGCAATCGTGACCGCACCCGAAGCGCAGAACGTGACCGTGTAGTTGCCCGGCGCCAGCGACGGCTGCGGCATGCAGCGAAGCCGCCCCATGTCACAGACAGGCCGCCCGAGCGGGCAGAACACGTTGTCGCGGCAGCGATCGGTCGGCGGCGGCGGCATCACGGCGCCGCAGCCGCCCGCGTGGTGACAGGCGTAGACGATCCGTCGCACGCAGTCGCGATAGAAGCGCCCCCTGATGAACGTGTCGCGGCACCCGGTGAGCTCGACGGGGCAGTCGGCGTAGCAGCGCGTGATGCCCCCGGCGCGTGTCAGCTGTGGCGCGCCAGCCACCACGGTAAGGCCCAGCACGAGGCCGGCAATAGCGCATACTTTCGTCATGGCTCCCTCCTCCACCCGCGCGCGCACTCGGGACGGAGCTCGTTGGCAATGGCCATGCCAATGCAGCCCTCGCCATCGGCTCGCAACTGAACGCCAGACGCAGGCACCCGGCGTCAGGCCGCGCTACCATTGTGACGGGGTAGCGGATTGCGGACGCTGCCGCCCGGGGGTAAGGCGCCGGCGCGCTGCACGGCCCGCGCCACGCGGCACGAGCCGCGCGGCCGGGTCGTACGACGCCTCTACTGCGTCTGCATCGTGACGGGGAGTGCGACGGCCCCCGGACCCGGCAGGTCGGCCGCGGAATCGACGAGCATGGTGAAGGTCAAGGGGATGCAGAAGATGCTGACGAGCTTGCCCGCCTTGGCCGCGCCGCCCGTCGTGAGGGCGCCCGCCGGTGAGCCCGTCTCGACGATCGTCCGAGCACCGTTCGACGACGTGAACGCGCCCGCCGTGTGCTGGCCGCAGCTCGTGAAGCCGGACGACTGCGTCTGGCCCGAGCAGTTGGCGTTCGAGGTGCAGGGGATCGGGAGGCACGGCGCCGCGACGCTGCATGGAACACCCGTGGTGCCGGTGTTGCCGCTGCAGAGGGTGCCGCCGGCAGTCCCGCCGCAGCGGTGCGCAAATGTGTTGAGCGACTTGTTCCTGCAGAAGCCACAGAACACGTTCGGCTGATCGGGCAGGTCGACCGCGGTCTTCGAGATCGTGCCGGTGTCGAGCAGGTACGGGATCGGCAGAGCGCCGAGGCCGCCGCCCGACGGCGGCGGACAGTCGTGGCTCGTCGGGTAGTCGCCGTCGATCGGACTGTCGGCTGCCGTGCAGCCGAGACCGTCGTTGATGCCGCCGTCGCACTTGGCCGTGATCGAGTCGCAGATGGGGCACGGCTGGATGAACGTCTGACACGTTCCGCCCGGGCAGTCGACGTCGGTGATGCACCCGAAGTTCGCGTTGGAGCCGCCCTGGCAGTGGCCCGTCTGGCAGGTTCCCGACCCGGTGCAGTCGGTACCCGAGCAGCACACCGTATCGGCGGCCTGTCCGCCGCCGCTCGCGCAGCGCCCGTTGTCGTTGACGCACGTGCCGCCGGGACAAGACCCGGCCGCCACCGTGCCACAGCCGCCGCTGCCGGTGCAGTTCGCGCCGGGCGTGGTCCCGCCCGAGCAGCGCATCGCAAGGAGGTCGGCGTCGAGGAAGATGGCCGAACTGAGGGGCAGGTTCAGCGCCGTCGTCGATCCGGCGACGCAGTCCGCCGTCCCGGCGCCGTTGGCGGTGATGGTGTTGATCACGCACGTGCTGGTTGCCGCGCCGCCGTTCGAGGAGTTGGGGATCGGCAACGGCGGCCCGTACAGGCAGCCGGCGTTCGTGCACTGCATCATCGCGCACTTCGCATTGTTGCAGCTCGCGGCATTGCAGATCCCGCCCGGCGTGCAGTCCCCGTCGACCCCGCACGGGCCCGCGCAGTCGCTGTTGCTGGTACACGACGTTCCACGCTTCGACGACAACCCCTGGGTGCACTTGTTGCCGCCGGCCTGGGCCGCGGACGTCCCGGTCAGCGTGAGCGTGCTGCCGCTGCAGCTGGCATTAAGGATGGAGTTCCCGTAATCGGGCACCTTCGACGGCAGCGGCACACCCACGTTGGCACCGCCGAAGTAGAGACCGCCGCACGCGAGCGAGTAGAAGTTCGGCATGCCGTCGGCGTCGAGGTGGCCGCAGGTGCCCGAGCCGAGGCCCGTCGTGAAGCTGAAGGTCGACGGCGCACCGCCCGCGCAGC
>Ga0209056_10007979_pt1 | contig 10881 bp, 15 predicted proteins | sample GraSoiAngelo_114_FD_185876 | JGI IMG/M metagenome (GOLD analysis project Ga0209056, IMG submission 185876) | Grasslands soil microbial communities from the Angelo Coastal Reserve, California, USA - 14_0903_13_40cm (SPAdes) (version 2) | ecosystem: Environmental > Terrestrial > Soil > Grasslands...
CGGCGATCATCTGCTGCACCGCCTGGAACGTGCCGATCTTGACGCCGAACTGCTCGCGCTCGCTCACGTAGCGCGCCGTCATGTCGAGCACCGCGTCCGCCCCGCCGATCATCTCGGCGCACAGGAGTGTCGCGAGCCGCCGGCGGAGTCGCTCGAGACGCGGCCAGGCGGTCCCGCGCGCGCCGGCGAGCGCCGCCGCCGGCAGGACGACGTCGTCGAGACGCACTCGGCACTGCCGGTCGCGCGCGAAGGTCCTCGCCGGCACGACGACCACGCCCGGCGCCGCCGCGGGCACGAGCACGGCCGACACGCCGCGCCCGTCCCGCGCGGCGACCAGGAACGCGTCGGCCGTGACGCCCTGGAGGACGTAGCGCTTCTCGCCGCGGACCACGAGGCCCCGCCCGCGCGAGCGCACCGCCGTCCGGAAGGCCGCGGGGTTGGCGGCGGCGGCCTCCTCGGCAACGGCAAGCGTCACGCGCTTCTCGCCCCGCGCGATCGCCGGCAGCCAGTCGCGTTTCTGCGCAGGCGTGCCGAGCGCGGCGAGCGCCAGGCCGCCCGCGATGGTGGCGAAGATCCCGAACGGCGCGACGAAGCGGCCGCACTCCTCGACGAGCAGCCCGAGGTCGAGGAGCGACGCGCCCTCGCCTCCGAACTCGCGCGGCAGACCGTAGCCGAACCACCCGAGGCGGGCGACCGCCTCCCAGAAGGCGGCGTCGTGCCCCTCGGGCGTCGCGTCCCACGCTCGCCGGCGCTCGCGCGTGATCTCCGCAGCAAGGAAGCGACGCGCCGCCGCCTGCACCGCCTCCTGGTCGGGCGTCGTCCCGAAGTCCATGCTTACTTGCGCGGCAGCCCCAGGCCGCGCTGGGCGATGATGCAGCGCTGGATCTCGTTGGTGCCGCCGCCGAAGCGCTGCATCGGCGCCGTCGTGTAGAGCCACTGGAGCCGGCCGTCGAGCGGGGCGGCCGGGTCGTCGGGCGCGAGCTGGCCGGCGAGCCCGAGGATCTCCATGCCGACCGATGCCAGGTGCGCGTTCAGCTCGGTCACGTACACCTTCGCCATGGATCCTTCCTTGGTCGGCACGATCCCCTGGTCGATGAGCCACGCGTTCAGGAGGCCGAGCTGCCGGCCGACCTCGACGCGCATCTCGAGGTCCGCGAGCGCGCGGCGTACCCAGGGGACCGCGCCGAGCGGACGGCCATCGCGTACCGTGCGGCGCACGAACGCCTTCAGCTCCTCGAGGAGGCGGCGGAGGAGCCCCGTCGAGCCGAGCGTGATGCGCTCGAAGTCGAGCGCCATCATGACGTAGTAGAAGCCGTTGCCGCGCTCGCCGATCAGGTGATCGCGCGGCACGCGGACGTCCTCGAAGAAGACGGCGTTGGTGCGGATGCCGGACCACGTCTCGAGGCCCTGCACGGTGATGCCCGGCCGGTCCATCGGCACGATGAGGAGCGAGATGCCCTTGTGCTTCGGCGCGTCGGGCTCGGTGCGCACCGCGAGCCAGTTGTGGGTGGCGGTGTGGGCGCCGGTGTTCCAGATCTTCTGGCCGTTCACCACCCACTCGTCGCCGTCGAGGACGGCGCGCGTCTTGAGCGCGGCGAGGTCGGTCCCGGCGTCGGGCTCCGAGTAGCCGATCGCGAACTCGATGTCGCCGTGCAGGATGGGCCGGAGCCAGCGCTGCTTCTGCGCCTCGGTGCCGACGCGACGGATCGTCGGCGCCACCGAGGTGATCGAGAGGCGCATCCCGGGCGCGCCCGCCGCCTCCATCTCCTCGATGAAGACGTACTGGTCGACCGCGGACTTGCCGAGCCCGCCGAACTCCTTCGGCCAGCCGATGCCCCACCAGCCCTTGTCGAAGAGCTGGCGATGGAAGGCGCGTGCGAGGGGCCCTTCGCCCTCGTTGCCCCGCGCGCGCAGCTCGGCCCGCAGCGCGGGGGTCACGTGCCGGCGCACGAAGCGGCGCACCTCCTGCCGCCAGGCCTCCTGCTCCGGCGCGTCGGCGTAGCGCATCCGTCAGAAGCGGACGACGCGGCGGAAGGTCACGACCTCGACGCCCGTCTCGCCGATCGCGACGTTGATCAGGAAGGTGAAGAAGGAGAGCAGGAGCCACCCGCCGAGCGCCGACCAGAAGCCGTGCACCTCGAAGCCCCGCACCACCTCGGAGGCGAGCTTCAGCATGGCGGCGTTGACGACGAGCGTGAAGAGGCCGAGGGTGAGGATGTTGAGGGGCAGCGTCAGGAGCAGGATCACCGGCCGGACCAGCGCGTTCAGGATCCCGATGGTGGCGGCCGCGAAAAGGAGCGAGCCGACGCCGTGCACCTCGATGCCGCGCACGATCAGGCTGGTCAGGTAGAGGGCCGCGGCACTCACCAGCCAGCGGATCATGAGCCCCCGCACAGAGCGCGTCTACGTCGAAGCGGGCAGCTCCTGCAAGCGCGAGGGGAGCTGCACGCGGAGCACGATCGCCATGGCGGCGAGCGCGCCCGCGACGACGAGCGCCAGCGCCGCGTCGTAACGGCCGGTCAGGTCGCGCACGAAGCCCGTGGCGGGCACGCCGATCGCCTGGGCGACGACGATCAGCGGAGCCATTCGCCCCGCGATCGCCCCGTAGTGCAGGCGGCCGAACGCCTCCCCGACGAGGCTCGCCTGGAGGGTCGCGTTGCCGCCCATGGCGTAGCCATAGAGGACGACATAGCAGGCCAGCAGCGGCCCGCTGTGGATTGGCCCGAGCCAGAGGAGCAGCACGCCCGCCGCCTGCAGGCAGAAGCACGCTGCGGCCACCCGGCGCTGGTCGAAGCGGTCGAGGAGCGCGCCGAATCCGAGCTTCCCGACGACCCCCATCGCGGCGGTCGCTCCGAGGACGAGGGCGGCGCGGTCGGCGGGCATGCCGCGGTCGCGGAGGAGCGGGATCTGGTAGAGCAGCACGCTCGACAGGCCGGCCATGGTGATCCCGAAGGCGGCCGCCAGGAGAAGTTCGCCTGCCTGACCGCCACCTGGGGGCGAACGGACCGTTCCCGCTCCCGCTCGAAGAACGCGAGGCCCGCGCCCGGGTCGTCGGAGGAGGGCGGCGGCTCGCCGTCGGGCATGAGGCCCAGCTCGGCGGGATCGCGGCGCATGAAGGCGAGCACGGGCGGGAGGACGAGCGCCGCGACGGTGAGCCCGAGCAGCGCGTAGGCGTCGCGCCAGCCCACCCGCTCGATCAGGAACTGCGCGAGCGGCGCGAACAGGATGCCGCCGGCCGAGATGCCCGCGGTGGAGAACCCGAGGGCGCGGCCACGCTTGCGGACGAACCAGCGCGCCACGGCGGCATTGTTCGGCAGTCCGCCGATGCACGTCGAGCCGAGCGCGACGGGCACCGCGAGACAACCGTAGAGGGCCGGAAGCGAGCGGACCCGGGCGAGGAGCAGAAACCCCGTCGCCAGCGAGATGGCGCCGGCGATCTCGACCGGCCGCGCGCCCCGGCGGTCCACCACACGGCCGATCGCGATACCGTACGCCGCGCACGCAAGCTGCATCGACGCGTACGCGCCGGCGACGCGTCCGCGCCCGCCGAACACGGCCGCGAGCGGCGTCAAGAACACGCTCCAGGCGTAGAAGATGAGGCCCGTATTCACCGCGTGGCAGACGAACGCCACGAAGACGATGTACCAGCCGTGGTAGACGCGCCGGAACGTCAATCAGCCGCGCCGTCCGCGAGCCGCTCGACGCCTGCCACCGGCGTCGCGTCGCACGCGCTCCCGGTACTGTCAAGCGCGCGCGCCGAGCGCCGTGGACTCCCCCCGGGGCCCATGGTACGGAAAAGGGTCGTCCGAGGAGGTCCTTCATGGCGCGATTCCGCTCGAACAAGCGGGCCAAGGAGCTGCAGCGCAAGGCGAAGCACGAAGCGAAGGAGGCCCGGAAACGCGAGCGTCAAGAGCGGGCGCAGACGGGCGAAGCCGACGACGACATCGACTGGAGTCAGGCGGTCGGCATCAGTCCTCCCCCGGGCGCGGTGGCGGACAAGGCAGACGAGACCGGCGCGGAGGACGAGGACGAGGACGAGGAGGAGGCCGAAAAATGAGGTCGCGGCCCTGGCCCTCGTACTGGCGTCGAGCTTCGGTGGTGAGCGAGCAGGGGCGGACCACCAAGGGAGCCGTGTAAAAGTGTGAACCGGCTGCGACGCTGAGGGTCGCGGCGGAGCGATACGGCGGCCACATCGCCGTGAACGTGAAACAACGCGCCGAGCCGCTCGGCGTCGAAAACACCGCAATCCGCGCTGGCACACGAGTGGCAGGGGCCCCGGTCGGGGGGATCGAGGCATGCACCTGCGCTACGCGTTGCTCGCGTTGTTGGCCGAGGGCGAAGCACACGGCTATCAGTTGCTGAAGCTCTTCAATCAACGCCTCGGCCCGTTCTGGCATCCGAACATCGGCCAGGTCTACCAGCTGCTGCACGAGCTCGAGCGTCGCGGCCTCGTGGTCCGTCGCGATCAATCCTTCGGGGCGCGCTTGCGGCGCCTGTTTCGCCTCACGCCGCGCGGCGAGAGGGCTCTCGGCACCTGGCTCACCAGGCGTCCGGGGTGGCCGCCGCCGCTGCGCGACGAGATATTCGTCCGCCTGCTCGCCGCCGAGCGCCGGGGGACAACTGCGCTGCTCGCCCAGCTCGAGCGGCAGGAGACCGAGTACCGCCGCTACATCGCGCTCGTCCAGGAGGAAGGGGTGCGCCCCGGCGCTTCCCTCACCCGGCGTCTCGCCCACGAGGCGGCGCTCGGTCAGGCGGAGGCGCACCTCCGCTGGCTCGTCCGCTGCCGGCAGGCGCTCAGCTCGGCAGCGGACCGGGTGATGGCGCACGCCTCCTGAGTGCCGGTGCCCGCGGCAACTCTCGGGCGGCGAGCAAGGACTCGAGCGCGGCGAGCAACCCCTCGGGCGCGTCGGCAGCGGCAGCGCTCAACGGATGGACCCACCGCCACCGCGTGCTCGCTCGGACAACGGGTCGCCCGTCGCCGGCCCGCGCGACGTGCTGGTGAACCCCCAGGGCGTCGGCGAGCGGCGCAAACCAGGTGGTGGTATCGAGTCGATCCCCGTAGCGTGCCGGCTCACGGTACTCGAGATCACCGCCGGCCAGCACGGGCACGGTCCCGTCGGACACCAGACGCGCCAGCGGCCAGCCGGCGTCTTCGATCGCGTCGAGCGCCGCCTGCGCTACGAGGTCGAGGTAGACGGCGTTGTTCACGTGCCCGAGGGAGTCCAGCTCGTAGACCCGGACCTGGTGTGTCGCACGAGCCGGCCGCGCGGGCGGGGGTGGCGCGTGCCAACCGTCACGCTCCTGGGTGACGCTCGTCCCGCCGAAGGCTTCCTCCATGTCGGCCGGTACGCGGCGCGGCCGGCCGCTCGCGAGGTCGACGTAGACCCAGTCGGTCCGTGCCACGAGACGCAGCGCGCCGTCGGCGCCGCGCACCTCGTAACGCCGGTGCGAGCGGACGCGCCGGAAGTCCTCGACCCAGGTACGGATCTCGAGCTCCTCGCCTGCCGTCGCAGGGCGCAGCACCGTGAACGTCGAACGGCGGACCAGCCACACGGCACCCGCCGCGGCGTACCACGCCGCATCGAAGCCGGCCGCCGTGCTCGCCTCCACCGCCGCATGCGCGAGGTAGCGCAGGTACACGCCCGGGTGCACCCGCCCGAAGGCGTCGAGCTCGTGGTGGCGGACGTTGACGAAGGAAGTATACACGCCGCGCACGACGCCGGGCTTGCTAGCATACTCCGGGCGGCGTTTACAGCGGACGAGCGCGCGGCTAGGAGGTCCGCCGTGGCGACCCGTGGCTTGCCGCTGCCCCTTCGTAACGCGCTCGCGGCGCTTGCGATCGCCGCGCTCGAGGACGACGCGGCCGTCGCCGCGCTCGAATGGGTCGTGCGGCCGATGGGCGAGCCGCCCGCAAGCGCGAGGAGATGGCTCGCCGACGTGCACCTCGTCGAGCCGCGGGGCGCGACGCTGCTGGCCGTGCATGCGCCGCACGCACACGCCGCGGCCGCGCACGCGGCGCGCGCCCTGCGCGCCGCCGCGGCACATCGTGCCCTCGCGCCGCCACTGTCCGGCAATCCGATCACGGCAGCCGTCCGGCGGGCCGCAGCGCTCTGGGGGGAGCGGCTCTTCTTCGAGGTGCATGAAGTCCTCGAGACGGTGTGGAAGACCGCGGCCGGCGAGCCGCGCCAGGCCCTGCAGGGCGTCATCCAGATCGCGGTCGCGTACCACCATCTCGCGCACGGAAATCTGCGCGGGGCACGCACGCTGATGACGGAGGGCCGCGACCGTCTCGAGAGCGTTCCGGCAAGCGCGCTGCCGCCGCTCGACCTCCGTGCGCTGATCGAGGCGACCGCGCCCTGGGCCGCAGCGCTCGGCGCCAGGGGTCCGCTGCCGCACGACCCGCCGGCCCTGACGCTGGCCGGCTAGCGAGGCCGCGGCATTCGCGGCTCACGCGTCGAGCCGGCGCTTCAGCTCCGCGACCGCCGCCAGTTGGTCCCGCCACGATGCGAGCGTGACGGCCAGACCGTCGACCTCGGCGCGCAATCTGTCGATCTCGCCGCGCTCGACGGCCGCAAGCGCCGTCTCGAGCCGGAAGAGAAGCCCACCGATCCCGCCGTGGTGCTCGAACCGCTGGTCCAGCGCTTCCCGCGCCTGCAGCAGCCGGGCCGCGTCCCCGAGGAGGGTCGCGGCCGTCTGCGACGGCGGCGGAGCGGCCGCCGGCGGCGCGGGACGCTCGGGCACCTCCGGTGCCGCCGGCTCGAGCGGGGGGCCAACGGGCGCGGCGTCGGCCGGTACGACGCGCTCGAACGGGCCGAGTGCGCGCAGCCAGAACCGCTCGTAGTCGGCGCGCCGGACGGGATCGCGGAGAATCTCGTAGGCTTGCTTCGCCTGGCGGAAGCGGACGCCGTCGCCTCCCACGTCGGGATGGGTCGTCCGCGCCACCTCGAGCCAGCGCTGACGGATCACGTCGCCCGGGCTGAGCGGCGCAATGCCGAGGATGCGGTACAGATCCATCCGACGGCGCTCGGCCATCGCCCCGAGCAGCACGACGGCGCGATCGACGACGTAGTCGGGTGTGACTCCTCGCCGGCGCGCGGTGCGGCAGATCTCCGAGTAATAGTACGAGCGGCGGGCCCGGGCGGTGTCCACGAGCAGGTCGTAAAGGAAGGCGGCCTCGTCGTCGGGGCCGGTGAAGAGCTCCTCGAGCGCTCCCGCATCGAGAATCCTCGTGAGGCCGTCGAGGGCCAGCCGCCGGTTGCGCATGGACACGGCCACCGGGGCCGGGCTTGTATCAAATAGCCCTTCGTCCCGGAAGATGATTCGTGCGCGGCGGCCGTGTTGCATTCGAAAGGACCTTGGGCGAGACTCGCCGCCCGATGACGAGCCGGGCGCGCGCGACGCTCCTCGCGCTGGCGACGATCGCCATCCCCGCGCTCGGCCTCGCGCAGTTCCCGATCGACCAGCAGGGCCGCCGCGGCCTACGGGACCGCTACAACCAGCCGCAGACGAACCAGAAGCTCGACGAGAACATCCGCAAGCTGAATGGCGACGATCCCGAGGCGCGTCTGGAGGCCGTGCGGGCGCTCGGCGAGATCAACGAGCCGAAGGCGATCGAGTATCTGCTGCAGGCCGCCAACGATCCCGACATGCGCATCCGTATCAAGGCGATCGACACGCTGGGTAACGCGCACGCGAAGGAGGCGACCGGTCTGCTCATCCAACAGCTCTTCCTGCGCGGCACCGACCTGCCCACGAAGCAGCGCATCCTCGCCGCGCTCGGGAAGATCGGCGATCCGCGCGCGACCGGCCCGATCCTCGACATCCTGTCGCGCGACATCGACCCGGCCGTGCGCGGCAACGCGATCTTCGCCCTCGGCGAGATCGGCGACCGCGCCGCGCTGTCCGCGCTCGAATCGTTGGCGAAAGACGGCCCCGACGACGTGCTCCGCCGCCTCGCCGTCGAGGCGGCCCGCAAGATCCGCGACCGCCCGGCGCCGGCCGTGGTGCCGCCGGCCCTGGCCGTCGACCACCGGCCCGCGGAAAACGCCGCGACGCGCTAGCCGCCTCAGCGCGCGGCGCGCCCGCGGAGGTACTCGCGCAGCGCTTCGGTGATGAAGGTCCGCAGCAGGCGCTCGTCGCGCAGACACTGCAGGCGAACGCGCCGCCACAGGTGCCGCGGCACGCGCGCGTTCAGGTTGACGAGGGCCTCGGTCGACTCCGCCTCTGCGGAAGCATGCGCGTGGCGGTTTTCCATCATCGTGTCCACCCTCTCCGAGGATCAGCGCCGGTTGTCCGAGGTCCCTGCAGCACGCTAAGCTCCCACCCCTGCGCGCCGAGGTGGCGGAACTGGCAGACGCAGAGGACTCAAAATCCTCCGCCCGCAAGGGCTTAGGGGTTCGATTCCCCTCCTCGGCACTCGCCACCTCATGTGAGCGCCGCCGGGTTCCAGTACTCGCGCCAGGCGGCGATGCGACCGTCGCGCATCTCGGCGACGCTCATGCCGCGCCATTCGACCTGCCTGCTGCTGCCGCGCCGCTCGATCGCGATGCACCACTCCGCCAGCACGACGTCACCCCACACGGCGAGATGCTCGAGGTCGAAACGCACGGGGCGTGCCGTCGCAAGCGAGCGGCCCACCAGCTCGGCGAACGCGTCCCGACCGCGGAGCGGCTCGGCGTGCATTGGCGACTGGAAGGTCATGTCCTCGGTCCACAACGCCAGGTAGCCGTCCAGGTCCCCGTCGAGCCACGCACGGCGCCTCCGCTCGAACAGCGCCAAAGCATCCTCGTGACTCAACATGGGATTTGGCTAGCACGTTGCGAGGTCACCGCCCATCCCACCGAAAGATCCCGCTACCCTCAGTGCGGGCCGGGAATGCGCGCCGGTGCCGGAGCGTTCTCCCGCATGACGGTGCGCAGGATCTGCTCCATGAACCCGAGCTGAACGTTGAGCGCGATCAGCCCGTCCATGAGGCGCGACCACGCATCGGCAGCGGCGCCCCCGGGATCGTCCGGCCGCAGTGCGGGCAGTTGCTCGGCGGCTTCCACGACGGCCTCCGAGGCAAGCTTCATGTGAACCGCGAGCTCGAGAAATCTGTCGACCACGGCGTGCTCCCCCCCAGTTCCGCGGCGGGCCAATAGCAAGCCCGGCAGCCGATCGCCACAGAAACGAGAAAAGCGGAACCCGTGACCGTCACCTCTGGACGTATCTCGTGTTGCGCGAGCGCGGACCGGATGCGATGACACCAGCGAGACACGGGCGAATCCTCATGCGCGGCACGGTGCTCGCGGTGCTCATCCTCGTGCTCTGGGGCGCATTTGCACCGGCGCGAGCGCGCGTGTTCGTGGGCGGTGTCTTCGGCGTGCCGGCCCCGTATCCATACTGGGCGCCCTACCCCTACCCGTACTACTACCCTCCCTACCCGTACGGGCCGGAATACTCCGTGCCGCCCCCGGGCTGGGAACCCGGGCACTGGGAATGGCGCCACGACGCCTGGGGCCGCGGAGTCTGGGTGTGGACACCCGGGCACCTGCGGTAGCATAGACCATGATCGCTTCCCGCCACCGGCGCCGGTCGAGCTTCGCAGCCCTGGCTTCAATGCTACTTGCGGCCACGGTCGCCGCGGCGCAGCCACCACCCGCACCACCGTATCCGCCCGCTCCACCGCCGCGCACCGCGCCACCGGCCCCGCCACCACGGAGCTACCCCCCGCGGGCGGTGGTCGAAACCGCTCCCCCGCCGCTCTCTCCGGCGATGCGGGTGATCTACGCCCCGTTCTACGTCGCGGGGTTGGTGATCCGCTACGGCGTCTACTATGTCATCGTCGCACCGCTCGAGGTCTTCGGTCGAGCGCTCAATTACGGCGTCGAGGGCGGGGTCTCGAAGGGAGACGATCGATGAGGCCGCCGCTCGTCATCATGGGCGTCGCGCTCGCCGTCGCGATGGTCGCCCCGGCGGCGGCCGCCATGCGTGGAGGAGGCGGGCACGGCATGCACGGCGGGGTGGCGCGAGGCGGGATGCCCGGCGGGGTTGGGCGGGGCTTCGCCGGCCCCCGGGGTCCGGGGCCCGGCTGGCACGGGCCCTGGAGGCGCGGGCACCCTCGCTCGCACGTCTTTTTCGGATTCGGGTTCCCGTTCTTCGTCGACCCGTTCTTCTACCCGTACTACGTGCCGTACCCCACGTACGCGTATCCCCCACCTCCTCCGGAGGAACCGGGCTACGAGGAGCCCAGCGCCGAGGCACCCGGCCCCGAGGGGCCCCCGACGGAGGAGCAGCCCGAGGCGGAAGACGTGGAGCGCGCGAGCTACGGGCTCGTGCAGCTGAAGGGCGTCCCCGAGGGGGCGTCGGTGGATCTCGACGGGCGGTTCTGGCTGAAGGCCGAGCGCCTCGAAAGCCGCTGGCTCGCGCTCCCGCGCGGGCCGCATACGCTCACCGTGCGCATCGAAGGGCACGAGCCGGCGGAGCGGCGCGTCGAGGTCGAGCCCGGGAAGACGCAGGTCGTCCGCTTCGGTCCGTTCGAGCGCACCGCCTGACGAGCCTTTCGTCGTCTCGGTCCCTTTGCTATCGTCGACGGCATGGCTGACCTGTTGGCAGTTTCCGACGACTCGTTCGAGCAGGAGGTGCTACAGAGCTCCGCCCCCGTGCTCATCGACTTCTGGGCCCCCTGGTGCGGGCCGTGTCGGGCGATCGCACCGGTCGTCGAGGAGATCGCACGCGAGTTCTCGGGCAAGCTGAAGGTCGTGAAGATGAACGTCGACGACAACCCTCGCACGCCGTCGCGCTACGGTGTGCGCGGCATCCCGAACCTGATCCTCTTCCAGGCCGGCGAGGTGAAGGAGCAGATCATCGGCGCCGTGCCGAAGGCGCAGCTGGTCAAGGCGA
>Ga0209056_10007980_pt1 | contig 10880 bp, 9 predicted proteins | sample GraSoiAngelo_114_FD_185876 | JGI IMG/M metagenome (GOLD analysis project Ga0209056, IMG submission 185876) | Grasslands soil microbial communities from the Angelo Coastal Reserve, California, USA - 14_0903_13_40cm (SPAdes) (version 2) | ecosystem: Environmental > Terrestrial > Soil > Grasslands ...
CGGTGTCGCCCGCGACCACGCCTGAGCCGAACGTGAAGTAAAGGCTCTGGATCAGCGCGGCGGCATTTCCTTCGCCGTCCACCGCGCACACGAACACCGTGTCGCCGGCGAGGGTGCCGTAGGAGGGAACCAGGTCCCAGGGCAGAGCACGGTCCGCGCGCATTAGGAGCCGGCGCTCGGCCGCATATGGCTTCGAGATCAAGCGCTCCACCGGCACGGACTGGAACTCCGGGTCAGCGAGCAGCCTGTCGCGGTCGTGGTAGGCGATCTGCTTCGCCTGCACCAGCAGGTGCGCGAGCTCGGGACCGAGCGGGTCCATCTTGCCGATCTCGTAGGGCTCGATGAGGTTGAGCATCTCCAGCACCGTAAAACCCTGGGTTGGCGGAGGCGTCTCGAAGATCTCGATCCCGCGGTAGGTCGCCGAGAGCGGCTCGGCCCAGCTCGCTTGCTGCGCGCGAAAGTCCGCCTCGTCGAAAAACCCTCCTCCTGCGCGGGCGAAGCTCGCGAGCGAGCGCGCCGTATCGCCGGCGTAGAAGCCCTCACGCCCGGCCGCTGCTATCCTCTCCAGCACCAACGCGAGCCCGCGGTTCGCGAGCTTGTCACCCGCGCGCGGCGCGGCGCCGCGTGCGGTGAAGATCGCCAGAGCATGGGCGTTCAGCGAGTTGTCGGCGGCGTGCAGCTCGATCGCGCGCGCGAGCCGCCCGGTGACGGGAAAACCTTCGCGAGCGTAGCCGATCGCCGCTGCGAGGTCGCGCGCAAGGGACAAGCGGCCGTATTCCTCGTGCGCGGTGCACCAGCTCGCCACCCCGCCCGGAACGGTCAGGGTCGCGGGTAGAAAGCCGCGCAGCGGGATTTCGTTCATGCCGCGCGAGTGGAACCAGTCGATGCTTGCGCTTCGTGCGGCGCGCCCGCCGCCGTTCAAGCAGCGCACGCGCCCGGCTTGAGCGTCGTAGATCAGCCAGAACGCGTCTCCGCCTACGCTGGTCATGTGGGGGTAGAGCACCGAAAGCGCGGCGCCCGTCGCAATCGCGGCGTCCACCGCGGAGCCTCCGGCGCGAAGCGCGTCGACTCCCGCCGCGGAGGCGAGCGAATGCGGCGAGGCCGCCATGCCCTTGGGCGCAAACGTCGCGGGCCTGCCGGTGTGTATGCGAAACACCGCGCGTTCAGCGTTGCGGCGAGCCGGCCAGTAGGCGCATCACCGCCGCCATGCGCGTCTCGACGCCGAGCTTCTCGAAAACGTGCTCGAAATGCTTCTCGACTGTGCGCGGACTCATGTCGAGAATCGCGCCGATTTCCGCGTTGGTCTTGCCCGCGGCGGCCCATTGCAGGACTTCGCGCTCGCGCGGGGTGAGAGCCGCCCCCGCGGCGGACGCGGGGAAATCGGCCTCGACAGCGAGGCTGACGAAGAGCAGAGAGCCGCCACTGCTCGCCGGGTTGGGCACGAGCCGCACGCGCAGTGCCTTCCCGCTTCGCCCGACCGTGAGCGAGCCGCTCGCAGGGGCGCCGGCGAGATTTTCCGTTCCTTCCAGCCGTTCCTGCAGCCAGCGGTCGAGGGCATCGGGCAGCCGCGTCCCCGCGCCGCCCTTCCAGTGCGGCCAGCAGGCCGCGATGCGCTCCCGCGTGGCGTCGGAGGCGCGCACCACGCGCCGCTCGCCGTCGAGCTCGATCGCGCTCCAGCCTCCGGGCGCCGCGAGCGAGTCGAGCTGCGCGAGCAGCGAGCGCGTGCGCTCCTGCGACAGCGCCTGGCCGAACAGCGCGGCGAGCTGCGGACGCAGCACGTCGAGCGCATCGCGCTCGGATTCGTCAAAATCGCGGCGCTTGCGGTTGAAGACGAAGCTCACGAGAAAGCGCCGGTCCACGTACAGCGGCAGCGCCATCACGTGGTCGAGGCCGACGCAGCGGTAGTAATCGTTGTAGAGCGGCGTTCGCCGGAACTGCGAGAGCGAGAGGGAATCGCTGATGCGGTGCGTGACGCCGCCCGGCGTCTTCGAGTGGTAGAGCACGAGCGGGTGCTCGTGGAAGTGCGCGTCGAACGACGCCCTCTCGCCTGCGGAGAAGGCCCGGTTGGGAGTGCTGAACACGGTGCGGCGGCCGCGCGCGAGGTCGCAGATGCTGAGCGTGGTGACTTCGGAGGCGACCAGTCGCGGCAGCCGGTCGAGCCCCGAGCTGGCGAAGCTCTCCAGACTCCAGGCTTCGGCCGCGATCTCGTTCAGCAGCTTCAAGCCCTGCTCTGCGATGCGTGCTGCAAGGGTTGCCACGGACTCCCCGTAAGGCTCGCGCGCCTACGTGGAAACACGTATGGCGCGGTCGTGCCCTTCGAGCGGAGTATAGGCCGCACCCGCCCGGAGCGTAAATGCTTCACCGGTGGACCTCAAACTCAAGGAGACGACATGAACGCGCCCGCACCACGCAGCAACGTTCTGAAAGGCACGCAGATCAGTTGCATGCTCCCGGTCATCGATCTGGAGCGCGCACGCCGCTTCTACGGCGAGCAGCTTGGCCTCGAAGCCGTCGGCGCCAAGGCGAGCGGCAAATTCGTGTACCGCTGCGGCGGAACCGAGGTTGCGCTCTTCCCGAAACCCGGAGGCACGAAGGCCACGCACTCGACGCTGAGCTTCCAGGTCAAGGACATCGTCGCCGCGATCCGTGCGCTCGAGGCGCGCGGCGTCGTGTTCGCCGACTACGACCTGCCGGGCTTCAAGACCGTCGATCACGTCGCCGTGCTCGGCTCGGAGAAGGCCGCGTGGTTCCAGGACCCCGAAGGCAACATCCTCTGCGTGCACGAAGATATCTCCTAGCAAGCTCTGGCCATGTCGCGCGTCGCGATCGTTCAACAGACGCCGGTGTTCCTCGACCGCGCGGCGACGCTCGCCAAGGCGGTAGCCGCGATCGACGAAGCCGCGCAGGCCGGAGCGGGTTGCGGTGGCGCGGCGCAACCTCGACGTCGTCGGCCACTACGCGCGGCCTGACCTGTTTCAGCTGCATGTCAACACCAAGCCGGCGCAGCCGGTGGCCTTCTCGAAGGAGTAGCGCCATGAACGAGGAAACGTCCCCGGCGTACCACGCAGGAATGCGTGAGCTGCAGGACCGCTTCGACACGCGCCGCCTCGCCGACCGGCTCGAGGAGAAACTGGCACGCCGCGACTTCAGCGACGAGGACCGCGCGTTTATCGAAAGCCGCTCGCTGTTCTTCCTGTCCACCGCCGACGCCGACGGCCAGCCCGATTGCTCGTACAAAGGCGGCGCGCCCGGCTTCGTGCGCGTGACCGGCGACGGCGAGCTGGCCTTCCCGCACTACGACGGCAACGGCATGTTCCGCAGCCTCGGCAATCTGCTCGTCAACCCGGCGGTGGCGCTGCTGTTCATCGACTTCGAGAAACCGACGCGCCTGCGAGTCAACGGCAGCGCGTCGGTCGCCGGCGAGGATCCGCTGCTCGCGAGCTTCGCCGGTGCGCAACTCATCGTGCGGGTGCGCGCGGAGCGCATCTTCCCCAACTGCCCGCGCTACATCCACCGCATGACGACGGTCGAACCGTCGCCTTACGTGCCGCGCGCCGGCTACACGCCGCCGGTGCCGAAGTGGAAGCGCTTCGACGAGTTCGCCGACGTGCTCGCACGAGACGATCCGGCGCGTCGTGACCGGTGACCAAAGCTTCTCGTACACCCAGGGAGCAAGACAATCCGAGTCGTGTGGCTACCAATAGATGGGGTTGCCCCAAGGGAGCCCGCATTGCGGGGCGACCTAAAACACTCAATGTCCGCGTTCGACCGTCGGGTGTCGCGCGCGCAACGCGAGCGACGCCGATGCTGCCTCCGGCCCCGGTCACATTCTCAATAACCACCGGCTGACCGAGCGATGTCCTTATCCGCTCAGACAAGATGCGCCCAAGCGCATCCGATACGCCGCCGGCCCCTATCACGAGAACGTCGCTGCCGAGGTGGCTCACTGTTTTCCCAGCTGATATTATGGCGCTCCATGAACGATCCCCGCGAGGTGCGCCGGGCAATCCGCCATGGCGAGCACTCGGGCCACACGGCAGGTCTCGCGCCGGGCTACGTGCAAGGCAACGTCTGCATCCTGCCGCGCGAGTATGCACAGGAGTTCGCGCTCTTCTGCGAGCGCAATCCCAAGCCCTGCCCCCTCCTCGCCGCTTCGCAGCCAGGGGAGGCGCAGCTGCCGTCGCTCGGCAAAGACCTCGACATCCGCACCGACGTGCCGCGCTACCGCGTCTTCCGCAACGGCGAGCGGGTGGAGGACGTCGGCGACATCCGGGCGCTCTGGCGCGAGGACCTGGTCGCCTTCGTCCTCGGCTGCTCGTTTTCCTTCGAGCAGGCGCTACTTGAGGCGGGCCTGCGCCTGCGCTACTTGGAGGAAGGAAAGAACGTGCCGATGTACCGCACGAGCATCGACACCGCGCCCGCCGGCCGCTTCCGCGGCAAGCTGGTGGTGTCCATGCGGCCGTTCAAGCCAGCGGACGCGATCCGCGCCATCGAGATCACCTCCCGCTATCCAAGGGTGCACGGCGCGCCGGTGCACCTCGGCCGGCCGGATCTTATCGGCATCGAGGACCTCGCCCGCCCGTGGGCGGGCGATCCCACGGAAGTGCGCGAGGACGAGCTACCGCTTTTCTGGGCCTGCGGCATCACGCCGCAATCGGTGTTGCTCGACGCGCGTCCCTCGCTGTGCATCACGCACGCGCCGGGCCACATGCTGGTGACCGACCTGACGAACGCAAGCCTCGCGAGCCCGTGACAGCCGAGACTGGCATCCTTGCTGAAACGCAATCCCTCGCGACGCTTGCGAACCATTGGCTCGCGACCTTCGAGAAGGCTCTTGCGGGAGGCGACGATGCCCTGCTCAAGACGCTGTTTCATCCCGACAGCCACTGGCGCGATGTACTGGCCCTGACTTGGCACATCAGGACGGTCAACGGCGTGGAGGTGATTCTTAGAGAGCTGAAAGCGCAGGCCGGGCGAGCCCATCCGACTGGTTTCAGGACGGATCCCCATCGGACTGCGCCCCGCCATGTGACGCGCGCCGGCACTGAGGCGATCGAAGCCATCTTCAGATTTGAAACCGCCGAGGGCCGCGGCAGCGGCGTCGTGCGGCTGATCCCCGATGCCGCCGATGGCCACATGAAAGCGTGGACATTGCTTACAGCGCTCGACGAAATAAAGGGGTTCGAGGAACAGGTCAGCAGATCGAGGGCCAAGGGGGAGTCCTATGCGCGCTACTTTCGGGGCCCTAACTGGCTCGACCTCAGGAAATCTGCCGCCGCGTATGTAGAGAGGGATCCGGTTGTGCTGGTCGTAGGTGGAGGGCAGGCCGGGCTTTCAATCGGCGCACGCTTGACTCAATTACAGGTCGATACTCTGATCGTAGACCGCGAGCAGCGTATCGGTGACAACTGGCGCAACCGTTATCACGCGCTGACGCTGCACAATCAGGTGCAGGTCAACCACCTTCCGTACATGCCTTTTCCACCGAACTGGCCGACCTATATCCCCAAAGATAAGCTTGCCGGCTGGTTCGAGGCCTATGTGGAAAGCATGGAGCTCAGCTATTGGACCGGCACGGAATTCAAGGGCGGGGCCTACAGCGAAAGCGAAGAGCGATGGTCCGTTGTGCTGCATCGGGCGGACGGCACCAAGCGGGAAATACGTCCGCGACACGTCGTCATGGCGACCGGAGCAAGCGGAATTCCGAACCTTCCTGACCTCCCGATGTTGCGCAACTTCGGCGGCAAAATCCTGCACTCCAGCCAATACGGTGACGGCGAGGCATGGAAGGGCAAACACGTGCTTGTCATTGGCACCGGCAACAGCGGCCACGATATTGCGCAGGACCTCTACTCGAGCGGGGCAAAGGTCACGCTCGTGCAACGCAGTCCGACCCTCATCGTCAATATCGAGCCGAGCGCGCAACTTCCTTACGCGTTGTACTTCGAAGGACCGCCTTTGGAGGACTGCGACCTCATCACTACCTCCATACCGCTTACCTTGGCAAGGAAGGGCCACAGGCTCCTGACCGAGCAAGCAAAGCAAGCCGACAAGGAGCTTCTCGATGGGCTGGAGCGCGTGGGGTTCAAGCTTGACTACGGGGAAGATGGAACGGGCTGGCAGTTCAAGTACCTCACCCGCGGTGGCGGCTACTACTTCAACGTCGGCTGTTCCGATTTGATCGTTGAAGGTGAGATAGGACTGCTGCAATTCTCCGATATCGCCGGGTTCGTCGCAGAGGGGGCGCGGCTGCGCACCGGCGAGACGCTTGCCGCTGACCTGGTGGTGTTGGCGACCGGCTACAAAGGGCAGGAGTATCTCGTCGCCAAGCTGTTCGGCGACGATGTTGCGGCTCGCGTCGGCCCCATATGGGGATTCGGCGGTGAACAGGAGTTACGCAACATGTTCACGCGAACCGCACAGCCGGGCCTGTGGTTTATCGCCGGGAGTTTCGCGCAGTGCCGCATCTACTCGAAGTATCTCGCGCTGCAGATCAAGGCCTGCGAGGCAGGGCTGCTACCCCGGCGGCGCAACGATTATTCAGCGAGTGTGGCTACAGAAGGCCGTCCATGCCAAGGCACCCAGATTACGTCCCGCACGGGGTGATCCCCGCTGTGCTGCTGCCGCGACGATGGGCTGAGTTTGATTGCGCCACTATGGAATCCGGTGGAGAATGGCAACGTCGGCCTCTCGCTCTCCGGCGAAAGAACTCCAGCAGTCGGGCAAGAATCCCGATGGGAAAATTTCACAGGGAGTGCTTCACAATGACTAGGAAATGGAACGAACAGGATCGGCCTGAAGATTTCTGGTACAGCGGCAAGGTGACGCGCCGTCGGCTCGTGGGCTGGGGCGCCGGCGTGATCGGCACGGCGATGCTGGTGCCGGCGCCGTGGCGGGCGGCGTTCGGCGCGGCGGCCAAGCCTTACAAGATCGGCTCGCTGCAGCCGCTCTCCGGCGCGGGTGCCGCCGGCGGCAAGACCGCGCTGGTCGGCGCGCAAATGGCGGTGGCTCGCATCAACCGATCGGGCGGCATCAACGGCCGGCCTGTCGAACTGATCGTCGCCGATGACGAATCGAAGCCCGATGTCGGGCGCCGCAAGGCGGAGAAGCTGGCCGTCGACGACAATGTGGACGTCGCATGCGGCGGGTTCCTGTCCAATGTCTGCCTCGCCTGCATGCCGATCTGGGAGGAGCATAAGATCGTCAACATGATCAGCGTCTGCCTCGACACCACCATCACCGGCAGCCGCTGCAACAAGTACACGTTCCGTCCGTTCGACTGCGCGCCGGCGCAAGCCGTGGCCTTCGGCCCGTATCTCAGCAAGCTGTGCAAGAAATGGCACATCGCCTATGCCGATTACTCCTGGGGCCAATCGACGCGCGACGCCTATGCCGAGGCGATCAAGAAACATGGCGGCCAGGTCGTCGGCACCACGGGCATCCCGCTCGGCACCGCCGACATGACGCCGTTCCTGTCGAAGATCTCCGGCGAGTTCGACGGTCTCTTCGGCATCTTCTTCGGCAGCGACGGGGTGACCATCGGTAACCAGGCCTTCGACATCGGCCTGACCAAGAAGTACAAATGGGCCGGTGACGGCGCCATCGCCGAATCGACCAACCTGCCGGCGCTCGGCAACAAGATCGAGGGCTTCGTCGGCATCAATCGCTACGTTCCGGTCTTCGAAGGGGCGCTCGACACGCCCTACCACCGGCGCTTCTTCGACGAGGCCGTGAAGCGGCTCAAGGCCATCGACCCGTCCGGCCCGCTGCCCGACCGTTACGTGCAGTCGACCTACGAAGCGATCAATTGCCTCAAGCTCGGTATGGAGAAGTCAGGCTTCCGCGGCCGCGAGGACTCGCTCAAGCTGATCGACGCGCTCGAAGGGCTGCGCATGACCGCAGGCGATGATTTCCCGACCGGCGACAAGGTGATGCGCAAGGAGGATCACCAGGCCTTCCCGCAAGAGTTCATCTTCGAGATCAAGGGCGGCAAGCATCACATCATCGCGACGACGCCCGGCGAGCAGACGCTGTTTCCGCCGACCTGCAAGCTGATGGCATAGGCGGTCAGCGATCATCGCTGCTTCTTCCGGCGCGCTCTCCCCGGCCGGTGCCCGCCGGGGAGAGGCACAGGCGGCCATCCTCGCCACCGAGGGCCTGACCGTCCGCTTCGGCGGCTTGATGGCGCTCGGCGGCATCGACTTCGCTGTCCGGCGGGGCGAAATCCGCGCGGTGATCGGGCCGAATGGCGCCGGCAAGAGCACGTTCTTCAATTGCCTGACCGGTGTCCTGCGCCCCAGCGCGGGGCGTATCCTGTTCAACGGCGAGTACATCACCGGCCTGCCGCCGGACCGCATCTCGCGAAAGGGCATCGCGCGGTCCTACCAGATCACCAATATCCTGCCCAACGTCACCACGCGCGAGAACGTTCGCGTTGCCGCGCAGTCGCGCCGGCACGGCTGGAGCATGCTCACGCATCACAACGCCTTCCGCGACATCATCGACGAGGCGGAAGCGGTGCTGGAAGCGGTCGGCCTGCGCGGCAAGGCCGACGAACTGGCCGCCAATCTCTCGCATGGCGAGCAGCGCAATCTGGAGATCGGCATCGCGCTCGCCACCAAGCCCGAGCTCCTCTGTCTCGACGAGCCGACCGCCGGCATGAGCACGGCTGAGACCCGTGACACAATGGACCTGGTGCGCCGCATCGGCAAAGGCCTGACGATCCTGATCGTCGAGCACGACATGCAAGTGGTCATGGAGCTGGCCCACCGCATCACGGTGCTGCATTACGGCGTAGTGCTGGCCGAGGGCACGCCGGCCGAGATCCAGCAAAATCCCAAGGTGCAGGAGGTCTACCTCAAGACATGAGCCCGCCCAAGCCATCCGTGGAGCCGCTCGTGCAGGTCGAGGACCTGCACGCCTATTACGGCAAGAGCCATATTCTGCACGGCGTCTCGCTGTCGGTCGGCAGGGGCGAGGTCGTCGGCCTGCTCGGCCGCAATGGCGTTGGCAAGAGCACGACGCTGAAAAGCATCATCGGCCTTGTCGCAGCCCGGCAGGGCAGGGTGCTGTTCGACGGCCGGGCCGTCACTGGCATGCCCGCGCACAAGCTGGCGCGGATCGGCATCGCTTACGTTCCCGAGGACCGGCGCATCTTCCACCTGCTGACGGTCATCGAGAACCTTCGCACCGGCCTCGATCGCGACGGCGTGAGCGAGAGCCGGCGCCGGCAGCTTCTCGATAAGGCGTACGCCTATTTCCCGGTGCTGGCCGAACGGCGCAATCAGCCTGGCGGCACGCTGTCGGGCGGCGAGCAGCAGATGCTCGCCATCGCGCGCGCGATGATGCTCGAGCCCAAGATCATCCTGCTCGATGAGCCAACCGAAGGCCTGATGCCGCGCATGGTCTCGCAGATCCGGCAGATCATCGACGTTCTCCACCGCGACGGCGTGGCGATCCTGCTGGTCGAGCAGAATGTGCCGCTGACGCTCGAGGCGAGCCAGCGGGTCTATTTCATGGAAAAGGGCGAGGTCCGGCACCAAGCGGTGGCGTCCGAGCTCGACGTGAACGATCCCGTCATCCATCAGTTCCTGGGCATCTGATCATGACCATCCCCTGGGACCTGTTCGCGATCCAGACGGTCAACGGCATCGTCACCGGCATGATCCTGGCGCTGGTGGCGTCCGGCCTGACGCTGATCTTCGGCATCCTGAACGTGGTCAACTTCGCCCATGGCGAGCTGTTCATGCTGGGCGCCTATGTCGGCGTCCTCGTGCTGGCGACGACCGGCAGCTTCTGGCTGGCGCTTGTCGCCGCGACGATCATCGTCGCGCTCTTCGGCGCCGCCCTGCAAATCGTCACGCTCCGCCCGCTAGTCGGGCGCGATCCCATGACCACGATTCTCGCCACCTTCGGCATCTCGCTGGTGCTGCAGAACTACGCTCTGTGGCAGTTCGGCCCGGTCGCGCGCAAGATCCAGGAGCCCATCACCGGCCACTTCACGCTCTTCTACCTCGACTATCCTTGGTACCGGCTGATGATCGCGCTGCTCTCGGTGGCGATCATCGGCGGGTTCTGGCTGTTCCTCAAATACGGCAAGTACGGCATCTGGATCCGCGCCACGACGCAGGACCGCGTCATGGCAGAGGCGATGGGCATCCCGGTGCCCTGGGTCCACACCGCGGTCTTCGCCATCGGTGCCGGCATGGCCGCCGCCAGCGGCGTGCTGTTCGGCCCGCTCGTCGGCGTGGACCATGCCATGGGGCTCCCCTGGGTGCTGAAGGCCTTCATCGTCGTCGTGGTCGGCGGCATGGGCAATCTCGGCGGATCGATCGCCGCCGCCATCTTCATCAGCCTGCTCGAGGCCTACGCCTCGATCTGGGTCAGTCCCTCGCAGGCGGTCATCGTCTCCTTCGTCGTCCTGATCCTGACGCTGTTGTTCCGGCCCACCGGTCTTTTCGTGCCGACGCCAAAATGACCGAGCGCCACAGCACCGTCTTCTGGAGCGGATTCGCCGTCATCCTGGCGCTGCTGATCGCGGCGCCGCTGGTTTTGCCACCGTTCTGGGGGCGCTTTTTGACGGAAATCCTGATCTGGGGCCTTCTCGCCATGTCGTCCGATATTCTGATCGGCTACACCGGCATGATCTCGTTCGGCCACTCGGCGTTCTTCGGTCTCGGCATCTATGGGACGGCGGCGGCGCTGCTGCTGGTCGACCCGCCCAATCTTTTCCTGGCGATCCTGTTCGGCCTCGTCGCTTCCGGCCTGGTCGCCGTGGTCGTGGCCTATTTTTCGACGCGGCTGCGCGACATCTATTTTGCCATCACGACGCTGATTTTCTCGCAGATCTTCTACGTCGTCATCTTCACCTGGACGAGCGT
>Ga0209056_10007981_pt1 | contig 10880 bp, 10 predicted proteins | sample GraSoiAngelo_114_FD_185876 | JGI IMG/M metagenome (GOLD analysis project Ga0209056, IMG submission 185876) | Grasslands soil microbial communities from the Angelo Coastal Reserve, California, USA - 14_0903_13_40cm (SPAdes) (version 2) | ecosystem: Environmental > Terrestrial > Soil > Grasslands...
AAACCAGTTTCGAGCCAGATGCGCACGATCGTCAGGGCCAGGTCCTCGGGGATCAGGCGCTCACCCATTGAAAGCACGTTCGCGTCATTGTGCTGGCGCGAGAGGCGGGCCGACTCTTCGTTCCAGCAAAGTGCGCAGCGCACGCCGTGCACCTTGTTCGCCACCATCGCTTCGCCATTGCCGGAGCCGCCAAAAACAATGCCTCGTTCGCATTCGCCGCGTGCTACCGCTTCCGCTGCGGGCCGAATGAAAAGCGGATAGTCGACCGGTTCTTCACTGAACGTGCCGAAGTCTTTTACTTCGTGTCCGAGGGCGCCGAGCAATTCTTTTACCTTTTCCTTGTAGAGAAAGCCGGCGTGGTCTGAGCCGAGGGAAATTTTCATAATGTGTTGTTCTGAGCGAAGTGGCGGAGTCTCTAAGTCTTGATCCAAGCGCGTCTACTAGAAAAGACAATAGTAAGAGATGTCTCGACTCCACTCGACATGACAATCGTCACCCACCATGCAGTTTTGCGAGCTCACCCCAGATCTCCTTCTCGCGTTCGGTTATTTTCTTGGGGACATTGATCTGAACAACAACGTAGAGATCGCCGCGCTTGCCAGAGACGCCAGGCAGTCCGCGTTCACGCAAACGAAACCGCTGCCCACCCTGAGTGCCTGCCGGAATTTTCAGGCGGACATTGCCTTCCAGAGTGGGCACGACCAGTTCGCTACCTAAAACAGCGCGCCACGGCTCGATTTTCACCTCGTGAATTAAATCGCTGCCTTCGACTGTAAAATCCGGGTGCCGCGCCAGACGCACGCGAAGGAAAAGATCGCCGCTTTTTCCTCCACGGACGCCAGCTTCGCCCTGACCGCGCAAACGGATTCGCTGCCCTTCATGAACACCGCGCGGGATCTTGACCTGGTAATTTTCCACCTTGTTCGAGCCAGCTCGGCGCAGAGAGACTGTTCGAGTCGATCCGTGCAACGCTTCTTCAAGTGTGACCATGATGTCCGCTTCGACATCTGCGCCACGCTCCGCCGTCGCCTGACGTCCGCCAAATCCGCCGAAAGCAGAGCGGCCGCGCCCGCCACCGAAAAATGCTTCGAAGAAGTCGCTGAACCCTGTGCCATCAAACTCGAATTGAACGCCGCCGCCGTCGCCGCCCCATTGATAAAATCCGCCGCCGGGTTGCTGTCCCTGCCGTTGCCACTCAGGCGGCGGCTGGAACCCGCCCGGTCGATTCCAATCGGCGCCGAGTTGATCGTATTTCTTGCGCTTTTCCGGGTCGCCTAGCACCTCGTAGGCTTCGTTGATTTCCTTAAATTTTTCCTCGGCGGCCTTTTTGTCCTTGGCGACATCGGGATGATACTTCCGTGCCAGCTTGCGAAACGAGCTGCGGATTTCATCCTCGGTGGCCGTTTTCGGAACACCGAGTGTCTCGTAATAATCTCGAAACTGTACCGGCATTTACTCTCAAGCTTGTGCCTTGGGGCAGTTCGCGCAACTTTTTGAATCATGCGCGACCTGGGGAAATTCATCGTGATCATCGGTGTGATTACGACGCTCGTCGGACTGGTAATGTGGAGCGGGTTTGCGCCGAAATGGCTGGGACGCTTGCCGGGCGATATCCGGATCGAGCGCGAACATTCGGTATTTTATTTCCCAATCGTCACCTGCGTCATCCTCAGCATTGTTCTAAGCTTGCTGTTGTCGATCTTCTCAATCTTCCGACGCTAAAAGCGGCGCGAGGAAGGCCACGCACTCCCAAAGCTTCGCGAAACCAATCACCGGCTTGTCTCGTTTCGCACGAAGTGCTTTTGGAGTGCGATGCGTCGGCGCATCGCTTTTAAGATTTGGGTATGACCAGACTAAGTCGACAGGAATCCCTTGAGCAGCATGTCGCGTCCTTGCTCAAATGCCGCCGTTGCCCGCGGATGCAATCAACGCCGGTTTCAGGCGGCGCAATCGTGAGCGACATCATGCTTGTTGGGCAGGCTCCAGGACCTAGAGAGCCGGTTTTGCGACGACCCTTTGCACATACCGCGGGCAAAACGCTTTTCCGCTGGTTCGAAGAATTCTGCGCGATGAATGAAGCCGCTGTTCGATCTCAAATTTATTTCGCGGCGGTCTGCCGCTGTTTTCCGGGAAAGAATTCCGGCGGCACAGATCGCGTTCCGGCGCCGGATGAAGTTCGCAATTGTTCCTCGTGGATGGAGAACGAGATCCGAATCTTAAAGCCTCGTCTTATCATTCCAGTTGGCAGACTGGCCATCGTGCAGTTCATCGACTGTGCAAAATTGGAAAAAGTGATCGGTCGAAAATTTCGCGTTGAGCGCGCGGGACGCCGCTTCGATATGATTCCGTTGCCACATCCTTCCGGTGCGTCACCATGGCACAAGATTGCGCCCGGCAAGGAATTGACCCTACGCGCGCTCAAATTGATCGCACTGCATCCGGCCATCCGTGAACTCAACAATTAATCTGGAAATCAGGAATTCAGGGAATTTTTGCAGGACTAGCTGACTCTCTTCTTGGCTTCCTGGTTTCCAGATTCATCTTGTTACTGAATGTCTTCCACAGTCCCGACTCGCTCTGAAGTTCCCGATTCTGACAAGTGGGACCTCTCTCATCTTTTTATCGACACAAGCAAATGGCAGGAGGACTTCGCCTGGCTCCAGCGCACCTACCCGAAATTTCAGGAGTGGAAGGGCAAAGTAGGTGAGTCGGCGCAAACGCTGGCGGCGGTTCTGGAATTTGAGAAATCGCTCGAGTTGAAGATGGAGCGCGTCTATCACTACGCGTCGTTGCAGCTGGCGGAGGATAGCACGAACAACGAATACCTCGCACGGATCGGACAGGTTCAGAACCTGCTAACCAAAATCGGTGAAGCGGCAGCGTTTGTTGTTCCAGAAATCCTGGCGATCGACGACGAAAAATTCGCGCAGTTCGTTGCTGATCCAGTATTGAAGGACTGGCGAATCAAGTTGCAGAAAATTCGGCGGATGAAACCGCATGTGCTCTCAGAGGCCGAGGAACGCATCCTGGCGCTGGGCAACGTCGCGCTCAGCGGTTACGACGACACGTTTTCTCAGTTGACCGACGTGGACATGAAGTTCGGCGCCTTGGTCGACGAGAAGGGGCGTGAAAAACCGCTGACCCAAAGTTCGTTCAGCTCTTTTTTGGTGAAGCGTGATCCTGTGCTGCGCAAGCGCGCCTTCCATCAATTTTATGCAGAATTTCACGACCACGAGTACACGCTTGCAGCGTCGCTTGCCTACTCCGTCAAGGCGGATGTGTTTCATGCAAGAGCAAGGCATTATTCCTCTGGGCTCGAAGCGGCGCTTTTCCCGGACGATGTGCCGATCGGAGTCTATGATGGATTGATTGATTCAGTCCGCGCGAACTTGCGACCGCTCTTTCGGTATTTCGATCTACGCCGGCGCGTTCTTGGTTTGCACGAGCTGCATCATTACGACACGTACGTCCCGCTCGTTCCGGAAATTGAGACGCGTTTTACTTTCGATGATGCCGTTGAAATGGTCTTACGCGCACTGGCTCCGCTCGGGAAGGAATACGTCGATGTCCTGGCACAAGGTTTGCGCGCGAAGCGCTGGTGTGATCGGTACGAAAGTAAAGGCAAGCGAAGCGGCGCGTTTTCGTCTGGAAGCTACGGCGGGCCACCGTACATCCTGATGAATTACAAACAGGACGTCTTTGCGGATGTTTACACGCTGGCGCATGAGGCTGGTCACTCCATGCACAGCTGGTTCTCGCAAAAATCACAGCTGTTTCAGAATTACGAGTACCCGATTTTCTTGGCTGAAGTGGCCTCGACATTTAACGAAGAATTGCTCACGCATTATCTGCTCGAGACAACGAGCGACCCGAAGATGCGGGCTTACATGATCAACCGGCAAATTGACGACCTGCGCGGCACACTTTTCCGGCAGACTATGTTTGCTGAATTCGAAAAAAACATTCATGCCGTCGAGGAAAGCGGCAATGCGTTGACCCTCGCAAGTTTCAAATCCGAATATCACAAACTTCTTGAAACTTATTTCGCCGAAAATTTCGTGCTCGATCCCGAGCTCGATCTCGAGTGTCTGCGCATCCCGCATTTCTACCACGCCTTTTACGTTTACAAATATGCGACAGGAATTTCCGCGGCGGTCGCGCTTTCACAGCGCGTGGTTTCCGGCGATTCAGGCAGCATGGATCCGTATCTCAATTTTTTGCGCTCGGGTGGATCGAGGTTTCCGCTGGAGACATTGAAAGCGGCAGGGGTGGACATGGCTACGCCTGCGCCCATCGAGAGCACGTTGAAGTTGTTCGAACGGCGGCTTGCCGAATTGGAAGAGCTGTTGCTGTAGCGAGAACCCGCAAAGCTGTGGCGGCAGCCGTGCCGGTTGCACCTTCGATATTGCAGAGGAAACACCTGCCACTACAGATTCGATCGATGCAACTGGCAAGCGCCGAGCTTCTTCAGAGGTTGAAACCGCTGTTCCGAGAGAATTTCGAGAAGTTTGGCGAGCTAGGCGCTGCGGTGTCGGTTTGGCAAAACGGGAAACCGGTGGTCGATCTTTACGGCGGGTTTTGCGACGCGCGCCACGAGAAGCCGTGGACGGCTGACACGCTCGTCTTGGTTTGGTCGGCGACGAAAGGAATCGGCAGCGCATGTCTGTTGCATGCGTTGCAGGAACACAAAATCAACCTCGACCGACCCGTAGCGGAGTTCTGGCCCGAGTTTGCACAGGCTGGCAAAGAAAAAATCACGCTCGCACAGCTGCTTTCGCATCAGGCGGGACTTTGCGCTCTGGATCGCCGAGTCGATGTGCTGGATTACGATGGGGTTATTCGAGCGCTGGAGGCGCAAAAGCCATTGTGGCCACCAGGGACTGCTCACGGTTATCACGCGCGCACGTTTGGATTTCTTCTTGATGAACTGGTTCGTCGAATCGCCGGAAAGGCGCTGTCGGATTATTGGCAGGAAAACTTTGCCAGGCCGCTCCAACTCGATTTCTGGATCGGCCTACCGAAAAGGGAAAATTCGCGCGTGGCCACGATGTACGTTCCAAAGATTGGCAAAGCACCCGAACCGAAGCAGTTTTACGCCGATCTCGTTACGCCCGGCACGCTGGCGCGCAAGACATTCACGTCCCCTCACGGATTGAACGCGGTCAGCGCGATGAATACTCCCGCCATTCGTGCGCAACCGATCGTCTCCTTTGGCGGGATCGGGAGCGCCTCGGCACTTGCCAAATTTTATTCGATGCTGGCGAACGGCGGAAAGGCCGATGGCCAGGCATTCTTCTCAGGAGAAACGCTCGAATTGATGAGGGTGACTCTCACGGATGGCATCGATCGGGTTTTTCAGATTCCAACAGCGTTTTCGGCCGGGTTCATGAAGGATTCACAAAACGCAGCGCGAAGAATGTTTGGCCCATCACGAACTTCCTTTGGACATCCCGGCGCAGGCGGCAGTCACGCCTTTTGTGATCCCGAAAACCGGATTGCGTTCGCCTACGTTATGAATCAAATGGAGCAATCGCTTCTGCCGAACGAAAAATCGCTGCGTCTGGTGGACGCGATTTATCTGTAGCCGCGTCTCTGTGACCCGCAGGCGATATTGGAATACGCGCCGGCCTTCGCCAAGGCTACGGCGCGCCAGGCAGCGAAGCGGCTACATTTCGCCGATGATCGTGACGGAAACTTTTCGCCGGTGTGGCGCGCGGCGATGTTCGAACAGGAAAACGCCCTGCCACGTGCCGAGCTGTATTTTTCCATCCACCACGGGTATTGTCTCACTCGTACGGGTCAGCGCCATCCTGATGTGTGACGGCATATCATCGCTGCCTTCGGAACCGTGCGTAAAGTAATCGGCATCCTCGGGAACCATGCGATCGAAAAACTCCTCCAAATCGCGGCGGGCGGTCGGATCGGCGTTTTCCATGATGAGAAGGCTGCAACTGGTATGTTGAACAAAGACAGTCAGTGTCCCATTTCGAACTCCGCACCTGTCGATCTTCGCCTGCACATCGTCCGTGATTTCGTACAGTCCTTTTCCTTTGGTGCGAACTTCGAGTTGCTCGTGGCAGATGCTCATGGGTAAACGCCTCCAACATGCTATTTTGTCATTCCGACCGAAGTGGAGGAATCTCTAGCTTCTTTGGGTAGCCGTGGGAAATGTCAGAGATGTCTCGACTCCGCTCGACATGACATAAATAAGCGATGCAGGAAGATTATCTACAAACACGTCGCGCCTACGCGCTGAACAACGCCGGAATACTACGATGAAAGTGCGGGTGCAGTTTTATGCGCAACTGCGCGACCTCACTGGAATGCGCCAAATGGAGGTTGATCTTCCCGAAGACGCGACAGTGCGTAACTTGATCGAGAAACTTTATTCGCAGCAACCGGCGCTTCGCTCACACGACAAAAGTATTTTGATCGGCGCAGGTGTGGAATTTGTGGATCGCAATTACAAGCTAAAACCGGGCGAGGAGATTGCAATCATGCCGCCGGTGCAAGGCGGATAATGAGAAATCAGAAGTCAAAAGTCAGAGATCGGAGATCAGAGATTAGATTTGTGTCGATTCGTGTTGATTCGTGGTTTCCGCTCAGTCTCTAAAATTTTTGAAATTTGTTGCCACGCCAAAGTCGCGGCTGCGCACAAATTGAATCACAGCTTGGAGTTCATCTTTCTTTTTCCCGGTGACCCGAATCTGCCGGTCCTGTAATTGGCTTTGCACTTTGAAACCTTGTGACTTGATGGCCTGAATAATTTCTTTTGCCTTGTCTCCCTCAAGGCCCTGCACGATTTTCAGTTCCTGCCGAGCATGTCCGACCGATGAGATGGCGGGGTCTTCCTGTTCGATATTGCGCAGATCGACCCCGCGCCTGGACAATCTGCCGATGACAATGTCTCGCAATGCTTTCAGGTGTGCCCCATCGTCAGCCGTCAAGACAAGCTTGTCCCTTTCCGAAACGATTTCCGTTTGCGCATCCTTCAAATCGAACCGAGTGGCGAGCTCTTTCCGCGCCTGATTAATCGCGTTGTCGATCTCCTGCTTGTCCACTTCTGAGACTATGTCGAAGGATGGCATGCCGATTGCGGATTTTAGATTGCGGATTTCGGGTTGTTCAAATCAGTTTTCCTGCGGGTTGGCTTTGACAATTTTGATGTTGCCGTCCGCTACCCGTATGTCGATTCTGACATCGTCGCCACCGTGCACCAGTGTGTCCGCTTTCGTACCGGCAACCGCTGCTGATTCAGCAACTGCGGCACTTTCAAAATCATTGCCGATTTTCCCCTGTGCTGCTTTGGCAAGAAGATGGAAAACGGCGTCGCCGGGAAGATATATCCATGCGTTTCCCTCGGCGACATTTGCCTCAGCGGAGAACCTGCTTTCCTCCCACCAATCATAGGAGACGATGAGATTGCCGCGCCGCACTGCGAGGTCCAGGTTGGTAAAACAGTTGCGAGTAAACATGTGGCCTTCACCTAGCCGGGCGCGCGTCATTGACCCGCGCATTCCATCCAGCACAATTTCGCCGACATCCAATTCTAGTCCCGAGATGGTGGCCGTCGCTGGAACAACGATGGTGTAATCAACCGTGCCAGACCTGTCGAAGAAACCCCACTTCGGTTTGGGAGGGAATTTGGTGGTAATGGAAACGGAGCCCGGCTTCGTGGTAACATCGATTGCGATCTGCGTCAGCCGCGCTCGGCTGTACGCTTTCTTGACGGCGTCCACCCGCATCTCGTTCACGTTTGAGCCATAAACCAGGACGGCTCCATCGCCGTTCTGAATGGTTATGTTTGCCGTCGGCTCAATCGTGTAGAGCCGTTCGAAAGTCTCTTCGAGCACGCGGTCGATCGCGCTCTTGCAGCCAGTGAGTAAAAGGAATGGCGCACCAAGAATTACGCAAAGCTTTTGCCAGTTAAGATCGGACAATCGCACGCGCGAAGTCTATCATGGTGCGCACGCTGCTGGGCAAGCTGGCGCGAACTATTCCGATGAGCGCTCCGGCTCCAGTTGCTTGTGCAAAGCGCGATACGCTTCTTCTTCAGCGGTGCTCCACGGTCCGCTTTGGTCGACAAACCAATGCTTGGCAATGTCGGCGCGGCCGATGTTCGTCTTCGCGCCGCGTTGCTCGATGATTTGGTAATAACGGTTGCCCGTCTTCTCATCTCGATCTTTCACCCAAAGGCCCGCTTGATTCACGACGTCGGCCAATTCCTCTGAATCGGTGGGCAACAGCGCCGCGGCTTTGATGGCAAGCGCGCCGGCAACGAGGCGATAATGAAAACGGATATCGGGATTGATTTTGTTCGCATTCAATCGCCGAATCTCCTTTGGTGAGGCCTTCAACACGACCGGCAGATTCTTCTTTTTCTCGTTGCCGTCTTTGTCATACGAAACTGTTTGATAAACGCCGGATCGCAGTTGTTTCGCGATGTCCGGGGTTTCGAATTCGCCGCTTTCCGCGAACGCGTCCGGCGCGACTTCCGTTCCCATCAGTTCCATTCCGTCATAGCGCGCAATCCACGCGGCGGTAAACCAGGCGTGCGCTCGTTCGGTTTTGGAAAGTTTTTCGTTCGCGCCGTCCTGCAAAACCTTTACGTATTTTTCAAGCACCTTGTCGTAAGGCTTTGGCAAGTAAGGCGCGGCTTCGGCGTAGCGGTCCTCTCGAACCAAGCGGCGCCCGAGCAAATATCTGAGCTTCGCATTGTAATCTTCGCCTTCTTTGGGCGGCTCGGTTGGCGGCAACGCGTCGACGTACTGCTTCAACTCACTGGCAGTGAGCACGCGTTCAGCAACAAATGCCGCATCGTTCCAGAGATGCCCTTTTAAAAATGTGTCGAGTGCCTGCACAAAATCTCCGCGGACAAGACGAAGTCCGCCGAGATCGCCGTGTGAGCTCTGGCCCCAGCCCCAATGATAGCCTTCCGGAAAAAAGTCGTACTCGGTCCATGTTTCGTCCACTCCTCCGGGCGCGGTGTAGGCAGGTGAGCTCTTCAACCATTCCACGGCCTGCGCCATCGTGTTGGCCGCGTCCGGGAGTTTTCCGGCGCGACGTTGCAACTTCGCTCGCAACCACAAGGCAGCGCCGCTGTCGCCCTTGCTCAATTCCAGCCAATGCGCGGCGCCTTTATAATCGCCGTTATTGTAAGCGACCCAGCCGAGATACTCCGCGTCTTCAACTTTCCCGATGTTGGCTTGTTTGATGATGTTCAACCATCGCGCGCAACGATTCACCGGCGCAGCGCTTGAATCGCCGGAATAAAGATCGGGCGAACTGGCCGTCGCGAGGATGTGAACTGTGACCAAGCGGCGGAGCAACGGATCCTGGGCCGCCGCTTTTAGTTTCGAAATTTCCTTTTGCTCCTGTTCGCGTTTCTGTTCCTCGTTCCAACTCTCTCGCTCGTCGGGTTCGGGACCGTAGTTCAACAATTCTCGGATCGGCTCGCGATCCGGAATCAGTGCTTTGAGGGAGACGACCGCGCTCGCGTCGCCCAGTGCAAGCTGCGTCAAAAACAGTGGTGCCGCTTTTTCCGGGTGGTCCTGTTTCCATTCGCTTCGCCCTTCCCAACCGTAACTTTCCGCCGCCAGGCCTAACGAGTCGGCAAATCCGGCCGCCGCCAATTCGCGCGTTCGCTGGAACCATTCCGACGCGCTTTTATAATCGCTCGTCTTGAGCGCAAGTTTTCCGAGCATAAACGCAGCCCAAACGGTGCGATAATGTCGATCTTGCTCCGGGCGTTTGAGCAAATCTTCCCACGCCTTGCGGGCTTGATCCCATTGCTTGTTCAGATACGCGGACGCGCCGCGGTGATAATCCGCAAACTCAGAATCGAACTCTTCGACTGGCGAGCTGCTCGTGATCGTGTCGCGCGCGAGTTTGTTCAGCTCTGTCGCTTTCTTCGGGTCTGGCGGCTTGATCCGTCCTTCGTTTAACGCCGCCTCAAAATCCTTCAGGTCCGCGGCGTCAGTGTCTTGAGTGCCGGCCTTGTTCTCTGACGTCTCTTCGTCGCTTTCGGGCTTCGGTTTTTCCAGCACAACGAGTTTCTCCGAGGGATGAAATTCTTTCGCGAGCCGGCGCACTTCGAGCCCCCAGTAAAATTCCGGCGTGCCATCTACATTTTTGCCGCCCTGGTCCAAATAAACCTGCGGCTCGAAATAGCCGGTCGCGTGCAATCCGCCCGCGAAGCAGATGGTCGCTCCAACTGTCGCCAGCAATTTAGCGAAGCGGCTCACTTTGGTTTGAGAGTTCAGTCCGGAGATTAGTAGTTCGGTCGAAACGAAGCCAGCCTATTTTCCGCGTTCCGCCCGGTGGCAATCGCACGCTTTTTGATGTGGTCACATTGAAAATGGCGCGGCCATGTTCGGATCGAACACTCCAGTCGGATAACGCGTCCGAGGCGGTCAATTCTGTGCCAGTCCACGTTGCTGTCACGCTTGCATTCAATTGCTCATCGGCTTCGCCTGCGTTGAAGATCGATAGATCGATTGGGTTCTCACCCTCCTGTAAGACGTTGAGTTTGTGTTCGGGAGACCGTCCAGCCATGACCGCCGATAACGTGACCCAGCGCCAGTTGCGCATGTCGGTTGCGATCGGAATCCGGTACCAAAGTAATTCCCGTAATTGCGGCGGGCGCGACTGCTGCCACTCGTTCACCAGCGCCGCAATCTCGTCGGGATCTGCGCCAAATTCCAAGATCCGCGTGCCGGGGGGCCACGCCGGCTGAACGCTGTCCATTGCTACGCTCAACAATTTTCCATCAGCACCGTAGCCGGCGCTGCAATGATAGGTCGGCAGTGCGACCGAAAATGGCAACCCAAGTTTTGCTGCCTTGGATATCCATTGTCGCGCCAAACGCGCGTCGCACAACG
>Ga0209056_10007984_pt1 | contig 10876 bp, 12 predicted proteins | sample GraSoiAngelo_114_FD_185876 | JGI IMG/M metagenome (GOLD analysis project Ga0209056, IMG submission 185876) | Grasslands soil microbial communities from the Angelo Coastal Reserve, California, USA - 14_0903_13_40cm (SPAdes) (version 2) | ecosystem: Environmental > Terrestrial > Soil > Grasslands...
TCATCTTGCGCTCATCGCCTCACACCGAACTGCCTTGAAGATACCGCAGAGACGCACGAAGCGTCTAATTCAGCCGCGCGAGATGGGGCGTGGCATCGGCGCTGGAATTCCGTGTCTGGCGGTCGAAACGATGCAGGGATTACTTGCCGGGAGGTTGCTTTGGAGGGATTTCCGCGTAGCCCGGCGCGGCTTGTTTCAAATTTGCGTCCAATTGCGCGCTCGCGTCGCCAATCGCCCAGCGAATCCCACCGCTGAGCAGATTCAGAAAAAACTCGTCCTTCCAGTTCTCCGGCCGGTCTCCCATCGCCGTGTAGAACACGCGCCCTTTGCCGTGCAGCCGCGCCCACGTCACGGGATACGGCGCGCGGCGGTAGCATTCGCCCTTCATGCTGTGCGTATCCAGCGTGAGGATGACATGCAGGTCAGGCACAAAATCCTTTAGCGAATACCACTCCTCGTTGAAGCTCACGGGAGAAGTCACGTGTTCCAGCCCGGGAAATTTCGGATCGTTCACGATCAGCGGCGCGTCCTGCAGCCGCGGCGTGCTCCCATGCACGATGAATTCCGCGCCAAGCATTTGGAGGTAGGGATCTTCTTTGTCGCCATGCGCGATGTAGCGACTTGAATGGTCCGGCGGATCCGGCTGCGTGTGAAACGTGTCGCTCGCCGCGTGAATGCCTACAAATCCCATTCCGCCTTTTATGCCGTCCAGCAAATTTTCCTTGCCTTTGGCGGACATCGGTGGCTTTCCGTCCGTGCCCAGCGTCGTGAGATCCCCGGTGGTGAAAAACACCATTGCAGCGTAGGAGTGGAACTCTTTCGAATCGAAAATGCGCCCATCCTTGGTCACGCCCACCTTGTATCCGTGCCGGTTCCCCAAGTCCGTCACGGCCTCGTCCACGATGCTCGGCTTTCCATCGACCCGTTTCACGACGTCGTGTTCCCACCCCGAGGATTTCGTGAAAACAAGGACTTTCTTTTCTTTTGCCGCGAGCAGCCGGTTCGAAAGCGCCAGGCCTGCACCTGTCAGCGCCGCGCCGCGAAGAAATTCTCTGCGATTGGAATTGGATAATAGGCTCATGGAAATTCCCTTTAGTGGTGTCCTTCCGGATGCTCGCAACCGGGAAACTTTTCGAACACGCGGTCCTCGGTCCATCCCAGCTCGCGCATTCCTGCTTCCGAGGAGTAATAGGCGCCGCTGATCCATCCCTTCAGGTCTTCAAAGTGCTTGCGAAGCCCGGAGTTCACTTTTGTATGACCGCCAGATGAATCTTGGTTTGCCGGCCGGGTACAAGCATCCGTCAGCAGCGCATTTTGCTCCCCGGCGTTGAGAGCAGGGAATCGCTTCCCGAAGCGTTTCTGCGATTCCGTCTCGAACGCCGCAAGCGAATCGACGAAGTTTTTCTTGTGTTCAGTCGTGTCGACGCTCAGGAGCAGATCGATGAAGCGGTCTGCCTGTGCCTTCCGCGATCCCGGAACGATCGCTTCGGCAAGCGCGGCCAGCGTTTCTTCCTGCTGCGCATTGAGGAAAAGCGGCTTCCAATTTGTTGCACCAAGCTTTTCAGCCTCCTCGAACATCGCCCCATTGGCCAGATGTTCATAAACCGGATGCGAAGCGGCCACCAGTGGCCACGCTGCACCGGCTCCCGCGCCTGCGATTAGCCGCTGCACCATCTCCCGCCGCGTCAGCCGCCTGTTTTGGGCCGTCTCCGCCTGGATAATTGGCAATCCGCTCCCTTTGCCCATTCCAGTCCTTCCGCCTCCCCGAATTTTCGCGCTGATGGTATCATTCACGCTCAATCGCTCACAAGAACAAGGAAGCCTGGTTTCCTTCTTCCTCGATTGACCTCCTTCCACCCGCTTGTTAGCATCCCAGTTCGAATTGGGATCCATGGCCGAACAGAAAAAGCAGTCTTATGATGTCATCGTCGTTGGTTCCGGCGCATCTGGCGGCTGGGTTTGCAAGCGTCTCGCGGAAGCCGGCCTGAAAGTTGCGCTACTGGAAGCCGGCCGCCCGCAGTCTGATAGGAATTTCACCGAACACAAACCCGCGTTCGAACTCAAATACCGCAACAAGGCCCCGGAAATCATCCGCAAGACGCGCCCTATCCAAATCAAATTTGGAGTTTGCAACGAGTACACCTACAACTGGTTCGTCAACGATCTCGAAGAGCCGTATACAACGCCCTCCGACAAACCCTTCAACTGGATGGGCCGGCTGCGCATAACTGGCGGACGCACCAACGTATGGGGCCGCGTGAGCCTGCGCTTCAGCGATTGGGATTTCAAGTCCGCCTCGCAGGACGGTTACGGCGAAGATTGGCCGCTCGGCTATAAAGATATCGAGCCGTACTACGACCTCGTCGAAAAATACGTCGGCATCACCGGCTCCGCCGAAGGACTCGAGCATCTCCCCGACGGCCAGTTCCAGCCACCCGTCCCGCTCACGTGCCAGGAAACTCTCTTCCGCAATCGCGTCAAGGAAAAGCTCGGCCGTACGGTCATGCCCTCGCGCAATGCGAATCTGACCAAGCCCCTCAACGGCCGCGGCCCCTGCCACTACTGCGGCCCCTGCGAACGCGGCTGCATGACCCACTCGTACTTCAATTCCGCGTTCACCACCGTCGCCGATGCCCTTGGCACCGGCAACTGTACGCTCATTTCGAACGTCATGGTCCACAAGGTCTTGATGGACCCGGAGCGCAACCGCGCACGGGGCGTTCTCTACGTGGATCGCGTCACGCGCCAGTCCCGCGAAATCTCCGCGCGAGTGGTCATCCTCTGCGCGCAATCGCAGGAGTCTGTTCGAATCTTGCTGAATTCCGCAACGCCGCAATATTCGAATGGTCTCGCCAATTCCAGCGGCGTCCTCGGCCATTACCTCACCGCACACGTTCGAAGCGGCGGCGGCAGTGGCGAATTTCCCGCCCTCGGCGCAAAGGCCTCTCTCGGCGCACCCGTAAAGCCGCTCGGCATTTACATCGCGCGCTTCCGCAATTTGCGCAACGATCCGCCTTACAAAAAGTTTCTCCGCGGCTTTGGTTACGAGGGCGGGTCCTCGACGAAATTTAACTGGGGCGCCCCCGGCTTTGGCGAAGCTTACAAGAAGGCTCTTCGCGAACCCCGCACGAGCATCGACATCACCGGCTTCGGCGAAGTCCTTCCACGCTGGGACAATTTCGTCGAGCTGGACCCCGATGTGAAAGACATCTACGGGATTCCCGTCCTCAAAATTCACATGTCCGACGGCGAAAACGAACGCGCCATGATCCAGGACATGGGCGACTCCGCCGGTGAAATGCTCGAAGCCGCCGGCGCAAAAAATATTCGCACTTACGCGCATCCTTCGGCGCCGCGCTGGGCGCTTCACGAAGCCGGCATCGCCCGGATGGGCGCTGACCCGAAAAAATCCGTCCTCAATCAATTCCAGCAGACCCACGACATCAAGAATCTTTTCGTCATGGACGCTTCCGGCTTCACTTCAAATCCGTGCCAGAATCCGACGCTGACCATCATGTCTCTCGCCGTCCGCTCTTGCGATTACCTCATGTCTGAGATGAAGCGCAATTCAATTTAGTTTTCTCCGCCGCCGAAATTCTCGTCCAGATACACCCGCCGCTTCCCCTCTGCAAGCGAGCGGTATCCCATTGCCATCCTGATTATTCTGAATTCTTAAGTGGATTGCCGCGGCTGCATTTCCCCGCGGTCCAAAACGCGCGAGTTCTTTCTCAAACTAATCCGACTGTCTCTTGTGTTCCTTCTCCGCCCCATCCAGCCATCGTTCTAGCGCCTCTTGCGACGGCGGCGCGACTTCGAGGAACCCAACGCCCGCCCCCATATTCGGCTGCGAATAAACGATCTTCCCCTTGGCCTCGAAGAACGCATCTCCCGCGGAAATCTTCACCAGCACCATCGTCCCCGTTGGAAAAGGATTCATCATGTCCAGATAGCAGCCGAACCGGCTCAGCTCGCTCACCCGCGAAGCAATGCGCACGTCCGCTCTCTCTTCGATCAGCTCGGCGCTCGCGATGAACGAGTATCTCGGCGAACGGCGTTTATCTTGGTATTCGATGGCGGCCTCCGAAGGATTCCCCTGAGCACCATGGTACGACGTTTTGCCACGATTTCAGTCCATCCCCCGGCAACCGCCTCCTTCTCGTTACCTGGGCAAATATTGCGCTCCTTGCATTCCTAGCTGCCCCTCGTTTTCGCGCGTGCTATTTCGCAAAATAGTTGTAATATCCTCCTTCCCTCGAAACCCATCTTCCCATCCAGGAACAGGAGGACCGACCCATGTTTCGCAAACTCATCAGCACCACTGACGATTTCACTTTGACCATTCTTCGACTCATCCTTGGCGGCGTCTTTTTTGCGCACGGCGCGCAGAAGGCTCTCGGCTGGTTCGGCGGCTTCGGCTTCAGCGGCACCATGGGCTTCTTCACCCAGCAGATGCACATCCCGGCGCCGTTGGCCTTCCTGGCCATCTGCGCCGAATTCCTCGGCGGCATTGGATTAGTGCTCGGATTCCTCGGGCGCGTCGCCGCCTTCGGCATTCTTTGCAACATGCTGGTGGCTGTATGGATGGTGCACTTCAAGTTCGGATTTTTTATCAACTGGTCCGGCGCAAAAACGGGCGAAGGGTACGAGTATCATCTGCTTGCCATCGCCGTTGCCCTGGCCCTGATGGTCAAAGGCTCCGGCGCCTTCTCCATCGATCGCGCGCTTTCAAAATCCTGAGCGCAAGAAGTCTCCGCATAAGCTCTCCTGTGCTTGCGGGCCTTCTTTAGCACCGCAAGCCATTTCGGGCGTACAATCCTCACCGTTTTCGATTTGAACCGGAGTCTTATATGGTCGAAGACAAATTGCGCCGCCACTTTGACTACTATCTGGGCAAAACCGAGATAGTCATCTACTCCATTCTCGCAGTGTTACTGGCGGTCACGGCCTTTGTGACCATCGCCACCGCGGGCCAAATACTTTGGATCGATCTCAGTCATTGGACGGTTGCAGCCCAGACTCTGCGGGTATTGAACCAGCTCCTCATTGTGCTGATGCTGGTGGAGATTTTGCACACGGTACGTATCTCCATTCGCTCGCATGTTCTGGTTACCGAACCCTTTCTGGTCGTCGGACTGATTGCCTCCATTCGGCGCATTCTGGTGATTACCCTGGAAGCCGCCACTCTCACCAAAGAAGGTGCATGGGCGACCGAAAGCGCACACGCCATTTTTCGCTCTTCGATGATTGAGCTTGGTTTGCTGGGTGTGCTGGTTCTTGTGCTGGTAGTCTCCATTACACTTCTGCGTCGCTACGCTCCCGCATCGAAAGACTTGCCGGAACTCTGAAGCCCGGCTTTCTCGTTCCCCCCCGCGTGCGTGGGGATGCCCCCATCTACAACCAAATGCGACGATTCTGCCCGGTAAGTTCCGAGTTGCCCGTCATCCAACCGGAATGTCTTCGCGAGGGCTGCCGTAGCGACTCGTTTGCGCTGATGCGCTAGAATTGTTTTCGTGCAGGATTCCTCATCGTATTTGAACTTGTGGAAGAAGCAACTCGGGCGTGTGCCCGACTCTGTATGGGAGCAAACCGATCTCGAAACCCTGGTGCTCGCTGAAAACGGTTTGTCCGAAGTGTCGGCACATATTGGCCGCCTAAAGAGGCTTCGCACGCTCGATCTCGGACATAACGCATTGATATCGGTGCCTGACGCTCTTGCCGACCTCGAATGTCTCACCGATTTCCTGTATCTTCACGACAACCGATTGACCTCTCTGCCGTCGTCTCTCGGAAGGCTGACAAAATTGCGCTATCTAAACATGAGCGAGAACGCCTTTGAAGTCTTTCCGGAATGCGTTTCCAGCATGTCGAGCCTGATCGAGCTTAGGGCCTCGGATAATTACCTTGTGTCACTTCCCGACTCGGTCGGGCGCTTGTCGCGATTACGGGAGCTGCACCTAAGAAACAATAAGCTAACCTCGCTGCCGGTATCCGTAGGTACGCTGCACGAACTTCGGCACATCGATCTCCGCGGTAACCCGTTGACGCATTTGCCCACCGAGATTGCTGCACTACCTCGGTTAGAGAAACTGGACTTGCGGTGGGTGGAGACGCTGAGACCGCACTCTTGGATCGCAGCCCTCGAAGCACGCGGATGCGCGGTCTACCATTAAACTAGCCGCGATCTCGCCGCGCCTCGACAGGATCCTGGCGGATTGTCGGCCACTCAGAAACTGCCCCACTGCCGTAGCCTGCTTTCTAGCCATTTTGCGTTCTCTAACCCATCGCGAGGTCCCGCGAACGGTACCAACAAAGTAAATTGACAAGGCTTAATCCAAGTTGTATTACATTCTGCATGTCGGCCCGATCCATCCTCCTGCCAGGGGCACTCGCGTGCGCTTTACTCCTCGCCGCTCTCGGCCTGCTGGCTGAACCCAAGGACAAGGAACCTGCCCCCCGATTCATTGCCACCACGACGGTCGGCGAAAAGTTCACCAATGACTCCATCAAAGGGAAAGTTCTTCTGCTGGAGTTCTGGACCACTTGGTGCGGCTACTGCGCCGACGAAGCCGACTTCGTGGACAAGATCGGTCATGATTTCGCCGGCAAAGGATTGCTCCTTCTGGCCATTGATGTCGGTGAATCCAAGAAAACCGTCAAAAAGTATCTCGAACAGCATCCGCGCACTTGCAAGATCGTCTACATGGAAGACACCAATCTCGCCGCCATGTATGCAGCAACGGTCTATCCCATCTATGTCGTGATTGACCGCGAAGGATATATTGCCGGCACTCAGCGGGGAGCCGGCGGGGAAGAAGCTCTGAAGAGACTGCTCGCGCGCGGCGGCCTCGAAATACCGGAGGACTCCGAATAGCCCGCCGCTCGTCCGGCCGCGCCTAGCGCGGCCTCAACACCACAAACCTGCTGATCGAATAGCCCAGCGCCGCTCCCAGAAACACGTCCGATGGGAAGTGCGATTGCAACGTGACCCGCGAAAACCCCACCGCAGCGGCCGCGCCGTAAGCCACCCATGGCACCCAGCGATGCTGGCGGTAACGGTGCGCGAACACTGTCGCAACGGCAAACGCCGCTGTTGTATGACCGGACGGAAAACTCGTGCTGACACCAGTTGCAGATCTGTGGCTTTCAAAAAACGTGTCGGAGAAACTTCCACCCGGCGGAATGTCCGAAGGCCGCAGCCGCCGCGTTGCCATCTTGAGCGCGATCTCCATCACCGCGCCGTTTGCGTAGGCCTCGCCGGCAAGTAACGCCGTCTTCTCCGCATAGGAATCCTTTCGGAAGTGTCCTCCAACCAGGAATGCCACCGGAACCAGCGCAATTCCTGCTCCGGTGATTCGGCCGGAGAAAACGTCGTTGAATCCTTCGAAGCTTCCGGTATGCCGGAAGTACGGCGTGTCGTGCGGATCAGCGGCGATCAAGATCGCCGTGGCCCCAACGACTCCAACTGTCGGCAGCCAGTGGCGCCCCTTGGCAAGTTGCGTGGGGAAGAGCCAGATCTCTTTCTGATCCTGGAGGAAATTTCGCGGAAGCGTGCGCCAGGAGACCTCGCGGTCTTTGACCGTTGGCATGTCTGGTTTCGGTGCTTCAGCGGGAGTTGTTTGTTGCGCTTCTTGAGTTGCTTGCGGTTCCTGCGCACGAAGCGGCAAGCACAAGAGTCCGCCGCTCAAACACACAAGAAAGCACATCGGCAAGTTAGGCTTGAATTTTCGACTGGTTCGGCAGTCCATGCTTCGGCTCCCATCTTCCAAAGACTTCATTTCAATTGCAGGCACGTCGCCGGTTGGACGCTGGGGAGCCTCCGCGACCCAGAATAGAATTAGTGTACCAATCCGCGAGCAAAGCATGGAATCTTCTCGCCCGGTGTGCTGTGCGATTTTGTACCCGGGCCGTTTGAATTTCTCTGCATGCTGCCTTCTCAAGATTTTCCGCTTCCTGCCCCCATCCCCAGCCCTTGAGCTCCCCCACATCAACCCCGCAACGCCGGCCTTTTCAATACCTTCCCGCCTCATTCGAATGATATACACAAAGTAATTGACACGTAGTGTACTTTCGTGCTACCCTCTCTTCTGTGTTTCCAATGCCAGATACAAGCCCGCCGCGCCGCAACCCCTGCACCCTGCCTGCACTCCTCGCTGCCCCTCGGTTTTCGCGAGTCACCAGTCACGAATCACGAGTCACTAAGCCTTTTAGAATCAACACTTGCAAAAGTCTATCAAAACAAAGGACTTTAACCACCCTTAGAATGATATACTTACAAAAAACATGGAGGGGAGGGGGTGTTATGGTTAACCAGCTATCCGGTAAGGATAGCTGTCCTGAGCGACCACCGGGAGCCGAAGGACCTCTCTTCCACCCGCCGCCCGTCCGTCCCATTGCAGCCGGCGACCCTTGGTGCAACAATGGCCTCCGGCGCAAGAATTCTTTGCCATCCCAGGGAAACAACTCCGCTCTGGTCGGTGTCTAACAGGAGTGAGCGGACATCGGTTACGGCAACAGCTCGACGCCGTCCCGGTTTGCAAGTCGTGCCTGGGTCTACCGTTCTAACCGTAGACCGCAGCAGGGTGGCCCGAACCAGCATCCAAGTAATAGTTGCTGAGAAAGATCGGGTCGGAAAGGCCGGCAGTGTCCGATTGGGCTAGTGCCCTGTCATGGGGCCACGATGAAGCCAACCTCGTCCACGAGCTGCAAACAGGCTCGGAGACGGCATTCGACTGGCTCGTCACCCACTATCATGCGCCGGTCTATAACCTCATCCTCGGCATGCTGGGCGACACTTCGGACGCGGCCGACGGCACCCAGGAAGTTTTCTTGAAAGCCTTTCGCGGCATTCGCAATTTCCGCCAGGGCAGCTCCTTGAAAACCTGGCTCTATCGCATCGCCATTCGCGAAGCGCTGAACCACAAGCGCTGGTTTAAGCGGCATCTGCAAAAAAACGTCTCCATCGATGCCGAGCCCGAAGAAGGGCACGCGCACATGGAAATCGAAGATCGTGGCGGCACCCCATTCGAGCAGCTTGCCGCCATGGAAATTCAAGTGGCTGTGCGCGGCGCCTTGCAGCAGGTTCCTGACGTTTTTCGCACCGCGGTGATTTTGCGTGACCTCGAAGGTCTCAGCTACGAGGAAGTTGCGGAAGTCCTCGAGTGCAGTATCGGCACCGTGAAGTCCAGAATTCTTCGCGGCCGCCGCGCGCTGAAGGATCTTTTGGAGCCGTTGCTCGCGGGCGGAGAGCTTCACAGCCATCGCGCGCAAACAAATACGCACGGCGCAATCGCCGAGCCGCAGCCTTCGCCTTTTTCGGATGCTTTCACGGCCGCGCGTCAGGTAACAGTTTCTTCACAGAGGCTGACCGCTTCGCGGTCACCAGAATCGCTGACCGCTTCGCGGTCGCCTGAATCAGTATCCCCGCGGGCAAGTTCTGCGGAAGAGGGTCATCCATGAAGTGCCAAACGGTAAGAACCAGGCTCCCTGGCTATCTTGATGATGTGGTGACGGGCGCGGCGCGCGTCGAAGAGCGCACCGTGATTCGCGAACACCTCGAAGGCTGCAATGTTTGCCGCGCGGAACTGGAAAAGTTCCGCAAGCTCTCCGTGCTCTTGTCCCGCGTGCCGAAGAACGATCCGCCCGCGGATCTCGCCGTGCGCATCAAGGTGGCTGCCGCCCAGGCCCAGCATTCGCACGATTGGCCGAGCCGCGTGCGTCGCATGAAGGATCGCGCTGAAATTTTGCTCGACAACGTTTTCCGTCCGCTCACCGTCCCGGCCACCGGCGGATTTCTCTCTGCCATCGTCGTTTTTGTTCTGGTTTTCCAAATGATTGCTCCTGGCATCACCGTGCGCGCCGTGCAAAACGATGTCGCTCTTAATCTGATGCGCCCCGCCGAGCTCGTCACTCTTTCGGACTACCCACAATCCTGGGCCCCGGAACAGAACGACCTTGAACTTTCTTTGCCGCACGACCTGCTCCTTGACGTCATCGTGGACGCGCACGGCCAGATGACCGACTATCAAATTCTTTCCGGTCCGGACAGCCACGAGCTGCGCCGCCAGCTCGATCAGATGCTACTCTTCTCGCGCTTCAGCCCCATGTTGAGCTTCGGCCGTCCCACTGCCGGCGGCCACGTGATTCTCAGCTTCAGCGCCGTGCACGTGCGCGGATAAGTCGTCGAGCCATGAGGGAATCCAGAATTCTCCTGGCCGCAACTCTTCTTGTAATTTTTCTCGTCCCTTCTTCTTTCGCTGCGCAAAGACTTTCCAACAATGAACGCGCTCTCTTCGATGCTGCCAATAGCGAGCGCGCCCAGAGATCGCTGCCCGCCCTCCAGTGGGATGAATCTCTCGCCGCCGCTGCCCGCAAACACGCCAACCGCATGGCGTTTTACAACGTTCTCGAACACCAGCTCTCCGGCGAGCCGGATCTCAGAGAACGCCTCACCGAAGCTGGCGCGCGATTCAGCATGATTGCGGAAAACATTGCCGTCGCTCCGAATTCCCAAACCATTCATTCGGGATGGATGCATTCTCCTGGCCACCGCAAGAATATCCTCAACCCCGATCTCACCGCCGTGGGAATTGCCGCGGTGCGCGGGAGCGGCGGGCTTTTCGCGGTGCAGGATTTTTCGCTGCCCGTCACCGTCCTGAGTATCGAGCAGCAGGAAAGAAAAGTGATTTCGCTCATGACCGCCGCGGGGATGCGCCGGGTAACTGCCAGCGAAGACGCGAGAATCACCTGTGAGATGGACCGGGGAATTTCCGCCTCCATCACGCGTTCCGTGCAGGCCACGCGCTTTGAAGCTTCGGACCTCAGCAAACTTCCCGAGACTGTGGAGAAGAATCTGCGCGGGCAAGCGTTTCAAAAAGCC
>Ga0209056_10007987_pt1 | contig 10873 bp, 9 predicted proteins | sample GraSoiAngelo_114_FD_185876 | JGI IMG/M metagenome (GOLD analysis project Ga0209056, IMG submission 185876) | Grasslands soil microbial communities from the Angelo Coastal Reserve, California, USA - 14_0903_13_40cm (SPAdes) (version 2) | ecosystem: Environmental > Terrestrial > Soil > Grasslands ...
ACCCTGGAAACTGTTCCAACCGGAATTGCTCCGCTGGACGCGCTGATGGGAGGGCTGCCTCGCGGCGGCATTACCGAGCTTTTTGGCCCGCCATCTTCCGGATGCACATCCGCCATGATTTCGATTCTGGCCGAAGCGACGGCACGCGATGAGGTGTGCGCGCTTATCGACGGCAATGATGCGTTCGATCCAAAATCTGCGGCGGCGGCAGGTGTCGAATTGAACCGGCTGCTATGGATCCGCTGCCGGAAACTCGAACACGTTTTAAAAACAACGGACCTGCTGCTTCAAGGCGGCGGTTTTGGACGCGTGGTGATGGATCTGACGGACCTTCCCGCATCGAACGTTCGATCCATTCCACTGGTATCGTGGTTCCGCTTCCAACGCACTATCGAAAAGACGCCCACGGTGCTTGTCGTGATGAGTTCCGAAAATATCGTCAAATCCGCCGCCGCTTTGGTGCTGCGAATGGAAAAGCAGGATGCGCAGTGGTCCACCCTTCTGAACGGCTTCAACTTCAACATCGAAATTGTTCGTTCCCGGAAATCGCGGCCGTTGAAATCGTATGTTCGCGTGCATCTACATTCCGAATGCGTCCAATGATGCTCAAGCCGCATTGCTGGACTGTGCCGGCGCGTTTTCGCCGCGCGTCGAAAACATGCCGCCGGGTGCGGTGGTTTTTGATGTTGAAGGATTGGAGCGGCTATGCGGGTCGTATTCGGAAATTGCATCCAAGATTGCCGAAGCCGCATGCGCGCGTGGGCTCGAAGCGAATGTAGCTCTTGCATCCAATATTGATGCAGCCGTTTGCGCGGCGCGCGGATTCGGCGGCATCACCGTTCTCAATCACGGCACGGAAGCCAACAGGCTTTCCGATCTTCCGCCGGCCGTTCTTTCGGCTTCGCCTGAAATTTTGGAAACTCTGGAGCGTTGGGGCATACGCACGCTGGGCGCGTTTGCGAAATTGCCGGCCGTGGACGTTTCGGCTCGGTTTGGACAGGAAGGTATCGAACTGCACAAACGAGCTCGGGGTGTGGGTTCGCGTCCGCTTGTCCCGCACGTGGATCGGGTGCGGTTCGTCGACGTCGTGGAACTGGATTACGAAATTGTGACGATCGAGCCGCTGACGTTCATTTTGTCACGAATGCTGGATGGTATTTGTACGCGACTGCGATCCCGAAACTTCGCGACGCATGAAGTGCATCTTTCATTGGGAACGTATATTCGGGTTTTGAACCTCCCGTTGCCGGTTCGGAATCCGAAACTCCTGACACGATTGTTGATCCTGGATCTGGAGGCGCATCCGCCGGGTGTTGGGATCCGGCGAATTGAGATTGAAGCGATTCCCGCAAAGCCCCGCGTTGTGCAGAACGGCCTGTTCGTGCCGCTGTCACCCGAACCGGAGAAGTTGGAATTGACGCTGGCGCGGCTGAAGGCCGTCGTGGGAGAAGAGAATGTGGGAGCGGCGGAGATTCAGGATACGCACCGTCCAGATGGGTTCCGGGTTTCCAAATTCTCCTCTACGAACAAAGACATTTCGAAATTGGACAAATCCTGGCAGGATTTGTCCAATTTCAAATTGCTCGCCCTGCGCCGGTTCCGGCCGCCGCTAGAGGCCACTGTCCAGCTCCGCAACAGCACACCCATCTGGATTGCATTTCATGGAGTGCATGGCCCGATTGCGACCGCGCGGGGGCCTTGGCGCACCTCGGGCGATTGGTGGCGGCCCACGATGTGGGACCGCGAAGAGTGGGATATCGAAGTTCTCGACGCCCTTTACCGGATTTACTTCGACGTTCACATGGACCGCTGGTATGCCGAAGGAGTCTACGATTGAGCGCGACATACATCGAGCTTCATGCCAGCTCCGCATTCAGCTTTCTGGAGGGCGCTTCCCTGCCCGAAGAACTTATTGCCGCGTGCGCTGAATATTCGATGCCCGCGATTGCGCTTCTAGATCGCGACGGCGTTTACGGCGCGCCACGGTTTCATCTCGCTGCGAAGAAAGCCGGCATACAAGCACATATTGGCGCCGAAGTCACTTCGACAACAGGCGTTCGCTATCCGCTGCTCGCCGAAACCCGGGAAGGTTACCAAAATCTTTGCCGGCTCCTGACGCGTATGAAACTGCGCGCGCCAAAGGGCAAAGGTGCGGTGATGGAGGACGAACTTGCTGAATACTCCCACGGTCTCATCTGTCTGACCGGCGGCGAGCACGGCCCGCTCACGATGGCGATTCCCAATAGAAACGGCCGGGAAACACTCGATCGATTGATCCGCATCTTTGGCCGCGAAAACATCTATGTCGAATTACAGCGTCATTACAATCGTGAACAAGAAGCCATCAATCAGCAGGCGATCGCTCTTGCCGAATCGTTTCAGCTTCCATTGGTGGCAACCAACGGCGTTCGCTACGCTGTGCCGGAAGAACGCGAGATTCTCGATGTGTTCACCTCGATCCGGAATCACCGCACTTTGGAAACCGCCGGCCGCCTGCTTGCAAAAAATTCCGATTGTTATTTGAAGACCCCCGCGCAAATGGCCCGGCTTTTCCATGATGTGCCGGAAGCGATTGCGAATACCGCTGTGCTGACGTCGCGTCTTCAATTCACGCTGAAAGATCTCGGCTATGCATTTCCGAAATTTCCGGTTGGCGAGAACGAAACGATGGCGTCGTTCCTTCGCAAACGAACCGAAGAAGGCGCTCTCGAACGGTTTCGTCCGTACGATGAAAAATCCCGGCGCCAGATCGAACGCGAGCTTCGTCTCATCGAGAAGCTGGGGCTCGAAGGTTACTTCCTTATTGTCTGGGACATCATCCAGTTCTGCCGCAAAAATAACATTCTCGTTCAGGGCCGCGGCTCGGCAGCGAACAGCGCGGTCTGTTATGCGCTGGGCATTACGGCCGTCGATCCGGTGAAAATGGAACTACTGTTCGAGCGATTCCTCTCCGAAGAGCGCGGCGAATGGCCCGACATCGATCTGGATCTTCCCAGCGGCGATCAGCGCGAGCGCGCGATTCAATACATCTATGACCGGTATGGCAGGTTTGGCGCCGCCATGACGGCAAATGTCATCACCTATCGCGGCCGGTCGGCCGCGCGCGAAGTCGGAAAGGCGCTCGGCTTTGATATGGAAACGTTGGAACGCCTGACACGGCTTGTCGGCCATTTCGAATACAAGGATGAGTCGGACACGCTTTTTCACTCCCGCTCCGGATTATTTCCAGATCCGCGGAGCCGTCTCCGTGGATTCGACAAATCCCAGAGCGGGACTGATAAAGCACAATTTCGCATCGCCGGCTTCGATATGCGCCGGCAACGCATTCGCAAATTTCTCGAGCTGTGTTTGCGGCTTCAGGATTTGCCCCGGCATCTCGGACAACATTCCGGCGGTATGGTGATTTGCCAGGGGCAGTTGGATTCGGTGGTTCCGCTCGAACCGGCGACCATGCCCGGCCGCACCGTCGTCGAATGGGATAAAGACGATTGCGCGGACATGGGAATTGTAAAGGTCGACCTGCTTGGCCTTGGAATGATGGCGGTGCTGGAAGATTCGCTGAAGCTGATTCGCGATCACTACGGCGAACAGGTCGATCTCGCGCATTTGCCGCAGAATGATCCGGATTCATATGCCGCCATGCAAAAGGCGGACACGGTCGGAATGTTTCAAATCGAGAGCCGCGCGCAAATGTCGTGTTTGCCGCGAATGCGTCCCGAACGCTTCTACGACATTGTCGTGCAGGTTGCCATCATCCGGCCTGGACCGATTGTCGGCAACATGGTTCATCCTTATTTAAAGCGGCGGCAGGGACGCGAAGCTGTGACTTATCCGCATCCGGCGCTCGAGCCGGTCCTCAAACGGACTTTGGGCGTACCGCTGTTTCAGGAACAGCTGCTGCGAATGGCGATGATCACGGCCGGATTCAGCGGCGGCGAAGCGGAAGAATTGCGCCGCGCGTTCGGCTTCAAGCGGTCCGAGCGACGCATGAAAGAAGTTGAAGTGAAGCTGCGTCAAGGAATGAATCAAAACGGCATCACCGGCGAAGTTCAGGACCAGATCATCCATTCGATCACATCATTTGCCTTGTACGGTTTTCCCGAATCGCACGCTGCCAGCTTTGCGCTCATCGCGTACGCGAGCGCGGTTTTGAAATGCCATTATTTGGCGGCATTCACCGCCGCCATGCTGAACAATCAGCCGATGGGATTCTATAGCCCCGCCACACTCGTCAAGGATGCCCAGCGGCACGGGCTAACGGTGCGCCCGATTGATGTAACGAAATCGGATTGGTTGTGCACGCTCGAAGAAATTTCAAATTTCAAATTTCAAATTTCGAATTTCGCCGTGCGTCTCGGCATGCATTACGTAAAGGGCATGCGTGAATCCGTTGCTCACATGATTGTCGAAGAACGAAAACGCGCACCATTCGCATCCATCGACGATCTTGCCCGGCGCGTTCCCGAATTGCAAAAGCGCGAATTGATTCTATTAGCTGAGATCGGCGCGCTGAATTTCCTCAATCCAGCCGATCGTATTCACCGCCGGGATGCATTATGGCAGGTCGAGCGCGCCTGGCGCCGCACGGGCCCATTGCTGGAAACCATTCGAGAGCCGGACCGTGGTTCACCGCTCGCGCAAATGACAGCGGAAGAGCGTCTCGTCGCCGATTTTCACGGAACCGGCATGACGGTTGGCCCACACCCCATGGCTTACTATCGCGATGAGATGGATGCCCGAGGCGTCCTAAGGGCCGCCGATCTGGCAAGCCGCCGTAACGGCGCATCCGTTCGAGTTGCCGGAGCCGTCATTGCGCGCCAGCGTCCGGGCACTGCGAAAGGATTCGTGTTCCTCAGTCTTGAAGATGAAACCGGAATCTCGAACGCGATCATCACGCCCGACATCTTTGACCAAAATCGCTTCACGGTCGTGGGAGGCCGATTCCTGTTGATCGAAGGCCGCCTTCAAAATGTAGACAACGTGATTTCAGTGAAAGCCGATCGAGTCGAGATCCTTCCCGTCAGTGAAGCCGCCGTTGTCTCCCACGATTTTCATTAAGTACAGGAGGTGGGGCACATCGAATGGACGGGCCAAAACTTGTCAAATGTCAAATGTCTGTTGTGCGATGTTGAATGTAGTTGGTGCGATTACTAAACCGCCAAATGGCAAACTAGTCAATTGGTGATTGGGTCATCTGGTAATCGAAACAAGTACATTACACATCGCACAACAAGCCATTTAACAGCTCACATTTGTGACTAGCCCTTTGCCCAGACGGGGCGGTCTATGACGCCATAGACCTCCGCTACAGTGTGCCGAGCTAGAACGGACGTTGTGATAGTAGACTGTGTAATGAAGCAAGCGCTGAAACAGGCTGTAGAAGAAGCGCGGAGCAAAGCGCAGACCATGGCCGAGGCCCTACGAGTCAATCTTCTGGAAGTGCTCGAAGTTTCCGAAGGCGGTGTCTCGTTCGTTGATCGAGTGGAACCCGTGTTCGCCGCCCGCGCAGCAGTCGCAGCCGAAACGCCTGTTTCGCCGGGCCAGATTGAAGTCCGCGCCAGCGTCACCATCCGATATCGGATATCCGCGAAGCAGTAACGAAGGAAAACCGCCAATGCCGGTTCTTTGTTACACGATCTTGCGGAACGAGAAGGCGGTCGCGTCGCGCCGGGCGCGCCGCCGTGTTCAACGGCGCGCCCGAGGGAAGGGTTATCTCGCCTGAGCTTTGAGGGGAGCCAGGTCGGCGTCGCTACGCAGGGTCATAACGCCCATCTGGCTCGAACGGTAAACCGGCACGATCACGTTCAATTTTCCATCACGCTCGAGCAGCGAAATGTGACGGATTTCCGTGCCGTGTACGGGCAGATCGAACATGGTCCACTTGCTGGCGCCCGGATCGTATTTAAAGAGCCGGTCCGAGGTCCACAAGTTGCCCCAAACGTTGTGCTGGCTGTCCACGACGGCGTGGTAGGCCTGCATCGTTGGATCGGGCATCGGAATGATCTTCACCTCACTCGTCCTGGTATCGATACGTGCAAGCGACGCGCCCCACGAATTGCCAACCCAAAGGACATCGGCGTTCTTGTCGGTGCCCATGCGACGCGGTCCTTGTGACCATGGAAGCGGCGTGTTGAAGCTCAGCTCGTTGAAGTTTTCATAAAACGTGCGCTCCTCCGGCTTGATTCGTTCCATCTCGGCTTTCACCGGAGGCAGCTTCACTTCGGTGACCTTGCCGGTTTCGATATCCGCACGGCCGATGGTATCCATCGCCATTTGAGCCCACCAGCCGTTACCGAGGCGATCGCCGGCGGTTCCGTAAGTCATCCCCGTACCCTTCGGGTTGTTGTAAGGCGTGAGGGACTTGAAGCCGGTAAATTCCTTCGTCGTCGGATTGAAGCGTATGGCACCATCGGGCGCGGAGGCCCAGATCATACCGTTGCCATCGACGTCCATCGTCACAGCACCACCGACCGGCGACATGGACGCAGGCGTTTCATAAACAGCGATCTTCTGGGTCGCCGTATCGAGGAAGCCCAGGCTCCGGCGTCCCGGATTGATGTCGAACCAGAAGTTCCCTTTCGCATCGCGGACCAGGCCGTGACTGGTGGCCGCCTCACTGTTCTTCGCCTCGACCTTCAGATAGGAGACCTCTCCCGTCTTGCCGTCAACTTTTCCGATCGAGACAAGACGATTGGGGTTGTTGACGGTGTAATAGAGATTGCCGTCGAATCCCATGCCGCCGTCATGCGGAAGCTCACCGAGCTTTGACGTCTGGCCCAGAGTCCAATCGGTACCGTCGTTGTCGTTGTACTTGGTGCCGATGCCCGATTCCGGATTCAGCGGCAGGTCATAGAGTTTCCATACGACGCGTGCCGCTTCACCAGTCGGCCGCGGGCGCGGAGGGAACTTCATCGAAGTCTCGCCCGGACCACGCGCGCGTGCAAGGTAGGCTGCCAGTTGCTTCTGGTTGTGTTCGATGATCTGGTTGACTCTGGCGCCGGGCCCCGGATAGACGCCCGTGCCGGGCACCACCTTCATCAAGTTGAGGATCTTATTCCAGCCGGCCTCATCGAAGCGGAACTGCAATATATATCCCGGCGGATGACAGGACGTGCAATTGTTCATGAAGATCCGCTTGATGCGCGCATCGTCAGGTGTCGCTTCCGGCAATGCCGCGGCGAGCATTTCACTCGGCATCTGCCGGATCCGCTTTTCGAGATCGGTTATCTGCTCGAGCACAAAATCCTGATGACGCGCGGCGTTCAGGTCCACCGAACTCTTGGCGGTCTCGAAGCCAAGCGCCTGCGCCCAGACGCGATATTTGCCCGCGGGCAGCGGCGGGAAATAATAGCCGCCGGTCTCGTCGGTATAGACACTGGTCGTGATGGTCGATCCTTCCATCTTGGCCGATACCGTCACGCCTTCCAGCTTCTGGCCTGCGCGCGACGAGATGGCGCCGGTCAAGAGTTGATCGGCTGCCTGGGCAGCCGTAACCATAACCATGATGGCCGCGGCAGCAAGCAGGAGACTTCGCACGTTTCTCATAACCCTCTCCTTATTTATTCACTGGAACGGTCTTCAGATACGCGACAATTGCATCGATCTCGGCCGGCTGAAGAAAATACTTAAAGGACGGCATGCGTGGCGTCCCATTAAGGATGTACTCTCGCACGACCGCTTCGTCTCCGCCGCCGGCGCCTTTATTCAGCGAAGGACCGTAGGTTCGGGCATTGCGCGCAGGCGGCAGATGGCAGACGCCACAAGCTTGAGCCAGGACCTGACGCCCAAGGCGCTGCTGCTCGTTGAGGCTATCGACCGGTTGTTGGGCGCCGGCGTATTGGGCGTATCCGGCCAGTAGCAACAGAAACACCGAGAGACTACGCTTCATCGGTTTTCCTCCAAACTCGGCATTTTCCGATAACTTTACGCCTGGAGAGTTGTTAAGTGAAGGATTTTATCGGCTTTTTAAGTCGCTCGCCCGGTCTGTGGACCGTTCCCGCGCAGATGTTGGACTGGAACGGCATGCCCCCAGGAAATCTCGTCCACGGAAATCCCTAGCGCAGCCGCCAGTCGTTGCCGTTCAAACGGACTCGGAGTGTAGTTGCCATTGACTATGGCCTTCACGAGTTTTCGATCCAAACCGGCAGCCGCGATGAGTTGATCGAGCGTGGTGCCGGTTTCCTCCATGTAGCGTGCCAACGGTTTCATCGCGGGAGCAATCTTACCATTCTTTACGACAACATCCTCAGCGGGACTTCCTAAATCGGGCGGCAGCCTTGTTGAAGGATTCCTGCAATTCCGCCCACGCCCTTTCGAGTCCTGGCTTGAGATCGCCCCAGGCTTCGGCACTTGTGTGCTTCAATTCATCGAGTTTCTCGCCCATCGCCTTTAGCTTTGGACGCAGGGCTTCGATCTCCTTATCGACACCGGTTCCGACTTTGTCCAACAGTTCGTTAAACCGGGTCCTCAACTCATCGAGTTGAGCCTCCATCTTCTTTCTATAGGATTGGTCGCCGGCCATAGCTACAGCATAACAAAGATTGAGGGGACTATGTGCTGATGCGGCAAGTTACCGGACAGGGGTCGTGTGAGGATTTTGGCCGACAGTTTCGGCGGTTCGATGCTTCTTGATCGCATCACCGATCCATGCAGCGCCCAGCCACGCGGCACAGGCTCCGATGGCGATCATGGAAAACCATCTGCCATAAAGGCCGGTGGGAGAGAAAGGCTCGGTCGCGTCGTGCAAGACTTCGCTGTTCGGAAAAACGCCGGCTTCGGAAAGTTCGTGGAAAGAATAAATTCCGATCTGCACCATGAACAGCATGAGGAAGATCGATGTGACTTGAAAGAATCTCCGGATATTGATCAAGTGCCCAAAATTCACCCATGCCCAGGAAATGGCTGTCGCGCCGATCACACCAAGAACAACTCCGGTCACCAGTTTTGGATCGTGGATTTGAAACAGCATGAGCACGGTTTCCATGCCTTCTTTGGTGATCATGACCAGCGTAAATAAAAATACGCCGGCAAAAGCCAGTCGCCTCGATGATCGCGAGGAAATGCGGTCGAGCTTGGTTTCCATGTCGCGCTTCATTTTCGCGCCCGCTTTCCACATGTGAATGACAAGCGAGCCCACTAAGAGAATAGTGGCAATGCCGAACAGACCTTCCCAAAGGGATTCGTTGACACCCCGATTCAACATGTAACCGAGGCCGGCGGAGGCAGCGACAGATGCGGCGATCCCCCAATACATGGCGGGCACGAGCCGATGCTCTCCGATCCGGCGCAGATAGGCGAGGATGATGCCGACGATCAGGAATGATTCGAAACCTTCGCGGAAGACGACAATGAATGCCTGCAGCATACGAGACCGGACTCCTATGATTGATGAAAACGATTCTCATTTTCAAGGAAGGAGGCAGGAAATGCAACAACTAATTCCCCTTACAGCGGGTTGTCCGGAATGGCCATCGAACGCCACATATGCGCGACAGGGCTGCCGTCGTTGCCCAGGCCTTCTTTCGGGTTCTTGAAGTGGCGGCCGATGATGTCGACGAATGGATCGATTTTGACAACGACACCGGGCTCAAACGCATAAAGGTCGTTTACCGTAACCAGTCGCGGTTCCATGTACCACTTGTGGCTTTTGAGCATCTTGTAATCGGCCTGGATATGAGGTGAGGGGACATAGTCTTCACCGAACAAATTCCGGTACAGGTCGGGATACTCGTAGCCGGCTTCCTTGTCCTCATAAAAGCGTAGCGCCTGGTGATACCGGATCGCGAATGCAACCTTCTCCGGCACATATGGGCCATAGAGCTGAGCGCCCCAATATCCATGGTCGACTTTGATGAGCGCATGGACGGTGTCATGAAGCAAACAGGCCAGGATGATTTCTTCAGGCATACCGGTCTTCATGGCACGGTTCGCGCTCTGAAGGACGTGGTTGGATGTCTGCTGCATCCGCAGATTGAAGAAATCCAGGAACGCCGGTTTCGCGGGCATAGGTTGCAGCTTCTTCACTTTCCCATTCGGCTCCGTCGTCAGGAACAGATTGCCGACACCTCTGCGATAGTGCCGCGTCTCGATCTGTGCTTCGACTTCCGCGGCCTTCGGGAACTTCTTCGGCTGTGCCTGGCCGGCCCCAGCCGTGGCAGTGTTCAATTGCGCCATCATGTATGCTTCGAGCGCTTCGGCTTTCGCTTCCGAACCGGTCAATCTGGATCATAGGAATCCTCCTGAGTGGAGTCAGCTTAACCGCACTCCGTCGGCCTGACAAGCGGACAATTGCGCTCGATCATTTTTGAACTTGCTAGGATGACAATTGCAGATTACAGCAATTGGAAGGTCAGCTCAAAACTGGAATCGCATGCCGGCTTCGATTTGGCGAGGATCCAGAGCTCCGGTGGGTCTGCCAAAATTCGGCGACGACATCACACCCGACATGCTGGCAACGTTGGTGCGATTGAATGCATTGGTTACGTTTGCAAAGACGTTGAGATTCCGGGTGCTGTTTGCGTTTCCATTACTCCGGTGCGACGCGCCGAAGAAAAACGCTTTCGAGATATTGAAATTGAAGGTGAGCGTTTTTGGACCCGGACCGCTATTTCGGGGTACTCCGGCAGGGCGATCATTGACGATACTGTCCCGATTGTCATCCTTCCCTGTAGTGATGTTGTACCAGTTGGGGCCGACCATCGACATTGTGCCGGTCACGAAGAGTCCCAAAGGTAGCCGGGCGTTGACGGTGCTGTTCACGTTGTGCGTCGGATAGCCTGTACCGTGAGAACGAACGTAATCCCCCCGCAAGTCGTAATTGTCCGTCGGCAGAGCGTTGCCGTTCGGATTGGTCTCCGGCAAGGCCCTCTGCACC
>Ga0209056_10007991_pt1 | contig 10870 bp, 9 predicted proteins | sample GraSoiAngelo_114_FD_185876 | JGI IMG/M metagenome (GOLD analysis project Ga0209056, IMG submission 185876) | Grasslands soil microbial communities from the Angelo Coastal Reserve, California, USA - 14_0903_13_40cm (SPAdes) (version 2) | ecosystem: Environmental > Terrestrial > Soil > Grasslands ...
CGCGGAACACCTGTCCTGTCCGCTGACGATGGGCGTGTGCTCCGACTGCAGCGGAACCGCAAGGGTGGGCTCACGATATATGCAACCGACGAGAGCGAACATTTCATCTACTACTACGCCCACCTGGCTGCGTATTGTCACGGGCTTGCGAAGGACACCCGTCTCGTCCGCGGCCAAGTGATTGGCTCCGTCGGCACGACTGGCGACGCTCATCGGCGCGAGCCGCATCTGCACTTCCAGGTGATGGTGCGCCCGAGCGACGGGCGGTGGTGGAGCGGCGATGCGATCGACCCCCGACCGTACTTCACGAGCGCGGGACGGGCGAAGGGTAAGCGCACGACGAGGGCGGCACGAAGAGACGCGCGAAGCTGCTAGCTTATGGATCACTGGACCCCTTGGAATCCTTTCGGCCACCCCGATCCCGAGTACGCGGGCCATGCATACTTCCACCCCTCCCTAGAGGGAGTCACGACGCTCACCGCCTTCCTCGTGCTCCTACTCGCTGCGCTATCGAAAGATTAAGAGGGGGGTGACGTGATATTTCGTGAGGACGGCTTGGAGCGGGACAATTACAATATCCCGAAACCGCTAGTGTTCCATGCCTTTACGTCGCGCGCCGCCGAATTGAGCCGGAGCCATTCGTAGTTTTTTCCAGCGAAGTTCTTGACACTCATGTTCTCGTTCGGCATAAAGCCAGTGACTTCTCTTCCAAGCAACGAGACTCCACGACTACTTCGCGGCATTCGCACCGTCTCCCTTGCTAGCGCGATAAGTCTGCGCTTGCTGCGCTGCCCTCGGTGCGAGAGCGCGTGGGAGTGTAGCCGACCGGCAACTCTCGCAGCGTGGGGGTTCCTGTGAGCTGCGCCGTGTCCCGAAAGGAGAACCTGTATGCTACTGCACTGCGCGATCGGGGCGGTTACGACCGGACCGCCCGTCGAGACTTCCGCTGAACCAGAGGAGGGCTGCATGAGCACGACACGACTACGCACGGGAGCGCGACTTGCCGTCGCGCTGGTATTGTCTCTGAGTGGCTGCACCGCGCTCACGAAACAGGTGCTGGTCGATGAGCAGGGGAGGACGGTGGCGGGGGCCAGAACCGTCTCGCATTGCTCGGGAAGCCAGTGGGAAGACAACTCGATGATTGCGATCGTGCCGATTCCGATCATCGGCCTCGGCATGCCGACGCGGGAGATCAACGAGATCAATGCCGACGAGGTGCTCAGCAAGTGCGGGCCGCCAGAGCGGCTCGCGAACCGTCATGTCGAGGTGGACCGCACCGCGTGCGTTCCAGCGGTCTTGACCCGCGTGATCTCCTTGGGCGTCTGGCACTGGTGTCCGGCCAACGTATCTTACGAGGCGGACGTGATGGCTCCTGAGCCGCCGCAACCGGTGGCGAGCGCTCCGCCGGGTGCCGCTGCGCCGCGGGATATCTTGAGCTACCGACCGTCGCAGTGAACCGCGATTGACGGTCAGTACGCGATAGGGCGGGGAAGTGGGGTGCGCCCTCTTCTGCGAAGCTGGTCAGTGGTGCACCTCCGATCACCTCCTGGCCGTCCACCCGACACGGTGCAGGCCGAGACGCGCGGCACGTTGCTCAAGCACTTCCTCGTCACCGAGGAGCCGCCGCTGACAGCGTAGGCGCGCTCCAGTGTCTGCCCCACGGCGGGGGCGTCGTGGTGTGACGGGGGGGCGGTCTGTTCCTGCTACCGCGTTGTCCTAGAACGGGCGGCGTGATTTCAGAGCGGGTCTGCGCATGTCCGCCGTCCTGACGCTGACTGCCGGCTTTCTTCTGGCCGTGCTCTGGTTCGATCTGATGTTCGACGTGCAGGTCTTGGGGCGCAGGCCTGTCGGCGAGCCGCTGGCCGAGCAGGTGCTTGCCTCCATCGCGGCGTACTACCGGCACGTCACGACGTCTGCGCGCCCGATGAGCTACCTCGTCGGGCTCGTGATGCTCGTAACGATGGGTGGCACCCTCATCCAGGTCTTTGTGGGCCCCGGCCCCCTAGCGATCCGCCTCGCCGCGCTCGCGCTCTGTGGGGTTCCGATTGTCACCGCGCGGGCGCGCACCCTACCTCATGCGGTACGGCTCGGTGCCCGCACCGACTCCGTGGAGGTTCAAAGTGCTCTGGCTCGCGCCATCTGCCGCGACCACCTCGCCTTCTTTCCCTCGATTGCGGCCTTCGCGGCGATCCAGCTCCTCGCCCATCCGTGAAGCCGCGCGGGACCTAGCAGACGGCGGAACATCCGGCACGGTAACGCGAGAGATGGCGCTGCAGCCTGCGACGTAGCGGTCGATCCCCTTCGCGCTGAAGCGATGCTGGCCCCCGGAGAACCGCACCGCGAGCGCACCCGGTCCGCGTGGCGATAGAGTCAGTCCTTCGAGACGCTTGGAGACACCGGCTCGGGACGCCGCATCAGCGATGACGAGCAGGCGGTCCTCGGTCGGCGCGGGCCGGTCGATTCCCCAAGGCGAGCCTCGCCCTCTGCATGTCCCCACCTGCTCCATCTCCCCGAGGAGTTCGGGGATGTGGTCCACCTCGACCTCGGCGGGGAGGGCGGGCTGGCGGCGAGGTCAGCGAGGGTGGGGCGGCTGTCGTCGCGTGTCATGGTGATCGTCCGTCCTGCCGCACGACTCGTAGCCGCCTCTCGGCTGTCACGGTCGCCCTCGATCACGAGAACGGGCGCGTCATGGGGAGGGTGGGAGACTCGGCCTCACCTCTCCGGTTCGGAGCGGGAACCGTTCCCCTTTTTTCGGGTCGGAGCCTGGTCGTCCAGGGCTTTTTCGGGTTCCGCCGACTCGGGTCCCTCTGCGTTCTCATCGCCAGAAGTCCGCGTAGTTGGCGGCGTTTCGGTCGGACGCTCCTCGTCGCCACTTCCAGGTTCGAATCTCCCCCCTCTTGCCTGCTCTACGTTTTCCGGCGCTCCGCGAAAGGTTTCACCAAAGGTTGCACCTCCGAGGCCTGGTCGGTCGGGTCGCCAGGATGGCGAGCTGCCCGCCGTCGTCACCGAGCCACTTCCCGTAGTGCTCGTCGATCATCTCGACCGAGGTGCCGCAGTACCGGGCGACCCACTTGAGGTTCGCCTCCTTGCTGAGCGCGGCCGAGATGAACGTGTGCCGGGTGAACTTCCGCGGGCGGATGCCGGTCGCCCGGATGGCGCGGTGCCAGTGCTTCTCGACGAACCGTTCCTCGTCGATCGGGCGCCCGGTCGGCGTCGTGAAGAGGAACGTTTCGTCGGTCGCGTGGAGCGGGGCGGGCATGGCGCGGAGCACGGCGACGACTCTGGCATCACGGTTTGAGGGGATACCCGAACACGCACCGGCTGGGTATGCCCGAATCGGAGCTATGCTCTGGGCGGTTACGTCAACTTTGGCGCCCAGTGAGAGCTATGCCCAGAAAACGCGATGAAGGAGGACGCGCGATGAAGCACCTCGTTTTGGCAGCAGCTGTCGTCTTCGCTACGGTTGCGGTCGCGCCCGATGCACACGGCGGCGGCTACAGCCACGGGAACGGATCGGGCTCCTGTTCCTTCACCCCCAGCACCGCGCTAGTCGGGCAGTCGTTCACGGTCAACGCGGTCGGCCTACCGACCGGAGTCGAGGTCGACTTGGTCGTCACGAACTACGAGGCGCCGACGCACACCTACGGCCCCCTCGCCGTCAACCCAGACGGCAGCTGGAGCGGGACGTTTGCGGAACCGAACGACGGCTGGTGGAACTTCGACTTCGTCAGCCCGTCGACGAACGCCACGCGGCTACCTGATCGGGATGCCTCCTGCAAGATCAGGATCGGCTAGCTAGACAACATGGAACGACCGGCTCGATTCGTACCGTCGAGGTGTTCCCGCTAGGGAGCATCCGACACGGCGGGGGTACCGCCCGAATCGCGGCATGATGCAGGCTGGTCACGCTGGCGAGTGGGAAGGTTTTGGGAAGGTTCGGCCTCGGAATATAGCGGATTAGTTGCCCGCGCTGTTACTACATCCTGCTCGCAAACCCTTGCGGCGCAAGGGAAATGCGGATTAGTTGGGCAGGTACTCTCGTCCCTGGAATCGCTCGCGCAGCAGCGTCTTCTGCACCTGCCCCGTCGAGGCCGTGCGCGGGAGCGTGTCGAGGAAGCGAACGATGCGCGGCTTCTTGAAGCCGGCGAGGTGGGCGCGCACGTGCTCCACCACGTCGTCCTCGCCGAGGGCCGTGCCCGGGCGGCAAACCACCGCGGCGGCCACGATCTCGCCCCAGTCGGGGTCGGGCACGCCGAAGACGGCCGCCTCCGCGATCCCGGGGTGGTCGAGGAGGCAGCGCTCCACCTCCGCCGGGAAGACGTTCTCGCCCCCGCACTTGATCATCTCCTTGAGTCGCCCGGCGATGTGCAGGAAGCCCTCGTCGTCGAACGCGCCCAGGTCGCCGGTGTGGAGCCAGCCCCCGCGCAGCGCCTGCGCCGTCGCGTCGGGCATCCGCCAGTAGCCGAGCATGGTGAACTCGCTCCGGCAGACGATCTCGCCCGTCGCGCCGGCTTCGACCTCGCGGTCGTCGGCGTCCACCACGCGCACGTCGACGTTGAGCGCCGGGCGGCCGACCGAAGTCGGCTTGCGGAGCACGTCGCGCGGGCGGAGGCTCGCGACGGGCCCCGCCTCGGTCTGGCCGTACATGATGAAGAGGTTCGGGTTGCGGAAGCGCTCGACGATCCTCCGCACCTGGGCCTCGGTCATGACCTGTGTGCCGCTGCCGAGCGCGCGCAGCGAGGACAGGTCCGTGCGCGCGAACTCCGGCAGCGCGAGGATGGCAGTGTAGAGGGTCGGGATCAGGTAGAGGTAGGTGATCCGCTCGCGCGCCACGGCGCGCAGGATCTCGCCCGGCTCGGCCTTCTCCATGAGGACGACGGTGCCACCGTTGGCCCAGTAGCCGAGCGGCATCGCCCACCCGCCCATGTGGAACATCGGGAACATGCAGAGGCCGACATCGTCCTCGCCGAGGCCGGACGTGGCCTGCGTCTGCATCGCCTGGAGTACGTAAGTGCGGTGCGAGAGGAGGGCGCCCTTCGGGTCGCCGGTCGTGCCGCTCGTGTAGAGCATGACGTGGGGATCGGGCTCGGAGAGAGCGGGGTCGGGCTCGGGCTCCGTGTCCGACGCGCGCGCCATCAGGTCCGGCGCGTCGCGGTCGAGCGAGATCGCGTGCCGGAGCGCCGGCAGCGCGCCGCGCACCTCCTCGACCGTGCCGGCGAAGCGGTCGGCATGGAGCAGCACGCTCGCCTCGGACTGCGCGAGCACGTAGCGCACCTCGCCCGTGCGGTAGCGGAAGTTGACCGGCACGTGGATCGCACCCAGCTTGGCCGCGGCGAAGTAGATGGCCGGGTACTCGACGCGGTTCTCGGCCAGCGTGGCGACCCGATCGCCGCGGCCGACGCCGAGCGCGCGCAGCGCGTGCGCGAGGCGGTTCGCCATCGCGTCGAGCCGCCGGTAGGTGACGCGCTCGGAGCCGATCACGTAGGCGGTCTTCTCCGGGCGGTGGTGTGCCTGGCGCCGCACGATGTTGCCCAGGAGGAGCGCCATGGCGGCTTCTCTAGCAGAGCGCTCCCGCGGGTGCGACCTTCTGCGTGACGGTGGTGAGCTGCGAGGCCGCGGTGGCAGATCCCCACCAGATGACGCGCACCAGCCCTGATGAGCGTACGACGCGATGCGTGCAGGTCGCTCCGGCGAGCTGTGTGCGACGGAGCATCCGATAGCTGGCGCACGTCAGCGGCGCGCCGCCCACGCTCAATTGACACCGCCGACGCGCGCGTGTTAGCCGACCCCGTCCTCGCCTGGCCGCGCACTCCGGAGGTCCGCCGATGACGAAGCTCCTCGAAGGCAAGGTCGCCGTGGTCACCGGCTCGGGCCGGGGCATCGGCCGCGGGATCGCGCTCGCGCTGGCGCGCGAAGGCGCGAAGGTGGTGGTCAACGACGTCGGCTGCGACGTCGCCGGCCGCGGCACGGCGGCGGATCCCGCCGCCGAGGTCTGCAAGGAGATCGCCGGGCTCGGAAGCGAGGCGGTCCCCAGTTACGACAGCGTGGCCGAGTTCGAGAGCGCCGGCCGCATCATCAGGACGGCGCTCGAGCGGTGGGGCCGCTGCGACGTCCTGGTGAACAACGCGGGCATCCTGCGCGACAAGAGTCTCGCCAACATGGAGCCCGACGACTTCGACGCGGTGCTCAAGGTCCACCTCTACGGCGGCTTCAACTGCTGCCGCCACGCGCTCCCGGTCATGAAGGAGCAGAAGTTCGGCCGCATCGTCAACATCGTCTCGAGCGCCGGCCTGCGCGGCAACTTCGGGCAGGCGAACTACGGCGCGGCCAAGGCCGGGCTGATGGGCCTCACCTTCGTGATCGCGGTCGAGCACCTGAAGGGCAACGCCGAGGGCAAGTACTCGATCACGGCGAACGCGCTCGCCCCGGCGGGGCTCACGCGCATGGTCGGCACCATCCCCGGCATGGAGGGAAAGCCGATGCCGCCCGAGATGAACCCGGATCTCAACGGCCCCATCGTTGCCTTCCTCGCCTCCGACCTGGCCGCGCACGTGAACGGCCAGATCTTCGGCCGCCGCGGCTACGCCTACACGCTCTTCCAGACCCCGAAGCCGATCGCCGCGCTCTACAAGGAGGGCGGCTTCACGGCCTCGGAGATCGCGAAGAACTTCGACGCCGTCTTCCGCGAGCACCTCTCCGTGCCCGGCATCCCGCCCACGCCCGCCCTGCAGCAGGCGGCGGCCGCTGCCAAGAAGGGCTGATCACGCATGTGCGGCGTCTCGGTCAGCATGGGTGGCGGCATGGCGATGAATTGACGGAGGTTCGCGATGACACGCAAGGGCCTTTCGCACGTCGGCCTCTCCACCCTCGACATGGACCGCACGCGCGCCTTCTACGAGGGCGTCCTCGGCTTCGAAGCGGTGCGCTGCGACACCATGGCGGTGAAGGAGGGCGGCCAGATCCGCCACGTCTTCTTCGACGCCGGCGACGGGCAGCTCCTCGCCTTCATGGAGCCGCGCGGCGTGCCCGGCATCCCGTCCGAGTACGACGCCGGCATCAACCGCGGCCTCGGCCTGCCCGACATGTTCTACCACTTCGCCTTCGAGCTCGGCTCGCTCGAGGCGCTCGCGGCGAAGCGCGCCGAGCTGATTGCGAAGGGCGTGCGGGTGACCCCCGTCGTCGACCACGAGTGGATGAAGTCGATCTACTTCAAGGACCCGAACGGCCTGCTGCTCGAGTACGCGTGCTGGACGCGCGCGCTGGGCGACGACGATGCGCGCATGCAGGTGCGGTTCACGATCAGCATGCGGGGCGCCTCGCCGGTGACCGACTTCCGGGATCGGTGAGCCCGGGCAGCCGGCCGACGGTGGCGTTCCCGGCGCCGCGCTTCATGCGGATCACCGACGAGCATCTCGCTCACTGGCGCCGACACGGCTACGTCGTCGTGCCGAGTCTCCTGACCGAAGCGGAGCTCGCGGCGATTCAGGCGAATGTGCGCCGCTACTTTCCGACCGACGAGGAGTACCGCGCGGCGCCGGAGCGCTATCCGGACGTCGGCGGCTGGCGGGAGCTTCCCTTCGTCGGCGATGCGCTGAACGACCTCGCCACGCATCCGGAGCTCGTCTCGTTCGCCGAGCGCGTCATCGGGACGAAGGAGATCCTCCTGACGCAGGCGATCCTCTGGGGGAAGTACGCCGGGGTGGGCGACCACGAGCAGCAGCTCCACGTCGACTTCGGGAACAACACGCTCGTCTTCCCCCGCGACGAGGGCCCGTTCACGCAGACCGGGACGATCGTCTACCTGAGCGACGTCACCGAGGAGCTGGCTCCCACCTGCGTCGTCTCGAAGGAGCGCACGGGCGAGCCCTCCTCGCTCGTCCCTTCCCTGCGCCCCCGCGATCGGTTCCCCGTCCTGTACGAGCAGGAAGTGCGGGTGACGGCCCGGGCCGGCTCCGTCCTCCTCTACTCGATGAGCACCTTCCACCGCGGCTCGGCGTTCCGGGCGGCGGCCGGCGCCCGTTTCAGCTTCCACGTCGTCTTCCGGGCGAAGGACTCGCACTGGATGGGCTTCAGCGCCTGGGCGCGCTCGGGCGGGGAGCCGGCGCTCCAGCGCTTCCTCGAGCGGGCGACCCCGCGGCAGCGCGAGCTCCTCGGTTTTCCACCGCCGGGTCACCCGTACTGGAACGAGGAGACGCTCGCCGGCGTCGCCGCCCGGTATCCGGCAATGGACATGACGCCCTACCGGGACGCGCTCCGCTAGCCCGCAATTCTCACCGGGCGCCGTCGCGAGAGCGTCAAGGGCGCGTCAGATCGGGGCGCACGTAGGACCGAGCGACGCAGACGTACTCTACCGTACGTCGAGGAGCGAGGGCCGAGTACGCCCCGAGATGACGCGCCCTTGGCGCTCGCAGTAGGCGACTGGTGAGAAATGCGGGCTAGAGGCGGCCGTCTGCGCCGGATCGATCGGCGCGCCCGCCGCTACGGCGGCGGCCAGTGCGGTCGGAGCTGCCGCAGCCGCGCGGCGAGCTCGGCCTTCAGCGCGGCATGGGTGGGGTCGGTGGTGAGATTGTTCAGCTCGAACGGGTCGGCGAGCACGTCGTAGAGCTCGGTCTCGCCGCTGACGTACTCGGTGTACTTCCACTGCGTCCCGCGCACCTGGGCGAGGGTGGGCGGGACCACGTCGCTGTCCTCGTCGTCCGGGTCGAGCCACTGCTCGTAGAGGTGGTCGGTCCGCCAGGCGGGATCGGTGTCGTCGAGGAGGCGCACGAGGCTCCGCCCGTCCTCCTCGACCGGCGGGACGACGCCGGCGAGCTCGGCCAGGGTGAAGGCGAAGTCGATGTTGAGGCCGATGCGGGTGTCGATCCGTGCCTGGGGGGCGAGGAGCGGGTAGCGGACGATGAGCGGCACCCGCATGCACTCCTCGTACGGGCAGCGCTTGGGGCGGTGGCAGTGCGCGCCCCACGCGAAGCCGTTGTCGCCCGTGAACAGCACCAGCGTGTTCGCGTCCTGGCCGATCTGGCGGAGCTTGTCCATGATCGCGCCCACCCAGCGGTCCACGGCCTGGAGCGATTCGAGCTGCATGCGCCGGAAGGTGTCGATGTTGTTGATCTTGTTCGTGGTCATCGGGCAGAGGTTCTGGACCCACGCCGGCTTGTCCGACACGTCGGCCTCGTTCCAGTTGGGAGGCCGCCAGGGCGCGATGCCCGTGAAAGACTCCACGTCCGGCTCCGCCGGGCAGGCCGGCCCGTGCGGCGCGAAGGGTGCGACGTAGAGGAAGAAGGGCCGACCTGTGGGCTGCGTGTCGAGGAAATCGAGCGTCTTCTGGAAGACGATGTCGGTCGAGTAGTTCTGCGGGCTGGCGCAGGGGTTGCCGGCGTCACCCGGGCAGGCCGTGTAGGTCGGACAGCCGGAGGGGTAGGACACCGCGGCGTGGTCGTAGCCCGCGCCGTTCTCGATCAGGACGTAGTCGTAGTATTTCGTCCCCTGAAACGCGTGCCACTCGTCCCAGCCCGGCGGGACGTAGGGCATTGCCGGTACCGGTCCCCAGAGCTGGCGGTATCCGTTCAGGTATTTGCCGTAGAGCCCCGTGCGGTAGCCTTGCCCCTGGAGCCAGGTGGCGAGCGACGAGCTGTCGTCGAAGTTGGGCGCACCGCCGATCGGCTGCGAGTTCGAGAGGACGCCCGTCGTGTGCGCATACTCTCCCTTCAGGATGCTCGAGCGGCTCGGGCAGCAGAGCGCCGTGGTCACGACCGCGTTGGTGAATTTGACTCCCGAGGCTGCGAGCTCGGACTCCACCTCGGGCATCACGGGGGTCACGCCGTCACGCGAGTGGGTGAGGTCGGTCGTGTCCCAGCGCTGGTCGTCGGTGAGGATGACGAGGAGGTTCGGCCGGGCGCGCGCGCCCGGTGCCACGCGGTCGACGCCGACCTCGAGCGCCGCGAGTAGGCACGCGCTGAGCTCGTCGGGGTCGAGCGCATGACCCGGCGCACCGACGGGTCCCGTGCACGTCGTTCCGACCGCGGGCACCACCACGCCGCTCGTGTCCCGGGCCACGGTCACGACGCACCTCCTGGGCAGCCGGTCGAGCTGTCGGCGGGCCTTCTCCACCGCGTCGGCGCGCGTGCGGCCGACGATCCGCTGCTTCAGCGTGCGGCCGATGAAACGGGCCGCCGCCCGCCCGATCTGACGCTGGCACTTGAGCTGGGTGCGCAGCGCCCGGCGGTCGACCATCGACGCGGCCGGGTCGTTGGGCCCGTAGGCGAGGGCCATGGCGTCCTTGACCAGGCTCCCGGCGCAGGCCGGGGGCGGGGGGATGGCGCCACAGTCGGCGCCCGGCCCGGAGCGCAGGACCTTGTCGTTGCAGCGGGCGCGCCTGTTCGCGCTCCGCGCGACGTCGCGCGCCTGTGCCTTGGACGTGCACTGCGCGTGCACGCCGGCGGGTCCGAGTGCCGCGAGCGCGATCGCGGCCGCGACCAGCGAAGCGCGGTGGGGTCTCATGGCTCACCTCCGGTCTGGTGCCAACAGGGTTAGGGGCGGTCGTCGTGTCACGTCAAGAGGAAGAAAACGGTACGACACGAATCCACCGCGCGTCCTCGACGTCGCGCTCGTGCTTGACACCCACGGCTCGGTCCCAATAATCGATGAGCAGGCGGACCGCGCGCGTCTGACGGCTTTTCCTTCGACGTTTGGTCCCCCCCGACTCGCTCTGCTAATTCTGTGGTCGTCGGTCGAACATGACATGCGTGGTGCGCCACCTCCGGCCCGAGCGCCCTCGACGGAGGAAGGGCGGCAGCCGGTGAACAACGGTCGATCCGCACCGGGGTCGCTGGCGGCGATCGAGGTCGCCGACGTGGTGTGCCAGTTCGGGCGC
>Ga0209056_10007992_pt1 | contig 10870 bp, 8 predicted proteins | sample GraSoiAngelo_114_FD_185876 | JGI IMG/M metagenome (GOLD analysis project Ga0209056, IMG submission 185876) | Grasslands soil microbial communities from the Angelo Coastal Reserve, California, USA - 14_0903_13_40cm (SPAdes) (version 2) | ecosystem: Environmental > Terrestrial > Soil > Grasslands ...
GACAAGCTCAATTCGCTGCGCTTCTGCCAGTTGTAGAATTTCGCTACAGTCTTCAGACTCTTCTTGAAGGAAGGCAAGTTCAAGGACGAAGTTCGACTCGACATACACGATCATGCAAAGGTTTCGCGCTCCACGTTGCCAAACCTGATGCTGTCGTACAGTCCAGAATCGAAGAGCCACCGAAGCTCAGAGGGCACAGCATCCTTCGAAAGATGCGAGTGCGCGAGATCGCTAAGCCATGATTTCACAAGGAGCTCAAAAGTGTTTTCTGTCGGAAAATCCTTCGGCCAGTGACGCAAGTATGGTCGTAGCACATCCCGAGTGGGAACCTTGAAATCCGGAGGTACATCCTCTGGGGTTTCGGTATCACGCCAAAGCCAGAGATGGTCGGGAAGCGCCAGCAGGAAGAACTTCGCCTTTGGCATGATCGAATGAGCGATCAAATTCCGCCGAAGATGGGAAGCCCACTGGTCGGAAGCCCCCCTCTTGGTCTTCACCTCGACCACGACCTGGAGTTCGTTCGTAGGCGAATACACTAGAAGATCCGGTTTCGGAATCATCGCTCCTGCCTTTCCATCGTCGATTCTCCACTTTGGCCCAGTTTAGCACGGCTGCAGGCACACGGTGACCGAGCTCGTGAATCGACGGGCCCATCAGGGTCGCTTCTCGTCAGCATCGAGGCGGGGAACGGTCTTTTTCGGGGTGGCTTGCGGCGGCTGGCGAAAAGACCTCCAATCTAAACGACGTGGAGACTCACCCCGGACCTGCTATTTACGAATTGGCAAGTCGCCGACCGTCCGGAAATTGGGATTAGTAACCATAAGTCGCTAGCGTTTAGTAACCTCGCGGCACGCGTGAAAGCTCAGTGGACGTAAAATCGTCTACCTTTAGAGTTCAGTGCCGCTGAGACTCTTCGATTCGAGGCCAATCGAATTCCACTGGCCAATTCACTGTCCAATAACTGCCGAATGAGAACACATTGCCCGATTTACAGGTGCCGATAACAATTCAAGTCGTTGAATCCGCATGAGCGCCCCAGAGGAAATCCCGATTCCTAAACCGTTGGTCGGGGGTTCGATTCCCTCCGGGGTTATAACAACTTACAGACAAGACTGCACCAAGATTGGTGCAGTCTTCTAACAGTTTTCTAACAACTCAGAAAAATCCTGTTAGAGGCCGGAAAAAATGGAGCCCCGAAACTTCGGGGCCCCCATCCGTTCCACGACCGAACGCACGGACGGCGAGGGCCGAATCATAAAGTCAAGTTTTGTTTTTGGGGAACGCTGGTGTATAAGGCAGCCATGCGAAAAGTGATCTTCGTTATTTGCGCCGCCGTCATGGCGTTTGTGGCGGACGTCCATCATTCTGCAGCTGCGGAAGTGCGTCCGCGGATTCGCGCCGTCACGGCATTTATCGAGATCGATTCCGGCAACTACGCTGCTCGGATCGAAGACGCTCAAAAGTTCCTTGCCGCAGCGAAGGACGCTCTAAACAAGGCGGGCTTTGAAGGCGCCGGAGGGCGGATCACGACGCAGCCGTTCCCGCAATACACGAAGGGCATGACGACCGATGACGCCGTCGCGTTCGTGGGTAAAGTGCGCGAGGCTTCTACAAAGGCGCGAAGCAGCCTCAATATCGGCGCCGCGATGGTGCATGACAACGACGATCCTGCCGCCGTTGCGCTGCTCGTTGAGATTCTCAGCAAGGTCAGCGTCAACGCGAACCTGATCACCGCCGACGAGCAAGGCATTCACTGGAAGGCTCTGCGGCAAGCCGCCAAGGTGATCAAGCAGCTTTCGGAGCGAACGCCCCATGGCGACGCCAACTTCAACTTTGGCGCAATTGCGATGATGAAGCCGTATGGGCCGTACTATCCGGGTTCGTATCACCTCGGCAAGGGACATGCGTTCGCGATCGCCGTGGAAGGCGCGGAAGTCGTCGGCGACGTCTTCCGGCAATATCAGGATCCTGTGGAAGCGGAAAAACATCTCTCGGAAGTGCTGAGCAATTACACCATGCAAATCGAGGCTGTGGCGACGCAGGTTGCGAAGGTGACCGGCTGGACGTATGAAGGCATCGACGCAACTCCCGCGCCCCTCGGCGATCGTTCGATCGCGACCGCGATGGAGTACTTCATCGGCGGTCCTTTCGGGTCGGTAGGTACGGAGACCGCGTCCGGGATCATCACGCGGGCTGTGCAATCCACACCTGTAAAGCGCACCGGTTATTCCGGACTCATGATTCCCGTGATGGAAGACAACGTACTGGCGAAGCGCTGGTCGGAAGGCACCTTCACGCTGGATTCGATTTTGGCATATTCCGCAGTCTGCGCCGGCGGTGTCGATACGGTCCCGCTGCCCGGCGACGTGACCGAAGATCAGATCGCGCGCATCCTGAGCGACGTCGCATGGCTCGCATATCGATGGAACAAGCCACTCGCCGCGCGCCTGCTTCCCGCGCCCGGCAAGAAAACGGGCGACCTGACGGATTTCTCGAGCAGCGCTCTCGTCAAGACCACGATCCAACCGCTACCGGGGACTAAGCGCTGAAATCACGGGGATTCTCAGGCGTGAGCGACCGCCCTGGTGTGGCACACGTTCAACCTTCCTTTAGGCGAAGAAATGCAAGTGGAATCGGTGCAAAACGATCTTGACGATCTCGATGCCCGCGCGCATTGTTGTCGCAGGCGCATACTCCCGGCGAGGGAGAGACTATGGTCTATCTGTTTCTGCTGTATTGGTTATTCGGAATAGCTAAGCCATTAACCGCAGAGACTGTCTCCGCTATTCAATCGACCTTCAAAATCGTTTATTCGGTCCGTATCTATCAACGTGTGGGCCCAAGTCATGAACAGTGGCGGGAGATGACGCCACCCGATCTGCAAAGCACGACGTCCCCAGAGGCCAAGGCACGTTGTACTGACGGTGCCGTTACCCCCTCCCCGGAAAACAAAACCAGAGCCGAACAAAGTGTCGGCGACCACGGAAAGCTTTTGACATGGTCCGACGACGGAACAATGTTCGCTTATGTGGATCGCAATCCCTCGGTGCCGGCTCCAACACCCTATCCGTGGGGATGTCGTGATTGCTTTTTCCCTGATCTGAAGGTCATACGTGCCTCCGATGCCCGTGTCCTTGCGACAATCCGTTTGCCCGAATTGGGCGAACATTGGAATTACCCCGAGACTATTGTGTGGTCGCCCGATGGTCAGTCGCTTCTAGTTGGGGCGGAAGCGGGCTCCAGTGATTCGCATTTTTCCGATTATTGGCTTGTCGATTGGACGAGGAAGAACTGGCGATACGCTGGTGGAGGGAATGGTGCGAGATGGTCCCCAGATGGTTCCAAGATTGTTTGGTCGACTCCACGGCGTCTCGAACCGCTTGGCAAACTCCATGTTTGGGTTGTTCACTTGGCGCTGCTCGATGTACGAACCTTGAAACAGCAGATTCTTACCTCGGGCACCTCGATCGTCTCCGACTTCTATTGGTGTGCAAAATAGACCAGATCGGTACCAAGGACTCCAGACTAAAAAGCTTTGCGCGCAACATCAATTAAAACGCCTCCGGAACATGGAATCTGAACACGGCATTGAGCGTCTTATCGGAAACCATGACGTCCTTGCTCTTGGGATCCACGGCAATTCCGCGGGCATCTTTTAGAAGCTGGCCTGGTCCCCCGATGGTGAAACGCGGCGGCACGTCTCCGTCATCGAAGATGCTCCAAACGCCAACGTAATCGTCGAGGAGATATCGTCCAGAGATGTCGCCTTCCAAACCGCCGGTGTTTCCAGGACGAACGACTGCGAAAATAACTCCCTTTTCGGGATACGTGGTCATCAACCAGGCGTCTTGTGCGGCCTTGCCAGTAATGACTCGGAGAGGCTTCGCATTCCCGTTGGCCATTCTGTCAAAGATCCGGATGGCGGCTATACGGCGTGCGCCACCTCTGCCTCCTCCTCGCGTGCCGTCATCGAAGCCGCCTCCTCCTCCACCTTCTCTTGCTTCACCGCTGGCAGCGGCGGTGATCATCAGATTGTGGACAGGATCTATCGTCACGCGACCCGCACCCAATCCGGTATCGGGTCCTTCTACGACTCGGATCGGCGCCACATCTCCATCGGCTTCACGAGGGAAGACCAGGACCTGGTTGCCCTGAGGAACAAAGATTTCGCCGTGCACGCCGTCGACGGCCACAGCTTGAGGATTCTTGAGTCTGGTGTGAGGTCCAAAAATCTTACGCACAGGTGCAACGTTGCCGTTAGCGTCCCCACGGAATGTCAGGATGGCAAAAGCATAGAACGACGGCACGAGGATCTCGTCGTGCACGTTGTCATAGGCCATGTCGTGAATCGTTCGGCTAAACAGTGTATTCTGACCAGCAATAGCTCTCGTCGGCTTTGCACCACCATTCGCCAACCTGGCGAATGCCGCAATCTGCGGGTGGGCCACTCAGTTTGAGACGAGAATTTCGTCTCGCTTCGAATCGTAGGCCATCGTGTGCGGGTTACCGAGCATCGGCGCCCCTTCCTCGGGTCGGCCGCTGCGAATAACACGCTTTGGGCTGGGATCGCCTGCCGCGTCCACGGGAAATACCGTGGCGGAGTGGCTGCCGAAATTCGCGACCCACAGCTCGTTGTTGACCAGATCAAGAGCCACACCCGTAGGATTCTTGATCATGCTCTTAGGACCTTTGAGTACGCGGATCGGAGCAACGTCGCCATTATCGGTCGTACGGTAAACAGTGACGGTATCGGCTGTATCGTTGGCAACAAATAGTTCCCCACGATCCGGATGCACGGCAATGGACGTCGGCCAGTCCAATCCAGTCTTCGGGCCTTGAATCACACGAAGGGGCGCTACATCGCCGCTGGCATCCTTGCGAAAGACGGTAATGGAAGGAGGTTCGAATCTCCCGGTACCCGGAATATTGTTGTTCCGGCCTATGGGCCAAAGGGCATGACCAAATCGTGGAGGTCCGCCAGCCTGCCGCTCATTTACGGTTCCCCAATTGGTGACGTACATTAAGCCCGTTTTTGGATCGACCGCGATGCCATGCGGATCCGCCATCCGCGTTTTTGGTCCTTGCAGCAACCGCACCGGACCGTCCAGATCTTTTGCATTTTTCTTGAAGGTCACGACGGCGTGGTCGTCCTGGACTGTCATTAGGAGTTCCTGATTGTCTTCGTCCGCTACAAGTCCAAACGTTGCCATGGGCGTGTGAAGTTTCCTGGTAGGCTTCACGTTACCCTTGGCGTTACGGTCCCACACCGTCATCCAGTTCAACGTATCATTATTAATGACGTAGACATCGCCTGTTGGCGGATCCACATAGACCCCGCAAGCGAATTCCAGATAGGTGTTCTCACCCTGAATGATGCGTTTGGGCTCGCTTAGCGCTGCTCGAGGAGGCGTGTTCTCCAGCCGATTGTAAACAAGAACGCTGAAATTATTCTCTTCGGCGAAGATCACTTCGTTGCGGGCAGCATCCACGACCAGACTAGCGAAGGCGTTGCGAGGGTCTCGGACCGTGCTGATGGGTTTCCTTTTCGTCACCTCGGACCTTACGGCATCGCTTGGCCGCGGTGGAACGGAAGCCGCTGCCGCCCCGGCGGATCCGGATTGCTGGGGCCTCAATGAGATCCTCAGCGGTGAAGCGGCTTGGCGCTCGGCGGAAAGCAAATTTTCCTGATGTAAGGAAGCAATCTGCTCCCGATCACCTCCAACAGGCTCTGGAATGCATATCTCTCCGTCCGTTTCGGTGAGCGGCTCTACCGAAACGAGGCGTTCACTTCCGATGATTTTCGTCTGCCGAGCAGCCCCATTCTGAACCGCACCGGCACCCCGCGACAGAATCACTCGTGTAGTTGTCCCAAGTACAGTAATCAGGACAAGGAACCGAATCATTCGCGAGGCACGCCATGCTCGAACCACATGAGCCATCGTCCTTTTCTCCTTTTGATTGGTGAGCTTCCTCTATCTGAGCGCGAAATATACCACGCGCCCCGGCAGCAATAAAGGGCTTGGCTTAACAGTTCCAAATATCCGCTTTCGTCAGCTGAAGGCGTTCGGGTGTTCGGCCGCTGACTGGAAGTTGCCTGAATTCCTGGAAGAACGGCGGGCAACGCGGTAGCCTACTCGACACAGGTAAGTGATTTCGGCGTGATCGACTTCACGCCGGTCCCTAATCCTAATAAGAGGAGGCTCGCTATGCGTAAGCTGACGCTCACGGTGGCCGCGGTGTTTGCCTGTGGCCTATTATCGAGACCTGCGCTGCTCCAGCAGAAGGGTGGTGAAGACGAGACCGGTCGGTACGAGGTTGTGGCCGGCTGGCCGCAGCCGCTTGCCAGTGCTGGCTACGCGCTGGGCTCTCAGGGCGGTGTCTTCGCGGAAAGCCCGAACCGGGTGATTCTGCTCAACCGCGGTGAAATCAAGCTGCCGGAGAAGCTGCCCAACAACTTCAAGTACGACCTCAATGGGAAGATGCTCACATCCTGGGGCACGCAGGGCACGTTTCCCGGCGGGATCTGGAACCCGCATCAGTTCTCGGTCGATTCAGAAGGGAACCTGTACATCGCGGAGGCTACCGGCGGACGCACGCAGAAATTCCGGCCCAGACCAGGGGCTGACCGGTCGAGGCTGATCGGTCCACCACAGGCGCTGATGCCCTTGTCAACCAAGTGAGCATTCCAACCGAGGACGTAGCCGTTGCCGTTCGACCGGCTGGGCTCTGGTACCGGGTGCTTAACCGGCGGCAATGGAAAGCGTTGATCGTGGCCAATCTCGGCTGGCTGTTCGATGGATACGAGACGTACGCACTGATACTCACGGTCGGGCTCACCTTTCAACAGCTCTTGCCGGTCGAGAGCCATCCGGCGATTCCGTTTTACGCAGGTTTAACGATTGCACTCACCCTGCTTGGGTGGGGGCTCGGTGGAATCGCCGGCGGGATTTTGGCCGACTACATCGGTCGCAAGCGAACGTTGATCTATTCCATCCTGGCGTACTCGCTAGTCACCGGATGCACAGCTTTGGCCTGGGACTTGCCGTCGTTCGTGGCTCTGCGCTTTATTGTTGGCCTCGCGCTCGGGGCGGAGTGGGGCACAGGTACTTCAATGGTGGCGGAGCTGTGGCCTGACGAGCACCGCGGTAAGGGTGCCGGCCTGATGCAGTGCGGACTGGGCATAGGGTTCTTCTCGGCGTCAGCCGTGTGGTTTTTCATCAGCGCCCTTGGACCTTCATCGTGGCGCTGGATGTACGTCATCGGAATCCTCCCGGCACTCGCCACCTGGTGGATCCGGCGTGGCCTGGTTGAATCGGACAAGTGGACGGAATCCGATCGGCGGCGGCGTGGGGTCATCGCGGCACAGAATCGCGGCGAGCCGCTCGACGAGGCTTCCCGGCAACTCGCCCGGTTTACTCTTGTCGATCTCTTTGCGAATCCACGAACGCGGCGGCTGACAATTATCGCGTTGCTGATGTCGACCACGACAACATTGGCATGGTGGGGCATTTCAACCTGGGTGCCGGCGTACGTCTCTTCACGTGCCGCCATGCAAGGGCTGCCGGCAGCACGATGGGCGAGTCTTGCGGGCATGTGCTACAACCTTGGCGCGATATGCGGATACATCGCGCTCGGCTTCTTGGCAGATGCATGGGGTCGTAAGCCGGTGACGATTGCCTGGTTTGCTCTCGCTCTACTCTCAACACCGGTCCTCTTTCTTTGGACAGATGACTTGTCGCTGCTCCTGCTCGCGTGCGGTATCAATGCCGTTTTTTCGCTTGGCCAGTACACGTGGTGCCCAACATGGCTGCCGGAAGTTTATCCAACTCGGATTCGGGCAACCGCAGTTAGCTGTTTCAATGCACCGCGATTCATCGCATTCCTGGGACCACTGGCCGCCGGGACACTCATCACGTATTTCGGCGGTTACGGCAGGGCGGCGGTTATGGTGAGCATGATCTACATCCTTGGCATCGTCGTCGCTCCGTTCTTTCCGGAAACGCGCGGCAAAATGCTGCCCGACTAGCCAGCCTCAAAAAATCTACGTGTCAGCTACGACGAAGGAAGACTCGAGATTGATCGTACTGCGTGCGAAGTGATGGGGTTCCGCTTTACCACCGTGCTACTGGCTGGTATCATACCGCCCGTTAAATAACTACAACGCAGGGTTTACCATAGGGCTTCAGCCCGAGGGTATTGACCAAACACGTCCTCAGCTGTAGCTGGAGAGCCAAGCGCCGTGCCGTACCAGTACGGGTTCCGCTACGGAGGCCATTTTGCCTATACATTCTCGAATGATGCGAATGATGCAACGCCTGCATGATCGTAATGAATGGAAGTTCTTCTCGGTTTTGCCGAAGGCCAGCCATGGCCTCGCCGCCGTTTGGTGGCTGCTGGTCGGGCTCAGAGGTGTTCTGCCGGCCGTGTTCGCCATCGCGATGGGCATCGTCGTCAGGAGCGTCCAGCACGGCGAGAGCCTGATCAGTCCATTGCTCTTCTCCGGTGTCGTGTTCGTTCTGCTCCAGATTCTCGCGCCCATTCACCAGAGCGTTGGCGCCAATCTCGGCGACCGCACAGCAGCCTGGCTCTACGACCGGCTCACCGAGGCGTGCGTCCGTCCGACGGGCATGGGTCATCTCGAGGATCCGAAGCTCACTGGCGATCTCAGCCTTGCCCGCGACTTCGATCTCGGCATGATGGGTCCGCCGATCTCGATCTCCATGGACTTCATCGCCGGAGGCCTGGTCGAGATGATCGGCGGTGTTGCGTCAGCCGCCGTGCTCGCGTGGTATCGCTGGTGGGCGCCTCTTGTGCTTGCAGGCGCGTGGCTGGCGACGCACTGGTTGCTCCGCGAGAGCGCGATCTGGCGCGATCGAAACACCGACGAAGTGCGTGCAGCGCAGCGCGACTCGGAGTATGCGTACCGGCTTGCCGTCGATCCGCCTGCTGCCAAGGAGCTGCGATTGTTTGGTCTTGCGGGCTGGGTCATCGAACGATTCGTTGCCCGGCGTACGCGCCTTCACCAACTGCAGTATGAAGCCACACGTCTGCGCGAGAAGCCCGTCGTATGGAGCTTGCTTCTCGTGGTGAGCGCGAATGTGTTGGTGTTCTGGTCGCTCGCAAACGCGGCGATCAGCGGCAGTCTCGATCTCGGGGCTGCCATCGTGTTTGCTCAGTGCGCGCTCGGCACGTCGATGATCGCGTTCGGTGGGCTTAATTGGGCGCTCGACTGGGCGGCTTCGCCGGTCGCCGCCGTGCTTCGTCTCCAAGCCACGATGAATTCCGCCGGCGCGTTGCGGCCGGGTAGTCGCCGCGCGGACAGCATGCCTCGATCGTCGATCCGCTTCCGCCATGTTACGTTCGCGTACCCGAGCGGTGGTGGCGCGCCGGTGCTCAAGGAATTCGATCTTACGATTCCGGCAGGATCGTCCATCGCGATCGTCGGCAGAAACGGTGCAGGGAAGACCACGCTTGCAAAGCTGCTGTGCCGGCTCTACGATCCGCAGTCCGGCGCGATTGAGGTCGACGGCGTCGACATCCGTGAGTTCGATCTGGAGAACTGGCGATCCCGGGTTACCGCAGTCTTTCAGGATTTCATCCGATTTGAATTGCCGCTGCGCGACAACGTCGCGCCTCAGGGCGCGCCAGACGATCATGTGCTCGCGGCACTTGCCTCGGCTGGAGCCGGCGGGCTGGCCAAACTCGACACCATACTTGCGCGCGGCTATGAAGGCGGGACCGATCTGTCGGGCGGGCAATGGCAACGCGTCGCATTGGCGCGGGCGCTGTGCGCGGTGCGGCTCGGAGCCGGCGTTGTGGTTCTCGATGAGCCGACTGCCCAACTCGACGTGCGTGGCGAAGCCGAGATCTTCGACCGCATTCTTGCTGCCACGCGTCACTGCACAACCATCCTTATCTCACATCGTTTCTCGACGGTTCGTCATGCCGCCCGCATTTGTGTCCTCGAAAATGGAGCGGTCGTCGAACTCGGTACGCACGACGAACTGATGGCCCTCGGCGGCCGGTACCGCACGATGTTTGATATGCAGGCCCAGCGATTCAACGCTACTGAAGACGAGGAGGGTATCGCGTATGACGTCCTCGCGTAAGCCCCCGTCCGCGCTGCCTTCCGCCCTGCCTTCAATGTGGCGTCTGTGCAAGCTCGGTTACCGCCACGAGCCCGGTTTGTTGACGGCCGCGTTCCTGATTTCTCTGCTGTCGGCGCTGCCCGACTCGTTGGTGGCGGTCTGGCTCAAGGTGCTCGGCGATGGGGTGCTCCAGCAGAATCGCGCGAGGGTGCTCGCAGCTTCCGTTGCGCTCGGAGTCTCTGCGGCGGCCACCTGGTTTCTGCGAACTGTCAGTACGCGTGTCCAGCGGCGCTTTCGCGACAAGGTTACGATCGCGCTCGAGTCGCACGTCGCCAGGCTTCAGGCGTCGGCCGCGACCATTGCTCACCACGAGCAGCCCGAGTACCTCGATCGACTCGCTATGTTGCGCAACCAGGTGTTCGTGCTCGACCACATGTACATGTCGTTGTTCTCGACGTGTGCGTGGATCTTGCGTCTCGGTATCACCATTGCTCTGCTCGTTTCCATTCATCCCGCGTTGATTCTGCTCGCTGTCTTCGCGCTTCCAACGGTATGGACATCGGCATGGCGGCCCGCCGTCGAGCGAGTCGCCTGGGAGAGCCGTGCATCGGCGCAGCGCCTCGCTCGCCATCTGTTCACCACTGCAACGACCGCGGCGCCCGGCAAAGAGGTGCGCGTGACCGGCATCGGCCTGCGTTTAGTGACCGAGCGCCGCGCGGCGTGGGAGCGCTGGTACGGTCCCGTGTCGGCGGTCCGCTGGCGTTCGGCTTGGTGGCACGCGC
>Ga0209056_10007993_pt1 | contig 10870 bp, 4 predicted proteins | sample GraSoiAngelo_114_FD_185876 | JGI IMG/M metagenome (GOLD analysis project Ga0209056, IMG submission 185876) | Grasslands soil microbial communities from the Angelo Coastal Reserve, California, USA - 14_0903_13_40cm (SPAdes) (version 2) | ecosystem: Environmental > Terrestrial > Soil > Grasslands ...
GAAGCCGTGTTTGGACAAAGGCAGCGAGCGAACTCGATTGCCGGTGGCAGCAAAAATGGCGTTGCAAATGGCGGGCAGGATCGGCGGAAGAGCCGGCTCGCCCAGCCCCGTGGGCGGGTAGTCCGTCTTCAGAAAATGCACTTCAATTTCCGGCGGGACTTGAGACATGCGCACCGGCGGGTACGCGTCGAAGTTGCTCTGGACTGCGCGCCCTCGGTCGATTGTTATCTCGTAGGCCATGACGTGACTCATTCCTTCGATGACTGCGCCCTGCGTCTGATTGACGGCATTGCTCGGATTGATGATTTGGTTGCCGATGTCGCCCGCCACCCACACCTTGTTGACCTTCACCCGGCTTTTCGCGTCAACGCGAACCTCGGCCACCTGGGCAAAATATCCCCGATGAGAGAAATGGAACCCCACCCCCATACCGGCGCCCTTTTCGGGCTTGCGTGAGCCCCAGCCGGACTTCTCCGCCGCGAGTTCAAGCACACCTCGCATGCGTGCGGCGTCGAACTCTGGTTGGCCGGGGTTCGCCCCTCCACACGGGCTTGCGATGCGAGGGGCCTTCAACAACTCCAGCCGGAACTCGACCGGGTCTTTTTCCGCCGCGTGGGCCAGCTCGTCGAGGAACGATTGAAACACCCATGCGTATCCGTTACTGCCCGGAGCACGCAACGCATAGGTGGGCACGCCGAGCGGCATCAGCGAAGCTCCAAAGAAAAAGTTGGGAACGAAGGTTCCCGGAAACTCATTCGCGCCGATTCCGGCGGATGGCGCAAATTGCTGGCCTTGGCCAAAGCTCACAAAATGATTCCGCCAGGCAACCAGCTTGCCGGATGCGTCGACTCCAGCCTTCAGGAAGTGAAATCCGGCCGGGCGATAGTGATCGTGGTGAAAATCGTCTTCGCGGGTCCAGAGAAGTTTGACGGGCACACCGGCAACCTTGGCGATCCAGGCAGCCTCCAGCATGTAGTCATTGGTCAGGCGCCGTCCGAATCCGCCGCCCGCGCGCACAAGATGCACGGCGATGTCGCTCTCCGGTATTCCGAGCAACTGAGCAACTTGCTGGCGGCCTCGCTCCGGCGTCTGGCTCGGCGACCACATCTCAAGCTTGCCCTCCTTGTAATGCGCCAGACAGTTCTGAGGCTCCATCGGCGCGTGCGCCAGGAATGGATAGGAGTAGGCCGCCTCTACGACTTTCGCAGCGGAGTGCAACGCCGCTTCGATTTCGCCGTCGTTGCGCAGAGTAAACGCGGGAGGTTGCTTTGCTAATTCTTCCGCACGCCGCGCGAATCCTTCGCTGCTCTGTTGCGCGGTCGGCCCTTCATCCCACTTCACTTGCAACTTCTGCCGTGCGGTGTTCGCTTGCCACCAGGTATCGGCGAGGATCGCCACTCCGCCGTGCAGACCGAGCAGTTCCTGAGTACCCTCAACCACGAAGGCATGCCGCACGCCTGGGATCGCCTTGATCTCATCCAAGTTCGCGCTGACAACCTTTCCCGCGAACACCGGACATTTCTCGTACGCAGCCCAAAGCATGCCCGGGACTTTGAAGTCGATACCGTAAATTGGCTTCCCCGTCGCGATCGCGGCGTTGTCAACGCCCGGCGTGGGCTTGCCGACGATCTTGTACTCTTTTGGCTCCTTGAGTGTGACCGTCTTCAGATCCGGCGGCGTCAGCGTGGCGGCTGTGGCAGCGAGCTCGCCGTAACTCAGTGCGCGCACCGGAGAATGATGGAGCACGCGGCCGGAGGATGTAGACAGCTCTGATTCCGGGACGCCCCAGGTCTGGGCGGCAGCGGCCACGAACATCTGCCGGGCGGCAGCGCCCACACGCCGCAAAGGATCCCAGTTGATCGGCGTTGCCGTACTCCCGCCGGCGCGCTGCGGGCCGTATTTCGACTCATCGAGATCTGCCTGCTCGATGCGCACGTCTTTCCAATCCACATCGAGCTCTTCGGCGATCAACATGGGCAGATGCGTCTTAACACCCTGTCCAATCTCAGGGTTCTTGGCCATGATCGTCACGGCGCCATCCGCGGTGATGCGAATAAAGGCATTGGGCGTGAGCGCCGGCGGAGCCGCTGCCTGCGGTCCTTCCGCAAACATCTCCGCGACGGGATCGGTATAGAGGGCCAGCAGAATTCCTCCTCCGCCCAGCGCGGTTACGCGAAGAAAGGAGCGACGGTCGAGGAGCACGGTTTGCATGGGACCTCCTAATTCTCTGCCGAGGCCTCTCATTCTACAGCCAAAGTCTGGATCGCATTCAAGCAACACAGGGGCGAACCGAAAAAATCGCCGAAGGAACGTTCCGCCAATTGAAACCCTTCGGTTAGGCGATTCCTTGCCCGCTACCAAAGCCGGCGATGATTCGCAGGACCCCTTTCACTTGCCCGGCGGTGCGTTGGCGGGGGCCGGCTCACGAATCAACAGCGGCGCGCGCGGAAACGCAAAGCTTCCGGCCGCGTCGTCAATGACATTGACCTGGCACGTGTAGAGGCCGGGCTTAAGCGATTGAAGCGGCAAATCGATCTGAAAGATGACCGCCTTGCGCTCGGGCGCGTTCACTTCGCTGGCCACGATGGGCTTCGATTCGTAGACCTTTGCGGCGCCCTGCAAGAATTCGATGCTTGTCAGGACTCGGACGGCATCGCGACCTGGTTTCGCGGCTTGCCCGCCTTCCTTCGCGGCGGCCTCCGTGTTCTTGCTCCGCGCCGGATCGTACACCTCAAATTGCAGATATAGATGCTGGTCCTGCCGGAAAACGTGGGTCACATTAGGAACGAGTTCGAATTTGTCGCGGACAAGTGGATTCGGTCCGCTCCTCTTGCCCGGGAAGGGAACCCTCTGGTTCGCCAGCACAACCGAGCTCAACCTCATCGGCGCCTTGCGCAGGTCAGGAATCTGAACGTCGGTTTCAAAGGAGCCTATGCGGCCCGTCTGGTTCTCCCGCACAATAAACTTCAAGTGAAAAGAGCCCGGCGGCAGCACGAAGCCGGTATTGTACTGCACGTTCTTCGAGCGCACTTGCCGGCCCTGGTCCACAGCGAGCTTGACCGTATCGCGAAGATGCCCGACAGACATCTTCCCGCCCTCGCGCACTTCGCCAATGATGTCGATCGTTGCGTTGTCCTTGTCTTTTTCCGAAACGAAGGGTATCTGCGACCCGGGAATCACCAGCGAGACCGCGAGATAGTAATGCGCGTCGTCCTGGCGGAAATGCGCCGCGCCCGCATAAACGATGACATCCGTCTGCGGCAAATCGGACGCCAGCTCGTCTTCGAGCTGTTGTTCGCGACCCGCGCGATTCATGTGCTCAAAATCACGATCGGCGTAATAGCCGGAACGATGGTCCAGCTTCACGTTGGGCCGCTTGACTTGAACGCGCAGCCGGCGAAATCTGCCGTCGCGCTCCTTGTTGCTGCTCGTGAACCCAAGCATGTAATACGCCGAGCTGTCTTTTTGCACCTGTGAAAAAACGGCCCCAAAATCGTTGGAATCGAAGAACGCTTTTCCGCCGGTGTCGGCCGCGAGCGTGGAAAGCGTCTCCTGCGTTGCGGCGTTGGAGTCGAACTGGTCGAGCACCGATCGCCCCGAATACGCGGAGACACCGTGCAGGCTGGCCGATTGCGCCGCGCCGCCCGCCGGCAGCGCTTCCAGCCCGCGAATATCGAGCGGATAAATCGACACGTTCGCCTTGACCGCCGCGGCCGTCGCGGCCCGCAGCGCCGACTCGTTGTCGATGTCCGAACGGCTGATTCCGTTGCTGAAATAGATGATCGATTTCTTTTGCGAGATCTTGCCGAGCCCCTGCATCAAGGATTGCAGCGCCAACAGCTTGCGATCGGTGTTAAACTGGTTGTAGTCGGTGTCGTCTACCGCGAAGGAACCGCTCGTCTCCGCTCCGCCTTCCGCGCTCCCGGTCCCGTCGCTCTCAAAGCCTTGTCCCTGTCCCGACGTGTAAGCGGAGAGTGCGCTAAGGATCTTCGTTTTGTCGCCTGTAAAGTCCAGATCCACGCGCAACGAAGTGGCCAGTGAGACCAGCGCCACCAAATCCGCGGGCTGGAGATGACTCTCCACGAATTTATTCGCCGCATTCACGGAACGTTCGATCTGCTCCGGGTCCATCCCCGTGAAATCGAAAAACAGGAGCATCAGCCGCCGGTCGCGCGCGTCAAGCGGTGCTGCCTGTGTTGGACCTGCTCGCAAAAGGCCGCCTTCAGCCGCGCTGCCCGTTACCGTGGCTTCGGACTTCCCCGCCAGCGCCAGTTCATCCACATTCTCGAAATCGAAACTGCGGATCTCCTGCTGCTTCCCGTCTTCGTAAACAGTGAAGTCCTCCTTCTTCAAGCCACGCACCAGGTCGCCATTTTTGTCGCGCACCACGACGTTGACGAGCACAAGCTCCGATGTGACCCGGATCCGGCCGGGAGCCTGCGTCGGCTGTTGCGGCGCCTCCTGCGCGACAGCCATCCAAAAGGGCTGCAAGAGGAGCGCCGCAGCCGTCGCGCAGGCGGATGTTCTGGATCCTGGAACCATCGGCGGCCCCTTCCTAGAAACGGAATCTCGCGACCATGGACAGTCGCCGCATGCTACCCGTTCCCGTCACCTGGCCATAAATCGGAGAATTCACGACCGTGTTGATCGCCGCGAATTGCGCGATATTGAAGACATTGCTGGCCTGAACGCGCAACTCGAGCGCGCGAAAATCTTTGATCTCGAAAGTCTTGTTCAATGCCATGTTGAGCGTCACCTGTCTCGGACCCTCAACGATATTTCTCCCCGCGTCGCCAAAGAGCGTTCCGTCTGGGTTCACACAGCCAGGCGACGAGCCTGGGGCGCAGAATGCCGCCGTATTAAACCACTCGAAAGTTGTGGGGTCGCTCAGGTGGATCGGCGCGCCCGTGACATTCGCGCGCAGCGTGCCGTTCACTCCGCTGCTGACGTCCCGGAAGCTGCCGAGAACGCGCGGCGTGAAGGGCAAGCCCGAGGCGAGCGTGAAATCTCCGCTCCACTGCCAGCCGCCGAGAATGTGCGCCCCTGCGCCGTTTGGAAGGAAACGCTTGTTCGCGCCAAATGGCAGCTCGTAGATCCAGTTGCCCGTAAACTTGTGCCGCTGATCAAAACTGGAACGGCCGCGCTCGGTGGCCAGGTCCTGATCATTTTGAGCAACGACAACCCCGCCGCCCCCGATCGACGAAGCATTGTCAATCGACTTGGAATAAACGTACGTTCCGCTGAGGGCGAGTCCGCCTTGCAGGCGCTTCCTCACGCTGACCGTACCGGCGTGCAAAATGGAATCGGCTTCGGACGATTCGAAAATAAAGGGCTGGACTCCCGCGATGCGCAGGGTGCCATCCGGATTGCGGTTGGGCGCGCGCTCCATGTCGAGCCGCGTCCCTTTTGCGCCGTTGTAGCCCGCATTGACGATCACGCCGTGCGGCAGTTCGCGCTGGACGTTCAGATTCCAGAGCTGCACGTAGCCCAGCCGGTAGTTTTTGTCCACGGCGAAGTTGTTCGTTACCGATCCCGGTGCAGGCGTGGGAAAGCCATTCGTGAAGGAGAGCGGGCTCGAAAGATTGCTGAGGTTGGTCGAAGCGGTGGCGAAAGGCGGCTGGTACGCGAAGTTCTGAATGATGCTCGCGTATTGCGCCAGGTTGTAGTTGATACCGTACCCGGCGCGCACGACGGTCTGCTTTTGTGGCTTCCAGGCAATGCCGATGCGCGGCGCCCAGTTGTTGCGGTCTGGCTGGATCAGAGAGTCCGGAAACACACCGGTGAACGCTCCGCTCTGTCCGGGCAAAACGGGCGAAACCGCGGTAAAGCCCGGCGCGACATCCAGATTTGCGATGTGATTATGAGCTTCGGTGAATGGACCGTTGTACTCATAGCGCATGCCGAGATTCAGCGTCAGGCTTGCGCGCACCCGGAAATCATCCTGCACAAACACGTCGAACGCGTTGGCGCGAAAGTCATACGATTCCGTCCCGGACTGGATGGAAGTAAGTTGCGGCAGGCCCAGCAGAAAATCGGCAAAGTCGTACCCCGTACTTGGAACCGCAGATCCGCCCGCGTACTGAGCGGTCGCAAAACCCGTGAAGGTGAAGCTGCCCTCCGCGTTTCGCGCCGCCCGGAAGCTCTGCAGAATTCGCCGGTAATCGCCGCCGACCCGCAGGTTGTGCTTGCCCCGGCTCCAGGCAATGAAGTCGCTCAGCGAGTAAGTCTGGTCGAGACGCCTTTGCGGAGCTGGATCGTTCAGCCCGGGGAGATCCGTGAAGCTGAGCCCCGGAATTCCCCAGTCAAACGGATCCTGCGAGACCCCGCCGATTCCCGCCTGGCCGGCGACGTTTGTCAAAAAGGAGTACAGGTTGGTCGTGGACGTATGCAGGTGGTTGTAATTGAATCGCAGGTTGTTCGTGAGTCTTCCTCTCCCGTAGGTATAGCCTGCATTCGCGTTCAACCCCTGCACGTTGGAACTTCCGGCCAAGGACGGAAACACGCCCGCACTGTTGTTCGAGCTGCGGGAGTAGTTCGCGCCAAAATTCAGATTGTTCTGCGACCGCCGCCCACGGCCGCCCTGCCCTCCTCCGCCCATCGGCCCGCCGCCCCCCATGACTATCATTCCTGGACCGCTGACACCTCCGAAGTTGTGCACCAGCCGGGCGCTGAAATTGTCCGAATTGCTGTCCACGGAAGTAACGTAATGGAAGTTCTGCCTATTCCCTGGAAGATTTGGCAAGGGAATGTATTGCAACAAGGAGAGCGCCGCTGGGCTGATGCTCGTGAGCGTGTTGTTTGGAAACTGCTGCCCCGTGTTCGGATCAAAGATCTGGACCGGAGCGCCGTTGTTCAATGTCGTTTGGGAAAAGCTGCCGGAACGCTCAGGCTGCGTGGGCACGGTCGAAAACGCATCGTAGGGGTTGCTGCCGCGGACGCCCGTCCACCCGGCAAAGAAAAAATTCTTCTTGCTCCCGTCATAAATTCCCGGGATTTTCAGCGGGCCGCCGGCGAACGCGCCGAAGCGCAAGTTGTTGTACTCGGGCCTCGGCGTCTCGAGCCCCGTCAGCGAGTAAGGTTTCGCGTCAAAGATGGAATTGCCGTCGGTGATAAAAAGCACTCCGTGCGGCTGGTTGATGTTCAAGCCTCGCGGGATGCGCATAAGGAAAGGCCCTCCGCCTGGTCCGCCCGGCCCGCCGCCACCGCCGGGGAATCCGCCTTCGCGCTGCGCCCGGTCACGAAACTCCTGCATACGCTCCTGAATCTGTTCTTCACTTCCTCCGCCGAAGTCTTGCGTGCGCCCCATCGCGCCGCTAATGCTGACCGATTCGGTGGCGCCTTCTGCGCCGGCTCCATTCATCGGTAAGGAAGAAAGATCGTTCGCATTGATTCCCTGTCCGTTTTGACCATTCGTGGCCCCCATTCCGGCCAGGGAGGAAAGCGTGTTTTCCACCGCGAGGCTTTGGAAACCCCGCCCCAGAGCAGCCATGTCCGAATCGCGCGCTTGCAGTTGTTGTTGCTGGGCCCTCGAAGCGAGGATCAACTCAAAGTCGAGTTTTGCCGCAGGATTCTGCGGGTTCAGCAGAATCTCTTGAGTTTGCGTGGCAAAACCGACGAATTCGACTTTGACAACGTATCGTCCGCGGTCGAGCGCAGAAAACAAGAATGTGCCGTTCAACGCTGTCGCCGCAGCAAATTTCTTGCCCGTCAGCGTGTTGGAAATCGTGACGCTAACGCCCGGCAGCGGTGTCTTGCCGGAATGGATCGCTCCTGAAATTTCATAGCTGGGCGGCGGGGAAGGCGAGGCGGGCGCTTCCTGCGCGGGCACGGAGTTCCCCCACACGCTCGCAAACAGCAGCAAAAGGATTTCGCGGAAACTCCCTCTCACCAATTCGGCCCCTGAGGCTGCGGGGGGTTCGGACTCTCGGTCGCCGGCTTCGCTCCTCCCTGTCCGAATCCGCCCATCTCCTGCATGCGTTTCCACTGTTCGGGAGGCACGACCACGAGCATCTTCGGCACAAACACTTCATTCTGCACGGCGCCGCGCGCAAAGACATGGTCGCCGGGCTGCAGATCGGCCAGCGTTATGCTCTCCTGTCCCTTTCGAATGGACGTGTCTTCGTTCAGCTCGATGGTCTGCGCCACATTATCGACGCGAAGGATCGTAATCTTTGGCGCGTTTACCTGCTTCACTTCTCCGGCGAGAAAGTCCTTTCCCATCATGCCCGCCGAAACAAAACCTGCACCCGGGCCGCCCGGCCCGCTCGCGCCGCGCGCCCCGATCACCTGCGCCGTCCAGGTGTGATCGGCGTTCTCTTCCCCGCGAACAAATACGCTGTCTCCCAGCTTGAAGTCAGCGAGCTTCGCGGCCTCGCGACCCTTGCGGTACTCGGTCTTCTCGCCCAATTTCACGGTAACCGTGGCTCCGTCCGCCCGCGTGATGTCAATGGAGTCCGCGCGAATCGCACCAATCTTCCCGAAAAGGCCTCTTCCCCGTTCTCCTTCGGCGCCTCGCCGTCCGCCCTGCGCGGGTTCCTGAACTTGTGGCGCCACAGGCTCTTGGGCGCGAACGCCTGCTGCGGCAAACAGGAAAAACCCCAATGCCCATCCGATTTGTTTGCGTGACATTCTCTGCTCCATTCTCTCGATTCGTGATTATCTCTTCATAATACGCAAAGCTCTGTCACCGGGTTACGCTGGCCGTCACACCTCGGGCCGAAGACGCATGTTTTGGAGACACCCGGCCGCCCTCTTATTTCATCCCACCGATGGGGAATCCCCCTGTGATTATTCCCCCGTTGCATGCACAAAGTTCCCGATGTTGTTTCTGCTTCCGGCAGGTGCGTCAAGCGATCAGCAGATTCCATCCGAGAAGCGCGCCCATTGCAAGGACGTCCGCGCCGGACCTCGCTCCGACATGTGCCGCCACGAAGCGGGCAAAGAGCTGCGGGTGTTTCGCAAAGATCCGTGTTATGCGTTGTCGCAGCGAGGGGCGCGCATCGAGTTCGAGCAAAGACTTCCCCATCCAGTATGGCCGCCGGATGAGCCGCCGGTGCGCCGCTTCGTAGCGGCTCAGATCGTTAGCCGCAAGCGCGTCGGCAAGGGCCGCCGCCTGCCTGAACGCCAGGCCCAACCCTTCTCCGGTGATCGCGTCCACGCAACCGGACGCGTCCCCGATCAACGCCACGCGCCCGCGGCAAACGCGCGGCAGCCTCAGCATCGAAGTAACTCCCCCTCGCTGCGCGCTGGTCGGCTCACCCTGTCCGAGCCGTGCAGCGAGCCCGGGAAGCGCTCGCAGGGCCTTGTCAAGTCGCAGCCGTGGGTTCCGCGAGATCACAGCGGCGCAAACTTCCATCGAACCAACCGGCGTAATGTACGCCTGCAATCCCTGGCCCCAATAGACTTCGACGCAATCCGTCCACGGACGCACCCGGTAGTGGCGCCGATATGCAAACCGCTGTGCAACGCGAAGGGAACAATCGAGGCCGCTCCACCGCCGAATGAATGAATTCGCTCCGTCCGCGCCAATGATCCACCGAGCATACACCTGAGTTCCGTCGAGAAACACTCCCTTGCCGTTGAGTCCCGTGACATGCGTTCGCCACAGGAGACGAACTCCGCAGTCCGCCGCGTGGTCCACCATTTTCTGATGGAGCGTTGTCCGGCGTACACCGATGGCGGGTCCTGCCGGAAAGTACGCCTGCCCTGAATCTTCTCCGTCGAGAAAGCGAATCCCTCGAAGCAGGCTCCCCTCGGACGGTAGAAACGAGATTCCCAAACGAGCAAGCGCTTCGACGGTATCCGGAAGCAAGCCCTCGCCGCACACCTTATCGATTGGCGGCGCAGCCGCGTCCACAGTCATCACTCGAAATCCATATTTTCTTGCGGCAATCCCAGCGGCGAGTCCCGCCGGACCGCCGCCGACGATAAGGACGTCAGTCTTTTCGTCCACACCCGCCCCCTTCGACTTTGCACTCGTTGGATGTGCATTGTAGCCATTGCGCTGCACGCCGCCGGAAGAATCTCGCGAGGCCGCCCGACCTTGCTCATAATTTCTACTTATCGCCAGACACATAAGTATTAATTGGACTAATTCGCCCCTCTCCGCTATTTCTGGTGCTGTCTCTGGCGAGCAGAATCTTTCATGGTCGCCTTCGCGTACCCTCGAAACGCGTTCCTCGCCGGACGGGCGGGAGAAATCGTTCGTGTGATTGTACGCATTCTTCGCGTAACCGTACGCGGCGAGTCAAGCGGATGATGGCGGCCTAGAAAAGCATTACTGGAAGGGTTCGGGGCCATCATCCAGCCAGGGTGGTGGCCCCAAGTTTTTTCGGGCGGCAATTTTCTCCCGGTCGACAGGAGGAACAGAAAGTGACACTTCCCTCGCCCAAACTACGCAGCCATTTGCTCTTGGATGGACCGCATCGCGCCGGCGCGCGCGCCATGTTGCGCGCCACCGGCCTTGGGGATGATGACCTCTCGCGCCCGCTCGTCGGCGTGGCCAATACTTGGATTGAAATCGGCCCCTGCAATTATCACCTGCGCGAACTTGCCGGGCACGTCAAGGCGGGTATCCGCGCCGCCGGCGGCACGCCGCTTGAATTCAACACGGTATCCATCTCCGACGGCATCACCATGGGCACGGAGGGGATGCGCGCCTCGCTGGTCAGCCGCGAGGTGATTGCCGATTCCATCGAGCTTGTCGCCCGCGGGAACCTCTTCGACGCTCTCGTCGTTCTGGTCGGCTGCGACAAAACCATTCCCGGCGGCATCATGGCGCTCGCTCGCCTCGACATTCCCGGCTTGATTCTCTACGGCGGCTCCATCGCTCCCGGTCAATTCGAGGGGCATTCCGTCACCATCCAGGATG
>Ga0209056_10007996_pt1 | contig 10868 bp, 13 predicted proteins | sample GraSoiAngelo_114_FD_185876 | JGI IMG/M metagenome (GOLD analysis project Ga0209056, IMG submission 185876) | Grasslands soil microbial communities from the Angelo Coastal Reserve, California, USA - 14_0903_13_40cm (SPAdes) (version 2) | ecosystem: Environmental > Terrestrial > Soil > Grasslands...
CGTCCGGAGGCCTTCGCCGCCTCTTCGGCGTAGCGGGTCACGCTTCCGATCTTCGAGTTTTTGAAGATCGACACGTAAAAATTCACGGCGTCTTCAGCTTGATGATCGAACCACAAGAACGGGCTGATCTTTTGCATCGGCTTCCGCATTGGTGCCTCCCATGCCCCGTGCTTTCCGTCTCCATCAGAAGGTCGAACGGCGAGCCGTCAAATCGACAGTGCGTCGCCCCTGTCATGAAAGGAGCCAACCCTCTGCCATTATCCTCCTCCTTGGGGAACGGAACTCCGCGGATATGACCCGACTATACCGGGCCACGCCGTTTTGATGCTCGGAGCGACCGCCAGGTTGCGAGGTTCTGCCGTGGTTGGGGCTTGTCGGCCTCACTGGGTTCTGGTTGCGGGGATACGAAGCTCCGGTTCCCTCCTGTTCGCGCTCCTTTGCGATGGATCCGGGCACAGTTTGGGCACAACCGACCCGCTCCGGCTCGAATGGCCCCTGGGGCCGGCCGGTCGCGGGTGTCATCCGCCCACGGGCGGCAGGCGCAGGGCCGTCCGCCGACGCGCTCTCACCGAACGATGAGGGCGATCGATAGCGCGAGAAGCGCGCCCATCGCGATGTTGAAGATTCGCAGTCGGCGACGACTGTGAAGGACGTGCTGGACAGCGGCTCCGAACGCCAGCCACAGAAAGCAACTCGGCAAGGCGGCCAGGACGAAGAGGCCCGCGAGGGAGGCGGCCTGCACGATCGGGCTCCCCGCTTCGGCGCTGAGAAAGGTGCCGGCCGCGCTCGCCGTCACCAGCCACGATTTCGGGTTGACCCACTGAAAGATCGCAGCGCCCAGGTAGCCGACCGGGTCCGGCGCGGAGTCGATGCGGCTTCCGGACGTCGCGATCTTCCATGACAGCCAGAGCAGAAACGCGGCGCCGCCCCAGTGGAGCGCCTTGAGTACCAGGGGACGCTCGAGAACGAGGCTCCCGAGCCCGAGCGGCACGACGAACATCATGGCCCCCATGCCGGTCGCGACGCCGAACAGGCAGGGCAGGCCTCTGAGGACGCCTGCCTGCGCACCGGCCGCGGTCAGCATGATGTTGCTCGGACCCGGCGTGACGGCGGCCACGACGGCGAAGAGAAGAAACGCCACGATCTGTTCCGTCGTCGTACGCTATCCTCCGCGGATCGGGAGGCCTCCCGGGGCCTCGCGCGAGGCTGCGAGCGATGCGTCTGAAAGAGACCAGATCGGCCGGCGAGGGTCTTGAACGATCGTGCCAGGGCACGGTCGCGGGGTGGCTCGCCAGCTCGAGGCCAGCCGGAGGCGTCGAGCTCCTCAGCGCATGGTTCGCTGGCGAGGCCTATCAGAAACATCGCCACGACACGTATGCGATCGGTGTGACCGACTCCGGCGTCCAGGTCTTCGACTACCGGGGCTCGGTCCATGCGAGTACTCCAGGGCAGGTGGTCGTGCTGTATCCGGACGAGGTCCACGACGGACGCGCGGGCACCGACGAGGGATTCGGCTATCGGATCGTCTATGTGGAACCGTTTCTTCTCACGGACGCGGTACGGACCCTCTGCGGAAGGCCCTGTCCGCTGCCGTTCGTGAGCGAGCCCGTGTCGACGAACGCGCTGCTGTCGCGAGCCATCGACGCGGCGTTTCGCGCTCCGCTGGAATCGCTGGCCGTAGACAGCCTCATCGTGGACCTGGCGCACGGGCTGATGGCCGGCGAGCGGGGTGGTGCCAGATCCGTGATCTCCCGACGCGTCGACGTCCGGGCCATCGAACGGGCTCGGCAGTTCCTGGACGCCGAGAAGACCCGGGTCGTGCATTCGCGAGAGCTGGAGTCGATCACGGGATTGACACGCTACGACCTGTCGCGGCAGTTCAGGATCATGTGCGGGACCAGCCCCTACCGCTATCTGCTCATGCGCCGTCTCGAATTCGCACGGGAGCGGATTCACCGGGAGCGCCCGCTGGTCGAGGTCGCGTTCGACGCGGGATTCGCCGATCAGGCGCACTTCACGCGAGCCTTCAGATCGGCGTTCGGACTGACCCCTGCGCGGTACCGTGCGTTGAGGACGCGTCAGCGTTCGTCAGCCGCGCCGGCCTCGGACCTTCCCGCGAAGTCCTCGGTGGGCCCGGGACCCCGTCCCCCTCGCACGTGGGCCCATGGACGTTGACACCGCAACGCGCACGCGTGCCATCGGCGCCACAGCATGCCACAGTCATGGTCATCGCGACGACGGTGACGACGCTAGAAGCTCAGGGAGAGGTGGCGACGGTTACCCTCAAAAGGGGCTGGGGGAGAATTGCGGGAAGAGACGAGACGCGAACGGAGAACGCGAATCGTGCGTCGGCTCCTCAGTCATTCGAACGATCACGATAGCCGCTCTGTTTCATCCAGCTCGGCATCGCACCCGCCGCCCAGTCGCCTTGCACAGCCGCTGGTTTGGGCGCTGGTGGCGTCGGCACGTTAAAGCTCGCCAGATTTTTGAGAACGCTATCGAGATTGCTGACCTTCATCGGATGCTGCTGCACCATGGCCGCCACGGCAGTGGCGAGTTGATCGATTTGGCCCGATCCGATACGACGCAATTGTTGCCAAATCGCCGATCGACCCACCTGGTGGAAATCTTCGCGCACGAAGATCAGATTGTCGCCGGTATGAAAACGTTCCCATAGGGTGGCATCCCCCTCCAGCGCCGCCAGCGATAGATAAATGACGAGAGCTGAAAAACGATCAATCTCTTGGCCGTAGTCTTGCTCGCTACGTTTGGGATGTTGGTAGGCACGGTGGCCGATTTCCGTGGCCTTGCGGCCCCTTAAGGCCGGCACCCACATGCCGTCGTAGTCCACCAACTGGATCGATCCGCCGCGCACCAGGATATTACCGTGCTGTAAATCGCCGTGCGCCACCTGAGCGGCTTCGAGGTGGCGAACAAGTGTGACCCATTTTGCCCGCAATGCCGCCAGTGAGGCCGGATAGCGTAGATGCTTCTCAATATGACTGTGCAGAAGGTCGCCATCCGCCCATTGCATTTTGACGATAGGGAACCAGTTGGAGCGAATTCGAATGCCCTGCTTGAGAAACTGAAAATTAACATCATAGGGCAGGCGGACCTTGCGAAGATGTTTGGAGATCGCCTCATAACGTTCGGCATGGTCGCTGATCGGGCGCAGGAAGCAGCGAATCGCCCAGGTCTTCTTGAATGCTAAAAACCCGCCGGGTTCCTTCGCCTTGTAGACCACGGCGTTGCCGCCGGTGGCCGGTTTGGGCATACCGAACCGATCGAGCTCGAGGGTGACCACTTTTAATCCTGGGTCAGCAAAAGCCTTTTGCGGGTGCTGAACCGCCTCATGGTATTCGGTCAGGTCTGGCCATGCCCCCATCGCTAGCTCGCCTTCGCTTCAACCGGTAAATCGTGATGAATAACACGGACAAGGGTAAAGTCGTCGTTGCGTAATCCATTTTTGCGGCCGTAGGCGACCATTGCGGCAAAGCTCTCTGGCGTACTCAGCTTCCGGTAAAGCCACTTCCATAATGGTCGCCCCTCTTCATGCTGTTTAAGCAGCCAGGCGGCCACCGCATCGGTGGCGAGCAGAAGCATGTCTCCATCGCGGAGGCTGCCCTTGCTGATTTGTATCCGTTCGTTCAGTGAGTCGCCGATCGACCTGGAGCCGATCAGATAAGGGCTCATCGTGAATTGCGAAGATTTCTGTAAGGGAAACGTTTCGACCACCCGCATCCCTTCACCGACGTTATCGACCTGCATAAGGCAACAGTCACCAACGGCCAGCGCCGTCCAACGGTTGTTGTCAATCTGGACACCGAGGAAAGCCGCAAAGGCACCCTGCTCGGCCTTTTCGCTAGCGAACCAGGGGAGAGGCCGGCCCGCTAATCTTCGCCGCCAGAGGCGGCGCGCCGGCTTCAACTGCGCAAAAAACTCTGCCCCGGTGACCTCACTTCGCACATAGCTTTCGGCCAAAAGCACTGCCCATAACTTGGCAAAACTGCTTTCGGTGGCGCCGTCAGCCACCGCCACGCGGATGCCGACTGGGGTGCGAGTTTGCCGATGCGCCCAGGCATCCTCGTACTCCTCAAGACTATTGCCCAACTTTGGGCAGGAGAAGACTTTGATGTCGCACTCTGTGGCCGCCTTGGCGTGCTTCACCGCAGGAGGTGCCACTGCAGCGGTGCTCAGCGCAGATGCACATTAGCCGGCCGCGTGCCGATATCGAGAAAATGGATTACGTGCAACGGTTGCGCGTTAAAGATGAATCCTCGCGAGTTTTCCGCGGCCGGCATACCCAGCTCTTTCGCGCGTGCAACCATGAACGGGGTGAGCGTCGATGAGGCTTGAAAGAGCTGTTTGGCATGTTGATCCGGGAGTTTGTTGGCGTTGGTCGGTAATTCGATCGATGGTCCGGCCGTCGACGAGAGATGGATGTTCAAGAGCAACACCGAACCGTCATCGCCACCGACCGCCGTTAATTTACGCGCCTCGACAACGAGATCCCCATCCGTTGCCTCGCCGTCGGTGATGTTAATCACGATCGGCGGAAATCCCTTCGGATGCTCCTGACACCAAGTCTCGAGAATCCGGGTTGCCTCCTTGAGCGCGGCGCACATCGGAGTGCCCCCTTTCCAATATGGGTCGAACCAGACTGGAAATTTCACAGTTTGGTCCAGCACTCCGCCGGCGCCATCATCCGATTTCTTTATTCTCTCTTCGATGCGCAACGGCTTACTGGCCAATTCACTGATTGGTACCAAAGAGTGCCCGCTCAGTTCACCGCCGAGCGCCGGTTTACAGCTCTCTTCGCTGTAGCCCAGCACACCGACATGAAAGTAGTCGTAAATAGAGTCGGATTTGGAGCAACGGATGCACAGATTATGAATAAGCTTGTTGAGTATCGTCGCCAGCTCCTCCGCCTTCTTTCTGCCAGCCTCTCCGCCGCCAAAAGGGTCTTCCATCGACTCTGACTGGTCGATCAAAAACAAGAAACAACCCGGGTTCTTACGACTGATTTCGGCCTGGTATGCCATGGTTTCCCTCCACTTTTCGCATCATGACCTCGCTCTTCGATCATGACGTAGCGCCTCGTGTTTGCCAAAAAAAAACACTGACGCAGTTCCCGGGAGGGACACGCAGTGTCGTTCTACGAGGAAAAGGCTGTGAGGATGTTGAGCGAGGAAGGATGAAACGCTAACGAAAACAATTCGGTGGCCCCAACGGGGCCCGCGCGAACTGACATAATTCAAGCGGTGGTCGGATTTGAACCAGCGACCTTTGGCTTATGAGCCCTCCCTGAATTGACACTCTTCGCGAGTCCACCCGCGCCGGTCGCGCCCGATCGGGAACGGACGGGGTTGGTCGGGCGCCACCCCGACGAGCGGCAACGGGAGACATGGACAGGGACAAGGACAGAGACATGGACAAGAACAAAGGGAGAGAGACGTGGAGATGCCGAAAGTAGCGTCGCGCGAGGCGTGGCTGCGCGCGCGCAAGGAGCTTCTCAGCCGCCGGGCATCGGCATCTCGCCCATCGCCGACATGGACGCGCACCAGACGATCGTCACCGCCGTGCTGGCAGCGAAGAGCAGCGCCGAAACGCCAAGAAACGCTTGCTGGGAAGCTCGCTCGGAAACCATGCGTCGTGAGATCCCCGTCCCCCGGTTGCGCCAACGACACCCATGACTTGGCTCAGCGCTTGTCGTACTCGTCGTGGCGGCGCATCCAGACGCCTGTCTCGTTGCGCCCCTTGGGTGCGCGGTCGAGCCACTGGTAAATGCCCCAGAGCCCGTCCAGTCCGCGCGCATAGGCGGAATACGTGTGGTAGACGACGCCGTCCTCGAGCGCGAACGCGCTCATGCCCGGCCTCTCGCGCGAGTACGTGGCCGCGTCGGTTCCGGTCGTGGCCGCGAGCTCGGCGACAGGCTCCGGGACCGGCGTCACGTCCATCGCGTGGCCGCCGCGCTCGTAGTTGTATTCGACGACTCCCTCGCGCTGTTGCTCCTCGGTGAAGGAGACGTTGAAGTCGAAGCTGAAGTCGCTGCCGAGCGAGGACGCCCAGGGAAACGTCCACCCCATCCGCCGCTGGTACGCCCGCAGCTTCGCGAGCGGCGCCCGCGACACCGCCGAGAGCGTGACGTCGTGGTTGGCCAAGTGGACGACGAAGCCGTCGAACCCGTCCGCGATGGCCGAGCAGTGCGGACACCCCGCCGTGTAGTCGGGCCCGAACATGAAGTGGTAGACGAGGAGCTGCGAGCGCCCTCGGAAGAGGTCTGCCAGCGAGGCGCTCCCCTCGTCGGTCTCGAATCGATACTCCTTGTCGATCCGAACCCACGGCAGCTCCTGCCGCCGCCGCGCCAGCTCGTCGCTGCGCCGCGTGAGCTCCTTCTCCGCCTCGAGCAGCTCGAGCCGCGCTGCGAGCCACTCTTTACGTGTCCCGGTCATGTGCTTCGTCATCGCTCTGTCCCCTTATCGTTCGGCATGCAACCCTCCGTGTTCGGTCCCGAAACGCTCTCGCGGTCCCGGCTCCTCACCGCAGCCCTTTGATCTTCTCGGCCAGGATGCCGGTGAAGTGCTTCCAGCCCTCCTCGTGGCCGCGGCCCATCTCGTCGTCGGGGAGCCCGTTGTGCGTCAACACCAGGTCGGTGGCGCCGCGGGACGGCGTCATCTCGACGGTCACCCGGGACTCGAGCCCGCGCGTCGCTTCCGACATCCACGCGAACTCCAACAGCCGCGGGCGCTCCACGCGCAGGTAGCGGCAGTAGTGCGCCCACAGACGGCCGGCATGGTCCGCCTCCCAATACCAAAGCTCGTCGACCGCGGCCTTGCGGAGAATGGCCCGGTGCGGCTCGAACCAGCGCCTGAACAGGTCGGGTTCGGCCCACGCGTCGAAGACCTCTTCGGGCGAAGCTTCGATCCGGCGGGGGACCGTGATCCGGAGGAGGGGGGTGGTCGGGCTCGTTCCGGCAGTAGGCATCGTCAATCTCCCTTTCTGTTCGCTTTGAGCAATGCCTCGAGCTTGTCGAGGCGGTCGCTCCAAAACCGCTCGTAGCGGGAGGCCCAGCCCGCGATGCGCCGGATCGGCTCCGGATCGAGGGCGATATGGTGCTCGCGGCCTGCCCGCGTGCGCCGCACCAGCCCGGCGCGCTCGAGCACCTTCACGTGCTTCGAGACGGCGTTGAACGACATGTCGAAGGGCTGGACGAGGTCGGTTACGCGCGCGGCGCCCTTCGCCAGCCGTTGGACGATCTCTCGGCGCGTCGGGTCCGAGAGCGCCGCGAAGGCGAGGTCGAGAACAGGGGTCGTCATATATTCAACCTATGGGTTGAATATAGCAACTGGCCCGCCCTTGTCAAGCGATCGGAGGTAACCCTTTGTCTTCCGTTGTCTGCCAGGTACGTCGTCGACGCGCAGGGGCAGATTCGCGCCGCTGACGTGAACGCGGATTACACGGTCCGACCTGATCCAGACGAGACCCTCGGACAACTCCGCGCGCTGTCGGCAAATTCGGAGCGCCAGCGGCCCGAGCCTAGAATGCGCGTGTGAGGACTCGGCCAGCACATGCTGACGAGGCGAAGGGCGGGCGGCACAGTTTTCCCAGGAATGCGCAGCCTCGGGCCTCGGACCCTTTCGCGTTCTTGCCGAAACAGATGACCCGAGAAGCGTGCACCGGAGCGTCATCGCGAGAACAGCGAGGTCGACAGCCGAGATCGCACGCGTGGTGCGCCTTCTCGCATCCGACGACTCGTCTCTCTCATGACGGGGCGGTCGACCGAGGCCCAGGAGCGCGCCGCCGCACAGGACGACCGTCCGCGTGCCGTACCGATCGGAGAGCGCGCTCCGCACGAAGCGCGATTCGAGTGGAATGGGCGTGGGCGCCGGACCACCGGCGCCCACGGGCTCTCGGGGGCGCGTCGAACTAGTCGTTCTCGTCGAACTTTCGGATGCCGGCGGCGAAACAATTCCGGTTGCATGCATTGCGGATCAGCAGGACGGGTGTCTCACAGGACGCCGGCGGCCAAGGCGACAGCACGTCTTCGATCCTGAAGTCCCCGTCCGCGGCGAGAGGAACCGGGTTCGTGTTGCGCTCGACGAATGGAGCCACGGTTTCACATATGAGCGTGGCGCTTTGACAACATCGCCGACGTGCCTGCACAGCAATAAAATGAAGATCTTCTCATCTCGCGTCTCCGCATCCGCTGGGCACACCTCCGTCATCGTAAGGGGCGAGAGAAGGGAGGTGACACAGATGAAGCGAGCGATTTTCTTCGCGCTGATGCTCATGGCCGTTCTCGCTCCGCTGGCAGGCAACGCCTATGCGGACGTGAAGAGTGACGAGGCCATCGTGCAGGCGCCCTAACGCTTCGCGTGAGGGCAGGATTCGACGCGTGTGGCAGATCTTCGGATCTGCCACATGCGCCGATTCTCGTCGTTACTGAAACACAACGAGATCTCAGACTCGGAAGGGAGTGCAGTCATGCGGTTGGGAATGGTGCTTCTCGGCGTCGCGGTGATCTTGAATGTCGCCGTGCCTCAGGTCGCGTCGAGCCAGATGAAATCACCTCCGGGCGGCACGACGCCGGGAGGCGCGATCTTCGACCGCCTCCACGACACGACGACGCGCCCGATGCCGCCACTCGCCTAGGCCCGAGGCGACGTGGGTTCCGGATCGCTCCGTTCAAGTCCCGGGGACCGACGGTCCTGTTTTCGTGCCCGGGCACTGGGAGCGCAGGCTCTCCGACCACGAGCTACCCGGGCACCGGGACCCATGCCTCCGGACAGCTCGGCACCGTTGGGTAGTACGCCCCATAGCTCGGGCAGTAGTACCAGTAGGTCGACGGCGGAGGGGAGTACGTGTAGGCGGGTGGGTAGTAGTACGGCGCGAAGTAGAACGGCGTGCCGATGATGAATACCCCGTTATGACCCCTTCGGTGGAAATTATGGCCACCGTCGAAGCCGTGGTGCCCTTCGAATCCGTGATGACCTTCGAAGTGCCCGCCGGCGGAATGTCCAGAGAATCCCTGGCCGCCATGCCCGGCGGCGGCATAGCTAGGTGATGCGGCGGCAAGAATGATCGCGACCCCGACGAGAGCGATCGATGAAACCTTTCTCATGACGTCTCTCCCTTTCTAGTTGTTATGACGCTACCGGGTAAGCGAGGTATTCAATGAACCTTATCGGCACGCTCTCGCGTCTCAACATAAGGAGGAAGTCAAGCAGCACTTCTTCGCGGGGACTCGGCCCAGCTCGCTCCTCAAGCGGTTCGAGACCCCAGCGGAAGTCGGCGCGGTGGTCGCCTTCGTGGCGAGTGATCACGCTCGAGTGATCAACGGAGCGGCGGTGCGGACGGCGGGGTGGTGCGGAGCATCTTCTAGCTGCGGCCAGACAGGAGGGTCATGGCGACCTCTGAATTAGAACGGATGCTCGATGATTGGGCGAGAGCCTGGTCATCCAACAATTCATCTGACGATCCTGAAAGGGTTCTTGCCCTTTTTGTCGACGACTGTGTGTTCGAGGACGTTACCTTCGGCGTGGTCGCTCGCGGCAAAGAGGAACTTCGCAGCTTCGTGAAGGGCGCCTTTGCGGCAGTCCCTGACTTCAAATATGGATTGACAAGCCGGTTTGCCGCTAGCCAATGGGCTGTTATCGAGTGGGTCATGTCAGGCACACACAAAGGCGACCTCCCAGGGATGCCGGCTACTGGCAAGCGCTTTTCGTCGGTGCGGGGCTCGAGCATCCTCGAACTGGAGGCCGGTAAGATCCGCCGCGAGTCTGATTATTGGGATGCAGCTACGTTCATGAAACAGGTCGGTCTGCTGCCTTCCCGTTGACGCACGCTGCGAGTCGTCAGCGCTATCGCGGCTCCAGTTCGATGGATGGGATGCGAGATCCCACGAGTGAACTACTCCATCGCTAACAGATGCCGCGGAATAGTTGGTGCGTTTGGCTCAAAGGAGACAGGGAAATGAGCAACTCAACAGTGGGCGACGCGGCGATCGCCGTAGTTCGCCGGAACACCGAGGAAGTACAAGGCAAAGGCAACTGGAACCTGTACGAGGAGCTGTTCGCCGATGATTTTGTCGACCACACGCCGCAGCCGCGCACGACACCCGACAAGGACGGGGTGCGAGTGCTGTACAAGGGCCTGCGTGCCGCGTTCCCCGACTTTCGCCCCGAGATCCACTGGCAGGTGGCCGCCGGCGACCTCGTGACGACCTACAAGACCTATTACGGCACCCACCAGGGAGAGTTCCTCGGTATCCCGGCCACCGGGAAGAAGGTCAGTTTCTACACCGTCGACGCCATGCGGGTCGTCGACGGCAAGATCACCGAGCACTGGGGCGTCGCGACGCTGCTCGACCTGATGCAGCAGCTCGGTGTCGTCCCTCCGCTGGGAGGTCAGCGATGACGACACCGATGGAAGCCGGCGCAGCGGAGTCGACGGCGGGAATGTCAGACCCCATGGCGTGACCTCGGGGAAAAAGCCTGGTCAACACCTGAACATGGGCTGAGCGGCGCCGACATCCTGAGTGCTCGTCCGGCGTGACTTACACGCGGATGAGGCTAAGATTGGGCGAGGGCCCAGTGAGCTGCCGAATCTGTAAGCACGAGAACCCCGCTGGCGCGAGGTTCTGCAACGATTGTGGCGCGCACCTCGCGGCGCCGACAATCACCCCCGAGCCGCGCTCCTACACGCCGCGGCATCTTGTCGAGAAGATTCTTGCGTCCCAGAACGCGCTCAGGGGCGAGCGCAAGCTGGTCACCGTCCTCTTCGCCGACGTCGTGCGCTCGATGGAGCTCGCGGAGCGCGTCGATCCCGAGGAATGGCATCGCCTGCTCGATCGCCTGTTCCGGATCCTT
>Ga0209056_10007999_pt1 | contig 10865 bp, 10 predicted proteins | sample GraSoiAngelo_114_FD_185876 | JGI IMG/M metagenome (GOLD analysis project Ga0209056, IMG submission 185876) | Grasslands soil microbial communities from the Angelo Coastal Reserve, California, USA - 14_0903_13_40cm (SPAdes) (version 2) | ecosystem: Environmental > Terrestrial > Soil > Grasslands...
CGGGTCTTGGCCTAGCCATTGTCAAGCACACGGCAGAGGCTCATGGTGGCACCGTCAGGGCCGAGAGTCGGCCCGGTAAGGGTTCCACCTTCAGCCTGTCTATTCCGGTACGTTCGCCCGATTGAAATAGATCGATCGCGGCGGACCGAGTCAGCTCGTCGAGCAGGCGATGCCAGGATCCCCAACTTTTACCTCGTGTTTACATGCGTTAATCACGGTTAAAGCGCGGGCCTTTACCATTTGCTCGGGTACTCAGCAAATGGACAAGACGATCAGTGGGACCTGCAACCCACGGTTCCCACCTCGACGCATTGCGCCAAGCGCGCCGTTCCGTCGATATGGCCGCGAATTTTGGCTCGCTTAAGCGCATGCGGCCGCTCAACTAGAGGGTCTCCGGCCGGGCGAGTGGTTTCAGAGCCCCAGAACGTGGGGTTGCCGGTTCAGGCTTGTCTCCTTTCCTTGCGTTCTGGCGCTCTGAAAACACCGCGCTTCGGCTTCTCAACGACGCCGTCGAAGACAATCGAATCTCACCCCACCGCTAGGCGAGACAGGGCTTGTGCGGCTGCCTGGTCTCGCCTGATCTCCGCCTTAGGTTTTACGACTCGTTAAACCCTGTTAACAGACCGTTAACCAGCTTGTCGTTATCTTGAAATAGGACACATAAAGTAAAAGGAGGCAATTCACATGAAGCTACTCCGCCGGAGAACTTCGGCGAGTATTGTCCGCGGCCCATTCCCGGTGCTCATTAGCCTAGGCGTTGTCGCCCTGCTGGCCATAGCAGTAGCGGCCTGCGGCGACGACGAAAAGGACACCGGCAGCACCGGATCTGGCACAGCGGCCGCGACGCAGATTCCAAACGTTACCGGTACCATCAGTCTTGAAGGGTCGAGCACGGTTCAGCCGTTTTCGATCGCGCTGATCGACGAGTTCGCGAAGGTGTACCCGAACGTAAAGATCAACCCACCGAGCGGCAAGGGGTCGGGCGCCGGGATCACCGCCTTCATTAACAAGCAGGTGGACATCGCCCAGTCCAGCCGCAAAATGAAAGACGACGAAAAGACCCAAGCGACCGCCGGCGGCCTTTCTCCCTTTGAGACGCACATTCTCGACGACGCCCTCGCGATGGCTGTACACCCCGACAACAAAGTTACTCAATTGACGTTGGAGCAGGTCGCCAAGATATTCGCCGGGCAGATCAAAGACTGGAGCGAAGTGGGCGGATCTGGTGGAGCCATCACGGTCTACACTCGAAATGAAGAGTCCGGCAGCTTTGCGTACATCCAAGAAGACGTTATTCAGAAGGTTCTTGGCAAAGACGTGGTGTACAGCACGGACATCAACAAGCAGGCGAACGCGCCGGCGGGTCTAACCGCTGTTTCCAACGATGCTTCGGGAATCTTCTACGCCGGCCTCGGAAACCTTGCCGAGATCCCGCAGGGTAAGGTCAAAGTCGTTCCGGTGAGCATGGATTCGTCTTCCAAGCCCGTCGTCCCCAGCGAAGCCACAGTCAAGGACAAAACCTACCCGATCTCGCGCGGTCTCTACTATTACACCGACGGCGATCCCTCTAAGACCACGAACGCGGGGTTGAAAGCCTTTATCGATTACGCCCTTAGTACTGAAGGACAGAAGCTAGGGGAGGACATCGGCTTCGTCGGCGTAAAGTAGGTCAGGCGAGCGACCGAGGATTTCGGCCTAAGGAGCTCAGGCCATGGCTTGAGCTCCTTAGGCGCATCGAGAAAGAGCAAGGAAATTGGCGACTTCATCAGAAGCAATACCATCGATAGGCATGTTGGGGCGTTCGGTGATGACCCGAAGGCGCGGAGCTCTTCTCGAGGTCGGCGCCGAATGGTTCATCCGAGCTACCGGGTTGCTCACCGTCTTGCTGCTCGTCAGCATTCTGGTTCTACTGGCGCGGCAGGGCGTCCGGCTCTTCCTCGATCTCGACTACCCGATCGACAGGTTCTTCACCTACGGCAACGCTATTACCGATAACACAACGGACCCAAACCAGTTCCGCTTCGGAGTGATGCCTCCTCTGATTGCCACCTTCTGGGTAACACTCGTGACGCTCATCTTCGCAATACCGCTGGGCCTAATGACAGCGGCGTTTATATCGGAGATTGCGCACCCACGCGTGCGGCTATACATCAAGTCGGCCGCTGAGCTTCTGGCCGGCGTCCCGACGATCATTTTCGCTTTCGTCGGCCTCGCCCTCGTCGTTCCTCGCGTGAACGACTATTTCGGCTGGGGCGCGGGCGGTTTCTCAGGACTCACGGCCGGCTTCGTCGTATCCTTCGTCGCCGTTCCCTTGATCATTTCGATATCGGATGACGCCATGCAGGCGGTCCCCGTGGACTACAAGGAGAACGCCTACGCACTCGGTTGCAACAAGCTCCAGGCGATCTGGTGCGTCATCATGCCGGCGGCCATTTCGGGAATCAGCGCCGCGATCATGCTCGGAATGGCGCGGGCCATTGGAGAGACAATGATCGTGGTGATCCTGGCGGGAGGCAATAGCTCGCTGCCTCACGACCCGACGGAGTCCATGCGACCGATGACGGCCACCATCGCCGCCGGTTTCGGCAACGCTTCGGACCAATCCCTGGTGAGACCGGCCTTGTATATGATCGGAGCCATCCTGTTCTTGCTTACGTTCGCGACTACGTTGATTGCGGACGCGATCCTGGAACGGCAGCGAAAGAGGTTCGGCAGGTGACGGCCCTAACCGTCCGGTCAAGCCGGAACCAGCGCCTCGACTGGCTGCAGAAGTTCGTCTTCAGCCTCACCTTCCTGGCGACTGTCGTCGTTTGCGTGCCCGTCGCGGTCGTTTCCGTTTACGTGATCAGTCACGGTGCGTCCGCCATCTCCTGGGAGTTTCTCTTCAGCGGGCCCGCCCGGGCAGGTCGGGAGGGAGGGTTCTTCCCCGTCATCGTCTTGACGATGTACGCGTTGCTCCTCGTTATGCTCTTCGCGGTCCCGGTCGGAGTGCTCTGCTCGATCTACCTCGCAGAATACGCCCAACCCGGCCGGCTCCTGCGACTCATCAACCTCACAATCATCAATCTTGCGGGCGTGCCTTCCATCGTGTACGGCCTCTTCGGCGCGGCCCTCTTCTTCGATGTCATCCACACAAAGCAAGCGCTCTGGGTCGCTTCCGCGACGCTTGCCATGCAAGCCCTCGCAATTATCATTACCAGCTCACGAGAGGCGTTGCTATCGATCACTCCGGGAATACGCGAGGGTTCACTGGCGCTGGGTGTGTCGAAGCTTCGAACAACGTTCTTCATCGCGCTACCGGAAGCGTTCCCGGGCATCATCACGGGCAGCCTACTGGCCGTTAGCCGCGCCGCCGGAGAAACCGCACCGATACTCATTGTGGGCGCGATCGCAGCGACTAACGTTCCCCTCAGCCCCGCTGCGATCGTCAACGACCGGCCCCAGATGCTTTCCTACGAGCTGTATTATCGTATTACGGAGGGACTGGGCCTGGCCGACGAGAGAAAATGGGGTTTGGCGCTGGTTCTGCTGGGAATAGTTCTGGTGCTGAACGTGTCGGCCTTGCTCCTGCGGATTAAAATACAATCCAGAGGCTTCGAAAAGAGGAACTAAACGAATTGAGAGAGACAACCACTCCAGAGCACACAGCCCTGGAAGACGGGGCGCAGCCGTCCGTTGTATCCGTTGGGGGGCTGCCTTACCAGCCGCCTCACGCTGCAGAAACTGCACCTACCGTCTTAAGGCTCGAGAACGTCTGCGTCACCTACGGCGGCCGCCCGGCCGTCCAGAACGTGGCAATGGATATCTACAAGAATCGCATCACGGCGCTCATCGGACCGTCCGGCTGCGGTAAGAGCAGCTTGCTCCGTTGCATGAACCGCATGAACGACCTCATTCACTCCGCCAGAGTGACCGGCAACGTGTACCTCGATGGCGTCGACATTAACAGCGATGCCGTCGACCCCGTGCAGGTGCGCCGGCATGTGGGCATGGTATTCCAGAAGCCCAATCCCTTCCCAATGTCGGTCATGGAAAACGTCGCCTTTGGGCCAAAGCGCCAGGGCATGAGCGGACGCGGCCGGCTGAACGAAATCGTGGAGAAGGCGCTACGCTCGGCGGCGCTCTGGGATGAGGTCGCGGACAAGATGGACCAGCCGGGCACGGCGCTGTCCGGAGGCCAGCAGCAGCGGTTGTGTATAGCACGCGTCCTCGCCGTCCGCCCGGAAATAATCCTCATGGACGAGCCCTGCTCCTCGCTGGATCCAGTCGCCACTTTGAAGATCGAAGACCTCATGCGAGAGCTCGCGCGTGACTACACGATCGTTATCGTCACTCACAATATGCAGCAGGCAGCACGCGTTTCCGACTACACCGCTTTCATGCTCGCCTCTGAACACGGCGTCAACGGCCGCCTGATTGAATACGGCGCCACCAATGAGATCTTTACCAACCCAAGAGACAAACGGACGGAAGACTACATCACCGGCAGGTTTGGATAGGAAAGACCGATGACGCGCACAGCATTCGAACGCCAGCTCCTCGCAGTGCAAGAAGACATGCTCGTTATGGCCGGCATGGTCGAGACGGCGATCGAGCGTGGCATCGAGGCGCTCAAAACACGCAACGTTAACCTGGCCCACCAGATCATCGAGGACGATCTGAAGATCAACCGCAAGCGGTACGAGACGGAAGACAAATGCTTGGAGCTAATCGCGACCCAGCAGCCACTGGCCAGCGATCTCCGCACTATCGTCTCGGTCCTTCATATCACGGTCGACCTGGAGCGAATGGGCGACCACGCCGAGGGAATCGCCAAGATTGCTCTCATGCTCGCGGATGAGCCGCCGCTCAAGCCGTACATCGACATCCCACGAATGGCGCAAGTTGCCTCCGAAATGTTGATGGGGAGCCTCGAGGCGTTCAAGGACCGCGATCCAGCACGCGCGCGCGCCATCTGCGACCAGGACGATGAAGTTGACGCCCTCTACGAACAAGTCTACCGCGAGCTGTTGACCTTCATGATCAATGACCCCCGCACGATTCAGCGGGCGACTTACCTTATCTGGACCGCCCACAACCTCGAGCGGATCGCGGACCGGGTGACCAATATTTGCGAGCGGGTCATTTATCTGGTGGAGGGCCGCATCGAGGAGCTGAACGTCTCGAAATATTGACGTTATAGAAAGGGTTCTCCGCGAGGGCGTCAGCGCGTTGAACGAGTTAGCTGCGCTGTTGTTAAGCCCCGCCGATCAGTTCTCGAGCGCGGGACTATGCCATTCGTATAGAGCGGTCGGCTGTGGCCGGCGAGACCCCTGCCCGCACCTTCCGAAGTGCCCCGATGAGCGTCGCCGATATCGCCTGCTCAGTTGTCTGCAATAGCTTGCGGATGACTGCGCGGCTCAGGCGGGCGTCGAACACCAGCGCCAGCAGCTCGCGCTCTGTCCCGTTCAACTCGTCACCGGAATTCCTGGCAGGCCGAGTCGTACGGCAATGATCGCGCACGCCAGCGAAAAGTAGAACGACGAACTCTTCCTCAGTGAGGTCACCCCTTTGAGCGAAAGTCCGGCTGAATGCCTCGACGGCCGCTTCCTTAGCCGCAGTTTCGTCCGTGGTTAAAGAATGAGCAAAGGCGAACACCCGCGGAAAGTATGCTCCGAATCGTGTTCTGTGGAATTCGGTGGCCGCGACCGGATCACGCCTGCTTGCACCGTTCTCTCCACTTAGTCCCATCTCCGCCTCCCGTAAAGGACCAGTTTGTTTCAGGCTAGCAGAGTTGGTAAAAACTGTGACGGCTGCGCCGTTAAGGCATGGTTAGGATCGAGTAAACGTCCCGTAAAGGGTGAAAATGCGGGGCCAGTCGCGGCTGGGCTACTCGGTCTCGATTAGAGTAGCCAGTGGGTCGTCTTCGCGCAGGGCCGATCGCCGCTCCAACATGTAACCAAAGCCGCGAACGCAGAGGATGTAGGGGTTCGTGGTGCGAGAATCGTTGAGCTTGCGGCGCAAGTTCGCGATGTGTACCTTGACGAGATTCTGGGCATCGCGCTCGCCGTAATCATGCTGGTGGACGGCAGAAAGCAGCGCCCGCGGGTCCACCACCCGGCCTGCCTGCTGCGCCAGCACGGCTAGCAGCCGGAATTCGGTCGGCGTAAGCGCCACTATCTTGCCACTCAAGGACACCTGGAACTTCTCGAGGTCCAGGATTAGCTCGCGAATTGCCAGCATCCCGCCGTTCCGGGAGGCCGGACGCGCCCTGCGCATCAAGGCGCGCACGCGGGCGCCGAAGACCGCCGGGTCGACACGCGCCACTACAGCATCGTCCGCTCCCGCGTCGAGCACAGGGATCAGGTCCCCTTCGCGCGGCATGACGACCATCATGGGTGTGTCCTGGAGCCCGCGGATCACCCGGCAGGCGCGAACCGCGAAAGCGTTATTTCGCTGCGCGAGCACGAGAAGTGAAGCGGGCCGCTCACGGCACACCTCGAATAGCTCGTGAAGTTCTGTGCACGAAAAGACCTCGAGCCCGAGTCCCTCGAGGGCCTCGCCCAGCGTTCGCGACCAGACTTCTACGTCCGCGAGGACGTATGCAGCCCGCGTTGCGATCGCGCCGGCGACTTGCGTGGCTTCCGTAGTTGGTCTCATAGCGAAAGTTAAGAACTCCGTGTCCAAGATTGAGGACGGGTAAACCCTGCCCAGCGTTACAGCACTCGCTAGCAATCCTCCCGCCCGCAAGTCTCGTAGCGTCGACCGGTAGCCGGTTACTGCGTACGTTTGACACTCGCCTTCTCGTCTTGCTAGTTTGCAGCCAGCATGCCGAGGCGCTTTAGCAAAGCGGAAGTCGATCGGTTCCTAGGCGGGCGCCGAGTAGCTGTTCTTGGCACCAACGGCGCGGACGGATCACCGGTCCTCACGCCCATCTGGTACCTCTATACAGATGGGCATCTTCTGATGCGGACCGATAAGCAGAGCGTCAAAGCGAAGAACATCGCCCGGGATCCTCGGGTCACAGTCTGTGTCCAGGACGAGCGACCGCCCTACGCGAGCGTTACCGTCTACGGCAAAGCAGCCATCGAGCCGGCTCAGGAAGAGGTCGGCGTCCAGATGGCGAAGCACTACCTCGGCGCCATCGGCGCGGCCGGATATCAGCGCGCGGCCCGCGAAGCCATCGAGAGGGGAGAAGAGGTCACCCTTGTGATTACGCCGGAGCGCGTGCTCACGCAGGACTTCTCCCAGGAGACGCCCTGGTTCGGAAAGGCGTGGCTGGTCCTGAAGCGCGTCCTGCCGCCGGGCCTCTAGCCTGCACTCGGGTCAAGTTCAATCGGACAAGCCAACCCGAGGCGAGCGCCTGCGGGTATGAAGCGAGCGCTGCTCCCAGCAGGAACGGGCCGAATATAGCATGGGTCTTCGATATCCAATGTAGCGGTTGTGGAGCGAGAACTCTAAGGGAAAAGCGGCACAACTGCTGCCGCCCGAAGGACGGCTCGTGAATGCGCCGCCGCCCCGGCTGGGAGCGATTGCGTGGCGACGGTCGCAGTCTTGGCAAGACGCGTCGCCCGGTAGATGCGCAACAGCTCGTAGCTGTACCGCCCGCCTATCCTCTCTCGCGCGCCGACAATGTTTTGCCAGCCGGCGGTGCGGAAGGCTTCCTCGATCTCGGTTCCCTGCTCGGAGGTTAGAAAGCGGGTCAAGTCGATGTCTTCTCCGGCTTCAGCAGCGAGAACGAGGTGACTCATTATCGTGCCGAGCACGAATCCACGTTCTCGCGCGATCTCTTCGGGCGACCGGCCAGCGCGAAACTGTCGCAGCGTCGACGCCGGCGAATCGCCCAGCCGACCGCGCCCGCTTCGTGGCTCCGAACGCATGCCCTCAGCCGGGCGACTAGCCGTGAACTGCAACCGCTCGTTCGAACCAAGGTGCTCAGCGATCTCGCGCAAGAAGAGCGCGCTGAACTCGCGCAGCTTCGTCGCGCCTACGCCGCTTATGCGGGAAAACTCGCGTTCATTGGATGGGTACTCGCGCGCCATCTGGCGCAGAGCGACGTCCGAGAACACCACGTACGCCGGGACATCTCGCTCGTCGGCCAGGCGCTTGCGGAGGGCGCGCAGCCTCTCGAACAGCGTTTCGTCGCATTCGAGCCTCACGCGGGTGGCCTTCGCCGTGGCCTCAACGGCCTCGGGAAGCATCACCTGGCCCCGGCCGGCGAGCACGGCGCGGCCCTCATCGGTCACCTCGAGGACGTTGAAGCGTTCCTCGTCCCGCCTCAAGATGCCCTGACGCACGAGCTCTCGGCCCAGCTCGGCCCACTGCTTGCGGTTGCGCTCTTTTCCGCTGCCGTGCTCGGACAACTGATCGTGCCGCCAGCGAGTGATCTTCTCATTGGTGCTACCGAGCAGAACCTCCGCGACGTGGCCGGCGCCGACGCTGAAGCCGCTCTTTTGCTTGATGCCGAGAAGAGCGCCCAAGAACTTCTCTGCGAGCGCGGTGCCGTCGAACGTCTTACGCGGGAAGAGGCAGTTGTCACAGGCTCCGCAGTTCTCGTTTGCGTACTCCTCGCCGAAATAGGCGAGGAGCTCTCGCCGCCGACAGCCGGCGCTCTCGGCGCACCAGACCATCTCGTCGAGCTTCTTGCGCGTCACCTCTCGCTCATGCGGGTCGGTAATCTCGTCGAGGAAGCGGAGGTATTTCACGGCGTCGCTGTTGCTGAATAAGAGCAGGCATTCGCTCGGTAGGCCGTCTCGTCCGGCGCGGCCGGTCTCCTGGTAGTAGTTCTCGACGCTCCTGGGCAGGTCATAGTGCAGGACGAAGCGCACGTTCGGCTTGTTGATGCCCATGCCAAAGGCGATCGTCGCGCAGATGACGGGCACGTCATCGCGCGCAAACGTCTCCTGGTTCCGGGTGCGTTCCAGCGGCGTGAGACCGGCGTGGTACGGAAGCGCCTTCACGCCGTCGTCGCTCAGCCGCTCGGCGAGAGACTCGGCGCCGCGGCGGCTGTGGCAGTAGACGATCCCGCTCTCGTTCGGCCGCGCTCTTACGAAGTCGAGCACCTGAGAGTACGGGCCCTGCTTGGGAACGACGCGGTATGTCAGGTTCGGCCGGTTAAAGCTGCCGACATGGCAGGCGGGGTCCCGCAGTTTCAGATAGCGGACGATATCCGACCGCACACGCTCCGTCGCCGTCGCGGTCAGCGCCATCAATGGGACCTGCGGCATCTGCTCCCGCAGCGACGCGAGCTGGCGGTACTCCGGCCGGAAGTCGTGGCCCCATTCGCTGACGCAGTGCGCCTCGTCGACGGCGATGAGGCTCACGTTCCAGCGCAGCAACGCGTCGAGGAAGCCGGGCATCATTACGCGCTCCGGCGCGACGTACAGGATGCGATATTCGCCTGAGTTCAATGCCTGGCCCCGTGCCTGCATTTCGCGGGCGTCAAGCGACGAATTTAGGAATGCCGCCTGAACGCCGGCAGCGCGCAAGGCGTCGACCTGGTCCTTCATCAGCGCGATCAGCGGCGAGACGACGACCGTGAGACCGCGCCGCGCCAGCGCCGGGAGCTGGAAGCACAGCGACTTCCCGCCGCCGGTCGGGAGGAGAGCGAACACATCGCGCCCGGCGAGCGAGTCGGCGATGATCTCCTCTTGCAGTGGGAGGAACGAATCGAACCCGAAGTGCTCCTTTAGCAGCGCAAGCAGCGAGCCGTTCTCGGACATGAGGCCCCCTTATTAATGGAGAACGCTGGCGCGGAGTATAAGTGTGACGATTGCTGCGCCGTAAGGGGGAAATGTCACTCCTTTTGAGGCCGGGGTTCTCTGTCTGGACTGAGACTTGAGATGCCTCGCCTCCACCCCCAGTACCGCTCGGCCGGACCCCACTCGCTCGGAATGACCTGCTCACATCTAGATAGCGCCGTTCACCGCTCACGCGTTGACGGGCTGGGGACATGCTTGATACCGTGCGAGCCACCATGCCCGAATTCGATCTCCACATTCGCAACGGCAGCGTTATCGACGGCAGCGGCACGCTCGCGTTCCGCGCGGATGTGGCCGTGCGTGACGGTCGCATCGCTGCCGTGGGCGCGATCGAAGGTGAGGCGGCGCGCGAGATCGACGCGACCGGCCTGACGGTCGCGCCGGGGTTTATCGACGTGCACGCGCACGATGACGATGCGGTGATGAGCACGAGCATGGACTTCAAGCTGATGCAGGGTGTGACGACAGATATCGTCGGGAACTGCGGCGCCGGGATGGCGCCAAGGGATCCTGCCAGGCCACCTATGCCCGGCGTCAACGTCGTTCTCGGCGCGAGCCACGAATGCGAGTGGCAAACCTTCGGCGAGTACATGGACGCCGTGGATCGCGCCGATCTCGCCGTCAACGTTGGGTGCTTCATCCCTCACGGCGCAGTTCGCTACTTCGCGCTCGGAATGGAGCGGAGGGAGCCGGACGAAGCGGAGCTCGCGCGAATGCAGGATGCGGTCGCCGAGGGGATGGCGGCCGGACGAAATCATAGCGCTAGCGAAGGTCGCGGCGGAGCACGGCGGCGTCTACATGACGCATATGCGTGACGAAGGTACGCGGCTGCTGGAGGCGATCGAGGAGGCTGTGCGGATCGCGCGCGAGGCTGGGCTGCCGCTCGAGATCTCGCACCACAAGGCGGCGGGCCGCGCGAACTGGGGGAAGACGGAGCAATCGATCGCGCTCATCGAGAACGAGCGAGAGGCCGGCGTCGATATCAACTTTGACGCCTATCCATACACGGCCGGCAGCACCATTCTGGCCGCGATGGCGCGCAGACCCGAGGCCGGGCCCGAGAACGTGATCGTCTCGTCGGTCAGGGACAAGCCGGAATTCGAGGGCAAGACGCTCACGCAGATC
>Ga0209056_10008000_pt1 | contig 10865 bp, 10 predicted proteins | sample GraSoiAngelo_114_FD_185876 | JGI IMG/M metagenome (GOLD analysis project Ga0209056, IMG submission 185876) | Grasslands soil microbial communities from the Angelo Coastal Reserve, California, USA - 14_0903_13_40cm (SPAdes) (version 2) | ecosystem: Environmental > Terrestrial > Soil > Grasslands...
GGAGGGGGCAACGTTGTCCGCTGCCAAGGAACCAAGCACCAACACTGCGACTGCCGCGATTTTGCGAATCTTCATGGCCTCCCCCACATAAAACCCTTCTGTGAGCCCGATGACAAGCCTAAATTTTAACGCTGGAGGAAGATTTTCCGGTCGCAGGGCGAAAGAATCGCGCCGGCTTAAAGGTTGAGATTTGCGACAATTCGCAGACCTTCGAGGGTCAAATTCGGATGCACGGCGTCAATCTCGCGCAGACGTGCCGCGATCAAATCCGCGTATCCGCCGGTCGCAATAACGTGCACTTTCTCCCGAGGAAAACGCTCGGCTTTAATCCTGGCAATGATCTCGCGCACCAGGCCGCGATAACCGATCACCGCACCGGAGCGCATCGCGTCGATTGTCGATCTTCCAACCGTCGACCGCGGTTCTTTTAGAGAAAGCTTTGGTAACAGTGCCGTGCGCTGATAAAGAAAGCTCGTCATCGACTCCAGTCCGGGCGCAATCACTCCGCCGATGTAATTTCGTTGCACCGAGACGATATCGAAAGTGACTGCCGTCCCGAAATCGACCACGATGGCCGGACTTCCATAAAGATCCGCCACCGCCGCTGCGTTGGCCAGGCGGTCGGCCCCAATTGTTTTCGGATTTGGATAATCGATTCCAACGCCGAGCCGCAGCTGCGGCGTTAACCACAAAATCTTCGATCGCTTGGCCGCTTTCCGGACGACGCCGTTTTTTGTCGGCACGACCGAGCAAACCACAAAGATGTCGATCTTGCGCTGCTTCACAAATCGCTGGAGCGCCGCGCTGGCAAATCTTTCAGTCGGCATTCGAACAGGCTTTGAAATCCGTCGCCGCGTCGCGAACGCAAGCTTGGTGAATGAATTACTGATATCGATCAGCAAATAACTTGTTGCACGCACGATGTGCGACTTCACTGCCAAGACGCACCGAGGTCAAGTAGCGAACTTGCGGGCCAATCTTCAAACGCGTAGCCTCGCTGCGTGCGAAAATTGGTTCATCGTCCACGGCGCTTGCGGCGATCCCCAGCCCTGCGCAATCTCGTTCGCGAGACCAATCTCACCGCACACGATTTCGTTTTGCCTCTTTTCGTCAGCGAAAAGATCGACAAACGGCGTCCGATCGCGAGCATGCCGGGCGTGTTTCAACTCCCCCCCGGTGAAATTGTCGATGAAGCACGACAGGCACAAGACGCCGGACTCCAAGCCGTTCTCCTTTTTGGAATTCCCCAAATAAAGGATGAACAAGCGAGCGGCGCTTATGCCGAGAATGGCATAGTGCAGAAAGCGTTGCGCGCGCTGAAGGACAATTGTCCGGAAGTGGTTGCGATCACGGACGTTTGTCTCTGTGAATACATGAGTCACGGCCATTGCGGCGTCACTCGCATTGACGGCGACCATTTTCATGTGCTGAACGACCAGAGTGTCGATCTTTTGGTGAAAACGGCGCTCTCACACGCGCAGGCCGGCGCGGACATGGTCGCACCCAGCGACATGATGGACGGCCGCATTGGCGCAATTCGGGAAGCGCTCGATGCCAATGGTTTTGCAGAAACTGGCATTATGAGTTACGCCGCGAAATTCGCTTCCGTTTTTTACGGCCCGTTTCGCGACGCAGCCGAAAGCCCGCCACAGTTTGGTGATCGTCGATCTTACCAGATGGATTCGGCGAACGCGGATGAAGCCCTCCGCGAGGTCGGGCTCGACATCGATGAAGGCGCGGACATCATCATGATCAAACCGGCATTGCCGTACATCGACATTCTTTGGCGCGTGCGCGAGCGCTTTCGCAAACCGACCGCGGTGTATCACGTGAGCGGCGAGTACGCGATGATCAAAGCCGCCGCCGAAAAAGGAATTGTAGAAGAACGCGCCGCGGTTCTTGAGATCATGACTTCGCTCAAGCGCGCCGGCGCAGACATCATTGTGACCTACTGGGCGCGCGAACTGGCCGAATGGATCAGCGCATAACGATTCGTCGCGGCGAAACGGAGGCGCACACGCGCCTGAAACGCCTGGCTTTCGTTTGGGCGCAGAGGCAAGGTTACTCCGCCTGCGCGATGGAAGTCGCCTTGCCGCGATGTCGGTATCGCGTAGATGTGGCGGCGTATCGGCCGGATGGAAAACAATCAGGCGCCACTGCGATTTTCGAGTGCAAACAGGCGCTGGTCGATCTCCGACGCGACAATGGTTGCACGTCGACGACGATGCGGCGCCTTAAGAAAGTTCACCATCGCCGCGAAGTCTTGGAGAGAAATTTGCGCGTGCACTACCCGGCTTTACGCGTTGCCGATTCGCTCTTCGTCGAATTCGACTCGCACAATTTCGCTGCGATTGAGCACCGCGGCTACAAACAGGTAGTACGGCAAATTCAGGCGTTACAAAACCGCCTCTTCGATTGCACGAAATTCGAAACGCTAATTCGCTATCGCTGTGCGAATTTGTTTTTCCTCGTTTTGCCGGACGAATTGTTTCGCGAGCCGGAAATTCCGATTGGCTGGGGCGCGTTGGTTCAATCGAACGGCGAGCTGATCCTGGCCCGCAAACCGGTTCGGCATGAAACGGAACCCGAAAGTCGGCTGCGATTTTTGCAGCAAATCGCCATCGCCGGCACGCGCGTGTTGAACCGACAGCTCGAAATCGCGTTCGAGGACGTCGCGGGCGCAGATTGTCGATCTTAGGAGATGTCGATCTTATTCGCGCTTGACCAGTAAATTGCGCCCGGTCATTTCGTTCGGTTTTTTCATTCCGAGCAAAAACAAAAGCGTGGGGGCAACGTCAGCCAAGATCCCGTCTTCGCATCGGAATTGCCGAGCATCCTTCGCCACATAAATGCAATGAACAAGGTTTGTGGTGTGCGCAGTGTTCGGTGAGCCGTCGGGATTTCGCATCTGCTCGCAATTGCCGTGGTCGGCGGCGACAATGCATTTGCCGTCGAGCTCGAGCAGTTTCGGAATAATTCGACTGCAACATTCATCAACCGTTTCGATCGCTTTGATTCCCGCTGTCACAATACCGGTGTGACCAACCATGTCGGGGTTGGCAAAGTTCAGGATGATCAGGTCAAATTTGTCAACGCGGGTGAGGAGCTCGTCCGTCACCTCAAACGCACTCATTTCGGGCTTCAAATCGTAGGTCGCGACTTTTGGCGATGGGATCAACTTCCGCTCTTCGCCCGGAAAAGGCTTTTCCACCCCGCCATTAAAGAAATAAGTCACATGCGCGTATTTTTCCGTTTCGGCGATGCGCAGCTGCGACTTGCCCGCCACGCTCACCAGTTCGCCGAGGATCTTTTTGAGGTCTTCCGAAGGGAAGATGAACGGCGACGAAAACCGAACGTCGTACTCTGTTAGAGAAGTGAATTTAACATGCAGCGATACTTCTCGGTCGAAGCAATCGAAATCCTTGAACAGAAAAGCTTGCGATAATTGGCGCGCGCGATCGGCCCGGAAGTTGAAAAACAAAACGACGTCGCCATCGCGAACGCGTTGCTCGTTTGCTTGGGCAAAAATCAGGGGCGGCATAAACTCATCCGTCTTGCCCGCGCGATATTGTCGATCCAAAGCTTCTGATGGCGATTCTTTGCAAATCTCGCCGCGTCCGAGAACCACTGCGTCCCACGCTTTCTTGGTGCGGTCCCAACGGCGATCGCGGTCCATGGCGAAATAGCGTCCGACGACAGTCACAATTTGCGCACCGCTCTCGCGAAGTTGTTTTTCGCAGGTTTTCAAGAATTCGCGTCCGCCGGTGGGCGAGGAATCGCGCCCGTCGGTGAAGGCATGCACGAAAATCTCTTCGACCTTTGCGGCCTTGGCCGCATTGGCAAGTGCAATCATGTGATCGTAATGGCTGTGAACGCCGCCATCGGAAACGAGGCCTAACAAATGAAGCCGATGCCCGCGCGCGGCCGTGAAAGTTTCCTGCGCGACTTGATTCTGGGTGAGCTCGCCAGCGACAATCGCCTTATTGATTCGCGTGAGGTCCTGAAGAACGACGCGGCCTGCGCCCAAATTCAGATGCCCGACTTCCGAGTTGCCCATTTGGCCTTCGGGCAGGCCGACATCTGAACCGCTAGCGCTGAGTTTGCTGCTCGGATAATCGCGATAAAGCCGGTCGTGAAACGGTGTCCGCGCGAGTAATGTCGCGTCTCCGTTTTGTTCGCTGAATTTTTTGCCGCCTGGATTGATGCCCCAGCCATCTCTAATGATGAGCATCACCGGGCCGGCCATATGCGCGCACTCTGCCGACGATTATGAAGTCGGACAAGCCGTTTCGCGTTGTTGCGGATTGACAATGGAACTCGCGCGCAGATACATCGCGCTGGTGAAGTGGCGCAATCAACTGCTCGCGCTTTTGTGTCTCGCCGTTTTTGCTGGGCTGGGTGTGCTTTATTTCCAGCATTGGGTGGTACAGAAGCCGTTTGGGATAATTCTTATTATCGGCGAAGGCCTCGCGCCGGAAAGGATAGCGCTGACCCGTGTTTACCTCGGGGGATCCGATGCGCACTTGGCTCTGGATGGAATGCCACATCTCGCTTTGGTAACCAACCATTCCCGGGATTTCGCGGTCTCAGATCAAGCGGCCGCGGCAAGCGCTCTCGCTACGGGAGTTAAAGTCAACAATCGCTCCTTGTCAGTCGATCCTAACGGCAAACCGCTCTCAAGCATTATCGAGTTAGCGCGCAACCGTGGACGCGCTACCGGTTTGGTGACAAATGGATCGCTCACGAACGCAACATGCGCGGCCTTTTATGCACATGCGAGTAACGCGAACGACATCGATCAAGTCGCGGGTCAACTCGTCGAAGGAGGCAAGATCGATATTTGCTTGGGAATGAGCGCGGCCGAATTTCTTCCAAAAGCAAAACAAGGACAACGACAGGACAACCGCGATCTCATGTTGGAATTTCGCCAAAACGGCTTTGATGTCGTCCGGAGCCGAGCGGAGTTGGAATCTATTCCGGCTTGGAGTCGGCCGAAGCTTTTCGGCGCATTTGCAGACAGAGATAACGATGGCCGCCAGGGTCAGGCTTGGAGTGACGAACCGGCTTTGTCCGATATGGTGCGACGCGCCATTGAACTGTTGCAATACAATCAGCGCGGTTACTTGCTCATTGTCGACGCCGCCCGCATGCGAAAAGCAGCCGAAACAAATAACGCGGAAAAAACTTTGACCGAAACTGCCGAACTCGATCACACGCTGTCAACAGCACAGCGTTACGCCGGAGCAAAATCGACAATCATCGTGTGCGGCGACACGGCCATCGGCGGTTTGCACCTGAACGGTTTTCCATTTCGCAAGGACAGTGGAATCGCGTTAGTCGGATTGAATCCGTCGGGCGAACCGTGGATGACTTGGGCAACAGGCCCGAAAGGTATGCAATCATACGGTGCTGCAAGAATTCCGGAAAAAGAAACGCCGGGAGATTTAAACGGAGGCGCCTCAAACGAGCAAACCGAACCCGCGGCATTTTACGCCAAATCAGCGTTGAATACGGTAGAAGATGTCGTCTCATTCGGAACCGGCCCAGGTACCGAAGCGCTAGACGGCACAATCGACAATACTCAGATTTTCAAAATTCTTCGGGATGAACTCTAAGGTCGCTGCGCTTGTTAAGGAACGAAAGACCCATCCTTTGGGATGGGCCTTTTTAATTGAGACGCGGTTAGCTTAGGGGCTGACCTCGGGAACAAACACAAATGGTGGTGGCTCGGGGAGATTTGGCGGCGGTCCTTCCTCTGGCGGTCCCTCCGCAACTTCCTTGGCTTCCTTGCCTCCACCGAAATCCTTGGCGTCTTTGCCGTCGACAGCCCGCTCGCCGCCGCCGGCCAAAGTGATGTTGGCAACTGTTAGGGTGGATGTTGAATAAACTGCGAGGTCAGCGATGCGGCCTGACTTGGCAACGTTGAAAGAAAACTTCACATACTTTGCCTCAGTCGGGCCCACCTTTATCCTTGTAACTTTTGCGGTCAGATCTTGCTTCGCGATCTGGTGCCATTGCGCACTACCGACGGCCAATTTCGAACTGGAAGTTGCAATAGTCACTGTGCCGATTGCGCCGTTGTTTAAGAACGAGACGATGTCGATGTTCTCAATCTTGGAAAGCGACAGCACCAAATCTGTCCGCCCATCAGCAAGAGAGTAGCCAACGGTCGAGCGACCGGAGATCAACGCCGCTTCTGCGATCTTGTCATCCACTCGCGCACCCAAGTTAAGGCGCGCGACGTTCTGGGCATAAGGTGGCGATTGTTCGAAGAAGATGGCCTCACCGCCGAAAAGCTGCAGCCCACTGGCGAGAAGGAGAGCGCACGTGAAAGTGCCGATACCGGAAAAGCGAGAAAAGTATGTGGCCGTAATTTCCACAACTACAAAAAGATGATACGCGGAACGGCCACGCTTTGACAATATAAATTTCTTGTCCGGTCGAAGATTCTTCTGCAGAGAGAATAACCTCGACTCGGCAGGAGCCCGATTTTCGCAATCGCGTTTCGTGCCGGGCGGCGCAGAAACAGAGATCTCGAGCTTCCCCCGCGAACCGATCTACCGATTAACTAGAGCCTGCTCGCGACTCGCCGCCCAACTAGAGATTGATTCTTGGCGTAAAGCATCGATGTCGTCGCCGCGCGAAATTTTTGCCCGTCCGCGTAGGCGTAAATTGGAATGTAGGACATTCTGCCGAAACGGTCCGCGCGACACGCAGCCCAATTAATGGTCGGATCGAGTACATACGTGCCGCCGGTTGTGCTCCACTCAACCCAGGCGTGGGTCTTTCGACTGGTTAGAAGACGCCTGCCAATGACGAGGCGTAGATTTTGCGCTCCGCGCGAGTGCATAGCGTCATAGAGTGCGACTGCTTTGCCCTTGCAATCGGCAAATGCACTAGTCTGGACTTCTTCCGGTGTTTTCCATTCCATGAAAAATCCGTACGGAATTGCCCGGAGATCTCCGATCCAGTGATTCACCAACGCAAATGAAAGGTCTTGCTTTCTGTGCCCGGCGGCGGATGCAAGAATCGGACGTATCCGCGCCATCTGCCGGTCGTAGGGCGTGGAATGAACGCTGATGTAAGCTGACTGGGCGAAGGTAGAAAGGCAGGAAAGGCAAAAAAGGGTCAAACCGACAAAGCTGACTTTGCTGGCTGTATAAGGACGGATGCTTACGGTAACCATAATAATTGGAATAACCATAAGCAGAGCCCGTGCCACCGTTCGAAACCCAAAGTCGCCTTGGCAATGCCGCTGAATCCGCCAAACTCACTTTGCCTGCGCCAACTCTTCGTGAATCCCAAACAAGCCCGATACCAAAATGTTTTCCGGCTCGCGTTATGGCTTTTATTCGGCGCGACGTTAGTAGCCGTGACCTGGGCTAGAATTCGCCTGCTTGGCTTGCCGTTGGAGCGCGACGAGGGCGAGTACGCCTACACTGGCCAATTGCTCTTGCAGGGCATCCCGCCATACAAGCTCGCCTACAGCATGAAATTCCCAGGCACGGCGGCATCCTACGCACTCTTGATGTCGATCTTTGGCGATACCACTACAGGCATTCATCTCGGCCTAATCGTGATCAATCTGGTTACCGTCGGGTTGATTTTCTTTCTGGGCCGATATCTCCTAAGCGAGCTCGCTGGTTTGGCGGCCGCGGCTGCGTATAGCGTTATCTCGCTAATGCCCTACGTGCTCGCCCAAGCGGCACACGCGACCCATTTTGTCGTGTTGCCGGCGATAGCTGGTACTTCGGTTCTACTCCGCGCATTAGATCGACAATCGAGGATATTGATCCTTGCGAGCGGATGCCTGTTTGGACTGGCGTTATTGATGAAACAGCCAGGATTGTTTTTTGTACTGTTTGGCGTCGTTTACCTTTTTAGCCGCGGCCGGAGCGAACATGTTAAGCTTCGACAATCTGCGTTGCGCAGCTTGATCTTTCTCTTGGGCGTAACCGTCCCACTTCTTGTTACCTGCCTGCTTTTATGGAATGTCGGCGTGTTCGAGCAATTCTGGTTCTGGACGATTAAATATGCGGGCCAATACGGCAGTCAGGTCTCAATCGCGGATGGGCTCCGAATTTTTGCTAACAACCTGCCGAACGCTGTCGGAACCGCCTGGCCAATCTGGGGGATTGCGGCATCAGGGCTAGTCATGTGCATGGTAAACCGAACCCTTCGCACTCGCGCCGTTTTTCTTACAACGTTCGCTTTTTTTTCCATACTCGCGGTTTGCCCAGGATTTTATTTTCGTCCGCATTATTTCATTCTTGTTCTGCCGGCCGTTTCCCTACTCGCGGGGTTGGCGGTTGCGGCCGCTCTCGACACCATTCGCTTCGGCGCACAGAACTTTCGCTTTGTCGTGCTCCTGCTGTTCGGATTCGCTCTGGCATGGCCAATGTGGGCAGAAGCCGACTTTTTCTTCGAGCGACCACTGGCTGAGGCCAATCGGATGGTCAATGGCACAAATCCATTCCTGGAATCCATTAAGATTGGTGAATACATCCGCGCGCAATCGAGCGTGTCAGACACGATCGCTGTATTAGGCTCTGAGCCGCAAATTTATTTCTATTCTCGGCGGCATTCTGCCACCGGATATATTTATACCTACGGATTAATGGAGCCGCAGCCTTACGCTCACCAAATGCAGCAAGAAATGATGCGTGAAATCGAAACCGCACACCCAAAGTTCCTCGTTATGGTGGTCGTAAACAAGTCCTGGCTGGCCGGGCGCGACTCGGACCAATCAATTCTTAGATGGGCGGACGCCTATTGTGATGCGAATTACGAAGAGGTCGGACTAATTAACATTTCCGATCGTGGCACCGACTACTACCTTTCTGGCAGACCACCGAATGTGACACCAACCGCCGATCACATTTTGATCTATCGCCGAAAGGCGTAGACGGCCCGATGCTGTCGCGCGCTTGGGGAAACTGCATCCGCGTTGGCCGTTTGTTCTAGCAGTTCGAGCGAGTTGGTCCGCCAATAGCAACCATTGAAAAGCGTTCTGGCGGAGACAACTCGGACATCTACAATCCACACGATAATATGGAAGGCCAATCCAACGCATCGGACGCAATAACTAAACCCGCATCGCCGCGATCCTTTCTCCAACCAATGACCGCGTTTTGGTTGGCGATGGTCATCGGCGCAGCGCTGCGTGCTTACTGTCTAGTCTTCACCAACGGCACAAGCGACATGGACGATTGGGAAGATCATGCCCAGCAGGTTCATGATCGCGGACTAATCGGCTACTACCACGCGAACGCTTTTGCGAACCATCCGCCTTTTATTAGCAAAGTGAGCTCTTTGATTTTGCAAATGTCAGCCGCAACCCACATTCCATTTCGAATTCTTTTCCGCACCCCATTTGCGTTCCTAGACGCCGCAAACGCATGGCTCCTATTTTTGTTGCTCCCGGAAAATCGTTGGCGCTTGTGCGCCACCGCTTGTTACTGGCTAAGTCCCGCAGCGATCCTTATCTCTGCTTATCACGGGAACACCGATACCGCGGTGGCATTTTTCCTTTTACTTTCTGTCTGGCTGGCGACCAATAAACAAATCGTGAGCAGCGGCGCTGCACTCGGCCTGAGTCTTTGGGTAAAGCTACCGGGTATTCTAGCTCTTCCAGCGTTGCTGATATTATTTCGTCGCTGGCGTCTTCGCGGCATCTTTCTCTTGGCGGCGGCCATCACCGCATTATCAACATATCTCCCGGCACTGATTCAGGATTACAAAGTCGTTTGCACAAATGTCTTTGGTTACCGTGGACTAATCCTACAAACTGCGGAGGGCGTACCGCTATGGGGTCCAAGCGTTTTACTTTTCTCGACTCTGGTCCCGGTCCAAGCCTGGCCAGAGAAATACCTTCGCTCGACTCTCTTCGTTCTCGAACACAGCTCGTCCATCGCGATTGCAGCAATGCTCGTTCTTTCCTGGCTGCGTAGAAATCGGACGTCTCCACAAGAAGTGTGCGCCACGATTGGCATGGCCTACGCCGTTCTTTTTGGATTTAGCGACTATTGGGCATTTCAATATTTTGCCTGGGCCTTACCCTTTTGGTTTTTCCTTCGCTGGTGGTACTCAATTCCGGCAGTATCTTTGACTAGCGCATACCTGTATTCGCTGCACTGGCTTTTCTGTGGGAATGGGTGGCTACTCGGAAAGTGGGATTTCCTGGGACATCCAGCTCTTCCATCGCTCGTTCTTGTTATTCGAAATTTAGCCGTTTCATTCTTTTTCATTGGCGCGTGCGCTTTCTTGATTCGCGCATTTCGGCGTCAACCGGTTTCAATATCAGCACCCGAGCCGATGAAAGATGGTTGATTGATGAAAACTTCGGACGCGCTCACCTCCCTTCGCCAACACTGGCCGTTCGCAATCGTCGCGCTCATTAGTGCCGTCTTCATCTTCACGAATCTCGGCCGCGATTATTTGTGGGAAGATGAGGGCGACACCGCTGCGCTCGCCTCGAACATTTTGAAATTTGGGGTCCCAAAAGCATGGGATGGCGCAGCATTTCTTGATTCGGACCATGGCGCCCGTCTTAACCGTGATCTCGTCATGGTGACGCACCCGTGGGTTCAGTATTATCTAACCGCAGCGTCCTTCCTCATTTTCGGTGAAAACACTTTTGCCGCGCGCTTCCCGTTCGCGGTCGCCGGGTGGATGTCGATCCTTATCGTCTATTTTTTTCTCTGGCGACTGCTCAGAAATCGACTGATCGCTTTCTCCGCGGCTGCGTTGCTCGTCTTTTCTGTTCAATTCCTGCTCTACGTCCGGCAATGTCGTTACTGCGCGCTCAACATGCTGCTCGTTTGCTGGCTGTTTTGGAGTTTTTTCAAAATGAAATCCGCGCGGGA
>Ga0209056_10008001_pt1 | contig 10865 bp, 8 predicted proteins | sample GraSoiAngelo_114_FD_185876 | JGI IMG/M metagenome (GOLD analysis project Ga0209056, IMG submission 185876) | Grasslands soil microbial communities from the Angelo Coastal Reserve, California, USA - 14_0903_13_40cm (SPAdes) (version 2) | ecosystem: Environmental > Terrestrial > Soil > Grasslands ...
GCAGGGTGAAGAGTGGGTAAGACAACGCTGGCGAAGATGCGCGACGTCTCGAGACACAGGATGGGGCGGATTCGCTTTCCGCCGGCGAAGACGCTGTAACGCATTGCCGTATGAATGGAAGAAGGTGGCGCGGTTTCAGCAGGGAGGAGACGTTCAAGAGCGGCATCGACGGCCAGGCGGTCTTCTTCGAAAAATGGGGGAAGTTTCATCGCAGCAGGGAATGGGAGCCCAGCGGGCTGCCGGGGCGCATCACGATTCGGTCTCCCGCTCAGGGTCGAACGGCTCTGCCGCAAGCTTGCCATCGGCTCTCTTCAGGAGGATTTCCACTCGGCCCTCGGCCTCTTCCAGTTGCTTCTGGCATTCGCGTGAGAGCGCGACGCCCTCCTCGAACAGCTTCATCGCGTCGTCCAGAGAGAGTTGCGGGCTTTCCAAGCGGCGAACGACTTCCTCCAGGCGGGCAAGCGAGCGCTCAAAATCGGGTTTTTTCTGCAGTTCAGGTTTCTTAGTAGCAGGTGTGTTCACGCGATCGGTCCGTATCCTTTGGTGCGCCTATTCCTGACAGCGCCTACACCAGTAAGTTGACCGGCCGCCCTGTGCCATACGCCGGATCGGCTCACCGCAGCGGCGGCAGGATCTTCCCTCGCGGCCGTAGGCGCGAAGAAAACGTTCCAACCCTTCGAACCACCACTCCGGATCGCGAAAGTTGGGCGCCGGATGCAGACAGCATTCTAAAGCACGCGCGAGAACAGACACAATTGCTTTGTGCAAGCGGCGCGCCTCCCGCGGTTTCAACGTGTTGGCGCGGCGGCGAGGGTCGAGGCGAGCCTGCCACAGCGATTCGCAAGAGTAGATGTTGCCGATACCAGCGACCCGCGATTGATCCAGCAAGAAGTCCTTCAACGGACGCTTGGACGCGGAGAGCAATGCGGCAAAGCAGTGGGGGGTGAAATCGCGCGAGAGGGCGTCGATGCCCAAGGCGTTGAGGCCAGGGCAATCATCAACGGATTTCCAGAGGTGAAGGTGGCCAAAATGGCGGCGATCGGCGAAGCCGAGGACGCCTTTGTCCAGTTCGAGGGCAACATCGACGTGCACGCCGTTTTCACCCTGGTTGGCGCGCTCCCGCAGTTCTTGGCCGTTCGAAAACCATAGGAGTTGGCCATCGAGCCGAAAGTGCATCGTCAGCAGCCCGCGGTCCAATACGAGAAGCACATATTTCCCTTGGCGATCGACAATGCGAATGCGGCGGCCCTGGGCTTGGCGAGCGACCTGCGCAGGGTCTTGGGGCTTCGTGGCGATGGGGTGAAGGACGTGAACGCAACGAATTTTCCGGCCCTGGACGAGGGGACGTAGCGTGCGAACGACAGCTTCCACTTCCGGGAGTTCGGGCATGAGCGCTGTAGGGGATCAAGAACCAGGCTTGAGAGTGAGTGCGTGCCTGCGCGCGTTCGCCTCGGCCGCATCGCTGAACGCCGCGAAAACGGGTTGGCCTTCGTACCAGTAGGAAAATTGATCGGAGTAATGGCTACTACCCGGCTGCCCGGATTGTCCTGCGGGGAGGAGCAAAATAGATTCATCCCAATTTCCGGGGTTGCCAACAAAACGCATCGCGGGGCCATGATACTTCGTCGCCGCGCGTACGCTGTAAACGGTTCCCGCTTGGGGCTTGTCCGTGATGCTGAGGAATCGCTTCAACAGACCATCGTGTCCAAGGGGATGGAACATATCCAAGGAGTTGAAGTACTTCCACGCCCAATCTTCAACACGACCGCTCTTGGTCTGTTCGGCCAAATTGGTCACGGCAAGGTCAGCGGCGGCCGCCAGCAATTCGTCATAGTTTTTATAAGCCGCGGGCAACCACTTCGCGGGCCGGTCGGTGAGGACCTTTTGCAGAAATGCGGTGCTCCGCCAGTGATAAAGATTGGTATCTTTTCCAAGGAACGGCTCGAGGAGGAGGTCGATAGCCGCCCGGCGCGCTGCGTGAAGAAAAGAAACTTCCGGAGAGCCGGCATCGGCGATTCCATTCCAATCCTTCAGGCCTTCGATGAGCGTTCGAGCGCGTGGGTCTTTGGGTTGCGCTATTTTCGCCGCTGCCATCAATTGATCCGCGAGGAAGAGGTGGGGATAACTATACGTGTCGGTCTGGACTTTAAGCATGTCCTCGGGGCGTAAATCGTGACGGTCATGCAGTAGATCGTAGATCCGCGCGGTGCGGTAAGGCTCGTCCCAGCGATCCGTGAGATATGGTTTGTAATTCGGCCCCACGACACGCGCATTGGCAGTGACAATCAATCCACTTTCGGGGTTGAGCGCCTGCGGGAGCTGGTCAAACGGGATGTAGCCGGTCCACTCGTAGTCGTCCGTGTCTCCGGGAACAGGCACTTCGCCGTGCCCCTTTTTTCGAATCGGCACTCGCGCGGCCATCAGGTATCCGATATTGCCCTCCACATCCGCGTAGACAGCGTTCTGCCCGGGGCCCCAGACGTGCCTCATAATTTCGCGGAATTCTTTCCAATTGTGCGCCTTGCCCAGCCAGTTGTAGCTGTTAACGAGTCCACCCGGTTCCGTCGCCGTCCAGCGCAGTGCGTAAGCCTTGTCTCCCTCGCGATGAACGATCGGGCCGTGGCGAGTCACGACAATCTTCAAGTGTTCGTCCGGCTGGCCTTTGATGCGGATGGTCTCGTCGATGACTTGCGCCTTCGTCCACGCGCCCTTCACCCGATACTCATCCGGGGAGGCCGGATTGAACGTCTCGATGTAAAGATCCTGAACGTCGGCGCCGTTATTGGTAAAGCCCCAGGCGATGTGGTCGTTGTGCCCGATGATAATCATCGGTGCACCGGGGAAGGTGACGCCTTTGACGTCCCATCCGGGTGCCGTGAGGTGAACCTCATACCAGATTGATGGAATGGAGAGCTCGAGATGGGTGTCATTGGCCAGCAGGGGCTTCCCGGTGGCGCTATGGGCGCCGCTCACGACCCAGTTGTTGCTGCCAAGACCTTGGCGAATCTCTTGGATGGACTGCGTGAGAGCCGCAGTCAAGTCTGGCCCACTTTCCGAAGTCAGGACGTCGGTCGAAGCCCCACGGTCGGCTTTTAGCACGGTATCCGGTTGCATGTCGTCGTCATCATCTTCATCGTCGGGGTCCGCTGCGGAACGTTGCGAGCCATCATCGATAACCTTGGGATCGCCGACGACGAAATGATCCATGGAGGCCTCCTGCGAGAAGAGATCCTTGGCACGGTCTGCCCCGGCGCGTTCCATGACTTTGGCACGATTTAATTCTCTTTCCCAGGTGTCCGTCAGAGTTCGGTACATGTAGCCTGAAATAGCTACAGTATCGGACGACTGCCAAGGCCTGGGCTCGTAACGAAGGAGCGAAAATTCCAGAGGGAGATTGTTTCTGTGCTGCTCGATAAATTGGTTCACGCCACGCGCATAGGCTTCCACCATCTTGCGAGATTCGGGGTCGAGAAGTGTGGCGTCACGCTCTGCGGCGCGGGCGAAGCCGTTCGTTCGAAACTCTTTGTCGATGAGAACCGTCTTGGGGCCCAGAATTTCAGAAAGCTGCCCGCGGGCGACGCGGCGCAGCAGATCCATCTGCCAGAGGCGGTCCTGTGCCATGACGTAGCCCTGAGCCTCTGCGAGATCTTCGCTTGACGCGGCACGGATGTGTGGCACGCCCCAGCGGTCACGTTCGACAGTGACCTCTCGCCGGAGACCAGGTAAGGAAGCGTTTCCGTCGAGTTGCGGCAGCGGGCGGTAGACAAACCACCACGCCAAGGCACCGGTTGCAATCACCAGAATGGCGAAGATCCAGGAGAACATCCGGAGAATGGTTCGCAAGCTCACTCCCACGCGAATTAGGCAAAAAGTGAGTGTAGAGGAGGTGCTTCGTGCGCGCAACCAAGTCGAGCAGGACTGTGAGACAAAGCGCTACGTTCTGGGAGATTCGCTAACCGCGGGCGAATGCTATTCTCGATAGATTTCAGCGCTATTTCTTATTGGGTGGCGGAGCCGGCTTCAGATCAGCGGCCGACTTCTGCAATTCGGTGACGGTCGAAGCGTTCAGCTCATAAAGAGCGGGTTCGTTTTCTCTTTTCGCGACGTAGTGGTCGCCATTCTTCGAAAGTGTCACTTTTTCAACGCGCTTGCCCCCGTCGGAAGTTATGGTCAGGTCGATGGCTGGCACGGTGAATCCAGTCTCGGCAAATTTGCTGGCAGACAGGTCGCGGATTTTCTCAACGAACGCGGACACCGTGACCGGGTCCATCTTTGCGCCATTGGACCACGAATCGCTGCCGCTGCGCGTCAGGAGATAGCTCTTGGAGCCATCGTGAAGCTCGATTTTGTCGGGTTCGGCGAAGCCGAAGTCGAAGAGCTTTTTGTTTCGGAGATCGTCGAGGCTCTTATTCAGTCCCGGTCCGGTAGCGCTCGAAATCTTATAGACACCCGGGACCGCGCTGGACTTTGCGTAATAGTCGTCTTTGTTTTTCCGAACCTGCAGTTCCTGAGTGCCGGTGATATCCGTCACCCTTGCCGCTGCAAAAGGAGTGCCCGAGCCGAATGCCGCAGACGCCTTCTTGTCATCTTCACTGCCGCTCAAATCCATTCTTGCATCGTGCAAGGTCCGCAGCAGCTCTTCCGCCTGGGAGCGGTCCGCGCGGAACGGTTTCGGCCTTACGATCTGCCACTCATCTTTGCTGCGCGCAAGCGCAATGGTTTGTTTCTTGGCCGTCAATTCAATGCCAGAAACTTTGTCCGAATCAAAGGTCAGCAGGCGTTTGTCTCGCAGATCATTCGAACTCTTGACCAAGACGTTCTTGTTGTAGCTCGCCATGGTAAACACGCGAGAATCTCCGGCCAGTGTCGCGTACGCGCCATTGCCTGTCGGAGTGTCATCCCCGACTAGGAGCTTTTGGGTTTTCCCGTCCTTTTTCGTGATTTCCACTTCGACGGACGGCTGGGTGAGGCCGTACTGGTCGAAGTTGCTGGCCTTGTCTTCGACAAGCCGGTCGGAATTCAGCGACGTCAGAGTCGACAACATGCTCGATACTGCGTCCTGATCCGCGGCGAGCGCCTGAGGCGCAGTGATTTGCCATTGCCCCGCTTCATTTCTCGCCAGAGCGACGCTATCACCACTTTTTTTCCGAATCGAGAGTGCGGCAATATCCGCCGCTTGAAGGGTCAGGATTTTCGGCGACGACTCGGGGCTGGAGTCCGCGGAGCTTTCCGCAGATTGGTGATGATTGGACCAATAGAGCGCGCCAATCAGCACCGACAGCACCATGGCAGCGACCAGCAGATCGCGGATTTTCATAGCGCCGCACCTGATAAGGTCTTCGAGCGCAGAACGGTTACCTTCGTCGCCACCACACCGAGACTCCTGTAATCACAATTCCCAAGGGCAGTAGTCCAAGGCTGGTGATGCCCACCCAATTCAACTGGCCACGGGTCATAGTGATCCGGCGGTCATCACGGTCTTTCGGGCGAATGGAGATCAGATCCTCATCGGAGGCGAGCCAGTTCATGACGTTCATCGCCAGATCACGGTTGCCATTAAAACTGATAAACGAATTCGCGGCCCACGCCGAACTTCCCACCACGACAAACCGGCCTTCGGAGTTCTCCTTTCCTGTTCTGTAGGAGCCGGATGCTGCGATGGTCAGCGGTCCCTTCTTGTTTTTCGGATCGTTGGGATCGACTTGGGGAGAATTCAACTTGCTGGTGGCCAGGCTGCTTTCGGATGAACCAAACAGCTTCTCTACGGTCGTCTTGTCTGTGCTCTTCACCTCCATGGAGCGCACCAGCGGAAATCCTGTGGCGGAACCTTTGAGCTCGTTCACGATGGCGTGCCGCTCGTAATGAGTCACAAGCGCCACCTGCGGACCAAGACCGGCAAGTTGCCCAATGGGATTAAGGTCGAGGATCAAATCTTTGTCCAACGTGATGCCCCAGCTTTGGAGCAGGCCTGCCAGCGCGTCGTTGTCGGCAATTTCCGAGCGGCCCATCTTCAGCGGAGGATCAAGAAGGAGCAGTGCTCGTCCGCCTTCTTCAACGTATTTTTTTATGGCATCGACGGCGGGCTGCTGGTAGTCCCCAGTCGGTCCGGCAACCACGAGGACCATGCAATCGTGGGGAACCTCCGCTTTTTGCAAGAGGCTGATCGACTTTGAGTTGTATTCTTCCTTGACGAGGAGATCGCGGAGGCGCGAATAACCGCTTCTATCCGTGTCGTCGATCTGATGCTCTCCGCTTCCGGAGACAAAACAAACGGTTCGCGCATTGTTCTTCAGGGCGCGAATCAATGCGCCCGTGATATCTTCCTCGCTCGTACCTTTCGCTTCTTCTCGTTTCGTCCCAATTTGCACCATGGTTGTGCCGTAGCTCTTGATTCCGGCTTCGCGGGCCAATTGTGGTTTCTTATCCACATCAACGAAATCGACATGAACTCTGCGAGAGAGCTTGGCATACAGGTCCAACTGATCCTTGGCCCGCTCGAAGCGAGTGCCCTGGTCAAAATAAGTGATCTTGGCGTCCTCTTTTAGGCCTTTGACGATCTTCGCGGTCTGTTCGGAAAGGCTGTAACGCTTGTTGGAGGTTGCGTCGTACGTCTTGTCATAGCGATTGGCCAAGACATTTACCGTGCTGACGATAGAAACCACGACTAAAATATATAACGTTGCGTAACCAACATATTTTGTTTGCCGCGCCTTGAGAAGCTGTAGATTCACTTATGACCTCCACCGGAGTGACTCGAGTGAGCGCGCCGTCAGGAAGAGCCCCAAGAAAATAACGGTCACGTAGTAGACGGCGTCCTTGGAATCCAAGACGCCTTTTGTGAAGGATTCCATATGCGAGGTAACCGACATGTAGGAGAGCACTTGTGCCCAAGTTGAGGTTTCGTAACCACTCGCCCATCCGAGAACGAAAACCAGGAGGCAGACACCAAACGATGCCGCCCCAGCAATGATCTGGTTCTTGGTCAGGCTGGAAATAAATGTGCCGATGGCCAGCAAAGCCGACGCCTGCAAGAGGAGCCCGAGATAACCCACGGCCATCGGTTTCCAATCGGGATTGCCATACTTGAAGACGAACGCAAGATTTAGTCCTGTGAGCAGGAGCATGCCTGCGTAAAGCGCCACGGCAGCGAGCCATTTTCCGAGGATTACCTCGAAATCCTGGATCGGAGAAGTGGCCAGCAGCTCGATGGTGCCGTTTCGCTTTTCCTCGGCAAATAGGCGCATGGTTATGACCGGTATGAAGAAAAGCCCGACGACGTTCATGTTGCCGAGTAGTTGGCGAAGGATCTGTTCGTTGACGTTCATGGGCGTCATCTCGCCGCGCATCTGGGAGGCCATGCTGTAAAAGACAAAGGCGCCCAGCATGTTCCAGAAAAACCACCCGAAGATCAGGGCAAACATGACAAAGAGAACATACGCAACAGGAGAGACGAAATAGCTGCGCAGCTCCTTGCGGCAAATAACCCAGATATTTCTCATTGTGCTGCTTCCTTTGTCCGTGCTTCTTCGGACGGAGCGGGAGCTTGCTCGCGCGTGAGCTGAAGGAAGATTTCTTCAAGACTCACTGCCGCGGTTCGCAATTCATTGAGGTCCCAGCCTGCTTCAACGACGGCGCGGGCCAGGTCTCCGCGCACGAATTTGTCCTTGGCGCTCTCCACCTCGAATGTGGCGCCACTCTGCTTTTTTTCCTTGAACGCCACTCGGCCGATGCCCGCGACCTGCTCGAGCCGGTGTTGAACACTGGCGAAATCCAGCGCACCGTTTCGCCCGCCCACTTCGACCAGCACCAACTCGGCCCCGCGCGCGCGGCTCTGCAAATTGTTCACCGAATCCGTAGCCACCAACTTGCCCTTGTTGATGATGATGACCTTTTCACAGGTCTGTTCGACTTCCGGCAGGATGTGCGTACTCAGAATAATCGTGTGGTCGCCTGCCAGGCCTTTGATCAGATCACGGGTCTCATTGATTTGCTTGGGATCGAGTCCGGCGGTCGGCTCGTCCAGGATAAGCACGTCGGGATTGTGAATAATAGCCTGAGCCAGGCCGACCCGCTGACGGTAGCCCTTGGATAGTTTTCCGAGCAGCTTGTTCTTCACGTCCCCGACAGCGCAGCGGTCGCAAACCGTGTCGACGCGTTGCCGCAGTTCGGCGCCGGAGAGTCCTTTCAGTTTCCCAACAAACGTCAGGTATTCTGCGGTTTGCATTTCGAGATAAAGCGGCGGCGCTTCGGGGAGATAGCCAATACGTTTTTTGACTTCGAGCGGCGCTTCGATGACATCAAAACCGGCCACGGTTGCAGTGCCCGAACTGGGCGGCAGGAAGCACGTCAGCATCCTCATCGTGGTTGTTTTGCCGGCGCCATTCGGCCCCAGAAAGCCGACGATCTGGCCCCGCTCGACCTCAAACGAGATGTGATCCACAGCGGTGTTACGGGCGTACCGCTTGGAAAGATCTTTTACAGTAATCATAGATTTTTTTGTTCTTGGAAGTAAGTCATCCTGTTTTGGCGCTGCACTAGTTAGCTGAACACTTCTTCGAACCGTGCTACTCGTAAACAATATCCTAAAAACGTCCAAAGCGTTATGTCAATACCTCGCTTGAATCTTTCCTGGTCGCCGAAACCGAGTTTCGGCATTCGTCAATCCAAAGAAGTTGGACGTACGCGGCATAGAACGGTTACCGGCGCCCCGCGGTAGTGCTGCTACAATGCGGTTGGAGGACAGAATCCAACTATGCTTGCGGTTCGCCTGATTGGCGTCCTGGCGTTGGTCGCGCTGAATGGTTTTTTTGCAGCGACGGAGTTCTCGCTGGTTGCGGTGCGATTGTCACGCGTGCGGCAGTTGGTCGCAAAGGGAAGTGCCCGCGCCCGGGTCGTCGAAGTGCTGCTTGGTGATTTGCACCGCGTCGTTTCGGGCGTACAGCTGGGTATCACGCTTACCAGCCTGGCGATTGGCGCGCTTGGCGAAGCCACATTTGCGAAAATGTTTCAGGCGATTTGGCCCCGTAGCTTGGGAGCGCACACCACGCTTTTCACCCATGCCATCGCACTTGCCTGCGCTTTCGCCTTGTTGAGTGCCTTGCACGTTGTCATCGGGGAATTGGTTCCCAAAACGCTCAGTTTGGCCCGTGCCGAGCGCGTGGCACTGCTGGTGGCCATGCCGTTCCGTTGGTTCCTGCACACTTTTCACTGGGCAATCCATTTGCTCGACCGGATATCGGGTGCCATCGTAAAGGCTTTGGGTGTTGCCTCTGGGCAAGTGCACGGCGTTGCGCATTCGACGGAAGAGTTGCAAATACAAATTCAACAGGCTCGCGAGCGTGGACTGATCGCTCGCGGTGAAGAAAAGTTCATCCTTAGCGCAATGGAACTTGCTCAAATCCAGGTTCGGGAGATTATGGTGCCGCGACCAGACATACATGCGCTTCCTGTAGAGTCTAGCCTGGACGAGGTGATGCGCGTTTTCGCGACGACGCAACGTTCGCGGATACCCGTCTATCGCGGCACGGCGGACCACATCCTCGGCTTTGTTCATATTAAAGATATGATATGGATTCTCCTTGATCGCGAACGTCGCCTCGAAGAAAATCTATCGCGGCCGCCTTTCGATTTGCGCCGCATTTTGCGCGAAGTGCTCATCGTGCCCGAGACAAAGCCTGCCAGCGAACTGCTTCTCGAGTTGCGCACCCGCCACGTCGGCATGGCCCTGGTGGTGGACGAATTTGGCAGCATCCTCGGGTTGGTGACCATGGAAGACATTCTCGAACAGATGGTGGGAGAGATCCACGACGAGTTTGATGTTGTCGAGCGACCCCTTACACTGGCGGATGGAGCGCTTATTTTTGACGCGGCTTTGAATGTGCGCGACCTGGACACGCAATACAACATCACTTTGCCGGAGGACCCGGCTTACGCGACTGTGGGTGGTTTCGTCCTTGACCAATTGGGTTTCATTCCCAAAGGAGGTGAAAGTTTTGAGTATGGCAACTTTCGCTTCTCGGTCGTGGAAATGGACGGAAAGCGCGTTGCACGGGTGAAGATCCAGCGCATTCGTCCGACTGAAAATGAAAGCAAGACGCGAGGACCTCAGGAGGCAGTGTTGCAACCGGCCCGAGAGTCGAAGGTTTCCAGGGAGAACTTCTAAGTCATTCACCGCAAATGGTGCGCTACCTATTCAAACTTCTCACGCTCCCGGCACTGTGGCTCGTCCTCACGCTCGTCTTTCTCATGATCCACATCGTGCCGGGCGATCCTGTCGAGCAGATGCTGGGTGAAGGTGCGGCACCGGGACAACTGACTCAATTGCGTCATGTATTGGGGTTGGATTTGCCGCTCCACATCCAGTATGGACACTACTTGTGGCAACTCGGACGCGGCGATCTTGGGCAATCCTTCAAGTTTCAGGCGCCGGTGCGCCAGATTATCTTGGAGCGCTATCCCGCAACGCTTCAGCTCGCCTTTGCCGCACTGGTTGTCTGCGCCGCAATTGCCATTCCTGAGGGAATGCTTGCCGCTTACCGGCGCGGCCCGACGCCCGACCGCGCTGTCGGAGGGTTGAGTTTCGTGAGGCTCCGGTAGAGAATGAAGGCGTGAGTCCGCCCAAGCACCGGATCGCCGATTACCTGCGGCCCAAAACGCTGGCGATGTTGTTGCTCGGGTTTTCTTCAGGCCTTCCCTTTTTTCTGGTCGGCAATACGTTCGGCTACTGGCTGCGCGATGAGCACACCTCCCTGACGGCGATCGGGTTTCTTTCCTGGGTGGGCATTGCATATTCGCTGAAGTTTCTGTGGGCGCCCTTGATGGATCGCGTCGACTTGCCGTTGTTTAAACGGCTTGGACATCGGCGC
>Ga0209056_10008002_pt1 | contig 10865 bp, 10 predicted proteins | sample GraSoiAngelo_114_FD_185876 | JGI IMG/M metagenome (GOLD analysis project Ga0209056, IMG submission 185876) | Grasslands soil microbial communities from the Angelo Coastal Reserve, California, USA - 14_0903_13_40cm (SPAdes) (version 2) | ecosystem: Environmental > Terrestrial > Soil > Grasslands...
AGGTTACTCGAAAATCCAAACCCTACCCAGCCTATTGTGACATGATTATGAAGATGGAACAGCCCAAGGTTTGGTCGCCGTGTAATCTGCATGCCGTGCCGTCCGCTCATGGCGTCTATGTTCTACGGGACCAGAATCAGAACATTCTCTTCATCGGCAGTCACAGGTTGCGGGAAAAACTCATGAGGCATCTACGGGCAAACGATGTCCCGGGTGTCAAATATTTCGAATGGTATCAGACCGATAGTCGTCGCACGGCAAAAGAGAAAGAGCAGTGTTGGATTGCGCGCTATCGACCGCCGTTTGCTTACCGACGAAATCGAACGCACTGACAAGCAACCTTGGACACGACAAAAGTCAGAACAGTGGAGGAGGTCGCATGAAAGCAAGAGACGCCACGCAAGCTCAGGCAGAAATGAAGGAGGTTCCTCTCAACATTTCTCCCAACGCGTTGCGCGTCTTGCAGAAGCGGTACTTGGCCAAAGACGAGAACGGGAAGGTCGTGGAGACTCCAGAAGGCATGTTTCGCCGTGTGGCGAAGAATTTGGCTCAAGCCGATTTGCTGTATGGGGCCACGCCTGAGGAGCCACATTGGATTTTCTGCCGAACTCTCCTACCCTCATGAATGCAGGCCGCCCGCTGCAGCAACTCGCGGCTTGTTTTGTATTGCCGGTGGAGGATTCAATCGGCGGTATTTACGACACCCTGAAACATCAAGCGCTCATCCACCAGACCGGCGGAGGAACCGGGTTCTCATTTTCCCGGTTGCGGCCGAAAGACGACATGGTGAAGAGCACCGGCGGGGTCGCTTCAGGCCCTGTGTCGTTCATGAAGGTCTACAATCAGTCCACCGAACACATCAAGCAAGGCGGCACGCGGCGCGGGGCGAATATGGGCATCCTCCGCGTGGATCACCCGGACATTTTGGAATTCATCACCTGCAAGACCGACAAGAAAGAAGTCACCAACTTCAATATCAGTGTGGCGGTCACCGATGCCTTTATGACCGCGGCTCTCAACGGCGAAAAGTATGAGCTCCTGAACCCGCGCAGCGGAAAGCCTGTGAAGCAACTGGACGCCCTAGAGGTCTTAAAAAAGATCGCAGAGGCAGCCTGGCGCAACGGTGAACCAGGCCTGTTCTTCATCGATCAAGCGAACCGGACGAACCCTACGCCCCACTATGCAATGATCGAGGCGACGAATCCATGCGGCGAGCAACCATTGCTTCCTTATGAATCCTGCAATCTCGGCAGCGTCAATCTCGAAACCCATCTCACACAGACCCCGGAGGGACGTTACGAGATCGATTGGGGCCATCTCGAGGACTCCATCGGGACGGCGGTGCATCTGCTCGACAACGTGATTGACATGAACAAGTACCCGATTGCCGAGATCGAGAAGTGCACGAAGGACAACCGAAAAATCGGACTGGGCGTGATGGGTTTCGCTCGCATGCTGTTCAAGCTCGGCATCCAATATGACTCGGAGATGGGCGCCGAAATGGGCGGCAGAATCATGAAATTTATTTCGGAAAAGGGGTATGAGGAGTCGATGCGTTTGGCCGCATCGCGGGGCGTCTATCCTGCGTGGAAAGGCTCCCTGCATGAAGCCCGGGGACAGCGTGCGCGGAATTCCTACGTCACCACCGTCGCTCCCACCGGCACCATCAGCATGATCGCCGACACCTCAGGTGGGTGCGAGCCGGAGTTTAGTCTCGTCTGGTACAAGAACGTGATGGACGGCGAGCATTTGCCGTATGTCCTCGATGACTTCATTCAGACCGCGAAGCGAGAGGGATTTTGGAAAGACGACTTGATGGAGAAGATCATCGAAAATCACGGCTCTGCGCGGGGCATTCCAGAAATTCCTGAGCGCTGGCAGAAGATTTTCACCACTGCACACGACGTCGCGCCTGAATGGCATGTCAAGATGCAAGCGGCCTTCCAGCAATACACCGACAGCGGCGTCTCGAAGACGATCAACATGCCGACGGAAGCGACCGTGGACGACGTGCTCAAGGCATATCTGATGGCCTATGACCTGGGCTGCAAGGGCATCACGGTCTATCGTGACGGCAGCCGCGACGAGCAGGTACTGAACGTGGGGATCTCCAGCAAAGAGAAACCGAAGGCTGAGGTTTCCCCGATGGATTCGGTTGCCGCGGTCTCAATGCCACAAGGCGCTGAGACGCTTCCAGCACTGCATGGAGAGGGTTATGGAGGGCGGTCGCATCCAGTCAAGCGTGAACGCCCCGTCCGCGTGAGCGGGGAAACGATCGCGATCAACACCAGCTACGGCAAAATGTACCTGACGATCAATTCGATGAACGGCCAGCCTTTCGAGACGTTTGCCACGGTGGCGAAGGCCGGAGGCATGATTCAGGCCGATTTGGAATGCGTGTGTCGTCTGATCAGCCTGGCGCTTCGCTACCAAATTCCAATGCATGAAATCACCAGACAGTTGATCGGCATCCAAGACGGTAATCCCTATGGGATGGGGGGAAACCGCGTGCTCTCCTTGTGGGATGCAATTGCCAAGGCCTTGGCGAGCTATCATCCCCCCGAACAAAAACAGGGGATGGCGGCCGTGCGGTCGGCCCGTCCTGAAGGGTTGCCCTGCCCCGATTGCAAGAGTCCCTTAGTGCATACAGAGAACTGTGAGAAGTGCTACGGCTGTGGCTATTCACGGTGTTGGTAAGGCGTTGAAGTTTTCAAACATTCAGAAGGCGAAGGCCAAAGGAGGTACAGATGTCAGGTCCGTATAACCTGAAGTACATCCACCTTTTCGTCACCGAGGTGTCGCCGGGCGCGTTTATCCTGTCACGAAGTGGCAGAATGGCCGACCGTGTAGGGCGAGCGGACCATAATCTACTCGACGATCTTCAAGGCGTTGCCCGCGAGGGCAAGTACCGGTATTTCTGGTTCGAATACACTCCCAAACCCATGGCTGCTTACGCTCTTGAGTGCGCATGGTTCCATCGCTACCATCCGACGGACAACGCCGAGCACCCGATGGCGCCTATGGGCGGCGACATCCCTTGTCAGGTCAAGGGTTGCTCGGTCGCTTCGATGGCGCCTGCGCGCGGGTAAACGACTCGCTATATAACGGCCAGTCGCAAGGCTTTCGGGCCGTCGGGTCCGTTCCTTTTCCAAATCAGCGAGTTATAGCGCTTCCTCCAACTGCTTGAACTTTCTCAGATACTTATGCTACAGTCCTACGTTGTCTTGAGGAGGAACAGGAGCGTTGGATGGAAATCAAAGTCTTTAATAACAATGTCGAAAAAGCCCTGAAAATCGCCAAGAAAAAACTCGCCGGTGAGGGGCTGTTCCGAGAACTTAAACGCCGCCGTTTTTACGAAAAACCCAGCCTCAAGAAAAAGAATAAGGAGCGCGAAGCCCAACGTCGCCGGCAGAAATGGTTGGCGAAGCATCGTATAGGGTAACGTCTTCTCGCCTCGCGTTTCACGTCTCAGTTTCTCTCATAAAAGTCCTCGCTTGACATGAAAGATCAGGACATCCATGCCTGCATCAGGACACTTCAAAAGGAAGTGCTGTGCTGGGATGAGCCGGTCGTTGGAGTTGTTGCGAAGTCCACCCGGGATCCATTTCAAATTCTGACCTCAACGGTCCTCAGCCTGCGGACGCGGGACCAAACAACCATGGAGGCAGCCAAACGGCTGTTTCGCCTTGCTACAACTCCGCAAGCCATGTTGAAGATCACGCGTCGCCGGATTGAGCGCGCAATCTACCCAGTAGGATTTTATCGGACGAAGGCGGGCCAGATTCTGAACATCAGTCGCGCTCTCGTCGAACGATACGGGGGACGGGTTCCTGACAGTATTGAGGAACTGCTGACCCTGAAAGGCGTCGGCCGGAAGACCGCCAACTTGGTCGTCACCCTCGGCTTTGAAAAGCCGGGGATCTGTGTGGATATTCACGTTCACCGAATTAGCAACCGATGGGGGTATATCGAGACGAAGACGCCCGCGCAGAGCGAGGAGGCACTACGCAGGAAACTCCCGAAGCGCTATTGGATGATCTACAACGACTTGCTCGTCCCATTCGGGCAGAATATGTGCAAGCCGATCTCCCCGCTCTGCAGCCGGTGCAAATTGTTTCGCTTCTGCGAACGGAAGGGCGTGATTGTGTCGCGCTGATCGGGGAAGCCAGCGAGGAATGGTCAAATAAACAATGTGTTCTCGGCGTCAGCGGCCAGGTTCAGAATCAGTGGAAGCCCGAGGACATCGTCCACTTTTGAAGCCAGATCCTCGTACTTGACGCTCATATATTCCAATCCGGCGCTGCACGCGATGAGCTTGAAGCTGCCTACCTGTTTGGCTTCCGCAAACATCTCGGAAATTTTTGGCGCTTTTTTTTCGGTCATGGCGCGCGCCACTTCCCCGGCGTGTGCGGCATAGGCAGGGGGAAAATCGATGGTGTCGATCTCGCCCGACGCGAGTTTTTTGATCGCCCAGAACATGAGGAAGACGTACACTTCCTTCCCCATGGCGGCGGCGGTGAGCCCAATGGTGGCCGCTTGATGGAGCTTATCGTACGTGCCGCCGTGCAGGAAAATAACGAATTTCGGCTTTTTCATGAACGGGGAGGGCCCGACTAGGGGTTGATCGTGCTCTTGATGCCGCTGACGAAGTCATTGACGAGCCGGTCCACTTCGCTGTTGCTCATCGGGCGCTCGACAATTTCGGATTGATTGCTCTTCTCCTGGCCTTTGTCGGATTCGGTCCGAATGATCATGGTCCGGTCTTGATCCACGTCAATATGGATGAACCACTCTCGCTCGCCCAGACGGAGGGTCGCCTCTTTTCCGGTTGAATGCTTCTTGATCTCAACCTGGGGAGTCGCCGGGGCAGGATCGGCCCAGGACGGCATGGCGCCATAAAGCTGCGCGCAGCCGGCCACGCCCAACAGCAGGAAAACCGTCCTCGGTGGCAAGAAACTTTTTATCATGGACATGATGCGTGAATTATACAGGCGCCATATGGGTTAGTAAACACGGCTTGTCCGTCCGTCGAGGCGGGTGTTAGGATGCTACACGCATGAGCGAACGCCAGGTGCTCTATCTTATCGACGGGAGCGGCTACCTTTACCGCGCCTTCTTCGCCCTGCCCGAACTGTCGACGACGTCGGGGGTTCCCACCAATGCGGTCTACGGGTTCATCACGATGCTCCAGAAGGTCGTTCGGGAGCGCAAGCCCCAATACCTGGCCGTGGCCTTCGATGAGAAAGGCCCGACGGTCCGTCATCAGGCATATGCCGAGTATAAGTCCCACAGGCCGCTGATGCCCGACACCCTCTCGCGGCAGATTCCATACATTCATCGGGCGGTTCAAGGCTATGGGATCCCGGTGGTGAAACTCGAAGGATACGAGGCCGACGACTTGATCGGCGCTCTCGCCGCTCAGGCTGTTGCGGCGGGCCTCGATGTGGTCATCGTCACCAGCGACAAGGATATGTTTCAGCTCTTGGGCCCGCATGTGAAGATTTTTGATCCGGTCAAGGACAAGACCTTTACCGACGAGGACTGTGTGGCGCGGTTCGGCGTGGGGCCGGCGCAGGTCATTGAGATCATGGGTCTCATGGGAGACGCGACGGACAACATTCCCGGCGTCAAAGGCATCGGGGAGAAGACGGCGAAAAAGCTGATCGCCGAATTCGGAACCATCGAAAATCTACTGGATCGTCTCACCGACGTAAAAGGGCAGAAGCTTCGTCTGTTGCTGGCAGGCCAGGCAGAAGAGGCAAGGCAGAGCCGCAAGCTGGCGACGATTCTCATCGACAGTCCCGTCGTATTCGACAAGGACCGGTTTCAGGCGGGCCAGGCGCGATCCGAGGAACTGTCCGGTCTGTTTCGCGAGCTTGAATTCTGGGCTTTTCTGAAGTCATTGCAGGCTGACACCGGCGTGGACGAGAGCCACTCACGTGAACCCGTGCGGGTACTCGAGGAATCGTCTTCCTGCGAGGATTTGGCTGAGAAGATATTCGCCGCAGGAGAGGTCGCGATCCACTGTGAGTTGAGCGGCACCGATGCGCTCAGGACCGAGCTTTTGGGTCTTGGCATATGTCCTGGGTCTGGCGAGCCCTGTTATCTGGCCGGACGATCATGGCTCGGAATCCTTCGGGGCATCCTGCAGGACGGTCCGACGAAACTGTATGCGCATGATTTTAAAGTCGCCTGGGTGGCTTTGCGCCGAGCGGGGGTCACGATGCCGAGCCCTCATTTCGACACCATGGTGGCCGCATATTTATTGAACCCTAACCGACGCATGCCGTCATTAGAGACCTTGTCCCAGGAGTTTCTCCTGGAAACGCTCGACACCATGCAGGCGTCCAAGAAGGCACGAAAGGGAGATCTATTTGAGCTTGCGGAGACCGATGACTCGGCAGCCCGAGCCGGTGGCGCGGCGTATGCCATCGCGCGCCTCCGCCCGATCCTGGCCGACAAACTGGCGGCGAGCGGCCAGACCGAACTGTTCGAGCGGATCGAGCTGCCCCTCACCGTCGTGCTCGCGGAAATCGAGGCGAATGGGTTCCGATTGGATACGGGAGCGCTTGAAACGCTCGGCAAGGAACTGGATCATCAGCTCTCGGCGATTCTCGAAGCCATTTATCGGAAGGCGGGGATGGAGTTCAATGTCAACTCGCCCAAGCAGCTTAGCGAGGTCCTGTTCGAGAAATTGAAACTGCCCGCCGTCAAGAAAACCAAGACGGGCTACTCCACGGATGAAGATGTGTTGACACAGCTTGCCGTGCAGCACGAATTGCCGGCTGAAATTCTGAATTATCGAAGCCTCAGCAAACTGAAATCCACTTATGTGGATGCCTTGCCGCGCCTCGTCCATCCCGAGACAGGACGATTGCACACCTCGCTCAATCAAGCGGTCGCGGCAACCGGGCGGTTGTCGTCCTCCGACCCCAATCTCCAAAACATCCCGATCAAGGGCGAATGGGGAGGACGGATTCGGGAGGCATTCATCGCCGATCCTGCCTGCATGTTGATCTCGGCCGACTACAACCAGATCGAACCGCGGATCCTGGCGCATCTGTCTCAGGATCCTGTGCTGATCGACGCCTTTACTCGAGAGGAAGACATTCACATGACGACCGCCGTGGAAATCTTTGGGTTGCCGGCCGGGCAGATCACAAAAGACATGCGTCGTATCGCAAAGACCGTTAACTTCGGCATCATCTACGGCATCAGCCCCTATGGGCTATCTTCTCAATTGGGGATTTCGCAGCAGGAAGCGAAGAAATATATTGAGGCGTATTTCTCGCGCTTTCAGGGTGTCAAGAACTTTGTGGACCGCACGGTGGCGGAAGCGAAGGCGTGCGGCTATGTGACCACGTTATTCGGACGTCGCCGCCCCATCCCGGAGTTGCGGGGAAATGACGCCGTACAACGCGGCTTCGGTGAGCGGATGGCGATGAATACGCCCATCCAGGGGACGGCGGCGGATATCATCAAACTTGCGATGCTGGCACTCCATCGTCGCCTTAAGGGCGAAGGGCGTCACGCCAAAATGCTGCTTCAGGTACATGATGAGTTGATTCTGGAAGTGGCCGAATCCGATCTCGATGCGGCAAGACATGCCGTGCAGGAGGAGATGGAGGGCGTTGCCAAGCTCGCGGTTCCTCTCAAGGTGGATGTTGGCATCGGCAAGAACTGGCGACAAGCCCATCCGTAGCTGATTTTCGGGCCTTTGGCTGCCTCCGGCAGGCGCTCTCGCAGTTGACCATCTCGAAAACTCTGTGTTAACGTGAGTGGTTGTAATTCCGCACAATTTCCCTTCTGGCTATGCCGAGATTTTCTGAAAATGGGTGATCGCGTCAGTGAAGAAATCGCTGCGTTGAAGGATGAGGACTGGGCACTGCGTGAAGAAGCTGCCATGCTGCTCGGGGATTTCGCCGATCCGCGGGCAGTGGCCCCTTTGGTGGAGGCACTTCATGACGAGGATCGAGCGGTACGCGAGGCGGCGGCTGCGGCGCTCCGAAAAATAGGCCGACCCGCAGTATCCGTGCTCGTGCAGGTTCTTCGCCATCCCAATGGCAACGTGCAGGAAGCCTCCGCGGCCATCCTTAAAGATCTTGCCGATCCCGACACGGTCGAGCCTCTGATCGCATGTCTTACCAGCCAGAATTGGGTTGTTCGGATGCACGCTGCACAGGCCTTAGGCACGCTCGGTGATGAACGGGCCATCCGTCCGCTCGTCCCGTTGCTGATGGATCCGGTGAAAGCGGTGCGAGTGGATACGACGAACGCCCTCGCCCGCATCGGGCGTCCTGCGCTGGGGACCTTGCTCGCCGCGCTGCGCCACGAAGAATGGGTATTGCGGCTGCATGCCTGTGAAGCGCTCGGAAAGATCAGGGCGGAAGAGGCGGTCGAGCCTCTCTGCGAAATCCTGGTGAAGGATCGCGACATGGCGGTTCGTCAAGATGCCGCGCGGGCGCTTGGTGATATTGGACATGCGAAGGCATTGAAAGCGCTCACGGCGGCGCTTCAGGATATCCAGGTCAGGCCGTTCGCAGTGGCGGCCCTGGGAAAACTGAAGGACCCGCGCGCGGTTGACACACTTGTTGATGTCGTCACCGGCAAGAGCCGGCCAGTGGATGCCCGCAAGGTGCCGGTTTGCGGGGACGAGTCCGGGGACCTCGATGTGGAGGAGATGGAAGTTCAGATCTTTGCCATCGGGGCGCTTGCTGAAATCGGGGAGGACCGGGCCATTGAGCCGCTCATCAAAGCTTTGAAGGATACTCGATTGCGGGCAGATGCGGCAGGGGCATTGGGCAGGATGGGGCTTCGCGTCGCACCGCCACTGCTGGCGGCGATGAAGGCAGAAACGGATTCGAATATTCTGTATCACGCGCGGGCGATTCTCTCCGAGGTCGGATGGCGTCCCAAGGTCGTGATGAAATGAAGGAAGGGACGTGACTATGGCACAAACGCTGGCGGACTGGTTGGAAGCACTGGCCGATCCGGATGATGCGACCCGGGAAGAGGCGGCGCAGGCGCTGGTGACGCATGCGGATTCCAGCGCGACCGACGCGCTGATTGAAGCCTTGGAGGATGACTTCTGGTCGGTCCGGATGTACGCCGGGCACGCATTGGCCAAGCTTGGCGGCCCTCGCGTGAGGGAGGCCCTCATTCCGATGCTGGGGGACACCATCAAGGAGTGCCGGGACGGGGCGGTAGCGGATTTTGTCACGCTCGGTTCCCCCGCGGTGGAGCGGCTGGTGTCGGCATTGCGCGATGATCGGTGGCGGGTCCGGGAGAGCGCGGCGCGGGCACTCGGGTTGCAGAAAGACAAGCGTGCCGTGGACGGTTTGATCGCCGCCTTGCGAGATAAGGATGGGGCGGTCCGGACGACGGCCGCCGAAGCGCTCGGCCGGATTGGCGACCCCAAGGCCATTAAAGGGCTGATCGCATTGTTCAAAGACTCCTCGAAACTTGTGCGTGTGAGCGCGACGATTGCCTTGACGCAGATCGGCGATGCGACGGTCGAGCCGCTGATGGAGGGATTTAAAAACGACAATTTCCAGGTTCGATTGCACTCCGTGCAAACGCTCGGCGGCATCACGAGCGACTATCCCACGGGGAGGTCCTGGTTGCGCGATTATCGCCCGGTGCCTGGATTGATCGCCCTATTAAAGGACAAAGATCGGGCCGTACGCGAAGATGCCGCTATTGCGTTGGGAATGATCGGCGATCCCAGTGCCGTGCCGGCGCTGATTGACGCCATGCAGGATGGATCGGTCCGGGTGAGGGCCATCATGGCGTTAGGCATGATCGGCGATACCCGCGCAGTGGAACCGCTTATTCGCACGCTGGAAGGAGTCGGGATCAATCTAAAAGGGAGCCCGATGCCCGGGTGCATTCTCAGCGAGGAGTGGTTCATCCGCGAAGAGGCGGCCAAAGCCCTGGGTCACCTGAATGATGTCCGGAGCGTGCCGGCCCTGTTGCAGTCGTTGAAGATCACCCAGATTCGAGAGAGAGCGGCGATGGCGCTGGTCGAGCTCGGTCCGCAAGTCATTGATCAGGTCGTGGACTTTTACAACAATCCCGACCTCTCAAGCGTGGAGCAGCTCAGTGATAAAGTGCTGGCGTTCGCCACAAATCGTCCGGACGCAAAAGGGTCGTTGCAGGAAGTCGTCCTGGGCGTGCTGACGCAACTCGGCTGGACTCCGCCAGAGGAAGGGCAAGAAGGCGCGGCGGGGGAGACGGTCGCGGATAACGCGAAGCATTAAGCCGAATGGCGAAAAAAGACAAAACAGAGGATCTCGTCAAGGATCTGATTCATGCGGAGGACTGGAAACGCATGAACGCCACCGCCGAGCTGCTCAAGCGCGGGCCGGAGGCGGTGAGAGCGTTGATTTCCGCGCATGTCGCCGATGCGCCTGCGCTCGCGGCCGTGGTCCATCTCTTGGAAGAGGAAACCTACCGCGACACGGCGGCTGCAATCCTCGGCCGCTTAAAAGATCCCGCCGCTCTCGAGCCCCTGGCCGGCATGCTGAAGAGCCAAGATACGACAGCCCGCCGTATGGCGGCGGAGGCGCTGGAGCAACTTGCCGATCCGCGAAGTGTGGATATCTGGATTGATGCAATGGCGCACCCCGATCTGTTGGACATTGCGTCGCGATCGTTGAAACGCATCGCCGATCTCCGGGAGCGGATCACGCAGATCCTCGATCGGCTTCGGGAAACGGACGACACAGTCGAACTGGAAGAGGCGCGGATCGGCGTGTCGATGGAGCTAATCAGTTTCGGCCGGCCGTCCGTCCCCGAACTGCTCGATGCGCTGGAAGATGATCTGTGGGTGGTTCGTGAGGCGGCCGCACAGGCGCTGGGCATCA
>Ga0209056_10008003_pt1 | contig 10863 bp, 6 predicted proteins | sample GraSoiAngelo_114_FD_185876 | JGI IMG/M metagenome (GOLD analysis project Ga0209056, IMG submission 185876) | Grasslands soil microbial communities from the Angelo Coastal Reserve, California, USA - 14_0903_13_40cm (SPAdes) (version 2) | ecosystem: Environmental > Terrestrial > Soil > Grasslands ...
GGAAGCCTTCCAGGAGATCGATCAGGTCGCGGTGATGCGCCCAGTGACCAAGTGGGCCGAGCGTATCTACGACGCCCGCCGGATCCCCGACATGGTTGCCACGGCCTTCCGCCAGGCGACGACGGGACGGCCGGGTCCCGTCTATCTCGACCTGCCGGGCGACATCCTCGGCGAGAAGGTGGACGACGAGAAGATCGAGTTCCCGCCGGCGTGGAAGACCCTGCCGCGGCCGCTCGGCGACAAGGGGGCCATTCAAGAGGCGATCGCGCTCCTGTCGCGCGCCGAGCGCCCCGTCATCCTCGGCGGCAGCGGCGTCTGGTGGTCGGACGGGGCCGCAGCCTTCCAGGCGCTGGTCGAGGCGACGGGCATTCCGTTCTACACGACGCCGATCTCGCGGGGGACCGTGCCGGAGGACCACGAGCTGGCCTTCATGAACGCGCGTAGCAAGGCGTTCACCGAGGCCGACGTGCTGCTGACCGTGGGGACGCGCTTCAACTGGGTGATCCAGTTCGGCCGCCCGCCGCGCTTCGCCAAGGACCTCAAGGTCATCCACGTGGACATCAATCCGACGCAGCTCGGCTGGAACCGCGAGGCCGACGTGCCCATCGTGGGCGATGCCCGTGCCGTGCTGGAGCAGCTGACCGAGGAGGCGCGCGGCAAGATCGATCCCAGGAAGTATTCGGCGTGGGTCGGCAAGCTGCGCGTGCTCGACGCCGAGAAGAACGCCGAGCAGGAGAAGGCGATGTCCTCGGACAGCACGCCCATCCATCCCCTCCGGCTGTGCAAGGAGGTGCGCGACTTCCTCAAGCGCGACGCCATCCTCGTGGTCGACGGGCAGGAGATCCTGAACTTCGGCCGGCAGTCGATCCCGACCTACGTGCCCGGGCATCGGCTGAACTCCGGCGCCTTCGGCTGCATGGGCGTGGGCCTGCCCTTCGGCGTGGGCGCCAAGGTTGCCAAGCCGGACACGCAGGTGCTCGTGCTCCACGGCGACGGGTCGTACGGCATGAACGCGATGGAGATCGACACGGCGGTGAGGCATCGCATCCCCATCGTCGTCGTCATCTCGAACAACGGCGGATGGACGGCCGACACGTCGTGGGCGCTGCCCCTGCCCAAGCCCGGCCGGAATCTCGGCCGCACGCGCTATGATCGTGTGGCCATGGAGCTGGGCGCGCACGGTGAGCTGGTCGAGAAGCCACACGAGATCCGGCCTGCCCTGGAGCGCGCGTATGCCTCCGGGAAGCCGGCCGTGGTCAACGTGATGACGGACGACCAGGCGCGGGCGACCACTGTGCGGTTCTCGGCGTACACGACCTAGGAGATTCGAGCGATGCCCAAGGCCCTTGATGGAATTCGCGTCCTCGACCTGACGCAGTACGAGGCGGGCCCGAGCGCCACCCAGATGCTGGCGTGGCTCGGCGCCGAAGTCATCAAGATCGAGCCGCCCACCGGCGAGCCCGGTCGCAACGCGCTCTCCGACAAGCGCGGCGAGGACGCCTGGTTCTTCCTGCTCCTCAACTCGAACAAGAAGGGTGTGACCCTCAATCTCAAGTCCGAGCGCGGCCGCGCGCTCTTCCTGGAGATGGCCAAGAACGCCGACGTGGTCGTCGAGAACCTCGGCCCCGGTGCCCTCGAGCGGCTCGGCCTCGGCTGGGACACGCTCTCGCGGCTGAATCCCCGGCTGATCCACGCCTCCGTCAAGGGTTTCGGCAGCACCGGTCCCTACGCCGAGTACAAGAGCTTCGAGTGGATCGCCCAGGCGATGTCAGGGGCCATGAGCATGACGGGCCACCCGGACGGGCCGCCCACCAAGGCGATCGGCGGGCTCGCCGACACGGGGGCGGGGCTCCACACGGCGATCGGGATCCTCGCCGCCATCGTCCAGCGGCACGCGACGGGCCTCGGCCAGCGCCTGGAGGTCGCGCAGCAGGAATCCGTCGTCAACCTCCTGCGCATTCACCTGCGCGAGACCTACCAGAGCGGCCGGCCCGCGCCCCGGCAGGGCAACCGCTCGGCCGCCGCCGCGCCGTCGAACATCTACCGCTGCCGTCCTTTCGGGCCCAACGACTACATCTTCATCCACTGCGCCACCGTGGAGATGTGGAAGACGCTGGTGGAGATCTGCGGGCGGCCGGAGCTCGCGGACGATCCGCGCTATGCCGATCGGCGCGACCGCGTGCAGTTCGTCGACGAGATCGACGCGATGATCGAGGCGTGGACGGAGAAGCACACGAAGCACGAGGCCATGAAGATCCTGGCGGGGGCGGGGGTGCCCGCGGGCGCCGTGCTCGATTCCGCGGAGGTCCTCGCCGACGAGCACATGCGGGGGCGCGGGATGATCGTCGAGCTCGAGCACCCCACGCGCGGCAAGTACCCCATGCCCGGCAACCCCGTGCGCCTCTCCGCCTCGCCCACGGAGCTGCAACGCTCGCCGCTCCTGGGCGAGCACAACGCCGAGGTCTACGGCAAGCTGGCCGGGCTCTCCGAGTCCGATCTGGCCGAGCTCAAGCGCGACCGGGTGATCTGACGCATTTCCCTCTCTCCCATCGGGGGAGGCCGGAGCGCCGATAGTAAGGGATCCCAAGTCACCGAAGTTCTACGAGGTGTCGTTCCGGGGCCAGCCCTCTCCCGACAGGCGGAAGACCCCGCGTAGATCACGTGTGACGACCTAGCAGGTTCCAGGAAGCCTACCATGACGGCGTCCCAGTACATCGGGACGCCGTCGCTGTGTCCCTCCGCCCTTCCTGCTGCCGCACGCTCGGCTGGGCTGATAGACTCGCGGGCACGTGGGGAGGGACCACATGGACTCTATCTGCTCGTCCGAAATGCCTCGACGCGCCTTCATGGCGCTGGTCTCGGGTGCCCTCCTCGCCGCGCCGCTCGCCGCCCGGGCGCAGCAGGCGGGGAAGATCCCGAGGATCGGGTTCTTGCGTGCCGGGCCGCCCCCGAAATCCTGGGTCGAGGGTTTCCAACAAGGGTTGCGCGATCTCGGCTATGTGGAAGGCCAGAACATCGTCACCGAGTACCGGTTCACGGACGGGAGCACCGGTCAGCTCCCCGATCTCGTTGGCGAGCTGCTCCGTCTCAAGGTTGACGTGATCGTGGCCTCGGCTACGGCTGCGGCCCAGGCCGCCGAGAACCTGACCCGGACAGTCCCAATCGTCTTCGCAGGCATAAACGACCCTGTTGGCAGCGGCCTCGTGAGTAACCTCTCGCGGCCGGGCAAGAATATTACGGGCACGAGCCTCATGTCGGTCGATCTGCTGGCGAAACGAGTGGAGCTACTCAAGGAAGTCGTTCCTCAGCTCTCCCGCTTGGCCGCCCTGGGGGTTCCCGCCGATCCATCGTACGCATTGCAGGTGAAAGCGACAGAGACAGGCGCGCGGGCGCTGGGGGTTCAGTTGGACCTCATCGCCGTGCGCAGCCCGAACGACTTCGAAACCGCGTTCAAGGTGGCAAGAAAAGCCCAGGCCCTTATCCAGTTCGAGGCGGTATTTTTGACGACCCACCGGACCCGGCTCCTCGAACTCGCGGTGCGCAACCGCCTCCCGGCCGTCTACGGGCTCAGGGACTGGTGGACGGCGGTGGCCTCATGGCCTATGGGCCGAGTTTCCCGGAGGTGTACCGCCGGGCCGCCGTCTACGTGGACAAGATCCTCAAAGGCGCAAAGCCCGGCGACCTGCCTGTCGAGCAGCCGACCAAGTTCGAGCTGGTCATCAACCTCAAGACGGCCAAGGCGCTCGGCCTCACGATCCCGCCGTCGCTGCTGCAGCGGGCGGATGAGGTCATCCAGTAGGCGATTCGATCGACTGCCGAGCCGATGTGGACGCTCATCGATGATCTCGAAGCCTTCTTGCAGGAACATCGCCGATGCGGCTGGCTGCACAGCGAGGTCGAAGGCGAGCAAGTCTGGATGACCTGCAAATGCGGAGCTTCTCTCGAACACAGTTAGCCCCGCATCGGCCAATTGCCCGTAGCGGGATCCGCTCTGCTAGACTTCCGCCAGCCGAGAGTCGGATCGGAGTCTCTGCTAGGAACGGAGGCGGGATCATGCCCGAGACTTCTTCCAAAGAATGTCCGAAGTGCGGACTAGCTGTGAACGAGCATGAGGTTGTTCCCTCCGGGGAAGCGACTCATAGGGGGCTGCGCGTCGAGGCTGCCATGGGGTCGTGCACAGGGTGAGGGGGCGAGGTCTCAGCTCTCGCGCGACCGTGTGACCTGACGCTCCCGCAGCGCCCGCCACACGCGCTCCGGGGTCAGGGGCAGCTTGCGGAAGCGCACGCCGGTGAGCCGCGCGAGCGCGTTGCCCACGGCCGGGCTCACGGGCACGAGGCTGCCCTCGCCCGCGCCCTTCGCCCCGAAGGGACCCGCGCCGTCGCCGTTCTCCACGAACCGGCACTGGAGCTCTCCGGGCACGTCTTCCGCCCGGGGCACCCGGTAGTCGACCAGGTTCGCGTTGAGGAGCTGGCCTCCCTCGTAGAGCATCTCCTCCAGCAGGGTGTGGCCGATGCCCTGCATGACCGCGCCCTCGTCCTGCCCCTCGCACTGCTGAGGGTTGATGCAGCGGCCCACGTCGGCCACGGACGTGTACGAGTGGACGGTGACGGCGCCCGTCTCCTCGTCCACGCTGACCTCGGCCGCGCCCACCGCCATCTCCCAGAAGGGCGTGCTGCCGCCGAGCGGCGCCGCGCTGCGCCCCGGCGCCACGATGCCGCGCCCGATCAGCTCGCCCCCGCTCATGCCGAACCGCTCCGCGAGGAGCTCGGGGTAGGGCAGACGCGCTCCGGCCGAGATCACGGCGGCGTCTTCGAGCCGCAGCGCGGTCGCGTCGACGCCGAGGTGCCGGCCGGCGATACGCAGGAGCTGCTCGCGCACGTCGGCGGCCGCCTCCTGCACGGCCTTGCCCGTCATGGTGGTCGAGCGGCTCGAGCTCGTGGTCTGGTCGTAGGGCGTGATCGCGGTGTCCGGCATGGCCACGAAGACGCGCTCCACGGGCACCGCCAGCACCTCGGCGGCGATCTGCGCCATCACCGTGCGTGCGCCCTGGCCCATCTCCACCGTGCTCGCGAGCACGGTCACGCTGGCATCGGCGTGGAGGCGCACGATGGCCTCGGAGACCGTGGGCGCGACGCTCGCCTTCATCATCATGGCGAGACCGCGCCCCCGACCGGGGAGCGTCTGCTGCGTCCAGCGGATGGCCTCGGCGGCGCGGTTGAGGCTCTCCTCGAACTTGCCGTCGATGGGCGTGTCTCCCGGCGCGAACTCCTCCCCCTGCCCGAGCAGGTTCTGCCGGCGGAGATCGACGGGATCGTGACCGAGGTCGCGGGCCGCCTCGTCCACGAGCGACTCGAGGGCCCACGCGAGCTGCGGCACGCCGAAGCCGCGGAACGCGCCCCCGGGCGTCGTGTTGGTGTAGACGGCTTTCGCGTCGAGGACGATGTTGGGCACCCGGTACGGTCCCGTGGCCGTGTACGTGCCTTTCTGGATGATGCGCGGCCCGATGTCGGCATAGGCGCCCACGTCGAAATCGGCGCGACACTCGGCGGCCCACAGCCTCCCGTCGCGCTTGAAGCCGAGCCGCACCCGAGCGCTGGCGTCGCAGCGTCTGACCGTCCGGAAGGCCTCCTCCACCGAGAGGGCGAGCCTGACGGGCTGCCCGACCATGCGCGCGAGCGCCCCCACGATGGGCTCGAGCTTGGCGTAGGTCTTGCCGCCGAAGCCGCCGCCGAGGGGCGGGACGATGATGCGGATGCGGCTCATGGGCACGCGGAACATCTTGGCCAGCTCCACGCGCACGGAGTATGGGTTCTGCGTCGAGGCCCACACGGTCAGGGTGCCCTGCTCGTCCCAAGCCGCGAGCGCCGCGTGAGGCTCCATGGAATAGTGCTGCACGCGCGGGAAAGTGTAGACATCCTCCACGACGATGTCGGCCCCCGCGAAGGCATCCGCGCCTTGCCCGCGCTCGAGATGGAACTGGTGGCAGATGTTGGTGCCGGGCCTGGGCTTGAGGATGGAGAGATCGGCGAAGTGGCCGGCCAGCGGCTCGGCCGTGTGAACGAGGGGGGCGCCGGAAGCGAGCGCCTCCTCCAGAGTGGTCACGGCCGGCAGCTCCTCGTACGCGATCTCGATCAGCTCGAGGGCCTGGGCGGCGGCGCTCTCGCTCTCGGCGACCACGGCGGCCACGGGCTCGCCCTCGTAGCGCGCGACCTCGATGGCGAGGATGGGGCGGTCGCGGAAGGCAGGACCGTAGTACGGATCGCACCAGTCCAGATCGGCGCTGGTGACGACGGCACGCACGCCGGGCGCGGCCCGGGCGCGGGCGACGTCCACGCGGAGGATCTTCGCGTGGGGGTACGGCGAGCGGAGCAGCTTCGCGTGGAGCGTGCCGGGCAGCTCCATGTCCGTGACATAGCGCGCGCGCCCCGTCACCTTCTCGGGCGCGTCGACGCGCCTCACCGACTGCCCGACCACGCGCAGCGGCTCGGGGTCAGGTCTCACATTCCTACAATTGCTGACGGGTTCCCTCTCTGCCGGCACGGTCGTCTCTCTGCCGATGTTGGAATGTGAGACCTGACCCCGTGCGCAGGAGGTGATGGCGTTGATGATCTTCTGGTAGCCCGTGCAGCGGCAGAGATTGCCGCGGAGGTAGTGGAGGATCTGCTCGCGCGTGGGCGAGGGGTTCTCCTCGAGGAGCGCGGCCGCGCTCAAGAGCATGCCCGAGGTGCAGAAGCCGCACTGGACGGCGCCGTGCTCGACGAATGCCGTCTGCACGGCGTGAAGCGTGTCGCCGTCAGCCAGACCCTCGACGGTCCGGATCTCGCGACCCTCGGCCTCGACGGCGAGATAGGTGCAGGCGCTCACGGGCGCGCCGTCCACCAGCACCGTGCAGGCGCCGCACACCTGGATGTCGCACGAGCGCTTGGCGCCCTTGAGGCCGAGCTGCTCCCGCAGGACGTCGAGGAGCAGCCTGTGGGGCATGACGTCGACCGCGACGGCGCGCCCGTTGACCGTGCAGGCGAGGCTAGACGATGACGGTGTGGGCATAGCGTGCCTGGATCTGCTGTCCCTGAGCGCGCGCGGCGGCAACCTGGAGCGCCCGCTTCACGCACGCGCCGGTCAGCGCGCGCTTGTACTCGGCGGAGCCGTGGCGGTCACCCACCGCCTCCACCTCGCGGGCGGCCGCGGCTCCCAGCTCCTCGGCTCGCGCGAGGAGGACGGCGGCCGGCTCGCCGGCGCCTTTGCCCTCGACCTCGAAGAGCCGTTGAGGCCTCGGGCCGACGCAGCCGACGGTGACGCGAAGGGCGTCCGGCTCGCATGCCACCGCGACGCCCAGGGTGGGGCGCTCGTACACGCCGAACTTGAGATAGGCCGACGCCGTCTTGGCCGGCCAGGGACGCAGGCGCACCGAGGTCACGACCTCGTCCTCCTCGCGGGCCGTCTCGTATGGTCCGCGAATGAAGTCCGCGAGGGGGACGTCGCGCGCGCCTCGTCGAGACCACAGGTGGAGCGTCCCGTCGAGGGCCAGGAAGAGGGTGGCGAGATCGCTGTGCGGATCCGCGAAGGCCAGGTTACCGCCCACCGTGCCCACGTTGCGGACACGCACGTTGGCGACGTGGCGGGCGACCCCGGCCACGAGCGGGCAACGCTCCTGGACGAGAACGGAGCGCTCGACGCCGCGGTGGCGCACCGTGGCGCCGATGGTCAGCGTGCCGTTCTCCGCCGTGATCGCATCGAGCTCGCGCACGGTTTTCACGTCGATCAGGCGCCGCGGGCGGATCAACCCCTCTTTCATGAGGAGGAGAAGCTCGGTGCCGCCCGCGTAGAGAACGGATTCGTGGGGATGCGCCGTCAGGAGATCCGCGACCTCGCCCAGGGTCGAGGGCCGGTCGAGCGTGAAGGGACGAAGCACGACTCAGCCTTCCGCGGCCTTGCGGAGCCTGACCCCGAACTCGTCCAGCATGTCTCCGGCCTTGCGCTCGATGACGCCGTGGCCCAGCGAGCCGAGCGTGCCGAGGATGCGCCCCTCGGTGACGACGGCGAGGACGCTCGCCCCCTCGCGCGACGAGATCTCGAGCGTCACCTTCATGCTGATCTCGGCGCCGATGGCTGGGTCGCGGCCCTTGGCCTGCAGGGCGAGGCGGCGCGGGGGCTCAGATGATGTGATCTCGACGTCGAGCGGCACGGAGAGGCGGATCGGCCCGACCTTCTGGATCATGCGGGCGGTGTAGCGCTGCTGGGGCACGACCTCCTTGGCCTCGGCGCAGCCGGGCATGCACTCGACCATGCGGGGCACATCCCACAAGAGCGCCCAGAGCTTGTCGGGCGTGGCCGCCACGGCGATCTCACGCGCGGCCCGCACGACGGCTCCCTTTCACGGCAGAGTCCCCGCCGGCTTCACCACCTCTTCGGCGATCATCTGGAGATAGTCGATCCGCGCCCGCACCTCGCGGGGCAGGCTGTAGATGGTGAAGCCGACCTTGTCGAGCCCCATCTCACGCGCGCGGGCGAGCGTCTCCACGCAGTCGCGGGGCGAGCCGTTGACCGTCCAGTCGTCGAGGGCGGTGTCGAAGTCGAGCTGGAGCGGTACCATGGTCGACTCCTGCATCTCCCATCGCCGGTACATCGCGAAGGTCTTCTCGAGATACTCGCGCGCGGCGGCCAGGGCCGCCGTCTTGTCGGCGGCCACGATCAGGCTCCGCGAGGCGCCCACGCTGCCCGGGGTGACCGCGCCGGACTCCGCGCGCGCCTCGCTGAAGGTCTTGCTCAGCCTGCCAATGTCGCGCCAGGCGACCTGGGGCCCGAAGAAGACGCCGTCGGTGAGCCGCGCGGCGCGGCGCGTGGCGCCTTCGCTCTGCGCGCCCATCTCGAGCGGCGGGTGGGGCTGCTGAAAGGGCGTGAAGCCCAGGCGCGCCTTGGTCACGCTGGTGTAGGCGCCGTGGAAGGTGACTTCCTCACCGGTCCAGAGTCGCTTCATGAGCGCCAGCGACTCCTCGAGCTTGGGCACGCGATCCTTGCGCGCGAGCCCGGCCGCTTCCAGCTCCCGCTCGCGATAGCCGATGGCCACGCCGACGTCGAGCCGGCCGTGGGTGATGTGGTCGAGGGTGGCAATGCTCTCCGCCGTCTCCACGGCATTCACGATGGGGAGGAGGAGCACCGAGGTCTTGAGGCGCATTTGCCCCGTCTCCGGCGCAAGCCGGGCCAGCATGGGGAACGGCTGCGGCCACACGGTCGGGTGAGAGATCCAGTGCTGGCCGATCGAGACCCAGGCAAAGCCCATGCGAGAGGCGGCGGCGACGACCTCGATCGCCTCGTCGATGATGCGCGTGGCGCCGCGGTCCGTCGGGCTCCAGAACGGCGTCAGATGGAACCCGATCTTCATGGGTGTCCCGTCAGGAATCCCTCTCCCCCATCGGGGGAGAGGGCAGGGTGAGGGGCCAAATGCCGAGGGGGCGATTCAATCCGATCAGTCCCCGGCCGCGTGAGCGCCGGCCAGGCGGCCGAAGACGGCGCCCGACATGAGGCCGGTGCCGCCAGGATAGTTTCCGTGAAAGAGCCCGCCCACCATCTCACCGCAGGCATAGAGGCCCGGGATGGCCGTCCAGCTCGTGCTCATGACCCGCGCGCAGTCGTTCACGCGCACGCCGCCGAAGGTGAAGGTGATGCCGCCCGTGACGGGATACGCGACGAAGGGCGCCGTGTCGAGACGCTGCGCCCAGTTGCTCTTGGGCAGGGGCAGCCCGCGCGTGGCCAGGCCGTCGCGCACCGTCGGATCGAAGCGCCCTTCTGTCACCGCGGTGTTGTACGCCTCGAGCGTGCGACGGCAGGCCGCGCGGTCGAGGGAAAGCTTGTCCACGAGGGCATCGACCGAATCGGCCATGGCGGGCGTGCCCGTCCTGTAGCGGCCCTCGAGCAGGTGCTGCACCTTGCTGTCGAAGATCTGCCAGCCGATGCCGCCGGGCTCGTTCAGGATGATGCCGCCGAGCTTGGCGTAGGTATAGAACTGGAAGTCCTCGCCCTCGTCGAAGAAGCGGAGCCCCCGCGCGTTGACGAGGACGCCATAGGGATACGAAAGCCGGTTGGTCTTGTCGGTCAGCTTGCGATCGCCGTGCGGCGGGGCATCGGCGTCGATCGGTGTCGAGTGGCAGCCCGTCCACTGGCCATGGGGCAAGGCGCCCAGCTCCATGGCCATGCGCAGGCCGTCGCCCGTGTTGTAGCGCGTGCCGCGCACCTTCGCGTGATCCCAGGGCCGCCCGAGATAGCGCGCGCGCCATTCCGGATTGGCTTCGAAGCCGCCGCAACCCAACACGACTGATCGGGCGGTCAGCTCGGAGAATCCCTCGGGTCCCTGGATGCCCACGCCGGTGACGCGGCCGCTCTTGTCCTGGAGCAGGCGCACCACCGCGGTGTCGTAGCGGATGTCCACGCCCTGGCGCTCCGCCGCCTTGAACCACATCGCCGAGAGCCCCACGCCTTCGTGCCTGGCGCGAATGACCGCGCCGGGGGACCACTTGAGGGTGTTGCCGACTTTCACCGCGGAGAGCGACACCGCCGGCTCCATCTCGATGCCCTGGCGCGCCATCCAGCAGGCGGTGTCGTAGGAGCGGCTGATGAGGAGCTCCGCCAGCTCGGGATCCGTGCGTCCGTCGGTGACGCGCAGGAGATCGGCCATGAAGAGCTTGTGGGGGTAAGGCTCGACGCCGGCGAAGAAGCCGGGCACCTCGGTCTCGGCCTCGGGCACGAGGATGCGCAGATCCTCGGCGCGGTCGAAGGCGATGCGGAAGAGCCCGCCGCTATAGTGCGTGTTGCCGCCGCGTAGCGTGCGCGGCGCCTTCTCGAGCGCAGCCACGCGCACGGCGCCCT
>Ga0209056_10008004_pt1 | contig 10863 bp, 10 predicted proteins | sample GraSoiAngelo_114_FD_185876 | JGI IMG/M metagenome (GOLD analysis project Ga0209056, IMG submission 185876) | Grasslands soil microbial communities from the Angelo Coastal Reserve, California, USA - 14_0903_13_40cm (SPAdes) (version 2) | ecosystem: Environmental > Terrestrial > Soil > Grasslands...
CCGAGAGCCCGAGCGCCTGCGCGACCGCGTGCGCGAAGCGGCCCTCCTGGAAGCCGTGCTGGATGTCGCGCACACCCGCCTGCTCCGCCGCCTCGCGCAAGAGCTTCTCGAGCCGCCCGGAGTCGGCCTCGAGGAGCGCGCGGGCGAGCGGCGAGAGCTCGGTGCCCGCCTCCTCCAGGCGTTGCTTCAGCTGGTCGAGGAAGCGCTGGAACTCCTCCTCGCTCATCTCGAGCGCGCTCGCGGTCGCCGCGGTGAGCTCCTTGATGGCGTCGGCCAGGCCCGAGAAGAAGAGGTCGAAGAGGGTCTCGAAGGTGGGGAGGTCGACGCTCCGCTTCACCATGGTGGCGCGCAGCGTCGCCCGCACCGTCTGGCGGTCGGGCAGCCCCACCACGGCGAGCGCCCGCAGCATGTCCATGCTCTCCGCGAGCGAGACGCGCAGCCCGTTCTGGCGCAGCAGGTTCGAGAACTCGACGAGCTTCGTATCCATTAGCGCGACCCGAGACCCTGTCTCGGGTCGGGGGGGACAGCGAGGGTGTGGCGTCCGGTCAGTAGCGCGAAGGTCGTGCCGCGGCCGGCGAAGCCGGCGCGGCAAACGTGGACGGACCAGAAGCTGCGAGATGATCCGCTGGGGCCGACGGCGGATGCGCCGGCGTCGGTCACCTGCAGCGGTTCCGGAAAGTCTGCCGCGCCGGCTTCGCCGGCCGCGGCACGCCGTTGGCACTGTTCACCGGGCGGCATTTCTCGGTTCTTCTCCGACCCGAGACATGGTCTCGGGTCGGGTTAATGGAGTACGTCCTTGTCGCTCTGCGCGCGGGGGGCCTTCAGCTTGGCGCGCTGCAGCTCCACGAACTCCTTGAGCTCCTGCTGCGCCTTGCGGATGTCGCCCTCGTACTTGAGGATGGTGGAGAGCGTCTCCGAGACGAGCTGCTCGTCCATCGTCTGCACGTTGAGCAGCGTGAGCGCCCGCGCCCAGTCGAGCGTCTCGCTGATGCTCGGGGCCTTCTTCAGGTCGAGCTTGCGGATGCGGTGCACGACCGAGACCACGTCGGCCGCCAGGCGCTCGGAGACGCCCGGCACCTTGAGCCGCACGATCTCGAGCTCCTGCGCCCGGTCCGGGAAGTCGATGAAGAGATGGAGGCAGCGGCGCTTGAGCGCGTCGGACATCTCGCGCGCGTTGTTGCTGGTGAGGACGACGAGCGGCACGTGCCGCGCCTTGATGGTCCCCAGCTCGGGCACGCTCACCTGGAAATCGGACAGCACCTCGAGGAGGAAGGCTTCGAACTCGGTGTCCGACTTGTCGATCTCGTCGATGAGCAGCACGCATTGCTTCTCCGAGCTGATCGCGCGCAGCAGGGGCCGCGGTAGGATGAAGCGGTCACTGAAGAAGACGTCGTCCTCGTGCGCGATCTTGTCGACGGCCTCGCGCAGCGAGCGGGCGCTCCCAAGCACCTCGCTGATCTTGTCCTTCAGGATCTGCGTGTAGAGGAGCTGCTTGGCGTACTCCCACTCGTAGAGGGCCTTGGCCTCGTCGAGCCCCTCGTAGCACTGCAGGCGGATCAGGTCCTGGCCGAGCGCGCCGGCCAGCACCTTGGCGAGCTCGGTCTTCCCCACCCCGGCCGGGCCCTCCACCAGGATCGGTTTCTTCATCTCGGCCGCCAGGTAGACGACCGTCGCGATGGTGCGGCCGGTGATGTACTGGAGCTTCGCGAAGCGAGCGATGACGTCGTCTATGGACTGGAACATGCAGGGGAATCCTCGCGCGCGGCGGGTGGCAAGCGAGCGGACGCTAACACACGGGTTGGGGCAAGACAATCAAAGTGGCGCCGGCGCTCGCCGCGTCCGTGGAAGCGACGGCGGGAGCGCACGTCCCCCGCGCTACGGACTACGGATTGTACTGGCGGTTGTGCTTCTTCCGGAGGATGTCGCGGCTCGCCTGGTTCTGCTCGTGACGGATGGTGCGCCGCTCCTTCCCGGTGACCTTCCCGTCGGCGGCCGCCTTCTCGCGGTCCTCCTGCACCTTCTGCTGCTCCGCCTTGAGCTTGGCCGCCTCCTCCGGCGTCACCTCCCCGCTCCTGACGCCCTGCTGGATACGGGCGTGCTGGCGCTTCTGGCGCCGGTGGACGACGCCGGCGGGTGCCAGGGCGGTCGAGAGCACGAGGACGGAGGCGACGACGACGATCGCGAGTCGCTTCATGGCGGCGCTCTTAGCATCTCCGCCGCCGACTTTGAAGCGCGGCGCGTGCATTGGCCCTGCGGCGTGAACGGGCTACGATCGCCACGGTGTGCACCCTCGCCGCCTTCGTCGGTGCCTTCCCCGCCTGGCCGCTCGTGGTCGCCGCCAACCGTGACGAGTACCTCGCGCGGCCGGCGACACCGCCGGCGCTTCTCCGCGAGACGTCGCCGCGGGCGTTCGGCGGTCGCGACCTCACCGCCGGCGGCACCTGGCTCGGCGTCGCCGAGACGGGGCTCGTGGCCGGCATGCTGAATCGCCGGGGCACGGCGCCGCCCGATCCGGCCTGCCGCTCGCGCGGCCAGCTCTGCCTCGACCTGCTCGGCTGCGCGAGCGCGGCCGCGGCCGCCGCGCGCGTAGCGGCCGAGCCGCCGGGCCGCTACAACCCCTTCAACCTGCTGGTCGCCGACCGGGGCGAGGCGTTTGTCGTGAGCCAGCCCCGGGGCGAGCCGCCGCGCGCGGACCGCCTCGCGCCGGGCCTGCACCTCCTCACCAACCTGGACCTCGACGACCCCACCTGCCCCCGCATTGCCGCCTCGCACCGGGGCTTCGCCGCGGCGGGCGACGCGTTCGCCCGCGACGGCGACGTCGACGCCCTCATTGCCCGCTTGCAGACGGTGCTGGCCGACCACGCGACGGCGCTCGATCCGCGCGGCCCGGGGAGCCTGTGCGTGCACCTGGGGCCCTACGGCACGCGCTCGTCCTCCGTGCTGCTCGTCCCGGCCGGTGGCGGGCCCGTGCGCTACTTCCACGCCGACGGCCCGCCCTGCAGGACGCGGCTGGAGGCGGTCCCCCTGCCCTTCTGACGCGGCGGTCACGGCGCGAGGTCGCCGAGGAACACCACCCGCGGCGTGCGACCCCGCTGCCCGCGCGCCAAGCGGGCGTCGGCGGTGACGAAGGGTGCACGCAGGCGCGCGGCGAGCGCCAGGTAGCAGGCGTCGTAGGGGGTCACCGACCGTCGGAGCGCCCACGCCTTCGCCATCAGTCCCCCCGTGCCGGTGGCTATCAGCGGGAGCCGGACGAGCCGTTCGACGGCGCGCGTCCCGGCGTCGGCAGCGATCGCACTCCGCTGCACGAGCTTGCGCAGCGCGGACACCGTCTCCGGGTAGATCAGGTCCGGCGCCCAGAGCTCGAGCGGGGGCTCGGCGACCAGACCAGCAAAGAATCGCGTGGCCTGCTCCGCGAGCTGGAGCTCGACCAGGTACTCGACGACCACCGAGGCGTCGACCACCGCGACGCCGGAGATCACCGGCGGGTCCGGTCCTCGCGGATGAGCGCCGCCGCGGACGGGGTGCGGCGGCGGGCCACGGGCCGATCCGACTCGATCTCCTCGAGCAGCTCCCGCACCCCCGGGCGGTCCACCCGCAGGGCGCGTCCGAGGAGGCGGATCGCCTCCACCGAGATCGACGACTTCCGCTCGCGCGCCCGCCGGCGGAGCGAGGCGTAGATCTCCGGGGGCACGTTACGGACGTGGAGGGTGCTCATCCACCGACGCTAGCACTGGTGCTAGCGCAACTGCAACCATCACCACGCGAGCCACACGCCCTCGACGCGCGAGGGCCGGAGCGGATGGAGCTCGTAGCCGCGCACGCGCGGGTGGCGCACGGCGGAGCCCGCGGGGTGGAAGAGCGGCACCCAGGGCGCGTCCTGCATGATCCGCACCTCGGCCTCGTGGAAGAGGCGGAAGCGGCGCGCGAGGTCGAGCAGCGGATCGGCCTCGTCGAGGAGGCGGTCCACCGCGGGGTTGGAGTACAAGGTGTTGTTGTTCGTGTCGCGGCTCCGGCTGTGGAGGAGCACGGTCAGGAAGTTCGACGGGTCGGGGAAGTCCGCCTCCCAGCCGAGGAGGAAGAGCGGTACGATGCCGGGGTGGCGCACGGCCTCGATGAGCGCCGGGAAGTCGACCGGTTTGAGCGCGAGCGTCACACCGACCCGGCGCAGGTCCTCCTGCATGGACTGGGCGAGCCGCATCGAGCCCTCGTCGCGTGAGGCCCAGAGCGTCGTCTCGAAGCCGCCAGCGAGCCCCGCCTCCTGGAGGCGCTGGCGCGCTGCACCGGGGTCGTGCGGGTAGCCTGGCACGGGCTCCGCGCCCGGCATGTCGGGCGGCAGGATGCTCGGCGCGATCACCCCCTGGCCGTCGATCAGCTCGAGCAGACGGCGCTTGTCAATGGCGAGGTTCATCGCCTGGCGCACGGGCACGCGGTCGAACGGCGCCATCTCGCAGTTGAGCCCCAGGTACTGGGTGCGGAGCGTGGTGCGGCTCAGGATGAGCGGCCGGTAGCGGGCGTCCGCCAGCACCCGCTGGAACTCTGCCGACGGGATGCCCGCCAGGTCGATCTCCCCCCGCTGGTACTTCAGCCAGGCGAGCTGCGGGCTCACGCCTATGGTCACCTCCACCGCGTCCAGGTACGGCCGCCCGGCGCGGAAGTAGCGCGGGTTGCGCGCCAGGCGGAGCCGCTGTCCATATACCCATTCCTCGAGCACGAAGGCGCCGGTGCCGACCGGATGATTGGTGAAATCGTCGTCGCCGAAGCGCTCGGCTGCATCGCGGTCGACCACCGCGGCGAACGGCATGGTGAGCTTGTGAAGGAAGAGCGGATCGACGGCGACGAGGTCGAACTCGACGCGGTCGGGCGCGGGCGCGCGGATGCCCCGCACTTCCTTCGCCCGGCCGGCGATGTAGTCCTTCGCGCCTTCGATGCCGTGGAAGAACTCCGCGCCCTGGGAGTGGATGGCGGGTCTCAGGAGGCGCTCGAGCGAGTACTTGACGTCCGCGGCGATCATGGGGCGTCCGGTCGAGAACAGGACGTCGCCGCGAAGCGTGAAGCTGACGTTCCGCCCATCAGGGCTCAGGGCCCACGACTCGGCCAGCTCGGGCACGATGGTCGTCCCCGCGTCGTAGTCGACCAACGTATTGAAGAGCATCTGCTCGAGGCCCCAGGAGACCGTGTCGTAGCCCTTCGCGGGATCGAGGTAGCGCGGGTCCTCGGGCGAGGCCTCGTGCAGCACTCCGCCGCGCCGCGGCGGCTCGTCGCCGTCCGGCGGCCCGGACGGGGGTGGGTCGAGCGGGACGGCGCACGCGGCGGCGAGCACGCCGGCTAGGGCGAGCCACGCGACTCGTCTCATCGCCGCTCGCCGAGCAGGTCGATCAACCCGTAGCCGACGAGGTTGAAGCCAATGACGGCGAGCGCAATCGCCACCCCTGGCGCCACTACCAACCAGGGAGCGACGGCGATGTAGGTCTGCGCGTCGCTCACCATGCGCCCCCAGGACGGCCGGGGCAGCGGCACGCCGAGGCCCAGGTACGAGAGCCCGGCGTCCACCACGATCGCGCCCGACATGCCGAGCGCGGCGAGCACTACCGCACCAGGCAGCACGCCGGGCAGGAGGTGGCGGAGGATGATGGCCGCATGGGAGGACCCGAGCGCGCGCGCTGCCTGCACGTACTCGCGCTCGCGGAGGCTCAGTACCTCGCCCCGCACGGTGCGCGCGAAGGTGGTCCAGCCGATCGCCCCGATCACGAGCGGAATGGTGAGGATCGAGGGCGGGAAGATGGTCGCGAGCACGATCAGGAGGAGGAGCGACGGCAGGGTGAGCACCAGGTCGACCAGCCACATGAGCGCGGCATCGACGACGCCGCCGAAGTAGCCCGCCGCCAGGCCGACGCTCATCCCGATCGCGAGGCTCACGGCCATGGCGAGCCCGCCCACGAAGAGCGAGGTCCGCGCACCGTACGCCAGCCGGGCCCAGACGTCGCGCCCGAGCGTATCCGTGCCGAGTGGATGTGCGCCGCCGGGCCCGAGCGGGCCGCGATAGGTCGCGACCACGATCGCGTCGGGGTCGTAGGCTGTGAGCCAGGGGGCGGCGAGCGCGACCAGCGCGAGCGCTCCCACCAGCACGAGGCCGGCCGCGAGGAGCCGCCGGCTCCGGCGCCGCGAGCCGAGCCCGGTGAGCGCGACCTCAGGCACGCTGCACCCGCGGGTCGATGAGACCGTAGAGCAGGTCGACGACCAGATTCGCCACCAGCACCAGCACCGCCGAGAAGAGGACCGTCCCGGCGACGAGGGGGATGTCGAGGTTGAACACGGCCTGCACGGCGAGCCGACCGAGGCCGGGCCAGTTGAAGACGGTCTCGGTGAGCACGACGCCGCTCATCAGCGCGGCGATGTCGAGCCCGAGGAGCGTCACGATCGGAATGAGCGCGTTGCGGAGCGCGTGCACGAAGTAGAGGCGTGCCGGCGGCGCGCCCTTGGCGCGCGCGGTGCGGATGTAGTCGCTCGTCAGCGTGCCGCCCACGTTGGTGTGCACGAAGCGCGCGTAGAAGAAGAACTCCACGATCGCGAGGGTGATCGCCGGAAGGATGAGGTTCAGGGGGTTCGGCCGCCACCAGACGCCTCCTGATCCGTACCCGCCGAGTGGCAGCAGCTTCAAGCGATAGCTGAACTCGTAGATGAGGATGTTGCCGAGCCAGAAGGTCGGGATCGAGAGGCCGATCAGCGTCCCGAGCAAGACCGCGACGTCGATCAGCGAACCCCGGCGTGCGGCCGTCACGATGCCGAGTACCAGCCCGAGGAAGAAGCCGAGTGCTAGGCTCGTGAGTGCCAGCCACGCCGTCGCCGGCACGCGCTCGGCGATCACGTCGGCCACCCGCCGGCCGGTCATGTAGGACCGCCCGAGGTCGCCGCGCACGAGGCGGCCGAGGTAGCGCCCGTACTGCACCACGAGCGGGTCGTCGAGCCCGAGGTCCTTGCGGATCGCGGCCAGCGTCTCGGGGTCGGCCTTCGGCCCGGCGATGGTCACGGCAGGATTGGCCGGGACGACGCGCACCAGCACGAAGATGATGAGCGTCGTGCCGAGGAGGGTCGAGATGGCACGCAGCACGCGCCGCACGACGTACCCGATCACCGCACGTACCCCGTCGGGTCGGGCACGCCCGCCGCCGCGAAGGCGTGCTGCCGCTCGGCGCACTTGGTGCACCGGCCGCAGTGCCAGAGGCCGCGTGGGCGCGCGCAGGAGAGCGTGAGGGCGAGCGGGAGGTCGCGGCCGCGGCGGATGACGGCGGCCTTCTCCAGGCGACGGAAGGGGGCGCGGATCGCCACGCGCCGGCGGAGCGCCTGGCTCGCCAGGCGGCCGAGGGCGGCCAGGAACGCCGGCGTCGCGTCGGGGAAGGGGTTGTCGGCGAGCAGCGCCAGGGCGAGCGCCGGGATGCGGTGGCGCGCGCAGTGGACGGCGCCCAGGCCGCCGAGCAGCAGGTTCCGCCCCGGCAGGAAGTTCGAGCTGAGCGCCGCCCGCCGCCCCGGCACGCCCCGGCCCGAGACGCTCCAGTGCGCTGCGCCGTAGAGCGGCGCCGCGGGCAGATCGAGGCGCACGAGCGGCGCGACGCGCCGGCGGTGGCGGGCGCGCAGCGCGGCCAGGAAACGGGCGAGGAGGTGCTGCTCGGCGCGCTCCCAGGCGAGGCCGCAGCGCACGTAGAGCGGGTGCACCACGTGGCGGCGCGCCAGGGTGCCGAGCAGCACGGCGCTGTCGAGCCCGCCGCTCGAAAGGACACAGATCCGCTCAGGCAATGAGACGCCCGCCGTCGACCAGGTAGACGGCGCCGGTGGTGAAGTCGGCCTCCTCGACGAGGAAGCGCACGCAGCGCGCGACGTCCTCGGGCGTCCCGAAGCGCCGGAGCGGCGTCGCCCGCACGATCGCCTCGCGCTCGCTCGGCGTCAGGTCCTCGGGGGGCATCACGGGCCCGGGCGCGACGGCGTTCACCTGCACGGCGGGCGCGAGCGCCTTGGCGAGGGCCCTGGTGAGAGAGACGACACCCGCCTTGGAGACGCAGTACGGGAGGTAGTCGGCGTACGGGCGCTCGCCCGCCCAGTCGGCCAGGTTGACGATGCGGCCGCGGCCGCGTGTCCGCATCGCCCGGCCCAGGTGCCAGGCGAGGAGGAAGGGCGCCTTCAGATTCACGTCGAGGCTCGCGTCCCAGATGGCCTCGGTCAGCTCGTCGAAGGGCGCGCGCAGATAGTTGGAGGCGTTGTTCACGAGCACGTCCACGCCGCCCGAGCGCGCCTCGGCCTCGCGTGCGAGCCGGGCCACGTCGTCGCCGCGCCCGAGGTCGGCGCGGAGCGCGAGCGCCCGTACACCGAGCGCCTCGATCTCGCCCACGGTCGCCGCGGCCGCGTCGGCCGAGGCGTGGTAGTGCACGATCACGTTGAGGCCGCGTCCCGCGAGCGCGAGCGCGATCGAGCGGCCGATGCGCTTGGCCGCGCCGGTCACCAGCCCCCACCGGCCCCGCAGCTCCATTGGCGCGCGAGGATAGCGAAACGCCCGCGACGACGCTACGCGCAGGGCCGAGCCGCAGTCGCCGCGGTCGGCCGAGACCGCCCGGAGCGGGAGGGAGATTGACCCGTTGCCGGCCGGGAGGTGCGCCAGAGCGGCGAGGGGATTGCGGCCCATCGCCGCCGGCGGCAAGCGACGACGAGGAGGGGTCACCGATGCGGAGTCGCGCGCTCGCAGGGGTTGCCTTCGTGCTGTGCTGGGCGGGATCGCAGGTCGCCGCGGCCTGTCCGCCGGGACACCAGGTGGACGGCGACGACTGCGATTGGGTGGGGACGCCCGGCTACGTCTCGGGCGAGTCGACCTACAGCGCCGGCGAGTTCATCTACTCCGATTACGTTCATGACGACGCCGGCGCCGATCTCGACACGGTCCAGAGCGGCGAGATGGATCCCGGGAACCCCGTCACCGGCACCATCTGGGTGAGCCCCGATGACCCGACGAGCCCGCGCTTCGGCTCGACCGGGGACAACTTGAACGCCCGCTGGCGGTACAGCGGCGACTTTGCCTATCCGCCGCGCGGCACCGACACGCAGCAGGACCTCCTCAGCTACTACGATGTCGCCGACATCCTCGAGCTCCGGGTCACCGCCGACGCCGCGCAGGTCCACTACCTGATCCGCCTCGGGGCGCTGCGCAACGCCGACGATGCCGTGGTCGGCATCGGCATCGATGCCGACCACGACTACACGACCGGCGGAGCCGAGTGGCCGCGCGGCGCGAACGTGCGGGGACAGCTCGGCTACGATTACTTCCTCACCGTCTGGGGGACGGGAGCGGAGCTGGTCACCTACGACGCGGCCGGCACCGCCGTCTCCGCCACCCCGGTGCCCGTCGCCGCCAACCTCGACAAGAATCTCATCGAGGTCTCGATCCCCCGCCCGGCGGGGAACGAAGGCGCCATCTGGCGCCACCACGTGGGCTCGGGCCTCTGGGACCGCAGCACCCAGAGCTGGCGTGCGGTCGAGCCGACGACCACCCGCACCGTCGCCGTCACCTCGATCGGCAGCCCGCTCTTCCCGAACCTCTACAACCTCCTCTTCCGCCCCTGGGAGCCGAACACGTGGTGGCGGGAGACGAAGCAGGCCGAGGATCTCGCGCGCAACGACATCTCGGAGGATTTCGCCGACGTCGAGCTCGCGAAGCTCGACTCGGGAGCCACCGATCCGCCCTCCACCTCGACCGGTCTCCGCAACGTCCAGTACGAGACGGTCCCGCTCGGCGATGGCGAGGGCGAAGAAGCCAATGCCGCGGGGCTCGGCGCCATCAATCACATCTACAAGGGTCCGACCCAGCCGGCCATGCTGTTCCTGCCGAGCGACTACTGGACGCGCCCCGAGAAGTCGCGCCGCTTCATGTTCTTCTACCATTGCCTCAACTGCAATCAGAACATCTGGCCGCTCGGCGTCGAGGACGCGGCGTCGCAGCATCGCACCCACGTCTGGGGCGATGCGCCGCTCGGCACCGAGCACATCCAGGCGATCGCCGACGAGTTCGACCTGATGGTAGCCGGCGCGCTGCAGCGTGGCGAGGCCGGCGCCGGTCCCTTCGGGGCGGACTACGAGGAGCGCGACGTGCGCGACATCCTCGCGACCTTCCGGGACCGCGACGGCATCACCTGGGACCCGGACCGGGTGATCTACTCCGGCATGTCGCGCGGTGGCTCGCAGACGAACCGCCTGATGACGCTCTACCCGGACGAGATCGCCGCCGCCGTCGCCTACAGCGCCGCCTCGACGCCCGCGCGCGTCGGCAACATCCGCAACCTCTTCTACGCCTCGATCACCGGCGACACGGGTCTCGACTCGGCCGCCTCGACCTCCGGCCGGGGCGCCGCGGATACCCTCGCCAGCCTCGGCTACCGGCACTGCTACATCGAGTACCTCTCCCGCGCGCACGACTTCAATCTGGTCTACGAGTCGTGGCCGATCGTGAAGGGGCTCATCGCCGGCGAGGTGCGTGACCCGAACCCCGCGCGCGTGACCTACCAGCTCGACGCGTCGACCGAGAACGCCGCGCTCGGTCTCGATCACTCGAAAGCCTACTGGGTGAAGGGGCTCGCGCTCGCCGCCGACTCCGGCACGATCGACGCCACGGCCTGGCCGCTCGCCTGGAAGCTGCCGACCGGGGCGAGCCGGCTGATCGGGTACTTCACGAACACCTTCACGGGCAACTCCGTGTACGTGAGCTGGCTCGAATATGCGGACCTGACCGGCCGGAGCCCCGCCGACTTCGAGTACGGTTGGCTGCCCGACAGCGTCACCGTCACGCCGGTCGCCGTGTCGGTGCCGGCGGAGGCGGGCCAGAACGGC